>WNFL01298609.1_pt1 | contig 18317 bp, 16 predicted proteins | sample 5400361 | NCBI WGS metagenome assembly WNFL01 (sample SAMN13153351, study PRJNA577476) | soil metagenome | isolation source: 40 cm soil on Douglas fir-dominated hillslope | place: USA:California | collected 2013-09-17
GTCGCGCTCTCGATGACGTCCGGGTAGAGCGTGCCCTGGGTCAGGAAGTCGATCCGCCCGAGCTTGGTCGCCTCCTCCTCGAAGACGCGGATGAACTCGTCCCCGATGATCTTCCTCTTCTGCTCGGGGTCCTCGACCCCGGCGAGGCGGGCGAGGAACCGCTCCCGGGCGTCGACCATGACGAGGCGCATCCCGAGGTGCTCGGCAAAGGTCTCGCGGAGGAGCTCCGACTCCTTCTTCCGCATGAGCCCGTGGTCGACATAGATGCATGTCAACCGATCCCCCACCGCCCGATGGACGAGCGCCGCCGCGACGGCCGAGTCCACGCCGCCCGACAGGGCACAGATCACCAGCCCGGCCGAGTCGGTCGCGCCGGCGTGGGCATCGACCCGGGCGCGGATGTCGGCGATGGTCTGGTCAATGAAGTTGGCGGGCGTCCAGGTCGGGCGAGCGCCGACGATACCGAGGACGAAGTTGCGCAGGACCTCGCGACCGCCGGGAGTGTGGACGACCTCGGGATGGAACTGGATGCCATAGAGGTTTCGGTCCGGATCGATGAGGCCGGCGAAGGGCGAGGAATCGGTCTGGGCGGTCGCCCGGAAGCCGTCCGGCAGCCGGGTGATCGAGTCGCCGTGGCTCATCCAAACGGGCTGATCGCGGTCCAGACCGGCGAAGAGGCCGCCCTCCTCCGTGATGGTCACCGTCGCGGGCCCGTATTCGCGCTTCGTGGCCGGAAGGACATCGCCACCGAGCTCGCGGGCCATCAGCTGGGCCCCGTAGCAGATGCCGAGCACGGGAATGTCGCCGCGCCAGATCGCCGGATCGGGCTTGGGAGCGTCGGCGTCGTAGACGGAGTTCGGGCCGCCCGACAGGATGATCGCCTTCGGGCACGCGCCGGGCGATCAGCTGTGCGAACTGACTGCCGAAATCGAGGACAACGACGGTATCGGGTTCGATTGGGCGATCGTCGTCATCGCGCATCGGCGCGGGCGCCTTGAGGGCGGTTTCGAGGTAGGCCTCGACCTCGGCGTCATCCGGAGCGAGGACGCGATGACCGGCGTTGGCGGCTTCGCCGTGGACCGTCTTGCCGCGGTCGCGAGGCTCGGCGGCCCCATGGGAATGATCCTGCGTCGAATCCGCCTCCGCCAAATGCTCGCCCTCCAGTGCGCCTCGCCCGCCTCCCCAGCCGACCCGCCTCGTCGGTACGCCCAGTCTACCCGGCCATCTCGACGTACGCCCGCAGGCGGTCCGCAACGTCGACCGGAGCGCCCGCCGCGGCGATCGCCGCGTTCATGTGCGCCAACCATGCGTCCCGCTCGACCGGCCCGATCGCAAACGGCGCGTGCCGCATCCGGAGCCGCGGATGGCCACGCTCGGCGTCGTACGTTCGCGGCCCTCCCCAGTACTGGGCGAGAAAGAGCGTCAGCCGATGGCGGGCGCCGGCGAGGTCGCCCGGATCGGGATAGACCGCCATGAGGACCGGATCCGCCGCGGCGCGCGAATAGAAGTGATCGACGAGCCTTTCGAAGAACGCCATGCCGCCGGCGGCGTCGTAGAAAGAGGTCTCGTCAGTCACGGGCGAAGTCTAGGATGGCCGCCGACGCTGGGCCTGGCGTGGCGACGACGGTCGGTGCCAGTTATGGGCTCCGACCGTCGTCGAGGTTGGCTGTATGCGTTGTTCAGCTGGCCACGAAATCTGTGATTCAGGCGCTGGAGTTCAGCCCAGGGTTTCCGTGCCCGGGACGAAGCGCCAATCCGGATCCGGCGCGACGACTCGGTCGGCTGTCTCGCGGTGACTCGTCGCCCAGGATGCGAAGAACGCAGCGCGTCGGTGCGAGACGATCCGAGCGTCCTTGCAGGGACAACCGGCGACGAGGCAGGCGCGACGGGCAGGTCGGTCGGTCGCCGGATGGCGGTCGAGCTGCTGGATGTCCATCACGCTGCTTACTCCGTTTCCAGGGCGATCCCGGTATCCGGGCTCGCTTGTCAAACCGTACGTCCGGGCGGATTGCAGATGCATCGGTTTTCCGCCCGTTCTCGCTATGACCTTTGACGTATCGCGCGGCAAGTCGTTTCGCCGGGCGCGCCGCGCGACGCGTCTGGCCGGACACGACGAAGCGGCGCCGGAGGGAGGTCGGCACCGCTTCGAGGAGGAGCCATCGGCCCGGGTGGAGGAGACCCGGACGATGGCGGTCGATATTCGATATGAGCGGCCGCCGAGCGGCCGATTGCAATCAGCGGTAGCGAGGGCGAGTCTGGCGTCGTCGCCTGGACCCACCGAGCTGGAGCGCGGCGAGATCGAGGACGAGCAGCGCTCCCAGTGTCACGATCAGGGTCCCGAGCGGGTCCATTCGGTACTTCCTCGTTACTCGGCTGATGCCGTGATCGGATCATCGCCTTCACAGGAGGTCGTCGCCATCGTCCGATGGTAGGGAACGTGATGCGACGGATGACGTACGTTCGGCGCCCGTCCTGGTGCGCAGGCGCGCCGCGACCTACCCCGAATCCGCCGGCCGGAGGCGGAAGACGGGGCCGCGGCCCAGCCCCTCGGCCGGGGTGCCGTAGCGGAGGATGAGGCCGGCGATCGCGCCGTTCCGCTCTGCGCCTTCGAGCGCCTCCGCCTGGAATATGCCGCTCCGCTCGCCGACGGTCACGACGCACAGCGGGTCCGCCTCGAGATTGCGGGCCCACGCCGCGTCCGGATCCCCGGCTGCGACGAGGAACGATCCATCAGGCTCGTCGAGAAAGCCGACGGCGGCGCGGGCCGGCCGCCCACTGATCCGGCCGCGCGTCTCGATCAGCGCGACTTTGCCCCAGGTCGCGAGCTGCCGGCCGATCTCGGCGTCCGCACCGGTCATCGGATCGTGCCGGGTCAGCGGCTCCGCTGCCAGGACTTGCCCTCGGTCTGGACCGACGGTGCATACACCATCTCGACCTGTTGCATCTCGCCGATCGTCCGCGCCCCAAGGGCCGCCATTGATTGGCGCAGGGCGCCGATGAGATTTTCGGAGCCGTCGGTCACATGGGCCGGTCCAAACAGGATCCGTTCCAGGCTGCCGACCGTCCCGACCTTGATCCGCGTCCCCCGCGGCAGCGTCGGCGAGGGCGCGGCCATGCCCCAGTTCGTGCCGCGACCCGGCGCCTCCTCGGCGCGAGCGAGCGGGCTGCCGATCATCAACGCGTCGGCCCCGGCCGCGATCGCCTTGGCAAGCTCACCGCCGCGGCGCATCCCGCCGTCGGCGACGACCCGCACGTACCGGCCGCTCTCGGCGTACCACGCGTCGCGGGCGGCGGCGACGTCGCTGATGGCCGTCACCTGCGGCACCCCGATCCCGAGGACCTCGCGAGTGGTGCAGGCAGCTCCCGGACCGACCCCGACGAAGACGGCCGCCGCGCCCTGCTCCATCAACGCGAATGCCGCCTCCGCGTTCGTCGTGTTGCCGACGGCGACGGGGATCGGCATGAACCGGGTGAACTCCTCGAGCGACAACGGGTCGTAGCCGGTTGCCAGGTGGCGGGCGCTGCTGACCTGGCTCTGGACGAGGAAGAGGTCGGCGCCGTGCTCCGCGCAAAATGGGCCGAACCGGCGGGCTGCGGCGGGGGTCGCTGCGACCGCTGCCCGCGAGCCCGCAGCATGGAGCTCGTCGATCCGACGGGCGATCAGGTCTTCGCGAATCGGCTGGGCGTACGCCTCAGCGAGGAGGTCGTGGACCTCGCCGTCGGGAGCCGCAGCGATCTTCGCGAGGACGGCGTCCGGATCGTCATAGCGGGCCTGGACGCCTTCCAGGTTCAGGACCGCGAGCCCACCGAGACGGGCGAGCTCGCCTGCAAGTCGCGTGTCGACGACAGCGTCCATCGCCGAGGCGAGGATCGGAATCGCGAGCGGGATCCCGCCCAGCTCGGATGTCAGGTCGACGTCGTCCGGTTCGATCGTGCTCGTCCCAGGCGCCAGCGAAACATCCTCGAAGCCGTAGGTCGGGCGGATCGAGTCGACCTTGGAGTAGAAGATCCGACGGTTCGCGGTCTCGCTGGCCTGGGTCTGATCGAGCACGAGCGTCTCCCTGCGGCGGTGACCCGAGTCTACCGCGACGGCTCGGCGGCCGGCGCCAGCGGAGCCGGCCCGAACTCGGTACTCCTCCGGCCAGACTCAACCCTCACCTTGCGATGCCGTTCTTTGCACATGTCTGATCGACACCCGTCAACGGCATCCGCCGTGATGCCAACAATGGCATCAGAAATCGAAAGGGTTCGTCGGCGGCTGCGCCGTGACGAACGAGTCGCGGGACGACGCGTTCGCGGGACGACCCCTCAGATCCGCTCGAAGCGCTCGACCGGGAGGACGAAGACCGTCGCGCCACCGACTTCGACCTCCAGCGGATAGGGCATGAAGAACTCGCCGGGCTCCATGATGGGTGGCATCGGGTTCACAACCTGAGTCCGAGCATGGCATGTGTCGCGGACGATCCCGAGGACCGCGTCGATCTGGTCATCCTCGACCCCGAGGATGATCGTCGCGTTCGATTGCTTCAGGAATCCGCCCGAGCTGTGCAGGCGTGGACGATCGCGACGACGAGCTTCACGCCCGGAGTATAGGCGCCGCCGAGTGCGTTTCCGGTCGTCAGCGCGAGCGTCGCGCAGGGCTCGGGTCGAACCGACCGTGGCGCAGTGTACGATGCCCTGGGGCGCCGATTCCGACCGTCACGACCCATTGTCGATCGCCCAGCCAGGAGACCCGATCGTGCCCGACGCCGACAGCCAGCGACCAGGTCCCTTGACCGCCCTCATCGCGGGATCCGCGGCATTGGCTCGCGGCGCCGATCTCGACCAGACGCTCGGATCGCTCGTTGGCGCGGCAGTCGCCGCGGTCGGGGCAGCGAGCGCGGCGATCAGCCTGCAGGATCCCGATCGGCCGGCCCCGGAGCTGACGTTCACGGTCGGCCTGGACGAGGCCGGCCAGGCCGCCCTCGGCGAAGCGGTCGCCGGCGAGGATCATCCGCTCGCCATCGCCGGCCGCGATGGAGCGGACGCAGCGTCTGCCGACACGCTGGCCTTCCCGCTCATCGTCGCCCGCGGCGGGATCGAGCAGGGCGTCGGTGCGATCGCCTTCGGCTGGGCCGGCGATCATTCCGGCGATGAGGACGAGACCACATTCCTGCGGGCAGTGGCGGACCTGGTCGCCGTCGCCGTCGATCGCTCACGGCTGGCATCGAGCGTGGCCGAGCGCTCCGAGTGGTTCGAGCGCCTGGCCCACACCGACCCGCTGACAGGCCTTGCCAATGCCCGGACGTTCGACCGGGTCCTCGAGCTGGAGCTCGCCCGAGCCGGACGCCAGGGCAGCGAGGTTTCGCTGGCGATTTTCGACGTCGACGGGTTCACGGCGACGAACGAGGCGGTCGGGAGGGAAGCCGCCGACGACGTGCTCCGGTCCGTTGCGAGCGCGCTGGCTGCCGCGGTCCGGCTTGTCGACACCGTCGCCAGGTTCGGCGGCGACGAGTTCGTCCTGATCGCTCCCGGGTCGGCCGGGATGACGGTCGCCCGTCGGGTGCTCGAGGGCATCGCGGCGCTGCCGGCCGTCGAGGGTCGGAGCATTTCGGTGTCAGCCGGTGTCGCCCGCTTCCCGACCGACGGCGCGGACGCGGAAACGCTCCTGGCGGCGGCGCAGGCGGCGCTCGAAAAGGCGCGCGCCGAGGGCCGCGGCCCAATCGAGGCGACGCAAGGCTGACCTCGAGTCGGGGGCACGCTTCGTCAGCTTTTCGGTGCTGTCGAGACTCCTGTCGCGACGATCGTCCCGCGCGGCGTCGTGCTGCCCGCGGATGGCTCGAGGCTGAGGGCGATCGTCGATCCAGGTGGCGTCGCGACGGGTTGCGTCGTGAATGCGGCCGTTCCGGTCGGACCGACGGTGAAGCCACCGACAGGTACCGGCGCCGGACTGCCGGCCGCGATCACCCATGCCTCGTAGACCTGCGTACCGGTCGTCGCCGGCAGGTCGCGCAGGGCCATCACCACCGACCCGTCCGCCGTAACTGCGGCGATGCCGGCGCCCCGACCATCCTTTGTCGGCGTCAGGACCACGGTCTGGTTGCCCGGCTTGCCGGCGGCGTCGATGACGGCTGCGACGGCCCGATCGTAGGCTCGCGCGTCCGACAATTGGCCCTGGAGGACGAGGTTCCAGCCACCCAGGACGACGAATGCGACGACGGCCGCGATCCGGGCAGCCCAGCCGAGCGTGCCCGCTCCACCGCCGGTGCGCTCCGCCCGCTCGGCGCGCTCGGCGGCCGACGGGAACGGGACGGTCGAACCCGGCGCTCCGGCGGGCGGCGCAGCGAGCGGCCGTGCAGCGGGCTCAGCGGGCGAAGCGGATGCAGCCGGTCCGGATGTTGTCGTGGACCTTCGTTCCTCCAGATCTGCAGCCGCCGCGGCCATGATCCTCTCGCGCAGCGACGCCGGCGGCTCGACGAGCTCGAGGCCCGGGAGCTCGGCCAGGTAGGGCACCACGCCGCCGAGCTCGGCGAACTCGTCGTGCGGCTCCGCGCACGTCCGCAGATGCTCGCGCACGGCGGTCTCCTCCGCCGGCTCGAGCGCGCCGAGGACGTAGGCCGCGGCGAGGCCGCGGGCAGTATCGTGGGTCATCGGCTCGTCGTTCACGCGAGCGCCCCGCCGCCGGGTTCGCTCGATCGGGCGCCGGTGGCGTCTTCACCATTGCCGCCATCGCCGCCGCCGACGTCGCCGATGAGCGCCCGGCGCATCGCCAGCAGGCCGAGCCGCACGCGACTCTTGACCGTCCCGAGGGGCGTCCCCGTCCGAATGGCAATCTCCTGCTGGGTCAGGCCACCGAAATAGGCCAGCTCGAGCGCCTCGCGCTGGACATCGGACAGGCTCGTCAGGGCCGCGGCGATCTCGGCCCGATCGAGGTTGCCCGCGACCTCCGGCCAGATGTCGGGCAGCGTCATGGCCGCCGGCGGAACATCCTCACGCTCCGGCAGCTCGACCGTGGGCCGGCGGCGGCGTACGGCGTCGACGGCCCGATGGTGGACGATCGAGAGGAGCCACGTCTTGACGCTGCCCTTGCCCTCGACGTAGCGCGAGGCGTTTCGCCAGGCGCCGAGAAAGGCGTCCTGGACGACGTCCTCGGCAAGCGAGGCGTCCGCGGTGATCCGGAGGGCGATCGAATAGGCCATGACTCGGTACTTGTCGTAGAGCTCCTGGAGTGCGTCGAGTTGACCCGCGGCGACGAGGACAAGTACCGCCCGATCGGCATCGTCCGCCGCCGATGCCACCCGTCCCTTGGGGCCGAACTCGCTGTTCATCCCGGAATGCGCACGGCCGGGCGGTCCGGTTCATTCGGCGCGTCCGACGGCCCGAGCAGTCGTTCGACCGCGAGTCGGACAGCCGACCAGACCGTCTCCTCGGACGTCTCCGCGTCGACGACCGCGAACCGACCGACGTCCGCCGCCGCAAGGGACAGGAAGCCGTCGCGAACCCGCCGATGGAAGCCGACATCGAAGTCGGTTTCGAATCGGGTCTGGTCGACTGTTTCGGTTTTGCGGGCAAGCCCGAGTTCGGCCGGCAGGTCGAGCAGGATCGTCAGGTCCGGCCGAAGGCCATCGGTCGCGACCGCCTCGAGCGAACGCAGGGTTTCCAGGTCGAGCCCGGAGCCGTACCCCTGGTAGGCGAGCGTCGAGTCGGCGAAGCGGGCACAGATGACGGTGACACCGCTGTCGAGTTCGGGTCGAATGACCTCCGCGACGAGCTGCCGGCGGGCGGCATTGAAGAGGAAGGCGTCGGCGAGCGGATCGATCTGGGCGGCGCCGGCCGGGGCGTTCAGCAGCAGATCGCGGAGCTGCTCGCCCAGCTTCGTCCCGCCAGGCTCTCGCGTCCGGACCACCGCCATCCCCACGCCTCGCAACCACGCCTCGAGCCGGGCGGCCTGGGTCGTCTTGCCGCCGCCTTCGGGCCCCTCGATCGTGATGAACCAGCCGCGCGTGGGCGGCGAAGCGGGTCGTGCCACGCCGCCGAGTGTAGCGGCCCGGATTGGCCCTCGGCCTGACCGGCGTCGTTCATCCATCCTGGGATCGGGCGCGTACCCTCTGCGTGGTGGGACGCCGTCTCTTCCTTGCATTCCTGCTCGGCGCGATCGGCGCGGGGCTGCCCGCAGCGGCGCTGGCCCACCCGCTGGGTAACTTCACGATCAATCACTACGCCGGCATCACCGTCGGTCGCGACCAGGTGATGCTCGACGTCGTCATCGACATGGCCGAGATCCCGACGTTCCAGGAGCGGCTCAAGATCGACACCGATGGCGACGGCGACGTCTCCGATGAGGAGGCCGCCGCCGCCGCGCCCGCCGAATGTGCCGCCGAGGGGAGCGCATTGCGCCTGGCCGTCGGCGGGTCTCCGATCTCCGTCGGCTCGGCGAGCCGGGCCGCGATCTCCTTTCCGCCGGGGCTCGGTGGCCTCTCGACGATGCGTATCGAATGCGGGTTCGCGGCGGCCCTCCCTGCCGCACTAAGCGGACCGACGACGATCACGTTCTCCGACACATCGTTCACCGACAGGATCGGCTGGCGCGAGGTCGTGGCGTCCGGCGATGGGGTGACGATCGAGGCCAACGGCCTGCCGGCGACGAGCCCCTCGAAGCGCCTGACGTCGTACCCGGCCGACATGATCAGCCAGCCGCTGGACATGCGCTCGGTGACGATCGCGGCGACACCCCAGGCGGCTCCGATCGGCACCGCCGCTGCAGCCGACGCGACCCCGGCTGCGACAGCCCCGCCGGCGGCGCCAGCGGCGGCCGGTATCGGGGTCGTCGGAGCGGTCCCGGGAGGCGTCGGCGGCGAACTCCCGGCAATCTTCCAGTCGGTCGACCTGAGCCCGATCGTGCTGCTCCTGTCCGTCCTGACGGCCCTGGGCCTCGGGGCCGGCCACGCTGTGACGCCCGGCCACGGCAAGACGCTCATGGCGGCCTATCTCGTTGGCACTCGCGGGACGGCACTCCACGCGGTGGGTCTTGGGTTGGCGGTAACGGTGTCGCATACGCTCGGCATCCTCGTTCTCGCGGCGCTAGTCGTCGGCGCGCAGGGGCTGCTCCCGCCGGATGTGGTCGTCCGCGGCGCACCTGTCGTCGCCGCGGTGACGATCGTCGCGATCGGCGGCTGGATGCTACTCACCGAATTCCGCCGACGACTCGCCGCCAGGTCGACGGCCATGGTCCACGGCGCCCACCACCACGACCACGACCACGACCACGACCACCACGGCGACCACGAGCACGATGGCGAAACCCACGAGCACCACCGCCACGGCGGCCTCTCGCACAGCCACCTGCCGCCTGCTGGCTCGACGATCCGCTGGCGCGGGCTCATCGCGCTCGGCCTCGCCGGAGGGCTGATCCCCTCGACGAGCGCGCTCTTCATCCTGCTCGGCTCGATCGTCGCCGGTCGGCCGGCGTTCGGCTTCGTCCTCGTCGTCGTTTTCGGCTTCGGCATGGCCCTCGTCATGACCGGTGTCGGACTGGCCATGGTCTTTGCCCGGACCCGCCTCGATCGCCTCCCGTCGGGCTCAGGATTCGGTCGCCTCGCCAGGCACGCGCCGCTCGTGGCCGCCGTCGTGGTCCTGGCGTTCGGCCTGTACCTGACCGCTCAGGCCATTGGCGGCCGGCCCGTCCTCTGATCCCGATCGCGGCGCGGCGAAAACCGGCGGCCGGCGGTGGCGCGAGCCCTCCCGATAGGGCGTTCGCCCCAGCGACGTCCGCCCTTGGCGCTCTGCTACTCTCCCGAGCCGATGCGTGACCTGACCAACCGCGCTCTCGACACGGCCGCCCAGCTCGGTGCGACCTACGCCGACGTCCGTGTCGTTCGGCGCCAGGAAGAGTCGATCGCCATCAAGTCCGGCAAGGTCGAGGGCGTCGCGTCGGGCGAGAGCGAGGGGTTCGGCCTGCGGGTCCTCGTCGACGGCGCGTGGGGCTTCGCCAGCTCGAGCTGGCTGACATCCGCCGAGGCAGATCGGGTCGCCGGCGTTGCCGTCCGGATCGCCCGGGCATCGGCGACCGCACTCCGGAATCGCGTTCGGCTCGATGACCGGCCGCCGGCGCACGGCACGTACGAGACGCCCATCGAGGAGGACCCGTTCAACGTGGCCCTCGAAACGAAGATCGGGCTGCTACTGGCCGCCGATGCGGCAGCCGGGAAACCGAAGGGCGTGACCTTCACCGAGACCCGCTACGACGCCCGCCGCGAGTGGAAGGCCTTCGCCGCAACGGATGGGAGCTACACGGAGCAGACCCTGACGCGCGTCGGTGCCGGCGTTGAAGCGAATGCGATCGAGGGCGACGAGCACCAGCGCCGCAGCTATCCCGACGCCGACGGCGGGCCGTTCAAGGCGGCCGGCTTCGAGTTCGTCCGCGGCCTCAACCTGCCGGATCATGCCGAGAGCCTCGGCGAGGAGGCGGTCGCACTGCTGAGTGCGCCACAGTGCCCTCCCGGCCGTTTCACGCTCATCCTCGATCCGTCCCAGCTGTACATGCAGGTCCACGAGAGCTGCGGCCATCCGAGCGAGCTCGATCGTGTCTTCGGGACGGAGGCGAGCTACGCCGGGACGAGCTTCCTGACGACCGACAAGCTCGATGACGGGTTCCGATATGGGAGCGACCTCATCGACATTGTCGCCGACGCGACGGCGCCCGGCGGCATGGGGACATTCGGCTGGGACGACGAGGGCGTCGCGGCGGCATCCGTGCCGATCGTCCGCGAGGGGATCTTTGTCGGCTATCTCACCAGCCGCGAGACCGCGCCACGGATCGGCCGGCAGTCCGGTGGCGCGATGCGAGCCGACGGCTGGAACCGGATTCCGCTCATCCGGATGACGAACCTCAATCTCCTGCCGAAACCGGGCATGAGCCTCGACGAGATCGTTGCCGACACGGACGAGGGCTTCTATCTCGCGTCGAACCGATCGTGGTCCATCGACGACCGGCGGCTCAATTTCCAGTTCGCGACCGAAGTCGCCTACGAGATCAAGAACGGCAAGAAGGGCCGCCTCTTCAAGAACCCAACGTACACCGGGATCACCTACGAGTTCTGGCGGTCATGCGACGCCGTCGGCGACGAGCGGAGCTACGTCATGCTCGGCACGCCGAACTGTGGCAAGGGCGAGCCGGGCCAGGGGGCGAGTGTCGGCCACGCCTGCTCCGGGGCTCGTTTCCGCGATGTCCAGATGGGCGTCGGCAAGTGGTGAGCGACGGGCGCGATCCGAGTCGCGACCAGGGGGGCGACGGCGACCGTCTCGACCCCGCCGACGTCCTCGCGATGGCGGAGCGGGCACTGGCCCACGCCGAGGCGGCGGGCGCAACCGAGGCCGAGGCCCTCGTGACCGCCGACGACGCCCGCCTGACCCGGTTCGCCAACAGCGAGATCCATCAAAACGTCGCCGAATCGAACGCCCAGCTGAACCTGAGGTTCGTCGTCGGCCGTCGCGTCGGTGTCGCCTCGAGCAACCGGCTCGACGACGAGGGACTGCGACGGCTGGCCGAGACCGCAGGGGCAATCGCCCGGAACTCCGAGGAACTCGAGGACTGGGGTGGCCTGCCCGAGCCCACTCCGATCGAGGAGCTGCCGGCGGCCTTCGCGCAGGAGACCGAGACGGCGACGCCAGAACTGCGGGCCGATGGCGTTCGTGCGGTCATCGCGGCGGCCGATGCCGCGGGGGTCATCTCGTACGGCTCGTTCTCGACGGCGGCCGAGGCGATCGCGGTCGCAAATTCGAAGGGAATTCGGGCCGCTCAGCGACGGACGACCTCGCAGCTGCTGACGGTCGCGATGGCGCCAGACGGGGGCTCCGGTTACGCGGAGGCGGCGGCCGTCGACGTCGGTTCGATCGACGCCGCCGCGATTGGTCGCGAAGCGGCGGCCAAGGCTCGATCGACCGCCAATCCCGTGTCGGTCGATCCGGGCGACTGGCCGGTCGTCCTCGAGGAGTACGCGGTCGTCGACCTCCTGTCGATGCTTGGCTCCATGGGCTTCAGCGCGCTCGCCGTCCAGGAGGAGCGCTCGTTCGCTGAGCCCGGTCGGCAGGTTGGAAGCGAGCTCGTGACGATCGTCGACGACGGCCAGGATCCGGCCACCCTGCCGATGGCCTTCGACTACGAGGGCGTCGCGAAGCAGCGCGTGCCCCTGATCGAGCGGGGCATCTGTCGCGAGGTGGTCTACGACGCGCAGACCGCGGCGCGAGCCGGCCGAACCTCGACAGGCCACGGCCTGCCCGCCCCGAATCCGTACGGCCCGTTTCCGCTGAACATGGCGATGAGCCCGGGAACGACGCCCCGCGACGAGCTGATCGCCGGTCTCGAGCGCGGCCTCCTCGTCACTCGATTCCACTACACGAATCCGGTCCATCCGAAGCTCGCGATCGTTACGGGGATGACCCGTGACGGGACGTTTCTCGTCGAGGGCGGGCGGATCGTCGGGCCGGTTCGCAATCTGCGGTTCACCCAGAGCTATCTCGCGGCCCTCGCGGCCACATCAGCGGTCAGCCGCGAGCGACGGACGCTACGGGGGGACCTTGGTGGGGTGGTCGTACCCGCGATCCGCGTCGACAGTTGGACGTTCACCGGATCAACGGAACACTGACCGGGCTCGAGGGGGATCGACATGACGGACATCTGGGTCTGCGGCAACTGCCACTCGATCAATCGGCAACGGAGCAAGAACTGCTACAAGTGCGGAGCGGCACAGGCGGTGGCCGCAACCGACGACGGAGCCACCCATCGCCAGGAACAGGCAATCGCGATGCGGAGCGTTGTCGCCTACCGGCCGGCGGCCGCGCTCGGGCTCGCCGCATCGATCTTCCTGCTCGGCCTTGCCGCAGTCCAGGTCTTCGCGATCATCGAATCACTCGGTCTCGCCCGGTTCTTCGCCGGCCAGCTCGATCTCGTCAAGGCGTCAGGCACGTTCGATCGCAGCGCCCTGGACGCCCGCCTGGCCGATGCGAGCCGACTCGACATTGTCGGCCTGGCGGTCGTCCTCCCGGCTCTGCTCTTCTTCGCGGCATGGCTGAGTCGGGTCGTCTCGAATGTTCCGGCCCTCGGTGGTGGCCTTCCGGGAGCGAGCCCGTGGCGGGCGTTCGTTACGACGCTGATTCCGGTCACCAATCTGCGGACGGTCCCGGGCATCATCCAGGACGTGCTTTACCGGCTCGACCCGAAAGCCGGCGGAATCTTCATGGTGGGCATCGCCTGGTTCGGCCTCGTGGGCAGCTGGATCCTGTCGTATTTCGCCAGCCGCTACGTCAACCTGCGGATCACGTTCGACATCCGCAACGCGACATCCCTCGACCAGGCGATCGAGTCCCTCCGAACGCTCCTCACCGCGGCCCTCATCATCGACATCGTGACTGGCGTCCTGATCGCGATCGGCGCGGTCGTTCTCATCATGCTCATGATTCGGATCGAACGGCGGTCACGGGCGCGCGACGCCGAGGTCCGTGCCGTGGCGGGTGTCTAGGTGAACGCGAACCTGGCGCCGACCATCCAGGCTCGACTGGCCCGCCCGTTCGACCCGGCGGAGCTGCGCCGGATCAAGCGGCTCTGGGTCCGCCATTCGATCGCCGAGGATCGCCGCGATATCGACGGGCTGGTCGCGACGCTCTCAGCCGATTGTGTCTACGAGATCGTCCCGACCGGCCAACGCTGGGAAGGTCACGCCGGCGCGCGCGACTTCTACGGCGAGCTCTTCGCGGCGTTTCCTGATAACGCGTTCGCCCTGACCGACATCGTCGTCGGCCCACAGGGGGTCTTCGAGGTCGCCACCCTGACGGGGACCAACCTCGGGCCGTGGGCGGGAACCGAACCGACCGGCCTGCCGATCGCCCTCCAGGTCCTCATCCTCTTCCCCTGGGATCCCGCCGCGGAACGGTTCAGCGGGGAGCGGATCTGGTTCGACCGGGGCTCGCTCGCCCGCTAGCCACGGGGCTGCTCGGTCGGGGAGGGCCCAGGGGCGAGCAGACGGCGCATCCAGCGGCCCACGATGAGCGAGCCCACCGCGGGAATGGCGGTCCAGCCGATGAACAGTGCCAACGTGATGAGCAGCAGACGTCGAGCGTCCTCGATCCCAGCGTCGATGGCCGCCGGCTTCAGGCGTCCCTTGTAGGCACCAACCAGGTCTGCGAGCGCACCGAGCGAAGCCGAGTTCGCGGTCAGCGCGGCCTCGTTTCGGTCCATCTCCGTCGCGATGCCGTCGAGCTGATTGTCGAGGCCGGAAATATCGCCCGCGATCTGGCCGAAGAGCTGGCCGAGCGGTGCGACGGGCTTCGACCCGAAAATATCGATGGCGTTGGCCTGGGTCTCCAGGTCGCGAAGGCGGGGCTCGATGTCGCGAATGGCGACTGCCGCGCTGCGGACCGTGCCCGACGTCTGCTTGACGGTCGGCCCGAAGCTACCGGCTGTCGCGGCGGCGTCGTTGAGGACGCCGGCCGTGCGATCGATGATCGCGTCCAGGCTTACCGCCTCCGACACGATCCGCTCGCCTAGCGAGCCGATCCGACCGCTGGCGCTGATCAGCGCCGCGATGCCGATCGCCATGGCCAGCAGCCCGACGGCGCCGTAGACGGTCAGTGCATTCGCCAACCGCAACAAACCGCGACGCCACTCGGTCGCCGGGGCGGTCATGCGCACCGCGTAAGCGCGCTCGTCACCAGCCGCTCCTCGCGGCGTCCGGGTAGAGGCGGACCCGCCGATACGGCTCGCGTCCCCGCGAACGGGAGACGAGGTTCGCCCGCTCCGCCATCTGGTGCTGCAGACGCCGGATGTACGCGTTCTGCGGAGAAAGCTCGACCGGCTCCGACTGGTTGATGACGATCCCGATCGCCTCCTCGGTCTCGCGCATCGCCGCCTCACGAGGGTCGATCTCGAGCGAGAAGATCGACGTCAGGCTCGACTGCATCTGAGGGATCGTGTTGGCCTTGAGGACGTAGATCGGGAGCGCCCGCTCCTCCGCCTCCCGGAGCAGCGGCGTCTTCTGCTTGTACTCGTTCTTGAGGGTCATCACGACGTCCGCCTCGTCGACCTCGTGGGCGATCTCGACGGGGAGCTGAAGGTCCCGCACTGCCTGCTCGAGCCGCTTCCTGCTGATCCCCTGTGGCAGGATCCGGAGCGTCGGCAGCGGTGCGCCGCCGGGCGTCAGGATCGCTTCGCCTCGATCGCCCTCCTCGATTCCGATCGGCGCCCGATCGAGATCGTCGTCTTCGTCGAGGTCGTCGGCGTTGACCGGACCAGTCCCCTCCTCGGCCTTGAGCGCCGTCAGCGCGCGCGCCGCCTGGTCCCGCCAGGCTCGCTGCCGCTCGAGCTCGCGCGCCTCCCGGGCCCGCGTGTCGATGATCGCCTGGGCGCCACGCTCGATCGGCCCGCGGTCGGCGATCTGGCCGGCGACGAACGGCGGATCCTCGAGCCGCGTTGCGCGGCCGCTGCCGCCGCTATCGACACCGCCCACCGGCGGCACGGCAAATCGCTCGCCGGGCATCGAACCGGATGCGCCACCCTCCGAGACGGGGCCTCGCGGGGCGCTCTCGCGGCCCGAGCCGCCGCGGGTCTGGCGCCAGCCTCCGCTCGCTCCCGGCCGGTAGCCGGCGCGGAGCGAGGCGCCGCGCTCCGCCTCGCGATAGCCGCCGCGGTAGTTGCCGTCGCCGCGCCACCCCGGCTCCATCCGCCACGGCTGGCCCGAGCCGACCAGGCCGGCGAACCGTTCCGCGCCCATCTGCTCGCGCGGCGACGGCCGCGGCCGAGCCTGTGAGCGATGGACCCCTTCCTCGTCGCGCCAGCGGAGCTCCGCGGCGACCTGGTCACCGCGCAGCATCGAGTCGACGGTGTCGGCGACGTCGGCGTGGACCGTGACCCGCTCGCGGTCGATGATCTCGATGATGACGTCGAACGTCGGCGGCGCCTTGCGCTCGAGGACGCTCTTCTGGGTCCGTCGACGGCGTGCCTCCTCGTCGCCGAGGGTCACGCTCTGGATCCCGCCGATGAGGTCGGACAGGGTCGGGTTGAGCATGAGGTTGTCGAGGTTGTTGCCGTGGGCCGTCCCGATCAGCATGACGCCGCGTTCGGCGATCGTCCGGGCAGCCTGCGCCTCGAGCTCCGTGCCGATCTCGTCGATGACGATGACCTGGGGCATGTGGTTCTCGACCGCCTCGATCATCACCTCGTGCTGGTTGCTCGTGTCGACGACGACGACGCGTTTGCCGAGGTCGTCGGCGAGGACGCGGGCCGCCTCGCGGAGCATCGTCGTCTTGCCGATCCCCGGCCGGCCCATGATGAGGATCGACTTCCCGCTCTCGACGAAGTCGCCGATGATCTCGATCGTCCCGTAGACCGCCCGCCCGATCCGACAGGTCAGCCCGACGATCTTGCCCGTCCGGTTGCGGATCGCGCTGATCCGGTGGAGGGTCCGTTCGATCCCGGCCCGGTTGTCGTCGCCGAACGTCCCGATGTGGTCGACGACGTGCGAGATGTCCGCCTCGGTGATCTCGCGATCGAGCAGCATCACCTCGCTGTCCGGAAAGCGTGCCTCCGGGCGACGGCCCAGATCGAGGACGACCTCGATCAGCGACAGCTTGTCGGGCAGGGCATGAACCGCCGCGACGATCTCGGGCGGCAGAGATTCGAGGAGCGCGTCGAGATCGTCGATCGATTCGCGGCGCTCATTGGCAGATACCACGCTGGCCTCCTTGACCGGGCTCAGCGGACGCCGGCCGGCACGAGAGCCGGTTCGGCGACGCGGACGAGGGTTTCCTTCATCAGCAGCGTGACCGTGGCGATCGTAGCGAACCCCGCTTCCTCGAGTCGCCGATCGATCGGCGACTCGTAGGTCCGGACGGGGGCGATGACGCCCTGATCTCGGCGGTGCCCTGATCCACCTTCCGTTCGGGCCGCGATGCTGCCGAGCGAGAACTCGATCAGCTCGGCGACATCGACGTCTGGGCGGGAGAGCACCTTCAGATAATGGGGCTGATCCTCCTTTGCGACACCGATCTGGGCAAACGCGTCAAGACGGGTCCCATCGGGACCGCCGTCCACCGACTCCTGGACGAAGCTCTCGACGTCGGCGAAGCGAAGGATCGGCGCCAGGCTCGAGCGTGGAACGCGCCAGTTCGGGCCCTGGCGCTCCCAGTCCGCGATGCGGATCAGCTCGAGGCGCTGGACGGGCTGGGGAGTCGCCGCGGCGTAGAGCCGCGACAGTGGCAGGGCGTCGAGCGGCGTCGACGGCCTGATCCTTTGATCGCGCGTTCGGGTCTCCGGCCAAGGCTCAGGTAGCGCCGGTTCCGGTGGCCGGTAGAGGACGACCTCCTCACCGTATCGGGCGAAGCCCGCCTGCATGAACAGGTCGACGTTGCCATCCCGATCGGCGCACGCGACATGGAGCCGGCCGGCGCCGCGCTTGGATGCCTCGCGAACGAGCTGCTGGACGAGGCGGAAACGGATGTCGCCGGCGTTCGACGACCCGACGGCGTCAAGCTCGACGATCGTCCATTCGTCGCGGAACGACTCACGCTCGACCCGGATGAGGCCGGCCAGGTGGCCTCCTTCCTCGTAGACGAACAGCAGGTCGTGGGGTCGGAAGGCGCCCACGCCGATCGGCGGGCCGCTCACTGGCAGGCCGAGCGAGCGCGTCGCCGATTCGGCGTCCTGGGTCAGCCGGGACAACTCGCCGAGTGCCGCCAGGTCGGTCAGGCGGGCGACCCGGACCTTGCCGCTCGGGCGAGTGACGCGGGTCTCGCTCACGAGGCACCCTGCGTGCGGCGCGTTGGATGATGGCGACGACCGGCTCCCTCGCCCGGATCCTCGTGCTCGCTCGCCATGGCTGCGACGAGGCGGTGGAAGCGGGTTTCTCCCGCGAGCTCCGGGTGGAACGCGGTCGCCACGATGTTTCGTTCCCGGACGGCGACGATCCGGCCGTCGTCGAGTCGAGCGAGGATGTCGACGTCCGGCCCGGTCCGCTCGATGATCGGCGCCCTGATGAATACGCCGTGGACGGGCTGATCGCCAAGGACCGGGACGGCCAGGTCGGTCTCGAACGAATCGAGCTGACGGCCGAAGGCATTGCGCTCGACGGTCACGTCGAGCAACGGCAGGATCGACGGTTCGCCGCCGGCGATCTCGCGGGCAAGGACGATCATGCCGGCGCATGTCCCGAAGAGCGGTGCGCCGCTCGAGGCCAGATCGAGGATCGGCCGGCGAAGTCCCCAGCGCTCGATCAGCTGACGCATCGTGGTGCTTTCGCCGCCGGGCAGGATCAGGCCGGCAACATCGTCGAGATCGCGCGGCAGGCGCA
>WNFL01001742.1_pt2 | contig 18306 bp, 27 predicted proteins | sample 5400361 | NCBI WGS metagenome assembly WNFL01 (sample SAMN13153351, study PRJNA577476) | soil metagenome | isolation source: 40 cm soil on Douglas fir-dominated hillslope | place: USA:California | collected 2013-09-17
CAATAGAAGGGTATTGCGCACCGTACCTTGTATCTCATGCAGAAATGGTGGAGTTCCGCATCGGTCATGACCTGCCACTAAATGAGATATCTTTCGACGGAGAAACGACAGCACACTTGCCCCCATATCCTCCAAAACCAGCTCGTACTTGCTCTCCTGGAACTCAGGTTCCTTCAAGCAAAGCCGGGCCATTTGCTCAATGATCTTGTCGTCATACAGGCGCCGGTATAACATAGGATGGGCAGTAGCTTTGCGCAAGTCCATAAGAACATTGCTGCTCGGGTCTTGCTGAGTAGTCTTCGGGCCCTTCTTCTTCTTTGGTCGGCCCTTTTGACCACGGCTCTCAGCAATCTCCAGCTCATCCTCCTTCTCTTCAGCCATCAGCACCCGCTTGGATCGCTTCATAGCATCGCGGTAAATGGTTCGCTGAAGGTCGGTCATGGGACACCAAACAATACGCTCAGTCTTCTTGGGCAACTCCTTCAGCACTTGGTCCTTTCGACGACGAAGGACGAAAGGTGTCATCATCCGCTTGGCACGAGAGACACGAGAGTGGGCCAGCAGGCTAACTTGAGAAGCCGCCTTAACCTTGAAGATGGCACGGAACGACTCGCTGACGTCATTGAACATTACAGGGAGAATGAAGTTCATGAGCGACTACGACCGAAGAGTGAGTTCCAGGTTCCAGCGGAAAACGCGATAAGAACTAACCATAAGCTCTTGTAAATTGTTCTGCAATGGTGTGCCAGTAAGCAGAAGACGCCACTCGGCAGTGATCTTCATAAGGTGGCCGTAACGCTGGCTTTGGAAGTTCTTGAGGACGTGTCCTTCATCAAATACACAGGTCTAGACAGGCGTGAACACGTAGTAGACGTTGAGATGGAAGGTGTACGCACGGCCCAAGGCATCTTTTTGAAGAACTTGCGGTCATAATCACCTCCTTGAGCAAAGTTGTAAGTAGTGACGAGCACATCCCAGTCCGCCTCCTGAAGTAAGTTTTGACGTAGAGCCGCACGTTCGGGTATAGTTCCGTAGTATGGTCGAACAATCATGCTTGGCGCGAAACGGTTGAACTCTCGAATCCAGTTTTCTAGTGTCGAGGCACTAAACCTGGGTTAGGCGAGTTGCTGTTCAGCTGTGCCGCACTTACGGGACGATGATAAGATGCTTTTGTTCAGACTTGCGCACCTTGAGATGGGCGAGAAAAGCAATGACTTGAATCGTTTTGCCGAGGCCTGATAGCAATGTGAGCTCATGGAAAACCACGACACGCAAGTGAGCATACCCATCTCATCAGCCAAGATGCAGCTGTGGCCTCGAGAGTGTAAGAGGTTCAGCCAGTTGACGCCTATCATCTGATATGCTTTGAGAGTGACATCAGATGCGAGCAGGACCGGTGGCTGAGAGATGTAGTCTTGCATTGCGGGGTCGTCGGGGGCGAGAGGTGGTGGGACCGCTTGGGTGAGATGAACACCGACCTCCCCCTCGTCGGGGGTCGTAGCCCCAGTTTCTGCGCCCTCATCGGCCTTACTCCACTTACTGACGACCATATCCAACTCTTTCCCGATCTGTTCGCAGCACTCGAGGACGGCATCGACAGCAATGTACCCCTTGATCAAGTCTTTGTAGTTCTCAAAGAGCTTGGAGGAGACACCTGACCTGCGAACCATCTTCCTTTCCACGTCATCAACGGAGAGGAAAGGACGCATGCCAATGATGATCTTCGCTTGGTCTGGCGTGCAGACTGGATGACGGGTGGTCAGGATTGCCACATAAATGAAGGTGGAATACTCACGAATGGAGTTGACCAAGTTGTCAGAATCCGCATTGTTGAAAAACTTCAATGCCTCCTCGATACATTGGATTTCTTGCACATCGTCGACGGCCTTGCCACCACCAGAAGCGTCACTGTCCATTCCATCATCACGGAAGTCTTCCTCTGAGTCAGAACCATGCTTGCGTTTAGGTTTCTGCTGCTGTGATTTCGGGGTAGGTACAGGTTGCGGCTGGTTAGGCGGTCGTTGCGCTTGCGTAGCACTCCCTCCCGATTTGGGGACGTATGGCACAAACTGGATGTTGGAGGAGAGAGCAGGGGCATTCCGGTGTGCATACAGAGCAGATTGTTGTTTCCTCCTCGCTTGTTGCTCTTTTTGGGCTGCTTGAGCCGCTTTATGCGCAGATATCGAAGACGTCTTGGATTGTATACCCGCGGGAGGTATTATGGCCGCCCCAGGACCCAAGAAGGATGCTAGAGGCGGTACTCCATTACCAGCGGGGGTCGGGGACTCCCTCCTGCGGATACGCGCGCCCGTGGGCTTCATATCATCATCATCATCAGACTGTACAACCTGTTTTCTCTTAGTTATGCGCCTCAATACCTCTGGGGACGTTACAGGTGAAGACACGTCCTCGACGATATTGGTGCCTACATTTTGTCGTTTCCTGGGCGGTTCATCGGCTGGATCGCGGGGTGGAGGTCGCGCTTTTACACTAGACTTAAATTGAGGGGGAGCGACAAAGGGATCATCGAATATGTTCGTTCGCTGGGGGACTTGATGGGCGGGGCGGGCGAAATGGGACATGTGGGGGGTGTAGCCCGAGGATGGAGCACTCATTGGACTTGAACTCGGAACAAGGACTTGCCCTGTGAGCCCAGCACCCGGTGGAAAGTACCGCGAGGGGGCTGAGCCATCTCGGGACTGAGCGGGTGGCTGCAGCGAGCTAGAGGACGATTGCTGACGCGTATCAGCATCCGAACGGACGTGACGGTCTCTGAGGGCTTGGAGCTGTGCCTCCTGCAAATATTGAAAATCCCAAAGTGTTTGCACAAATGTGGTTAGTGGTCAACAAGCGGCAGCGGTGTTTTCAGCTAGGCCACGCACTCGACTCCCTGGCTCTGGTTTCCCAACTTGCGCGATATTGCTCTCGACTGTTCGCAGGAAGCTCATCGTCAATCAGCGGCCCCGGTTTCGTGTCAGGTCTCCAAACGCGAGAATACGGGTGAGGGAAAGGCTTGAAGGTGACAATTTCTCGCAAGTTTTGAACCACCACAGACCACAAAGCTCCGGCGTTTGCAGTAAAGGAAATCGGGGGAGCGTACAGCAGCTCGATTTTCATCTACTATTCGTTACAAAAATTTCGCCAGTGCTCTCACTCCCCGGTATCTCGTGTGAAAAAATGGTCCGCCTGATCACGCACAACCTGCTCGCATGCCACGTCAGGGGATGCACCTCAAACAACTTCCCCCTCATCTTCAGAGATGTTCAACTCGAATTGCGTGACGCAGAGTTCAATCCGGACTTCCTACGGGGATTCATGCCCAAGCTCGACTGGAAGGCGCTGGTAGACACAGCAAAGTCGGTATGTTTGTCTTTTGAAAGTGGCGCTTGTTGAGATAACACAACTCACCCATAAACACAGCTCGGAGACGAATCATTGCCAACGGACGCGCCTGAAGCGGAGGCAGCGTCTGAGGAGTTCTTGCGCGCGCTACACCGAGTGTTGCTGGAAGTGAGTGGTATCTAGGGACGCGTGGGAGGCCAGCTGAGATCATAAGGGAACAGATTCACGTAGAAGAAGGCACGATGATCTGTCCCAATTGCGGTCACTCATATGGGATCTCCAATGGAATCCCGAATATGGTGTGTAACCTGCATTCGTTATGTGATACGCCGTTCTACTACTAAGCGGATCGACAGTTGCTCGCGGAGCACGAGCTCGGACGATGATACGGAGGAAGTCTCCAGAGTGGGTCTGGCTGTGCGAACGCTCTTGAGAGAAGGTGGTGCGAGGTGATGAGAAGCGAGAATGATGGCGAAAAGCGTCTCGCCCGACGCCCAGTTACGCCATGGCACGATCAGCTCGTAGTCATATTTTTCCTCGGAGCTCAAATGGAGAACTAGATGATAATGATGGTAATGGGGATGACAACAATTTGTATGCCAGTGTGATGCGTGATTCGCTGTCCGAATTGCTTGAACGCTGCACCACGCGAGCTCAAACGTAGGACCAAACGTCTCGCAGCTTGGACCGCCCCTCGCCTCGCTGCCCTCAACGGCAACCTCTCTCTCTCGACGACGACAACCTGCACGACAAGGAGACGTTTGCTTTGCGGGAAGCCACCGCCGCCCCGTCTGCAACAATGTCGTACACCTTTCTCGAGAAACTCTCAGTCACGTTTGACTTCGTCTTCACCTCTGGCACAGAGCGTCGCCCAAAGCTCACGCAGCACAAACGTCTCCCTCTCTACAATGATGGCTCCGTTCCTTCCCTAAAGTCGCGCCATGTCCGCTCAGAATCCCCCGACTCGCCCGCCTACCGTGCCGCCCGTCCTCGCCAGTTCCACCGCAGGCGTATGGAACGCATCCGAAATTTTTTCTCTATATCTACCCTCATCACATTCATAAAATATCTATTGCCCACCCTTCTCCTCGTTGTCATGTTCATCCGGTGGAACTATGAATTCTATTACGAATTGAACGTATACGAGCGTGAGTGGGCAAATCGAGAGGTTAAAAAGATAGAGCCCCTTGCAGGCTGTTTCGATGCCCACCGCGTATCCCCAGCCTACAATATCTCCGATGCAATATATGGCCCAAAACTATTCCAGGTACATGCCGGTGTCCCCATGCGCATAGGCATGGATTGTTATCACTACGCTGGCACACTCAAAATGCAGCCATCCCACCCTAAACGCGTTCATCACGTCAACGTGCATTCCTACTGGCGAGTCGACCTCGTACCTTTCGGCGATCGGCAAGAACAAACTCTCAAATCGTTTTTCGCTACACAGGACCTTGACGTCACAAAGCTTATCCTCTGGTCAAATGGCGACCTTCGTGGTATCCCACACATCGATCGCTGGCTTAGGAGGTACCCCAACAGCTTCGAAGTGAGGATCATTGACGTCGAGGAGTGGGCAAGAGGAACGGCGTTGGAGGGCAGCCCGCTGCTCAAGGTGACGGATGACAGGGCCTGGGTGGATGGCGACCTTGTCCGTTTGCTCGTAACCTGGGCTCATGGAGGCGTCTGGTTGGATATGGACTCGCTGCTAACACGAGACCTTACTCCGCTCCTCGATCATGAGTTTGTAACCCAATGGGATTGCTTCGGTACGCCTTCTGCTTTCCCTGTTGCTTCGTAGGTCTTAACGAAGGACACTCTAGACAAAATGTATCAAACCCTCAACGGTGCTTTAATGCACTTTTTTCAGCATTCTCCGTATTTATGTGAAGCGTTCCACATCATGGCGCGGTCCAACACACCCAGGCCGGGGTCCACCGACTGGGGGTCGCTCCTGTACCTCAAGTTATGGCGTAGACTGATTGCCGCGGGTGTCCCTCCCTTCAAAATTTTACCCTTCTGCTTCTCCGACGGGCGGTCGTGTCGACGGGATAATCAGCTTCCGGACCCATTCAAAGAAGACCCGCGGACATGGGGAGGAGGACGAAGTCTAAAAGAAGGAGGAGAGCTTGATGACATTTTAGACAAAGTGTTCGTGGTTCACCTACATAATCAGTGGAAATTCAACTTCCCGATCGGTGGGTGGGTGGATCGGCTATTGCTCCGGCGCTATGACAGCACCCTGCGGAAACGATATATCGAGGAACAGTCAGAATATAGACGAGCCAACATGGCTTACAAAGAGGCACATGGGCGCCCATGGAAACGGCGAGAAGCGGATGACCAAGTTGTGATGACGGGCGAGGAGTGGATAAGTGCAGATCCTTCAATACCAACACCGGCACCAGACGCATAGACATCTCTTTTGGACCCTGGCACGTTCATGGATCTCACGACGACATTCATATTCCTACATATACGCGACCCTACTCGCTATTCTTCCTTTCCCTTCTTCTGGGAGCCACCGCCATTCGTTACCTTTGAAAACTAGTTCCGCATTGCATTGCTCACATCCAAGCAGACAAGCCGCAACAACAACCCCATGTTTCACCACCTACCCTCACAAGCATTTCTTGACGACGCCACAAAAGACCTCACCCATCTCCCTGTGACCTTTTATTCTGTCCCCTTGCACACACCTCACTTCTTGCGTTGAGCCTTTCACCCTTTCGGTTTATTTGATGACATTCTTTAATGAGCCACTTCTCGTATCCAACCAACCGATGATAATTATCCGCAGATGTTTATACGGACCTGTACAATACGTTGCACCTAGTCATAGTTGCCCCCTCGTGCACCACACTCCGCTCCCTCTTCCCCACTCGCTGCAGTAGCGGTAGAATGCAACATGAATCATTTCCATTAAAATTTTATTGTGCTGTTATGGGACTACCCAAATTAGGCATTTTGCGGACGACCTTGCCCTTGTTTTGCGCGTGGACGCGAAGCCTTTGGAGGAGCATCGAGTTTGCCCAGCGCGTCGGGGGCTCCTTTTTACGAATAGACCAATAGTAGATGTCCCAGTCTGGCTCGTCCATCAACTAATGTATATCACGTCAGTGCACAGAAGATATCATTCATTCGACAAGCACACCCGGTCAAATTCTTTGAGCCCCTCAAGCGACATTTGTGGCAAGTTCTCTGCGGCAAAGGTGGAAAGAAGCAAGTCGCCTTCTAGCATACCTCGTTTACGGGATTGGTAGACGAGCCGTGCACGGAGGACGTCGATAGGTTCGTTTTCGCGAGGGACTCTGGGAGGTAGCTCCTCAGAGTTTGTGGGCTGGTCGAGAATCTCAGACGAGAATGGCAATGGGTATGGGTCATCTGCCAGCTTCGTGTGGTTACATCGAGCGTGCAGAGGCCGACCACGGGATGGTACGACCACACGAAGGTGGCGGAGGGTCAACATCGTTGGGCTTGTTTTGGACCCGGCTGTTTTCTCCCTTTTCCCCTCAAATTCTTTTTTCAATCTCGCAATGGATGTTGAGGACGTTGCTGCTCTACGACAAGCTGTGGATGATTGTGGCGATCGAGGACTGTTGGCTGCATCGAAATGGCATGCTCCATTGCTGATCACACGGGAAATTCAGGGCTTACGATTCACCACCACAGGGCAGGTGATCTACTACAATGTGTTCCCCTGGAATTGCGTGCGTCTGCAATGCGATACTCCCAGCAGCAGGCGGCTGCAGGACAAAACTTAACAAACGATCAATTCGAAGCGCAAGAGCGTGAAGAGGATCTCATTCGAGCTGCTAAGGGCTTCATATGGGCCAAAGAGTTCGCACGAGTACAGCACGTTCTCCAAGGCGCAAAGAGCCCCAAAGGCCGCTTTCTCGCCCTGTACAGCCGCTTCCTCGTGGGTTCTACTCGGTTCTACGTACTTAAGTAACTAAGTACATCCTTGCAGACTAGCGAAAAGAAAGCTGCGGACGAGTATGAGCGCGCCATTAGTGGGTGATGGGATCGTTCATAGATAAAGAACGCGTTTTGACGCGTTTACCAGACAAGCAGGAGGCAGGAAAGAATAGTACGAAGAACTACCCCCGCAAGCCTTACAACAGCTCTCTCTCGACGATCCTGCTTTTGATTGGTAATACGGATGACGCTTTTCTCCTGTTCTTGTGGGTATTTCATGCTTTCCCTGTATTTTAAGTACCAACCTCACAAGGCAGGAAGGGACTTTTGCTCTATAAATTGAGCCGGATCACACCAGCCATCGCTGCTGTTATCGAATCACTCAAGGGGTACGCATGGAACTGGAGCGCATGGCAACTACTATCTCAATGCTTCACGGATAACCTGCAGGTATATCCAAGAGTTTCCTCTCAGGGCGTTGAATGACTGTTCCTCAGTTTGCAGACCTGCGGCACCTCCTCCCGCCCAATCATCCCGGGCACACCATGATAAAGATACAACTGGGAATCAACCGACAATCGCCAGAGGAAGGTGACCTCGAGGCCTGCGATCTCCTCTTAAGGGTTTTCCCCAGCTGCCAAATGATTATGGGGCTAAAAGCCCAGGTTTTATACCACATGAACTGTAAGAATAATTTCCTCTGGTCCCTCTCTTCTCATTGTGACTTGGGTCACAGATTCCGACATGGCGGAGCACGTGTTCGATGAGATGCTCACAAAGGACCCATACCTCATCGACGGAATTGACATTTATGGCTCAATTCTTTACATATGTAAGAAGGAGACCAAGTTGAGCAAGCTAGCTCGTCGCTTTACTTGCATGAGCCGAGATAGACCAGAGGTCTGCTGCGTTATCGGTTGGTGGAGTCTATAGCCCGCTGGAGAAGTATCCCAAGTTACTCCTTGCAGGTGATCATTATTCTATGTCTGGTGAACCAGAGAAGGCGATCAAGTATTACCGACGAGCGGTGTTGCTAGATCCCACAAAGATTACTGCCTGGGTTCTGATGGGACATGCATATCTCGAGTTGAAGAACGGACATGCCGCAATTGAGTCGTATCGTCGAGCATCTGGTTGGTGTCAACCCCCTTCTCCGTTTCTCCGTGGCTGACTAGGTGTCAGATATGCGTCCGCAAGACCATCGCGCTTGGTTCGGTTTAGGTCAAGCCTATGCTCTATTGACCATGTACCGATATTCACTCCATTATTATCACAGAGCGTTGACATTGAAGTATGCTCCATTGCCTCTGTATTGAGAACCTAGGTTGACATTCTGTAGGCCGGGTGACTGGAAAATTTGGCAGGGGCTTGGCAACTCATATAACTATCTTTTAAAGTAGGTGTATCTTGTGTTACTCACATTCCCGAATGTAATGATCCCTTGCAGACATGAAGAAGCGATCGAGTGTCTACTTCGCGGGGCTGCCATAGCACCAAAGGAGGACCTGATGATCAAATTAGACCTGGCCAGAGGCTATGAAACAAAAGGAGACACGAAGAATGCTTGTTATTGGCACTTGCAGTATGTCACAGAGAGCGAGAGGATGGGTCGGGGCCCGGCAGACTACGCAAAAAGCTGTCTAGCCATTGCACAAGCATATAGCCAGCCTGGTAGCTCGATGCAGGAAGTTGAACAGGCGATGGCCCTCCTAGAGAAGATTGGAAATAGCAATGCGGAGGAGAACGCGGAAGCAAAGAAGATGCTCGAGACGTTAAAGACACATTTGGGTGCTCCCAAGAAATCCATATAGCATAGAGTCCTTTGTTATTGTCATCTTTTAGACATACGGGCTCTGAGAATTTTTGAACGATTTTCCGTGATCGTTTGAGTTGACAAAGGCACCTCGCTGCCCACCTCAACCCAGAGCTGCCGAGACAGAAGGAACTCAGGAGCTCGGCCCCTCGGAGTTTCTCGAGACACTCACCCCCAGTCTCGAAGGAGTCAATCCTGCGTCAAGAAGCGTTTTTGGGGACGCCGCTGCTCCGAAACGCGTACTCAGACTCCGACGCTCGGCCCGCAACCAAATCAACCGTAACGACCATACAACTCGCTAGCATCAACCCCACCACCTAAGTCCTTTCGTATCGGGTGTCTAAACGTTCTCAGTAGCCATAACGCGTTAGCTTTCACGCGTACAGCGGTAACTTGTCATTACCCAATTGAAGGCCCGCCCAAAAAAATCATGACTATTCGAAGTAAAGTAAAGCCAACCTCCTCAGATGAGGCAGACTGTGCGCATCTATTCCTTCTTCCCCAGCCGTGCCGCGACTGATGGTTTGCGGCACAGTGCTCCAACCTATCAGCAATGAACCCGGTTTTTTCATTGAATGCGATAGCTGCTTCTCTCAGCTTACGAGTTATGTCCGAATACGATGCGCCGACCCTGTCTGTGAGGCGTCCAGCACTGACATTTGCGCGGATTGTTTTCGGACCGGCCGAGAATTCAACAAGCATAAGCGAAACCACCCTTACCGCGTTATCGAGAAACATCACTTTCCTATTCTTGACGAGGACTGGACCGCCGATGAGTGTGTGGGTTGTTTGATCAATTTGGTTTGCTTACTGACCACTTGCGCCAGGGAGGTGATGCTACTTGAGGGCCTGCTCATGCATGGAATGGGCAATTGGTTGGCCGTGTCGGAGTACATGGGCTCAAGAACGAAGGCCGATGTCGAGGCGCACTATCTTAAGTACTATATTAATTCCAGTCGATGGCCAGAGCCGGTATGTCTAATGTAATCACATACTCTACACACATTGCTGATCAAACCTTTCCAGGATATGCCGGAGAGTCTCCCCGTGTCAAACTCTGAAGAAATGCGGGCTAAAAAGCGACGACGTATTGAGTACCTTACCGTCAATCCACCTCTTCCTCTCGCCCCCGTACAAAACTCTGGACCAACGTCCCACGAAATCGCCGGGTACATGCCCGGTCGTCTGGAATTCGAGCACGAAGCGGAGAATGACGCCGAAGAACTCATAAAGGACATCGAATTCGGTATTGTTCGAGAATTTGACGGCGATAAGCAAGTACAAGACCCTGCGGATGTGTCTAGACGATTGGAAGCGGTTAAGCAACGCCAGGAGGCTGCGAAAACCCTCCCCAAGATAGACCCTAATGGCACACTTCGTAATACCCCCATTGAAGTCAAGGATGAAGATGATGAAGGCAAGGATGAGCTCCCTCCGATACCTGATGCGATCGAAACCCATGAGAGCATCAATACCAAACTTGCTTTACTCTACGCGTACGGGGATCGACTGGACAAACGTGAGCATGCCAAAGCTTTACTGCTTGATCGTGGTCTCCTCGAAGCGAGAAAGGTTCGTGTCCGATATCTGTTCGCGTGAGAATCTCACAATTCTGTAGTGGCAAAGTTTCAATAAGAACAAACCGAAAGAGGAGAAGGACTTCCATATGAAATTGCGTCCCTTTGCAAAGCTCCAGACCGCCCAAGACAACGAGGACTTCGTAGATGGACTTGTTTGTGAGCCGTCACAACTAGATAACCCTTCAAGTCGAGTTTAAAAATTATTCGGTAGTTGAACAGACACTACGAAAGCGTATTACAGAACTCCAAGAGATACGCAAGAAGGGTATCACTAGCTTCGCGGAGGTAGACATCTACTACAGAGCGAAGCAAGCACGAGTACGGCTTCTACCCGAATAAAGACGAACCAATACTGACCCGGGGGCGCAGGACATTGAGTTCTCGCAAAATTCCGACAAGGCTCCGAAGCGTAGCGCTTCCCAGGCTGGGCTCGATCGCAAGAGCAAAGGTTCGTGACCCGCCACTCTGTTCAGCTGATGTGCTGACCTCCCTGTAGCTCCCCTCACTCTTGGCACCGCTCCTTCGTTGAACCTCTTGACCCCCGACGAGCAATCCTTATGTTCGCAGCTCCGCCTTCTCCCTCGAGCCTATCTAGCAATTAAAGCGACAATTATTCGGGAGTACCAGCGACGAGGGGGCGAGCTCAGTCGCAAGCAAGCTAGAGACTTGCTCAAGTGCGACGTGCGTAAGACCGCAAGGGTATACGACCTCCTTGTTGTAATGGGTTTACTTAATCCTCCGCTGGAAGCGGTCGAGATGCCTATGGTGCCACCGGTGCTCTCACCAATCCTAACGAACGGTATCACAAACGGATACAACGAGAAGTAAGTGCTACCCAATGCATGGCAATTTACTCGCTGATGTTTCCTGGAGGCATCCAACATCTGCTCTTATAAACGGATATATGCCAATGCAACTGGATCCGCCAGTTACGTAACTTCTGCCGCACAATGTTCATTATATTTCTCTATGCTTCTCTTTTTTATTCTCCCCATGTCGTGCATGTATCGTCCCTCCCGCCTTGCACGCGCACCGAGCCTCTGTAGCCCCTCATGTTGATTATTATCAGGTTCTGTCCCACGATGCACCCTCTATTGTACACTCTTCACTCGCGTAGCATTGTTTCTACGATTGCTGGGTCGATCACCACCGCAGCGTTGCGTAAATAGTCGTCATTCCAGAACTACAGGACTGTGAGTTCGTATGGTGACATTGGTAGTGGACGTCTACCTTGGCATAGTGTCGAGCGCCTGAGTCACACCTGCAAAAGGTCGGCATTTCGCTCTTGTGCGGCTAACAGCAACCCACAAGATGGTCACGACCGTCTTCTTTGAATTCCGTCCTAATTTTTTCGCAACTCGTACAGCAGCCACTAGGTTGCAGGCACTGCTCGACCCAAGGAATAAACCATCGTGCTTGACGAGCCACCGGGACATGCTGACAGCCTCCACATCAGTAACACTACAGCTGACTCAGTAGTACAGATGGCAACGAGATGCAAGCAACAAACCGTATCGCATCGTCGATCACGGGTAAAGCCAACTCGAAGTTCTTTGTGAGTCGGTTGATGCCTCTAGGTATGTGAGGATCAGGGCATATTTAAGTTGCCGGGAGCAGGTACTTGCATTCCTTCAGCCACCGTGTCGACCTGATGCCGTCGACGCCGTCCTTCGGACTCTCTCGGATCGTACATAACCCCTTCTTTGACCTGCAATGTATCAACGACCCGAAAGTCTGTTGACTATACAAACGGACCTTGTTATACAGGCCGGAACCTTCGGGATCAGCCAATACGACATGAAGGTCAGGTTGGACGCCTTTAAGATAAACGCCGATGCCCGCTATCGTCCCTCCTGTTCCCGCTCCGCTCACGAATGCGTCGATATGACTGTTGGTTTGTCTCCAAATTTCGGGTCCTTGGGTCCAGTAAGCACTGAGTATCTTGTTTACAATTATCTTGTCGATGAATTCACTGACCTGTACCAGTAAAGTGAGCTTCAAAGTTGCTCTGATTCTGCAACGATTTTCTTAGGTCCGTGCGAATCATTGGTAGACACAATTCACCTCAAATTGATCTGCAAAGAAACCACGGGGTTTGTCCTCCAATTCAAGGTCAAGACCGGTTGCACCTTTTCTGTGGTTGATTAAGATGGGTGAATGTGTTTGTGAGCTGACAAGCAAGTCGTCCTCTGGGTCGTTTAACACCGTTGGGCCAAATTCCATTGCCCTTTGCTTCGCTAGATTCTGTGCATCATGAACGGCTAGGAGAGGTCGATGCGAAAGGTTCATACCACAAACTATGTCTATAAAGTAAGAATAGCACCATGAAAGCATTCGTCCACGTACCTGCTTTTTATCTACAATGCTCGCTGGTCGAACTTTTTCAACTTTCGCCCCTAGACACAGAAGGGCTTTTGTTTTATCGTCTGCTACATCATCGGGTATGACAATGGCTACAAAAATGTCGGTGCATCTTCACAACCCAGCGAAAATGACATACTAGCATTGTAACCCCTTGGCGTAATCCTTATTAGCCTGCATGACTACGCATCCCCTAATAAAGTCACTCACCGAGCCGCAGCCTGGGGTGTTGAGATACACATTTAAAGGAGTGCAATTAAACCGCCCGAAATTCAACCATGAATGGCAGAGTACCCACCACAGTGGTGATAGATATTCCAGTGGAGCCGACGGTTCCTTCAAAAATCATTGAATTCGTGTTAGGCTTCAACAGCCCCTCGGCCTCGGCATCATTTATCACTAGCGATAGGATGAGTATCGTACCGAAGCCTGCAATAAAAGGGATTCTTACTTTGAAGAGCAACGCGATCTTTGACACTCCCCCCTGGATTAAGAAACTTTTACTGACGTTTGAAAACGGTTGAGTTTACTGGTGACCGGTCAAACTCACCTCGGCTTTCCCCTGAAAAGAGCATGCGTCAGATAACCTGCTGAGGGACGGGGGCTTTGGCGTGCTGACCAGAATTTCAACTCCCAGAGCATTGCTGAGTGAATTTATGCGGAGCAGAGGCGTATTACCTGTTCCAAATAAGTCACCGAACGAAATTACAATCATCTAGAAGTACCAATCAATCCAGTCACGCCATTGACGATCTCATCGCTTCGCAGTTGAATCGGACGCGAAGATGGCCGGAAAGTCTTCGAATTGTAGTACCACATGACTAATGCAAGCGTTGAGAGTGAGAAGGAAACGCCTATGGCTACCCCGTACAGCAGCTGAGGTCGGAGTGTCGTCATGGTCGAAACTCTGTCTCGTCGGCGGCCGATCGCAACGATGACCATTTACTCGCTCTACATTTTCGACCGGTAAGTGGAGTTATCATTAGAACAATTAGGTTTACTTAAATATATGGTTTTGTAGGCATTGCGTCTGTATATATTATCAGGATTGGCATCGTACTCGTCGTCCAAAGCCCGCTCTGCAAGGCAATATTCTCCCTGGGGTCGCTCGATCTGTAACTCCCCAGCCATCAACTGGCCTCCCACAACCAGAGATCATCAGTCCCAGGAATACCTTGACTTCCTCATCCGGAGTAATCGTGGCGGTCGGGGAATCTAGCGCTTCCCTGGCACCGTTGCTCGCGACAAAACCCTCTCCTGTACCAAAAACTGGCCTCTCTTTCGATGAGGAGGCCAAACTCGTCTACGGCGTAGTGCTGTCGTTGCGAAACATGGTGAAGAAGCTCGCGGGGAAGTCAGTACCAGCCATCTTGGCAAAGTGATCATTACTTACAGCTCTCTAGGGACGAGGGATTCGTAAATTACAGAACATCGACGTATAAATTACATCTCTTCGAGACCTTGACGGGGTACAAGTTCGTGATGCTCAGCGACGCGGGCGCCGATTCCTTGCGGTTTGCCCTAAGGTCCCTCTACACCGGACCTTTCCTGGAATATGTTGTTCGAAATCCCCTCATCCCAATGGATTCAAAGGAACAAGGTATTGACAATGAGCATTTCCGACGGGCAACGGACCGTCTCGTTCGAAATTTGACCGTATTCCTGTAGTACGGTCGTGTTTGTAGCCTCCATGCATATCTGCTCTTTCTTGAGATCAGTAGTAGTCAAGGATCACCGTCTGTTGCCTCTTGTCGCATGGTATGGCCTGCATTATGATAGCATCATATTCCTATTTGACTCTAAGATGAACCAAGAAGAAAAACTGACATACAGTGTCTTCAGCCACTTGGGTTTGGCTACTTCCGCACCTTGTGTTCCGGCACTCTCACTATGCCACTGCCCAAAAGCCGTGTATTCGCTATATCGCGACAAACTACCCAGCAATTTTTGTTTGGCACACGAAACGGTCCTCACATGGCGCGTTTTGCACGCAGCGCGTACAGCACTGCGAAGAAAACGGCCGGATTGAATGACACTGTGGTCCCAATGGCGGACGATGAACCGGAGACCCTACCTCCTCTCAAAATTGTCAACTCCCAAATGGTGCCGGTGGTAGACCGCGAAATTCCTCTTCCAGAAAAGGTGCTTCGACCATCGTACCCTTCACCCCACCTTAACAGCAATCAAGTGCAAGAATATTTGTACCCACTCTACTCCAGAGGATGGGGCATTCAAGTTCTCGAGAAGAAAGGCCCGAGTCTCTCTCTCGACCTGCAATTTTCCAAATTCCAGCACCTTTGCACGTTTATGCCATTACTCAATGAGGCTATGAAAAACGAACGTGTGAGTAACCCGATGTACAGCTCTTTTGGTCTAATTCGACCCTGACCACCCCATAAGCACCACTCCTATGTGGGCTACGAATTCAAAGTCTTGCGGGTACGGTCGCAGACACACGATGCCATAGTCCATCTCGGTGACCATGATATCGTACCCGGTGTGACTATGCACGACGTTTCCTTGGCTATCATCATTGAACGCCAACTCGACCCTTTTTTCCAGAGAGGAGAAGTAATGCGGCTGAGTCGAAAGTTCCAGCCTGGAACACTCCCCACCACTCTCAGATGTCGTGCCTGTGGTGGGACCCACCATACTCGGAACTGTCCGCAGAGACAAAATATTAAGCCGGATAAGCCCTGTAGGCAATGCGGAGGCGACCACTGGACTATGGACTGTCCTCGTACTAAGATACCATGGGCCGTGGATTCCTAAACATTATAACCTCGTAATAACACTGAGCTGGACTTTCACTTCCCCCACACATACTCATAGATATCAGACGGGACTTCTTCATCCAACAATGGCGCACTCTCAACCTCCACTCCATCTTTCATATGATGTTCATTTGTCGATCCTGCCAAGGGGATTATTCCCCAATGCTGGACAAGCCCATACATTGCCTGTGCCTTCGTCAAGCCCTTCTTCTTGGCAAATCCCTCCAAAGAAGGACTATTCAACAGCGTTGGGGAGCCGGTCAACGTCCAAAACGATCTACAACAGGCTGTTTAATAAACGGGGGGGGGGGGGGCAAAGGACTATTTCGCGTAATAGATCGAGTTTTCCTTGCAATAGCGCACGACTGCCCTATCGAATCCATTGCCCTCGTACCAACGGTTTTGGACAATGTTGGGCTTTCGGCCTCCCTGTGTCTCCAGGGACTTGAGGGTTTCGACGTCATAGGTGTTACTCACTCCGATGAGACGGACAACTCCATCGTCTTGCAGCCTTTTGAGCACCTCCCAGGCTTCGAGTGTGCGCCACATCGTATTGAGGGGCGAGTGTAGTAGATAGCTGTCGATGTAAGTCGTGCGCAGATTCTTTAGGGACACTTGGATGGACGCTTGGACCTGTTCTGTGACGGATGAGGTGGGGTCGTAAGGGAGAGGCTGCGAACGGTCCTGTCCTCCAATCGGCGTGAATCTAGATAACGCTCAGTACGGCCACACCTGCGGCACTACAACGTATACTTTGTCTGTATGAATAAATCCTCCCGCTTAAAACCATGCTTGTCGTAGAGAGTTTGCAGGGCTTCACCAACCAAGTCTTCTTGATAATGTTTCGGTTGGCAAGCCGTGTCTGAGCAATGCAGCGAGAATCAATATGGTTAGATGTTTGGAGGCCACTTATGCCCACCGATTGCACGAAAGCCTGCCAAAACGGCCTGGGTAACCAGGTGCGTCGTCTCCGTCTTCTTCCTATCCGTGGCATGAGGCAAACGACACAATGGTCCAAGCAATGAGTTACCAAGCAGTCCCATAGACGATTCGTCCAGGTTGTTCACGCATGACAAATGACGTGACGATGACTAGGTGGCGGTGAGGGATCGCATTCGAATGTTCGACAAATACACGACAAATGGCACTGCACGACGATTGCCCGAAAATAATGTAGCTACAAGGCTGCTCAGAATGTATAGATATCCCCGAATCCTGGATGTAAATAGCGTTGGTTCTCTGGGTACTGTTGGATGTGAAGAAAAGGGATTGTGTAGGGAACGGGATACCCGCACATCTGATCGAGACGAAGCCAAGCACCGTCGTCCTATCGCAATAGAGTTAGCAGAGATACCAAGGATGTGGTTTAAAACCTACCCAAGGCTTGGGGGTTCCGTATGAAAGCAGACTGATGATTTCCTCGTTGACTAAACCAGCGCCGGCTAGACGGACAGCCATTTCATGCTCCCATCGTTTCTGGACCTCTGGTATGCGCAGTGGCAACCGCGGAAGTGGTGGAAGACTCTGCAACGACAGCGGAAGTTGAACTGGGTATCGATTGGTCTCCCTCGGTGTCGTGCGAATTGTGTGTGAGGACTGTGCTGGGATAACGGCAGGCCGAGCAAGTTTGTCTCCACCACGATTGCGATTGGGTGGGGCACGTCCTTTTCCGAATTTCGCGTTTTCCTTTCTTTTGGTAGCAATAGCCTCTGCCAAATGGACTTTGAGCTCTTCGTCGTTCCAATGGAGGTCGCTTCGTCGATGTGAATAGTTGCATTGTTGTTCTGTGTATCGACATTTGTTATTGTGGATGAAATACAAACATACATTAGTACCCCTGGAGAGGAGTAGGTCAGAGCGCCCTTGAGGGATGTCAAGACCGAGTACGTACTCGGGGTGGCTCCGTAGACTATATTGATCCGGGACATGACTATAGGGACAGGACGTGCCCTTGAAGCACCGACGGCGGTTGTAATACCTACATGCGACGCCAGATCCGCGGTGGGTTTGAGAGGAAACTGAGAAGATGTCGGACATAGTGGAGACGCCCGCAACGGACTCGGAGTCTATCTCTGACTGGATAGGGGTCACCTCGAGGACAAACTCAACTTCGTCGGCGTCTCCGTCGTCCTCATCGGCGCTGTCGGGTTGTGTGGGGGTTCGCTCGGAGGCTACTGAACGGGTGAGTACTAGGTCCTGTGCCGGTAATAGTTCACAGACATACGGTGTGCTGATTCTGGGGGAATATGCAGCTCTTGGCCCTCTGCATGATAATTTCGAAGAGTAGGGGTATGGGGGGACGCGAGTGTAGGGTGTATGGTATTCTGGGTACTGGTGCACCGTTAGCTCACGAACAGATGACACAGGGCATAAATCGAAGCCGGCTCACTTGTTGGACGCTTGCGCCTTGAGGGTGGGGGTGCTTGCGGCAGCGACTGGGGAGAGCTGCCTGGCGACGAGAGCTGCCTCTAATTGTCTGAGATTGAATATTTGGGAATACTGCGGTGGTCTGAGCCGG
>WNFL01081210.1_pt3 | contig 18296 bp, 19 predicted proteins | sample 5400361 | NCBI WGS metagenome assembly WNFL01 (sample SAMN13153351, study PRJNA577476) | soil metagenome | isolation source: 40 cm soil on Douglas fir-dominated hillslope | place: USA:California | collected 2013-09-17
GCGGAGCGGCCCGCGCCCAGTCCGAATGGGACAAGACGCTCGCCGCCGCGCGGAAGGAAGGGACGCTGGTCGTCGGCATTCCCGCCAGCGTGGAGCTCCGAAAAGCGCTCGAAGGCAAATTCTCGGAAAAGTTCAAGATCCCCCTGGAGCTTTTCCCGAGCCGGGGGCCGGAGAACGCCAACCGCATCATCACCGAGCACAACGCCGGCGTGCGCTACTTCGACGCCTTCATCGCCGGCGGGGCGACGCCGATCACCATGGCGAGCGCGGGCGTCGCGGACGAAATGCTGCCCTATATGATCCTGCCGGAGGTGAAAGAGCCGAAAAACTGGTGGGGCGGCCACATCTGGGAGGACAACGTATCGAGCAAAAAATATATCTACGCCTTCCAGTGCTACACGAGCGAGACCTTCTGGTACAACACGGGCCAGGTGCAGTCGCAGGAGGTGCGCTCCTACGACGATCTGTTGAACCCGAAGTGGAAAGGCCGCATCGGCTACCTCGATCCGCGGAACCCGGGCTCCGGCCAGAACAGCTGGACGTTTTTGTGGAAGGTCAAGGGCGAGGAGTATTTGAAGAAGCTCGCGCAACAGGACCTCCTGATCACGCAAAACCAGCGCCAGCTGGCCGAGGGGCTGGCGAAGGGGAAACTTGCCTTTACCATCGGGCTGAGCCATTACAGCTATGAGGGGTTTTTGAAGGCCGGCCTGCCGGTGAGCCCGATCCCGCGCATCAAGGAGGGCGGCCAGGCGAACAACGGCAGCGGCGTGCTCACGGTGGTGAAAAATCCGCCGCACCCGAACGCGGCGAAGATTTTCGTCACCTGGCTCCTCGGCAAGGAAGGCCAGGACCTCTATGGCAGGGCGATGATCCAGGGCTCGCGCCGCCTCGACGTGGACACGCAATGGCTGAAGGAGTACGGCATCGAGGGATGCAAGGACGTGATGACGGTGGCCGATTACTATCGCCTGGAAACCCATTTGGAATCGTCGGTGGAAAAATTGAGAACGCCCGCGATCGCCCTGGCGACGAAGATCCTGAAATGACGCTCTCTTGGACCGAATGGAAGAAACCAGCGGAAGGGAGGCGCTGATATGATCACCCAGGAAGAAAATCAGTTGCTGACCCGGGTCGGGCGCGGCACGCCCGCCGGGGAGATGCTGCGCCGCTACTGGCAGCCGGTCGCCCTGTCGGAGGAGCTGCCTCCCGGCGGCGCGCCGCGGCCGGTGACAATCCTCGGCGAAGAGCTCGCGCTGTTCCGCGACGACCAGGGCCGCCCCGGCCTGCTGGGGCTCCACTGCTCGCATCGCGGGACCGATTTGAGCTACGGCCGGGTCGAAAACGGCGGCCTCCGGTGTCTCTACCACGGCTGGCTTTACGACATTAACGGCCGCTGTCTCGAGCAGCCCGGCGAGCCCGGCTGCGGCGAGCACCGCGACCAGATCCGCCACCCGTCGTATCCCTGCAAAGAGGCGGCCGGGGCGATTTTCACCTACATGGGTCCGGGCGAACCGCCGCTTCTTCCCCATTACGAATTTCTCGCCGCGCCGGCCGAGCAGTGCTACGTCAACAAGATGTACCACGAGTGCAACTACCTCCAGGCCAACGAAGGCAACATCGATCCGGTGCACCTGTCCTATTTGCACCGCTTTTTCGAAGTGCCGCAGGAGCGCTATACCGGCGTGCGCAACACCGAGGAGTCGCACTACGCCCTGGTGGGCCGGGACGTGGCGCCGTCGATCGACGTCGAGGTCGTCGATTTCGGCGTGCGCATCTATACGGCGCGGCGGCAGCCCGGCGGCAACGTTTATCTCAGGGTCTCTTATTTCGTCCTGCCGAATTTGAGCGCCTTTCCCGGGCAGACCGGCGGCGAAGGCTACTCGGTCAACTGGCACGTGCCGATCGACGACACGCATCACTGGAAATACATCTTCGTCTTCAGCCGCGGCGCGGCGCTCGATAAAAAGATGATCCAGCGGGCGCGCTCCGAGGTGGGGCCCGATTATAAATTGCTCCGCAACCGCGCCAACCGCTTCCTCCAGGACCGCGAGTCGATGGAGGACAAGACTTTCTCAGGCATGGGCTACGGCTTTCAGGCGCACGACCTTTTCGCCACCTCGAGCCAGGGCGAGGTCCAGGACCGCACGACCGAGCACCTGGTCTCTTCCGACAAGCCGATCGTCGCGGCGCGGAAGCTCCTGGAAAAGGCGATCCAGGATATTCAGGAGGGCCGCGAGCCGCCGAACGTGGTGCGCGAGCCGGCGAAGAACCGCTACCCGCACCTGCAGGTGATCTCGGATCTGCTGCCCGGCGATACCGACATCCGGCAGCACACCAGGAAGGCGGAAGACGAAGCGAAGGCGCGCCTGTGACCCGGCCCCTCGGCATGGGGATGGCGGGGCTCGGCGTTGCGAGCACGCAGATCCTGCCTCCGGTCGCCAAGCTCCCCTACGTGAGAATCGCCGCCGCGGCCGACGTGCGCCCGGACGCGCTGGCGAAATTTCACAAGGAATACGGCGCCGCGGTCTTCACGAGCTTCGAGGAGATGTGCGAGAGCCCCGACGTCGATTTCGTCTACATCGCGACCCCGAACGAGCTCCACGCGCGCCACGCGATCCTCGCCGCCGAGCACGGCAAGCACGCCATCGTCGAGAAGCCGATGGCGACCAGTCTCGCCGAATGCGAGGCGATGAACGCGGCGGCGGAAAAAAACGGCACCCGGCTTCTCTGCGGCCACACGCACAGCTTCGATCCGCCGATCCGGAAGATCCGCGAGATGATCCAAAGCGGCGCGATGGGCCGGCTGCGCATGATCCATAGCTGGAACTACAACGAGTTCATGTACCGGCCGCGCATGAAGCACGAGCTGGCGACGAGCCGCGGCGTGGTCTTGAACCAGGGGCCGCACCAGGTCGACGTCGTGCGGCTGATCGGCGGCGGCCTGGTAAAGAGCGTGCGCGCGACGACCGGCGTCTGGGACCCGGCGCGGCCGCACGAGGGCAGCTACACCTGCTACCTGGAGTTCGAAGACGGCGTCCCGGCGACGCTCGTCTACAGCGGCTACGGCTATTTCGACACGGCCGAGCTTTTCTGGTGGGTCGGAGAAGGCGGGCAGCCGCGCGCCCCGGAGACCAACGCCAAAGTGAGAAAAAGAATCAAAGGGATCTCCGGCGCCGATGAAGAAGAGCTCTTGAAGGAGCAGATGCGCTACGGCGGCAAGCGGGAGGGCGAGTACAGCCACGACTGGCAGGGCGAGCGCCGCCAGCCGTTCTTCGGCCTGACGCTGGTGAGCTGCGACAAGGGGGATATCCGCCAGTCGCCCGACGGCCTGATCGTCTACGGCGAGGAAGGCCCGCGGGAGGTCGCGCTCGCCGGCGGCAAGCGCGGGCGCGAGGCGGAGGTGGACGAGCTCTATCAGGCGATCGTCGAGAACCGGCCGGTCTTCCACGACGGCCGCTGGGGCGCGGCGACGCTGGAAGTCTGCCTCGCGATCTTGGAATCCGCCAGGGAAAAGCGGGAGATTTTTCTCTCGCACCAGACGCCGGCGCATTAATGATAAAGTTTCAAGTTTTTAGTTTCGCGTTTCTGGACTGATTTGCAACCTGAAACTCGAAACTTGAAACCCATAGGCATCATGAAAAAAACCGTCACGCTCGGCCTATTCGCCTGGCTCTTTATCGCCCGGCTCGTTTTTGCCGCCGACGCCAAGCCCGCCGCGTGGGACAACACGCTCGCGGAGGCGCGGAAAGAGGGCAAGCTCGTGGTGGGGATTCCGCCCAGCGCCGAGCTCCGGAAGCAGATCGAGCCGCTTTTCAAAGCGCGCTTCGGCCTCGAGGTCGAGACCTTCTCGGCCGCGGGACCGGACATCGCCAACCGCATCGTCTCGGAATCGAAGGCGGGCGTGCGCTACTTCGACGCGCTCATCTTCGGCTCGTGCACCGGAGTGCCGCTCATCCAGTCCGGCGCGTTCGACGCGCTGGAGCCGTACCTGGTTCTCCCCGACGTCAAAGATGCGAAGTATTGGTGGGGCGGCCACCTCTGGATGGACAACGTCAGCACGAAGCGCTTCTTTTATTCGTTTATCGCGATCAAAGGGACCGAAGGCCTCTGGCACAACACGAGCCTGGTGAAAGCGGACGACATCCGCTCTTTGGACGATCTGCTCGATGCGAAATGGAAAGGCAGGATCGGTTTCAGCGACCCGCGCGTCCCGGGCTCGGGACTGTCGCTCTGGTCCTTTCTGTGGGACATCAAAGGCGAGGAGTTTTTACGCAAGCTCGCCCGCCAGGAGCTCTTCGTCAGCCGCAACCTGCGCCAGATCGCCGACGCGCTCGCCAAGGGCAAGCTCGCGCTCACGCTCGGCATCGGCCACGCGCAGCTCGAGCCGTTCATCAAGGAAGGTCTGCCCGTCAAAGAGCTGCCCGAGCCGCGCGAGGGGCTGCCCGCAAGCAACGCCTACGGCACGCTCGGCGTCGTAAAAAATCCGCCGCACCCGAACGCCACGAAGGTGTTCGTCAACTGGCTGTTGTCGAAAGAGGGCCAGGAGTTCTATACCAGGGTGATGCTCCAGGCGACGCGCCGGCTCGACGTCGATACGAAATGGCTCGCTAAAGAAGGCGCCGAGGCGGCAAAAGACACGATGAGCCTTAAAGATTACGACCGGCTGAGAAATCATCTGGAAGACAAGTGCGTCAGCATCCGCGAGCCGTCGAAGAAATTCGCCGAGACGATTCTAAAATAAAAAGGAGCGAACCCGCATGGCAGCAAACGATCGGGTCAAGGATTTGATGGCGGCGTTCCAAAAGACCGCCTACTTTCAGTGGATGAACCGCCAGGGCATCCCCATCGTCGACGGCTACGGCGTGGAGGACGTGCGCGAGTTGAAGCTCGCCCCCTGGAAGCGGCTCGGNNNNCGGCATGTACGTGGCGGAGATCCCCGCGGGCGGCGCGCTCGAGCCGGAAAAACATTTCTACGAAAAGGTGATCGTCATTCTCAGCGGCAACGGCGCGACCGAGGTGTGGCAGGACGGCGGCAAGAAGCAGACCTTCGAGTGGGGGCCGTGGAGCCTCTTCGCGCCGCCGATGAACGCTTCGCACCGCATGGTGAACGGCGGGCGCGAGCCGGTGAAATATCTCGCGGTCACCAACGCGCCGCTCATGTTCGACGTGCTCCACAACGAGGATTTTCTTTTCAACTGCCCGTACGTTTTTTCCGACCGCTACTCGGGCGCCGACGGCTTTTTCAACGTCGGGCAGAAGCGCTACGAAGCGGGCATGCAGCACATCTGGGAGACCAATTTCATCATGGACATCCAGTCCGCCGCGCTCGGCGCCCGCGACGTCAAGGGCGCGGGCGTGCGCATCACGCAGTTCGAGCTTTCCGGCAACGGGCTGATCGGCCACCTGGCCGAGTGGCCGGCGGGCCGCTACCACAAGGCGCACTACCACGGGCCGGGCGCGATTCTCCTGGGCTTGCAGTCGTCGGGATACGTGCTCCTGTGGTCGAAGGAGCTCGGCATCCACCCGTACGAATCCGGCCATGCCGAGGACGTCGTGGAGGTGAAGTGGAAAGAGGGCAGCGTCTACTGCCCGCCCGGCGGCTGGTTTCACCAGCATTTCAACACCGGGGCGCAGGGGGCGCGCCACCTGGCGGTCCGCTACGGCAGCCGGATCCACCCGATCGGCTTCAAGATCGCCGACAAGCGGAGCGAAGAAGGCGTGTACATCGACGTGAAAAACGGCGGCACGCTGATCGGCTACGAAGACGAGGACCCGTATATCCGTAAACACTACGAGGACGAGATGAAAAGAAAAGGCGTGCCCTGCGAGATGCCGGCGGTGAAGTAGGTTTCGCGTTTCAGGTTCAAAAAGTAACCCATGGCCAAGGAAAACCATCGCGCGCGCCGGACCGCGGGGCTGTCAAAGGGCCGATGCGCCGGACGAGGAAGTTCAAGCGTATACCCGTCGCGCGCAGCACAGGCGTATCGCATCGGCCCGGAGAGAGCGTCGCGGTCCGGCCAACGTTGCCGCGATCGGCTGCGAAGGTTATGAGCGAAGCCGGATCAGCGGACGCCTCGACGGCTCTTCCCAAGGCCGCGCCCCTGCGCCTGGACGCGCAGACTCTTCTGCTGACGCTGCTGCTCGCGTTCATCGCGTTTCTGGTCGTCACGCCGCTGTTTTTGCTGCTGCTGAACAGCTTCCAGGTCGGCAAGCCCGGCGGCGCGGTCATCTACAGCCTGGAGGGCTGGCGCTCGGCCTTCGGCAGCATCGGCATCGTCGACGCCGTCTACAACAGCTTCTCGCTCGCGTTCACGCGGCAGACGATCGCCACGGTCGTCGGCGTTTTCCTGGCCTGGCTGCTGGCGCGGACCGACATTCCGATGAAGCGCGGCCTCGAGTTCCTGTTCTGGCTGTCGTTTTTTCTCCCGGCGCTCCCGGTCACGCTCGGATGGATCCTGCTGCTCGATCCGAAGTACGGCATCCTGAACCAGCTCCTCACCATGCTGCCGTTCGTTACGGCCCCGCCTTTCGATATTTATTCCTACTGGGGCATCGTCTGGGTCCATCTCGCCACCACCGGCATATCGCTCAAGGTGATGCTGCTGACGCCCGCGTTCCGGAACCTCGACGCCTCGCTGGAAGAGTCCTCCCGGGTCGCCGGCGCGGGGCCGGTGAAGACTCTGCTCCGGATCATCGTGCCGGTGATGATGCCGGTGCTGCTGGTCACGACGATCCTGGGGCTCATCCGCTCGCTCGAGGCGTTCGAGATCGAGCTGGTGCTCGGCGTGCCGATCGGGCTGCACGTCTTTTCGACCAAGATCCACAGCTTCGTCACGCACGAGCCGCCGCAATTCCCCCAGGCCACGGCGCTGGGGACCTTCTTTCTCTTGATCCTGCTCTCGCTGGTCGCGCTGCAGCGGCTCTATCTGGGCCGGCGGTCTTACGTCACCGTGACCGGGAAGAGCTTCAGCACGCGCCCGCTCCCTCTGGGCCGCTGGAAATACCCCGTCTTCGGGCTGGTCTTATTGGCCGCGCTCAGCGTGACGCTGCTCCCCACGTCGTTTCTCCTGCTCGGCACGTTCATGAAGCTGTTCGGATTTTTCAGCATCAAAGATCCGTTCACGCTCGACAACTGGCGCGGCGTCCTGTCCGACCCGATCCTGTTGCGCTCGCTCAAAAACACCCTGGTGCTGGGCTTCGCGAGCGCCGGCATCGGCGTGATCGTGAGCTCGCTGGTCGCCTACGTGATCGTGAAGTCGCGCTTCAAGGCGCGCGCGCTGCTGGACTTCCTCTCCTGGCTGCCCTGGTCGATCCCCGGCATCCTGCTGGGCATGGCGCTGCTCTGGACGTTGCTCCTGATCCACAAGATCGTGCCGATCTACGGCACCATGGGGGCGCTGGTCCTGGCGATGACGATCAGCGGGCTCCCCGTCTGCGTGCAGGTCATGAAAAGCTTCCTCATGCAGCTCAGCAACGAGCTGGAGGAGGCGTCGATGGTCGCGGGCGCCTCCTGGCTCACCACCTACCGGAGGATCGTGCTGCCGCTGATCCTCCCCTGCCTCATCGTCGTCGGCCTGCTGGAGTTCATCTCCGCCGCCCGGAACATCAGCACCGTCGTGCTGCTCGCCACGGGCCAGACGCGCCCCCTGTCGCTCTTGATGCTCGACTACGCCGCCGGGGCGGAGCTGGAGCGGGCGACCGTCGTCGCCACGGTCATCGTCGCCATCGTGGTGCTCGCCGCCATCGGCGCCCGCTCGCTCGGCGGGCAGTTCAGCATCCGCGGCTGAGACGTGTAAATTTTTCTCTTTTTTCTCGCCTCCCCCTTGACGCGTGCGAAATACCAGATACGTCCATTTTATGAAAACATTGTTGACCGCGTTGCAAACGCGGCGGCAGGTGCTGGAGCTGCTCGACCAGCTGAGCGCGGCGGAGCAAACGATCATCCGCCAGGGCAACTCCCCCGCCCGGCTGATCGACTTCGAGCAACAGCAGCTGCTCGCCGAGCTGGCGCGATTATCCCGGGACGGCCGAGCCAAGGGCGGTATCGGCCGAGCCTACAAGGCGCGCGCCGATCGGGGACGCGGGAAAACCCCGGCCGTGGGACTGGCGACCGCCGCGCAATTGCGCTGGCTGAGCCATCTATTGGTCCTGCTCTATTGCGCGGAAGCATTGGCCTGAGCGCCGCCTGCCGCGCAGAACGGAGCAGCCTCGCCCGGGCGATCGCCTCTACGGGCATCGAGAAGATTCTCGGGTCGTCGAGCTATGCCCGCGGTTTTCTGCGATCGGTTTTCACTAATCGTATGGCAGCGCCGAGGTTTGTCCTAATCTCCGGGCGCGGCCTGCGGCTATTTTTGTCTTGACCTCCGGCCCGCCCCTGCCGTACTATCCTAGGCAATTTCACGCTGGGTCAACGCCGATCCGGCTCACAGCGTCGGATTTTAATTTCACGCTAGCCCGGACCGGGTTTTCCCGGCCGGGTTTTTTTGTCGGCGGGCGCAATGGAAAAAGGAGGGCGGTATGCTGAAGCAATCCTGCATGGTGTGCAAAATCGTGGGCGCGCTCGCGATCATCGGCGCGCTCAACTGGGGGCTCGTCGCCCTGTTCAACGTAAACCTGGTCGAGCAGGTGCTCGGCGCCGACCTGGCGAAATGGGCCTATATTTTGGTCGGCATTTCCGGCGTGTTGCTGCTGGTGAGCTACGTCTACGTCTGCCCGGGCTGCCGGACGGCCAGAGCGGCCGCCTGAGCTTTTTGCCGGTTTTAGATGAGCGGGCGCGGCCGCAGGCAAAACTGCGGCGGCCGCGCCCGCCGGATGGTTTTTCTCTTTTTCCGCCTGTGACGACGGCAGGGCGGATTAAGGATCGATGTAAATAACCCGCTTCATGCCGAGTCAGCTCACAACGCCGAACGCGGCGACGCAGGCGACCGCGGCCAGGAACGACACGTGGACGGCGATCATCACGGTCACCGCCACGCCGAGCGCGAACAGCGTGCGGACCACCGGCCGGTCCCACACCTGCCAGACGTCGCCCGGGTGCATCGCGTAAACCACGCCGAGCAGCGCCCCGAGAAACCCCAGGACGATCAAAAGCCGGCCGATAATCGCCGAGTCGGGGAGATAGCCCAGCGACGCGGCGACGTTCCACGCCGCGCCGGCAGCCACGACCAGCAGCGCGATCCCGAGCGGCGCCCGGGCCCGGCGAAAAATCTTCTTTAAAAAACAATTAGCCATGCAAAATCCTACCTTACCTTTCCGAAAATATTTGGAAATTATGAAGGGTTTGGGAGGGGGTTGCAAGTAATGATCGGTAAAAATTAATCGCCGCCGCCGTGGGCCCAGGAAGCGACGGCGACAAGCGCGCCGGGTTCGGCGCAGGATCCCGACGGCGTTGAGATCCAGGCGGATGAGTGTGACAATACTTTCCGGCCTTCGGACCGTCGACTTGTCTCTACCCGCCCATGCAGTTAAAATTCACCCCCATGTGCCGCAGGAATATCAAAGAGTATCGAATGTCGACATTTGTTGTCGGCGCGCTGCTTCTACTCGGTGCTGCGGGTGAGGGGGACGCAATTGTTCGCACGCTCCTCGCGCTTGCCGTTCTCCTGCCCGCAGCAAAAATCGCCGGCTGGTTCATGGAAAGAGCGGGCCAGCCAGCCGTCATGGGCGAGTTGCTGGCCGGGCTTGTGATCGGCAATCTCGGCCTTATCGGCTTCGACGGTCTCGAATTTCTCAAGACCGACGCCTCCCTGGAGATACTGGCGAGCGTCGGAGTCATCCTGCTGTTGTTCGAGATCGGTCTTGAATCGGGCCTCGCCGACCTGATGAAAGTCGGCACCTCCTCCCTTCTCGTTGCACTCGTCGGCGTCGCCCTGCCTTTCATCCTCGGCTGGGCCGTGAGCGCTTGGCTGTTGCCGGACCATTCTTATTACGTCCATGCGTTTATCGGCGCGACGCTCTGCGCGACCAGCGTCGGCATCACGGCCCGGGTCTTACGCGACTTGGGTAGGCTCAAAAGCAAGGAGGCGAGCATCATCCTCGGCGCGGCCGTCATTGACGACGTGCTCGGCTTGATCATCCTGGCCATGGTGACGGGAATGATCACGGCTGCAGGAGCGGGAGAGCCGTTTACCGCAATATCCGTCGTCTGGCTACTGGCCAAGGCGCTGATCTTTCTTGCGGGCTCGCTTGCGCTAGGGCTCTTTTTGGTCCCGCGGCTGCTCGCGCAGGCCGCAAAGGCGGAAAGCGAAGGAATGATGTTCGCGCTGTCGCTGTCGTTTTGTTTTCTGCTCGCGTATCTGGCCGCCGTAATCGGGCTTGCGCCGATCGTGGGCGCTTTCGCCGCCGGGCTCATTCTGGAAGGAATGCCGTGGGGAGAATACGTTACCGAGGGAGAACGATCCATCGAGGACCTGTTGCATCCCGTCTCCGCGTTTCTGGTGCCCCTCTTTTTCGCCCAGATGGGACTGAAGATGGATATCGTCTGGCTCGTGCGTCCCGAAGTGTTGGCGATGGCGCTGGCGCTCACGGCGGCGGCCATTGCCGGCAAGCAGGCCTGCGGCCTTGCGGTCGCCGAGCGCGGACTCAATCGCGTGGCCATAGGCATCGGCATGATACCGCGCGGCGAGGTCGGTCTCATCTTCGCAGGCGTCGGCCTTACGCTTTCCGTAGGTGGCGAACGGGTCGTCGACCCCGCGATCTTCGCCGCGCTCCTTGTGATGGTCATGCTGACGACCTTCATGAGCCCGCCGCTGCTCCAGTGGAGCTTCAAGCGCTACGGTTCGAGCTGACCGTTCTGTCATAATCATTTCATTTATACACACTTCCCAATTACCGCCTCTCCCGCCCCGGTGGTATAATGAGTCATCCTATGACCCGACGTGAATTATTACAGGCTCTTCTGGCCGCGGGCGTCTGGGCCGCTTTCCCAACCCGCGCCTTCGCCGCGCAGGCGTCGTCGATGAAGGAAGTCCAGGAGCTGCAAAAAAACTGGAAGTCGCTGCTCGCCGACGGCGTCAAGGCCCCCCTGCCCTCCGAGCCGCTCAAGCTCGCGAAAGACGAATGGCGGAAGCGCCTGAGCGCCGCTGAGTTCGACGTGCTGCGCGAGGAGGGCACCGAGCGCCCGGGCACGAGCCCCTTGAACAACGAAAAGCGGCCGGGCGTCTTCGTCTGCGCCGGCTGCGACCTCGCGCTTTTTACCTCGGCGATGAAATACGAGAGCGGCACCGGCTGGCCGAGTTTTTTCACCTCCATTCCCGGCGCCTTCGGCACCGGCACGGACCACAAACTGTTCCTACCGCGCACCGAGTACCACTGCCTCCGCTGCGGCGGCCACCACGGCCACCTCTTCGACGACGGCCCGCGGCCGACGGGGCAGCGCTGGTGCAACAACGGGGTCGCGCTGAAGTTCATCCCGAAAACCGGCAAAGCCTGACGCCCGGGGGCGTTTGTCGTTCCTCTATGTAGATAGCGCTCGAAAAAAAGAAAGGCCGCTTTACCAGGCGCGAGAAGAAGTAATCTCAGTCGAAGAGCCGCATAATCCAATAGCTGCTATTTCGTGTTTTCTCAATTGCGAAAACACGAACCCATGAAGCCTGTCAATCCTTCAAATCTTCCAGTTTCGTGAAGCCCTTCTTTTCCCCTTCCTTATGCGCGCGGTCGAGGATTTGCCAAAAATCCTTCCTTTGCGCGAGCAGCAGGCTCTCAAGATCGGTTTCTTCGGTAACGGGAACAAGTACCGCACAGGGCCGTCCGTTTTTTGTGATGACAACGGAACGTTCCAAGGGTAGATCCTTGACGATTTTACTGAGTTTGGCTTTAACCTCGCGGAGACTTTCGATTTTCATAGCTTGAATTCCTTTCCTTCTATCAATAAGACGTTGCCCTGTTTACGCCCGATGAGCTCTACGATAACCAGATCATCCCGAAGTCGGTAAAATATCCGCCAAGGATCGACGCGGAGTTCGAAATCGGCATGCGGGGAAAGCCGGCGCAACCGGAAGCGATTGCGGTTTTCTTCACTTGGGTCTTGCACGGCGAGTCGCTCATGCATTTCTTTTTTTATCAGCCTGCGGGCCGCTGCCGGCAATTTGTTGTATTGCCGAACTGCGGCCGGAGATAAAATAACCTGATACATTCATACAAGCGTAGTCCATATTGTAGTCACAATCAACTACGTGGACGTATAAAATGTTTTCCAGGTGTTTAACGACGTATGCTATAATAATTTTTATTAAGCTTTCCCATTAGCAGTCATCCGATTCCAAGCATACCATAAATCGAGGAGGGCCTCCCCCATGCTGGCAACCCGAATTGTCCAAAAAGAGGGCACCTTTTATTTCGCCGCCGTGAAGGCGGCGGAGCTTTTGGAGAAAGTCCGCTTTACCAGCCGCTATTACTTCGAGGGCGAGGAGATCGCCGCCGACGACCCGGGCGACGACGAGGTGGCGCGCTTCATCTCCGGCATCGAGAAGACCGAAAAATCGTTCCAGCGCGTCTTGAACCGGCGGAAAGTCGGCCAGATCGTCAACTTCTACGAGACGGCGGTGAGCCAGCCGCTGATCCCCGGCACGATCCTGCTCTTTACCGACGAGACCTTGGGCTTCCGCCGGCAGGACGGCTCGGACAGCGTCGGCTTTTTAGGCGAGCCCAGGGGCAAGTTTCTCATCATCGACGGCCAGCACCGCCTCGCGGCGCTCCATTTTTTCAGCCGCAAGCACCCGGAGACGGCCAAGGTGGTGGACGTCCCGTGCGTGCTGTTCGACGGCAAGAGCGCGGACTTCGCCACCGAGATGTTCGTCATCATCAACTCGACCCACACCCGCATCAACAAGTCGCACCTGGTCGACCTCTACGAGCGGGTCTCGTGGGAGACGCCGGAAAAAAAGCTCGCCGCCAAGGTCGTCAACCTGCTCTACGACGAGACCGATTCGCCGCTGCGCTACCGGATCAACCGGCTCGGCGGGCGGAGCCGGCAGGAGAAGTGGATCCTGCAGTCGGAATTGTTCAACGAGCTCTACAAAGTGGTGTTGAAGAACCGCAAATTTTTCGACGAGCATTTCCAGTCCCGCTCCGATTACGTGTACGCGCTGGTGCGGGACTATCTGAAAGCCGTCCGCGACGTGATGCATGCCGTCTGGGGCGACAACGAGAGGCACATGTTCACCCGCGACGTAACGCTGAAGGCGCTCGTCCGCGTCTTCGGCGACCTGATCCGCAACCGCAAGATTTTCCAAGCCTGGGACGAAAAGCGCGACCCGCGCGTCTTCGCGGCGCTGATGCTCCCGTGGACCGAGCTCACGCGGGACTTTCGCGCGGAAGGCTTCTACGAGCGGTTCCCCGCCAAGGGGCAGGTCGAGCGCGTCCGGCGCATCCATGTGAAGCTCGCCCAGGCGATCGGCTACGCATGAGGGAAAAAGGCGTGCGGAGTGAGCAAATCAAAAAAGTTAAACGCTAGACGCGGCTCCACTCATTTACCGGACCCTGTGATATTGATATCGAAAAAGTATAAGGCGCGGCGTGTTTGGCCGCGCGACTCCAGGCTTTACCTCTGGACGACCCGGCGCCCTTCGCGTCCATCTCCTTGAATTTAAGACAATATTCTCGATATGCGCTCCGCCGGCTCCATTTTTTCCTCAGGCATTTCTGTAACTTAAATCGGTAAATCACCTGATACCTTTTTCGCCTTCCATTGTTAAATATGATCGGCATTGCGGCTGCGTATTTGCAATCATTTTGCAATAGCGGGGGAAAAAACATGAAACTTGCGACGGCCTACATCTGCTACGAGTGCGAAGAGGTCCAGGACACGGCGCCCTACGGCAAGTGCGGGGTGTGCAGCTCCGCCGACGTTTATCCGCTCGGCTGGCTGCACCACCCCGAAGAGGAAAGAAGCCGGTGGGTCAACCGGGTGAACGGACAGAAGAGAAGCTACCCGGCGATCAACCGCCTGGCTCCCGCCGCTTAAATCGGGCATTTTGGCATATTTTGGTGGTCCCGCACCCGGTGCTACCCAAGCATGATCCAATTTGGTCACGGCGCGACCCAAGCGTTGAAGACCGGCGCATTGAAGCTTCCATCCTATTGTTTTTTCTGGAAAAAATGGCCGGTGGTCACAACCGGGATCAAAAAACATGACCGCCACTTTTCTTTATGCGGAGCTCGATACGGTGTAGAAACATGGCTCATTCAAGCCACACAGCTTTGGGATAAACCAGGCCCCCCGAGAAGGGCTCCGAAGGAGGAAAGAATGAAACTCTCGATGGCGTACGTGTGTTATTCGTGCGAAGAGGTTCAGGATACCGCGCCCTCCGGCCATTGCCGGTTCTGCGGCTCCGCCGACGTCTACCCCCTGGGCTGGCTCGGCCAGCCGGAGGAGAAGAGAAGCCGCTGGGTCGACCGCGTCAACGGGCAAAAGGGCAGACAGTACGGCGCGGCCCACGTCATCGCTTCGAGCTGAGACGGCACCCTCCCAGGCGGGCGGCTACGGCGCGGGGGGCTACCCCGCGCCGCGCCCGGCCTAGCCCGCTTTTTTCATCTCCTCCGCCAGAATTTTATTGACGAGCGACTGGTAAGGCAGGCCCTTGCTTGCAGCGGTCCGGCGCAGCCATCCCAAAACTCGGGGGTCGAGGCGGATGGCGATCAGCTTTCTGGGCTCGTCGCCCAGGGTCGGCCGTCCGACCCGGCGCATGCGCGAAAGCTGCTTGTCCGAGAGGTCGGGGATATCCGAGAAATCAATCTTTTTTGATTTCGTAGACTTTTCTTTCTTTCCGGCTCGCCCGCCGCGCGCTGATAATCCGCGCGATCTCTTCATCGCCTTTGCTCCTTGCCGTGTAAGCTATAACGAGCACTCGCCCCAGACTGCTCAGGGCCATGCGCAAGCGGCGAGGCTCGGCGAGCGAGTGCTCCAAATCCTCGCCGTCCAGACCATCGGGATCGAGAAAAGCCGTGGCCGCTTCTTCGAACGAGACGCCGTGCCAGAGCTCGTTGGCTCTGGCCTTCAGAGCGTCCCCATTCGAACATTTAATTATGTATATACCTAATTGGGACCGGGGCGCAAGAATAGCGCAAGCGGGGTTTTGATCTCCGCCTACGCCAAGGCGTTTTAAGCGGACTATTTCAAGATCTGCTCGGCGAAGGCGGCCGAGGGCACCCGGACCTTGGTGTACTTGTCCTCGAGGTGGTTCCGCACCCGGTGGTATTCTTCCACCGTGAGCACGTCTTTGGCCGCCTGCACCCCCTCGGCCTGGAGCCATTTGGTGTCGACGTCGAGCCGGCGCGTCGACTGGTGCATGACCTTGACGTAAAGCTCCTGCCCTTCCTTCGACAGCAGCCAGTTGACGAAGACCTTGGCCGCGTTGGGATGCGGCGGTCCCTTGACGATGCCGATCACGCCGGAGCCGTTGCTCGACGGCGCGCCTTCCTTGAGCCGCGGCAGCTCCTTGACCGGCAGGCTGGCGACGATAAATCCCTCCAGCGTGTAAAAGCTGACGCCGAGCGCGATCGCGAGCTTGCCCTTGGCGAGCGCGTCGGCCAGCTGGCGCTGGTCGCGGCTGACGAACAAATCCTGCTGCACGAGCTTTTTTAGATAGGCCTCGCCCTTCACGTCCCAGAGAAAAGACCAGATCGATTGGCCCGAGCCGGGCGTCCGGGGATCCAACAATCCCACCTTGCCCTTCCATTTCGGCGCCAGGAAATCGTCGAGCGAGCGGATCTCCTCCGGCTTGACCAGCGCGGTGTTGTGCCAGAAGCCGCCGGTGCCGGCGTCGGCGATGAAGGAATAGAGAAAGCGGTTGGTCTTCAAGTTGTCCTCCCAGATGTGGCCGCCCCACCAGAGCTTGGCGTCCCGCACCTCCGGGAGAATGATGTTGGCCATCAGCGGCTCGACCTGGCCGTCCTCGGCGAGCGATTCGTAGGTGCCCGAGCCGCCGATGAAGGCGTCGAAGTACTTGACGCCGGCCTTCGATTCGGCGGCGATGCGGCTCGCGTTTTGCGGCCCGCGCGCCGGGAGCAGCTCCATGTCGACGCCGAACTTGGGCTTGAAGACCGCCTCCAGCTCTTTTCTGAGCTCGGCGCGCGCCGGGATGCCGACGACGATCTTGCCTTCTTTCCTCGCGTCCTGCAGCGCCTTTTCCCAATCTTTTTTCCACTCGGTCTGGGCGCCGAGGTCGCCGGCCGCGAGGACGAGGCCGCAGAGGGCCGCGAGGACGAAGCGCCCGGCGCGCGCCCACGAGATGATCGACGAAACGATCGAGAGCATCATGACCTCCTTGGCCTCCTTCGACTACTTCAGGATCTGCTCGGCGAACTGGCCCGCCGGCGCCCGGACCCGGGTGTATTTATCCTCCAGGTGATTGCGCACCCGGTTGTACTCTTCGAGCGTCAGCGTGTCCTTGGCCGCCTGCGTGCCGTAGTCGACGAGCCATTTCGTGTCGACGTCGAGGCGGCGGGTGGACGACTTCATCACCCGGCCGTAAAAATCCTGCCCCTCTTTGCCGAGGAACCAGTTGAGAAAGAGCTTCGCGCCGCTCGGGTGCGGCGGGTTTTTCACGATGCCGACGATGCCGTAGCCGTTGCTCGCCGGCAGCCCCTCCGCCGGCGGCGGCAGCTGCTTCACCGGCAGGCCCGATTTGACGAAGGGCTCGTACTGCGAGTAGCCGGCGCCCATGGTGACGGCGAGCTTGCCCTTGGCGAGGCCGTCGGCGATCTGCCTCAAGTCGCGGCTGACGAAGAGATTCTGCTGCACCAGCTTTCGCAAATACTCCTCGCCCTTGATCTCCCAGAAAAAAGACCACAGCGACTGCCCCGAGCCGGGCACGCGCGGATCGCTGAAGCCGATCTTATTTTTCCACTTGGGGTTTAAAAAATCGTCGAACGAGCGCAGCTCTTCGGGACGGGCGAGGCCGGAGTTGTACCACAGGCCGCCGGTGCCGACCTCGGCGATGAAGGAATAGAGGAATTTTTTCGTGCTCACGTTGTCTTCCCAGATGTGCCCGCCCCACCAGTTTTTCGGGTCTTTGACCTCCGGCGCGATCAGGTTGGGCTCGATCGGCTCGAGCATGCCGTCGTGCGCCAGCGTGACGGCGGTGCCGGTGCCGACGATCAGCGCGTCGAAGTAGCGCGCGCCGGCCTTTTGCTCCGAGGCGATGCGGCTGGCGTTGGCCGGGCCGGGCGCGGGCGCGAGCTCGAGGTCGATCGCGTACTTCGCCTTGAACGCCGCCTCGAGCTGCTTTCTCAGCTCCGCGCTCGGCGGGATCGCGATCACCACCTTGTTTTCTATTTTCGCCGCCGCGAGGGTCTTGTCGAGCTCCGCCTGCCAGGAAGGTTTTTCGGCGGCGTCAAGGGACGGAACGAGAAATATAGATAGCGGGATCGCGACCAGAAAAATGCGCGCGAACGCCGCGGCGGCGTGACCCGCGCGGGGGGCTCGCAGAGGTCCGATGCGTGGGACGTGGAGCGTCAAGCGTATCCCGAACATAGTCACAGCGCTGGGGCGAGCGTAAGCCGGACGTATCGCATCGGACCGGAGCGAGATCTCCGCGCGGGGCTACGCATCGTCATCGGCCTAAGTCCAGCCGCGCGTCCATTTTTCCTTCTTCTTGATCTTATCCGAATAGTACTTCCACTCGGCGGAATGGGCCATCTTGATCCGGTTGGGGTTGGCGAAGAGCTTGTCCTTGCTGGCGCCGAGCTCGTCGAGAAATTCCTCGGTCGGCCCGGCGAAGCCCAAGAGATGCGCCACCGCCTGGATCTTCGCCGTGCGCTCCATGTAGAGCGCGGTCATCGACGCCTCGTCGATCGTCCGGCCCACGGTGACGATGCCGTGGCCCTTGATCATCACCGCCGCGGCGCCGTCGAGCGCGCGCGCCAGCTCCGCGCCTTCGGCCGCGTCGAGAATGTAGATCGGCCGCGGGTAGACCGGCACGCCGCCGCCGAAGCGGAACGACTGCATGTGCACGCAGGCGAGCTGCTTGTCGGCCAGGCTCATCGCGATGCACATCGGCGCGTGCGAGTGGACCACCGCGTTGACGTCCGGCCGCGCCTTGAAGATCTCCGTGTAGATGGTCGACTCGCGCGGGATCGTCCCCACGCCCGAGAGCTTGTTGAGCCCGTAGTCGAAGCGCACCAGCCAGTCTTCCTTGCCGCCCTCCTCCGGGCGGCGGAACATCTGGACGGCGATGCCCTCTTTTTCCGGCATGCGGACGCCGACGTGGCCCCAGATGTCGCCGATCTCCCATTCGAGGATCTTCGCCGCGATCTTGAGCTCCTGCTCGTCGAGCCGCGCGGAAGATTTCGCCTTC
>WNFL01399526.1_pt1 | contig 18272 bp, 16 predicted proteins | sample 5400361 | NCBI WGS metagenome assembly WNFL01 (sample SAMN13153351, study PRJNA577476) | soil metagenome | isolation source: 40 cm soil on Douglas fir-dominated hillslope | place: USA:California | collected 2013-09-17
GATCGCTCTCGCCGTCCTGGTCCTTGTCGCCACGCTTTATTGGCGGCCGGTCGCCGCGCAGCCCACCCACGTCGTGGGGCAGAACCTGATGGTTCGGGGGTACATCGCGGCACGCGTCGGCGGTCGCGACGATCGCGGCATTTTCTCTCCTACGCTCGTTGCGCGCGACATCTACCTGCCGGCGGTCGAGGCGTACCTTGCCGATGCGCAAGGCAATCGGGCGGGCGTTCCGGTTCGCACCGACCTTTCCGGGCGATTCACGCTGTATGCGCCGGCTCCTGGTCGCTACAAGATTTGTTGGAAGGCAGACGGATACGTGCCGGGATGCGACGGCAAATTCGTCTCGCTCGGCACCGCGCCCCAGTTCGTCAGCACGGTGCGCATTCCCGTCGAGCGTCGCAACGGCCATATCGTTTTCGTGGGCAAGGTGCGCATGGCGGATGGCTCGCCGGCGCGGATGTTCGAGCCGCTCGCGAACGTGAACGCGTTCGCGACGGTGACGCTGATGGATGCCAATGGAAACAAGCGTTACGTCACGCGCGTCAACAACTTCGGCGATTACCTGATCCCGCAGGTGCCCGTTAAGACGGACCTGCGCCTCCGCGCCGAGATCGAGAAGGGCTTCTACGAGCAGGCGATCAACAAGGAGGCCGAGTTGGAGAATGCGCTTCTTCGCGAAGTGAACCTGCGCATCGCCAACAACCCGCCGGTCATCGAGCCGATCCTGGCGGTGGACGCCAACACTGCCGCGCGAGTGCAGGTGGCATCTCCCGGGACACGCATCTCGCTCAAGGCGATCGCGAAGGATCGTGACGGCGATCCGCTCAAGTTCACATGGCTGGTCGCCGGTGGCGCCGGGACGCTCAGCACGACGTCGGGGAGCGTCACGACATGGCAGCTTCCGCCGGGCGCGGGCCAGCACGGCGTGACGCTCATCGCCTGGGACGGCAAGGGCGGTTACGCGAAATCGGAACTGCTCGTGCGAGCGGGCACAGGAGGCGTGCCGTTCTCGGGCATCGTTCGCGAAAACTCCGGCGCCGCGGTTGGCGGCGCGCACGTCGAGATCGGCAATGCCTCGGCGACCACGGATGCGAGCGGCGTCTTCCAGGTGCTCGTGCCCGAGGCGCAACGCTACGTTTTCAACATCCGCAAGGAAGGCTACGGGTTCTACTCGAAGATCTACGACCGTGGCGTGACGGGAGGAGTCTGGACGCTGACACGTGCCTCGACCGCCACCGTCGATCCGGTGCAGGCGATCCAGGTCGTCAACCGCAGGACCACGGCCGATTGCCCCGGGCCACGCTTCGCGCGACTCGACTGGAAACGACATCCCGCGGCGGCCACGCCGCAGTGGCAGGACGGGAAGGGCAACGTGATGTTCCTCACGCCGGGCAAGGATGCCGGCACGTTGAAGCAGGTCGGCATCGACATGAGACACGTGGCCGCGCGCGAGAAAACGTCGCCATTGCACATCAAGGGCGGCGGATGCGGCGTCGGAATCGCGGTATCGATTCCCGCCAATGCGCTGGTGGACGAGAACGGCCAACCGCCTTCCGGCAAGGTGCAGGTCAGCGTCTCGACCATCGATCTCCTCTCGCCCGAACAAATGCCGGGTGACTACACGGTCGCGGTCGCGAACAACGACACGCGCGTGATGGAGAGCTTCGGCGCCGGCTCGATCGAGATAACAGGTGGCGGCAAGCGATTCAACCTTGCGCCGGGCATGCTGGCGACGATGCGCATTCCCGTGGACCCGGCGCAGCTCGCCGCCGGTGGGGCCCTGCCGAACGCGATTCCCATCCTCTTCTACGACGAGAAGGACGGCGTCTGGCGGGAAGAGGGAACCGCGACGCTCACTGGAACCGGGAACGCGCGCGCGTACGTAGCGAAGGTGAAGCACTTCTCGACGATCAACGCCGATACGTTGAAGCAGGACCAGGCGTGCGTGAGGGTGCTGAGCCCGCAACCGGGCATGCCTCCATCGTACAACCTCGAGGTAACAATCCCGCAGCCGAACGGCAATGCACCGAAGGTGAAGGTCCAGCTCATGGACAACACGTCGCCGAGCACGCACGTGATCTACAACCTGCCCATAGCGACGAACATCGTTCTCGTGCCGAGCTCGATCACGCCCAACACGACGCCTTTCGGGATCTTCGTCGTCAATACCGGCCAAAAGCAGAATCCCACCAACCCGAACCTGCCCTTCCTTCCGTACGACGCGTGCGCGACGACGGTCACGCTGGCCCCCCAGGCGATTCCCACGGACCCGCCAAATGGCGAATACCTGCACGGCCTGTTCAGCTTCTCGGCGGCGAACCTCGATGAGCTCAACGCGGCCGATCCCACCCAGAACGCAATCAAGCAGGCGATCGACCAGGCGACGGTCAACTACTACGCGCAGGTCGATCCTCGCGGCAAGCGCTCCACGCTCGCATTGTTCCGCCAGACCAACGGCTTCACCGACGCCAACGGCAATCCATTGCCGGGCGTGGTGAACGTCAAGTACGCGAACTCCGGCGATCTCGGCTTCGGGCGCGACATGTACTGCCAGAAGCAGACCGCCAGCGATGCGCTCACGGACTACGCTTGCTACGTTTCCAACTATGGTGACGTGACGACGCCGGACCTCCAGGATGCGATCGACGCGGCCGCGGGAGGACCGCCGATCGCCACGGTGGCGATGGAGTACTCCCGGGTCGAGAGCGCGCCCAACGTTGGCACCGAGTTCGACGATCCAGTGCGGACAGTGAAGTTCTATGTCTTCAACGGAGCGGGCACGCAATTCCTGCGCGCGGCGAACCTGGACGGGAAAGGCGCGCGCCCGGTGCCGCAGCTTTGCATGGTGTGTCACGGCGGAGCGCTCGTGAAGCCGCAGGTGGATGTGAATGGGCAACCCGTTCCGGTGTTCGCAGCGCGCGACGACGTGAAGCTCGGATCGGTGTTCGTGCCGTTCGACCTGCGCTACTTCACGTTCCCGCCGCCGCCGAACGACAAGGCCAACGTGACGGTGCAAGCGAATTTCAAGGCGCTCAACATCGACGTCGTGAAGCCCGTGGCGCAGGCGACCGGCGACATCGCTATCAGCAACGTGGTCGATGAGATGTATGCCGGCAATGCGGCGACGCAGATCGAAGCCTTCACCGTGCCCGGGTGGCGCGCCCCCGCGGCGCCCGAGGCGGCGAAGGCGGCGTTCTACAAAGGCACCGTCTCGAACGCCTGCCGCATGTGCCATACCGCTCAGCCATTTGCGGGCCTTCGCTTCGAGAATGCGTCGGACTTCATCAACTTGTTACCCCAGGTCGGCTCAAAGGTATGCACGTTGCTCGTAATGCCGCACGCGAACCGCACTCACGAAATCTTCTGGGGCATTGCGGACCCGACGGTAGTCGTGCCGACCACAGTCCCGAATATGGCCGCCCAGCTTCAGATCTTCGGCACGCAATTTGGCGCGGCGGCCGATTGGATCGGAAGCGGTGGCAATCCGCCAGCGTTTCGCTGTGGCACGAGCTTTACTTCGGGAGGACAGACGCCGATCTCGTACTACGAGCAGACGATCCAGGCATTCTGGAATTCGTACGGGTGCATCGGATGCCACGCGGGGAACACCGGACCGAAGGGCCTTGGCCTAGGCATCGGGTTCTCCTATGCGAACATCGTAAATGTCGCCGCGACCGAGCTGCCGAGCATGATGCGCATCAAGCCCTTCGACTCGGTGCACAGTTACCTCTATCACAAAGTAGTCGGTGACCAGGGAAGCATCGGAGGATCGGGAGCTCGCATGCCGCTCGGCTGTTCCGGAAACGCATGCATGAGCGCTACCGACTTGAATACCTTGAAGGACTGGATCGACATTCGAGGGGCAGACGGGCCTTGACACGAGAGCGGGCTCCCGCGGTCCGTTGCATAGGACCGCGGGGCCGCTCAGGCAGCGTCGATCGCGCGTACAACCTTGGACGCCGGACAACTAGGCCACAAACACGGGAGGACACGATGAAAGTCTCACGCCGTGAATTCCTCAGGCTCTCCTCGAGGATCGCCGCAACCCCGGAATCACTGATCGAGCATCGCTGCTGGCCGCCTAGGGGCCAGTGATGCCGTCATTCCTCAAGAAGCTGAAGAAGAAGATTCGCCACGCCGCTCACGCCGTAGCGCATGTCGCGGACAAGGTTGGCGAGGCCGTGTCAGACATTGTCGAGACTGCAGGCAATGCCATGGGCGACAAGATCAAGGACGCAGGCAAGTGGTCCGAAGACCATCTTGGCGCTCCCGGAACCTTGATCAATGAGGGCCTGAAGTGGATCGGCGAAAGCGTAGCTGCGGGCGCCACACTGTGCGGGGCGGGCTTCAAGGCGCCGACTTCTTTGTTTGGGCATAGCATCTCGGGGATGATCCTGATGGCCGGCGGGACGGTGACCGGCGACAGCGACATGATCAAAGCGGGCTTCATCGACATCGTCGAGTCTGTCGTTGGCAGCTTTCTCGTCTTGGCCGGATTTGCCATACACATCTTCAACGCCTCGATTTGGGGGGTGAGGACACGGCCGCTCACGAACGAGGAGCGCAAGCTGCTTTCCAACGTATTCCGGAAGTCGATCGCGTACTACAACGTGCGCATAGCGCCGGAGCGAGGAGGCGCCTTTTCAGGGTTCTACGACCTCACAGCGAGCAGCGGCAGGCCGATGACCCTTGGCAACGTCATCTACATGAACGGCGACAAGATTAGCGACCCGACGCTGGTGCACGAATGCACCCATGTCTGGCAATATCAACAGGACGGGCCACGATACGCCGCCAACGCTCGCTGGGCAGAACTGGAAAAGGGAGAGACCCGGGCCTACAACTGGCGCCGGGAAATTCGAGCGGGCCGCGATCATTGGCCTGAAATGAACAACGAAGCTCAAGCTGAGTTCGTGGAAGACGTCTGGCGATACGGTGACGTGATCGCCTCCGGATCGAAACCAGTACATTTCGTGAGGCAATACAACGGTACCTTCTTCGACGACATGAAAAAGGGAGAAGAGCCTCGGTTCCGCTTTAGAACCGGACCGGACTGGGATGACAACTTCACGGACCATACAGCCTTGGCTAACGAAACAACCACGATCCTCCGCGATGCAGGTAGCGCTCGCCTGTCCGCGTTGCTGAACTAGACGCGCACGGGATGCGCGAGCACGGCGACGACCGCGTTGATCGAGGCCGGGGCCGACGTCCACGCGAGCGGCAGCGAGGGCCTCACGCCGATCATGATGACCGCCGCTCGCGGAAGGCCCGAGGTCGTGCGCCTCCTCATCGCGAAGAGCGCGAACATCAACGAAAAGAACCCCGCCCACCAGATGACGCCGCTCGGGTTCGCGATGCACAACGGCTACGAGGATGTCGCGGAGATCCTTCGCAAAGCCGGTTCGCGGTAGAAACGCCCGCTAGTTCGGTAGCGGTGCTCCCGCCTGCCCGAAGAAATATCGCCAGCCGGTCGGCGTGCGGACGTACGTGTCGCTGAACCAGAGCTTGTAGTCGAAGAGCTCGCCATTGGGGCGCTTGCCCTTGAGCCAGAGCTTGGCCGTCACCACGGCGGTGTCGCCCAGGACGCGGACCACTCGCGAATCGTCGACCACCACCTGGCGCTCGAAGGTGAAAGACTTGTCCCGCGCGCGTTGCTCGAGCTGCGCGCCCGTGATGACGGTCCCGTTGGACAGCACGAGAGTCATGTTCTCGTGATGGATGCGCGCGATCGTCTCGGCGTCGTTGCGCTCGACCGCCGATTGGTACTGGATATCGAGAGAGGCAACGGTGTTCCTGTCTTCGTCCATTGGACCTCCGGCCATGCATGCGCCGGCTGCGACGCTCGCGCCCAGGCCGGCGGCGAGCGCTGTCCAGCGCGACAATTGCGCCATCTCATCCCCCCGAAAATGAGAACGACTCTAGGCCGTGGCGGCGAAACGCGCTGTCACGAAGTTGCGCTACTGCCGGATCGCGCCGATCGATCCTTCGTAGGTGCAGTTGCCGGCCACGAGTCGCAGGTGTCCCAGGAGACCGTCGTCCGAGACGACGAGGTTGGTGACCTGCGCGTCGGCAATCTTCAGCGGATTGATGAAGATTCCACTGAACAGGGCGCCCGTGATCACGCCGAACTGGCCGGACTGCGCGTACGTGCCGCCGATCACCTGGACCGTGTCGATGCCGGTGCCGCGGATGAAGAAGACAGAGTCCGGCGCCGACATGTTGATATGGAACTCGCTGCCGGGCGGGAAGAGGGCGGGCAGCTCCCCGCAGCCCACGGGCTGCGAGGCGGCGGCCAGCGCGAAGCTGATTCCGCCGACGTACGCGCCGGGAAGCCGCTCCGCATTCCGGTTCCACGTGAGGCGCGTCACTCCCTTCGTGACGGCGATCCCGTTCACGATGTAGTTGAAGCGAAGCGACGCCTGGCCGGCGAAGTTGACCGCGTATTGGACCGCGAGCGTGCCGACGGCCTGGTTGGCGACCGCCATCGGATCGAACGCCGTGCCAAACCACGGCCCGGACGTTCGATAGAGCGTGCCCGAGAACACGCCGCCGCCGGTGTCGCGCACGTTCGATGCGACGAACCACTCGGGCTTCCCCTGCTCGTCGTAGACGAACAGCATGACGAAGAGCACGTCGCCCTGCTGGGCGATCGTCGCGCCCCAGCCGGATTCGTTGGGGTTGTACCAATGGCCGGTGGGATCCGGCGACATCGGCGTCGCTTGCGTCGCGGCGGCGGATGCGAGAGCGAAGACGGCGATCAGCCGTCGCAGGAGCTCGATCATGGGGAGATAGGGAGGCGACTGAATCCGCCATGATCGCTCCGTGACGCCGCTCGCGCATGACTAAGTGCCCACGTTTTGGGACATTACAGTTGCGTGACGAACCGCCATAGAATCGCCACTCCGCAGCGGGCATTCGAGGAGACGCAAATGGATATCGGGGCGCTCGACGAAAAGGGAAAAGCCGTCGACTGGTGGTTCATATACAAGGTCCCCAAGCTCACGCATTCCAAGACCGCGCATGCCGACCTCTCGGCCACGGGGTACGAGTACGCCTACTACGACACGAAGCAGGGCGCGCTGAAAGGGTCCGATTCCCGGCTCGACAGCGACAAGGGAGCGCTGAACCTCACGCTCGACGCGGTCTTCAAGAAGCCTCGGCAGACGACGGGCTGGATCTTGTACAACGACGAGATGCCGGCCGATGCGGGCCGTCGCGACGACGGGAACCTTGGCCACTCGAAGGGCGTGATCGCATTCGACGTCGCGTCGAAGACCGCCCTGTGGCTGCTGCACTCGTGGCCGAAGTTCGCCGATCCCGGCGTTCCGGGGATGCCCACTCCGATCTATGGGCAAACGTACCTGTGCATCTCGATCGACCTCGATACGGCCGGGAAATTGGCGGCGCAGATGCTGGATCACCAGGAGCCGCAGATCTACCTGCCGCACATTCCGCCGGCATTGCCCAAGTCGAGCGACATCTACCGGCTCACCCAGTCCGTCGATCCGAACGCGGCAGGAGCCAGCGATGCCAAGGATTACAAGTCCCGGGGCGGGATGAAGTTCAAGGTCATCGCCAAGAACAAGAAATGGAACCAGGATTTCTGGAACGACCTGGTGGGCCCGATCCTTAAGGAGGATCTCGACGTGGAATCGTGGATCCGCGGGCCGATTCCGCCGATGCTCGACAAGGACGGAGTGCACCGCACGTACGACATCAAGTACATCGACTTCCGTCCCTTGGGCGTGGCCTTCGCGTGGCCGGAGACGCGGGACCATGCGAAATGGGCGATCACCAAGAAGAACAATTGGGTTTGCGTGGGCGACATCAACCGGATGATCACGCAGCGCAAGCGGGGCGGCGGGACCATCGCGTTCCAGGACCCGGTTCTTTGGAAGGCTCTCAAGTCCACGGAGCTGCTCGACGTGCCGCCAGGCATGACCCAGCCCGAGGCAAAGCAGGTGTTGCGGACCGCAGCCTCAGCCGCGCACGTCGAACAAATGAGGAGCCCTCGCCGCCGTTGACGAGAGCGTGATGACGGCGGTGTCGCCCCACACCCTGACTACGCGCGAATCGTCGACCACCACTTGCCGCTCGAAAATGAAGGCGACTCTAGGCTGCGGCGGCGAAGCGCGCTGTCACGAGCTTGTGCAGGCGGGCAGCCTCGCCCGACCGGGCCGATCGCCGCAGTGCGTCCGGCGCCACGCCGAAGAACGCGCGGAACCGCGCGGTGAAGTGGCTATGGCTCGCGAAGCCGGCATCGAGGGCGATGGTGGTGAGGTCGCGGTCGGAATCGAGGACCGCATCCAGCGCCTTCGCAAGCCGTGAGCGGATGGCGTAGCGGTACACCGAGGTGCCTACTTCCCGATTGAACACGTGTGCGAGATGGAAAGGGGAGACGCCCGTCATTTCCGCCAGCTCGACCAACGTCCACTTGCGCTCGGGTGACGTCGAGATCAACTCCTTGACGCGCTCCACGTGCCGGGATCCGCGTTCGCGTTCCGTCGGTCGCGGCGCGCCCACCGCGCTCAGGGCCGAGCCCAGCAAGCCGATGCCCAGCTCCTCGACCTGCAGCGGATCGGCCTCACCGCGAACGAATCCGCGCAGGAGAAGGCTGCGGGCGAGGATCGCGGCGGGCGGCAGCACCGCGCGCGCAAACAGGGTGGACTCGTCGAATCCATCGCGCGCCATCGCTTCCGGCACGAGTCGCGCGAGCCCTTCCGCGGAGAGGTGCAGCGTGAGGCACTCGTCGCCGATGCATCCGGGAAAGGTGACGCGATAGGGCCTGCCGGAGGAGATGAATACCGCGTGGTTCGGCGTCGCGACGACATGCCGGCGCACGCTGGGGTGCAGCGCGAAGACCCCAGCCGTCGGCAACGCAAGGACGTTCAGGCCCGCATAAGCGACGTCGTGGCGCAGGTCCGGCGTCGGCCGGCAAACCACGTGCGCGATCTCGAACAGCCGGCCCTTGAACAGGGAGCGCCTGGCGATCCAATTATCGGGAGCCCGATCCATGGCGGCAGTATAGGTCGCAACTTCAAGCCGCGTGACGCTCCGCCGGCCGCAGCTCGAGATCCACTCGCTGGACGCGGCGCGACATCCTGCGGATATCGAGTCGGTTCATAGGCGACTCGGTGTATTGATCCTACCTGCCCGGGTAGGGTCACGACGCTTCTCACGGTCGCAGAATACGTGGTGAGCGAAGCCACCCTGACGCCATCCATGTCATCTGACAAAACCAACGATCCCAGGTAAAGCTGAGCGTGCTACCTGCCTCGATTCCGCGCGCGATAGATCGTCGGGCCCTCCATGAGGATCCCCTCGGCTACTTGTCCCAGGCCAGATCAAGACTGGGGGACCTCGTGGTCGTCAGCGACGAAGGCCCCATATTTTCGCTAGATGGGGAATGCCATGGAACAGTTGCGGCATTCGGATCGGCCAACAATCACCAAGTTCTAACCGATTCGGTTTCGTTCGGCATGCCTGCCTCAGCAGCCCAAAGCATGTCCTTGCCGAAGCATGTGCAGAATCTGAACTGTGGCCTCCACAGCAAGCGAGGACTCGGCCACAGCGTTCAGAAGCGGATCGTGACCACATGCCTCGCCCGGGCGATGGCCGAAAGAGAGGTCTCGGTTGCAGTTGGTCAATGCATGGGGAATTGGGTCCATGGAAGCCAAGTCAACCTATTGGAGGAAACGCGGGTTGTCGTAAGGAAAGTCGCCTCGGAGCTTCTCTTGGGCCGCGCCCAAGACAGCTTGGCAACCCTTCTATCGCGCTACTTTCAATTGCGAAGGGAGGTTGCCAGCCCCTTTGTCTCGCCGGCTCCTCGACGCATCCTGAAGCTGAACAGGATGGCATCGGACCTCGACTCGCGTCTGCGCCGACTCATTCAGGAGTATCGAAGCCATCCGGTAAAAGAGGGCGCCTGCGTTCTGCATCACCTTGCTCATGCCGCGCTTAGCGAGGACGAGATCGTTGGCCACATAAACGTACTCTTCATCTCGAACACCGAACCAATAGCGATATCCACCGTTTGGCTGTTACTGCTGCTGACGCAGGCACCAAGGCTTCAGCGGCATGTCAGGGAGCTGGTCCATTCCGGCGAACTGGAATTCCTGGACTTCGTAGTTTGCGAGGCGTTGCGGGTGCTGACCCCTAACGCACTCATGGTCCGTAAGACGTTGAAGCCGGTTGCTCTCGGGGACGTGCGCTTACCCATCGGGTGCGAAGTAGTCGTTTGCCCCTTTCTTGTTCATCGCGATCCGGCCACGTTTCCGGACCCGGAGACATTCAATCCAGACCGCTGGCTACGAGGTCGTGCTCGTTCGCTTGAGTACATCCCTTTCGGGTACGGCGCCCACTCGTGCATTGGTCGCGACATCGCGCTGACTCTTGTCAGGAACTTGATTGGTGCGATCGTCGTTCGCGCCGACATTGCCTTGGCAGTCCGTCAGACGATCGACTGGCGGATCGATGTGATGCTCGTGCCCGCCATTGATCCCTTGATCGCCCTGCGCCCAACGCGTCCCCAGAATCGTTCCTATCCAAAGTGGAAAGGGTCCGTGCGCGAACTCGTCCGATTCGCGCCAGGCCTGTGTTGACGTCCACCGGACGACATCTAGTCACAAACAAGGAGATATCCATGGCATCGAAGAAGAAAGCAAGCATCTCGACGAAGGGCGCTATTCCACAGTTGAAACTCAACATGCCCCTGGACGACAAGAAGATCGCCGCGATCCAGCGCTGTTTGAAGAAGGGAACGCTGAGCATCACTGTGAGCAAGGTCGACTTGGCCAACGGGCGAATCGGCTCGGCGTGGCTATATGACTAGGGCACGGTGAGTTCCTCGCTTCAGAAGCCCGCCGACACTAGGGTCGGGCTCGCCTACGCTCCTGGGATGCTGGAGCTTGCGCGAGCTCGGCCCGAACTCGTCGATTACATCGAGGTCCCCTTCGAGCAGCTGCGACACGCGCCGAAACTAGCCGAGGAACTCAGTGGTATAGACGTCGTTCTCCATTGCGCCAGCATGTCAATCGCGGGATTTGTCGCGCCAGATGAGGCGACGCTCCGGGCTATCGCCTTCACGGCTGCGAGAACTAGGACGCCCTGGATTGGAGAGCATCTGGCATTCATGTTGGCCGATTCGCTGCCAACCGGCCACGACACGAAAGGAAAGGCAACCGTGTTGAGCTACACGGTTTGTCCGCAGCTAAGCGAAGCGACCGTCGAGAGAGTCGCTCTGAACTTGGAAGTGGTGGCGCAGGCAATGCCAGTCCCAATCATCCTGGAAAACTCTCCCCAATACTTTCACGTCCCCGGTAGCGACCTTACGATGGTCGATTTCGTGGGAAGGGTGGCCTCCCGATGTAACGTCGGGCTGCTCCTTGATCTGAGCCATTTCATGATCACGAGCATGAACATGGGCACGGACGCTTGCAGCGACCTGCAACGGTTCCCGCTGGACAAGGTGGTTGAGATCCATCTGTCCGGCTTCGCTCGGCAATCCGGAATTGTTTGGGACGACCACGCAGCGCCCGTCTCCGAGGAGACATTCCACCTGTTGTCTGCTGTGTTGGACCGTGCGCGGCCGCGCGCAATAACGTTTGAATACAACTGGGCCGGGGGTGTGCCAGGGGCTCTCGTCGAAAGCCAGCTTCACCGGGTAAGAAGGATGATCGGATGAAAATCGATCCCCGATTGGTCCATGCCGTTCTAGCTGGTGGCGTGACCCACCCTCATCTCATCGAGCAATGGAAATCCCCCGATGGTCCCACGTACCCCATGCTCGAGACAGTAGTGCGCGGGCTGGACCTCGACGCGCTGCGAAAGTTTGCAGGGCTCAACGCTAAGGTCCGTCATAGCGCCGTTCGAACTCGGCTTCCGTTTTCGTTCCGGCTAATGAGCATCACCGGGTTGGAGATAGATGTGTTCTCCGCGTATGCCTGTGAATGCTCGCGTGCCGCGCGACCGTTTGCGGCTTCGGTCGAGCAGCGTGCCAAGGACCTTATTGAGTTCCTTCGTGGCTGGCTGGATCATCGACGGTCCACGCACCTGATGCTGTGGGACCTGATACGGCACGAGCAAGCGATCTCAACCCTCTCCAGCCCCACAGATTTGCGCGCCGAGCCTGAGTCTTCAGCGCGGATCGGGGCTTCAACGTTGGTCACTCTTGTCGGCGCAGTAGAGCTCGTCAGTACAAAGTACGACCCGCTCCAGCTTATTGCGGCATTGCAAGAGCGAGAGCCGAACATCCGCCCGCTTCGGCGTAGCGAGCTGCTCAGATGCTACTGGTGTCGCTCCGACGAAGGCGAGATCGCAATGCTTTCGGTAGATGCGGCCACTTTTCACATCGTCAGCGAGTTGCGCGGCACCGTTCGTGTGAGCGATGTGGCATGGCGAGTATGCGGGGGTCGGCGTCCGGGCAAGAGTCTGTTGGCCGCGATATCCCAGCTGCACCGGTTAGGTCTTGTGCACCTTCGCTCCGAGCCGATCCAATGAAGGTGGCGTTGATCGATAACCTGATCATGCCCGAGAGTCGCTCTCTGGGCTCGCTCGATGTCCATCCGCACCTCGGGTTACTGGCGCTTGCCGCAGTCGCAACGGCCAATGGGCATCAGGTGACCATCTATGACCCCAAGAGGCTTGTCCGCTCGGGAGATCTTCCCTACGACGCGACTCTGTACCAGCGCGTGGCCGATGACGTTCTGGCGATCGGCGCCGACGCCGTCGGCTTCACCGCATTGGGGTGCAGCTTCTTGTTCGCAGCGAACGTGGCTGGCCTGCTCCGAAACAAATTGCCGGACCTTCCGCTACTCCTTGGCGGACCTCACGCCACCATGCTGCACCGCGAAATCCTCGAGGCTTTCCCGCAGTTCGATGTGATCGTTCGCTACGAAGCCGACGAAACGTTTCCGGCCGTCCTGGACAACCTGTCGACTCGTCGATTCGACTTCATTCCCGGCTTGAGCTGGAGAGCGACCTCCTCAATGCTTCGATTCACGGAGGGGAAACCAAAGATCGATGATCTCGATTCATTGCCCATTGGCGCCTACGACCTCTATCCGATCGAGACCCTCGGCCTTTCGCTTCTGCGCATCGAGGCGGGGCGCGGGTGCCCGTTCATGTGCACGTTCTGTTCGACTGCGGGGTTCTTTCAGAGAAGCTTTCGCCTCAAGTCCGCCGATCGGCTGGTCCGCGAGATGGACATACTCAATCGGAAGTATGGATGCAAGGACTTCAAGCTGGACCACGACATGTTCACCGTGAACAAGCGAAAGGTGCGCGAATTCTGCGAGGCGGTGGCGGGGCGTGGATATCGATGGAACGTATCCGCGCGCGTCGATTGTGTAGATGCCGAGCTCGTGAGCCAAATGGCGGCTTCCGGTTGCGTGGGCCTCTACTTCGGTATCGAAACTGGATCAGAAAGAATGCAGGAGATCTGTAGAAAGAAGCTGGATCTGGGCCTTGTGGAACCGATCGTTGCGCATGCCAATTCATTGGGAATGGAGACCACGACGTCATTCATTACGGGGTATCCGCAGGAGGAAGAGACGGACCAAGATGGGACGCTGGAGATGATCGGGCGGTGCATGAAGGTCCCTTCGTGCATGCCCCAGTTGCATGTCCTCGCCCCGGAGCCTGGAACGCCACTGTTCGACGAGTTCGGCGCGAGTATCCGGTACGACGGATATTGCGGTCCCTACAATTCTGGGCTGTTGGCAGAGGGAGACGAAACGCTCGTAAGGGAAAACTCGCGCATCTTCCAAACCTACTACTACTATCCGGGCTCGATGCCCAGGCGCGATCACATATTTGCGTCGGAGATCGTGGCGCTCCTGAGGCAACTTGGATCGGTGGCCTGCGCACACATCGCGGAAACATATCCCAGTGGTTTAGCACGTCTCGTAAAGGATTTTCGAGGACACGTCCGGAAGACCGATCTCGACGCTGTAATCCCACTCTGCGCAGATCTAATCGACTTCCTCAGTCTTTGTTATGGCGAGAATCATCCAATCGCTTCGCTCGCCCGGTACGCGCTCGCGATGACAAACGCCAAGCCGTCCCCTGAGCCGTATCCCGCGGATCTCGAGCGGAACGGTTCATACGTGCGAGCCGCCGACGTCCACGTGTTGCCAGGCATGCACGACTGCGAGGCCGTTCTGAGGAGGCTTCGCACTGATTCAAGGACATCTTTGAATGACTTTCACGGCGAGCTGGGCGCGTACGTCATAAAGGGCGGCGGAGCGTCTAGCGTCGCCTATTGGGTGGAGCAGGGAGTGGGAGACATCATTGGCCTATTTGAGACCCCACAGATTGCGGCGCGGGTTGCGCGGCAGATCGGCGAGTCATGTGGCGATGAGGCGTCGGCGTGGAATTTGATTGAGAGCCTGATCGATCGGAGGGTCATTGTTGCATCGGGGTCCCGGGTCGAAGTCGCTGCCCGGCAATGCTAGGTCAGAAAAAGCTGGCCGTGCTCGACTTAGTCGAAGGACTACACCTTGCATATGCCGCGCGTACGCTGCAGGAGCTCGGTCTGGTCAAGAGGATGCGAACTCCCAACACGGCAAGGAATCTGGCCAGGGGAGGACTCGACGAAGAGATTCTTCGAGGGATTTTGGACTATCTCGTGGCTCGGACGACGCTAGTGAGAAGGAAAAACTCCAGATACTCGATCAGCGCCGACTTCGACAGTCATGCTGAATTCGTCTTGAGGCTATATGTTGGCGCCTACGGCAGGAGCGCCGCCCGCCTTCGGGATTCATGCGCCGATTTGGACGCGGCCCGTAGATCGGTCGACCGGCGATCGCAAGCAGAGGCGTTCCAACCAGCAACGCACGGTGCCCACTATCCAATGAATGGTCTGACCGCACTGGTCCGACAGTTGCGACTGACTCATCTCTGCGACCTGGGCTGCGGCACGGGAGAGCTTCTCGCCGAATTGGCGGTCGCTGACCGGGCGTTCCATGGTTGGGGCATCGAGCGAAATCTGCATGCTTGCCGCACCGCGCGTCACCGATTGCGCGAGTTCGGCCTCGAGGGAAGAATCAAAATCCTTAGAGCCGACGCAACAGATCCTTCGGTGGCACTACCCCGCGAGGTGCGACTGCAAGCCCAGGCAATTACAGCTTGCGACTTTGCCAACGAGATGTGCCGTGAAGGTGGCGAACTGCTCGGCCGCTGGCTGGCCAAGTTGAAGCGAGTTGTTCCGGGTCGCGCATTGCTGATATCCGACTACTATGGAAGGCTTGGAAGCGGGAGGAAAGCGTCTCGAGAGACGTTACTTCATGACTTTGCCCAGGTCATCTCCGGGCAGGGTACCCCACCGCCCAATCGCGAAGGGTGGCGATCACTCTATAGGTCAGCCGGCTGCCAGTTGATTCATTCGCTAGAAGACACCACGACAACAAGATTCATCCACGTGGTCAGGCTCTAGCGAACAGATCCCTTGTCGGCCGCGCCCTCGGTGTCAGCAAACGCTGCCGACATGTCGGTGATCACGTCGGCGCATACCGAGCACGCCAAAGCCCCGCGCTGAGCGAACCAGCGGCAGCTTTCCCGAATGGAGCACGCGGGTAGAGGCTCGCCCCCGCCCTTTACGTGCTCAATGACCATGTCGGCAACGTGGCAGCGCGCTCCATGCCAGTGCCGACACCCGCCCTTCATGCATCGATTGGCGAACCTGAAGCGTTGCTCAGGTGGGCGGGCATAGGCGGTTGCCGCGGATACGAAGGCCTTGTCGACGACGAGCTTGATGGGTATGAAAGCGATCGTCCCCTGCTGGCCGACGATTCCCAGCAGGGTGGCGCCTGTCTCGCATCGAGCGCTCGGGCAGAGGAGAGCCCGCTCGGATCGACCGCTCATTCCCTTATGAGCCGGATCGCGGCGCCAATGGGGCCGTTATGGGCATTCTTGAAGACCTCTGCAAGCTTTGAGCGGGATACGATCTGAAGGTCGCCTTTCAAGTCGAGAGAAGCAAGCTCCGAAAGGACGAGCTTTCGAATGTTCTCTTCGATACGTCGCTCTACATCGGCAGGCAACTTGATTCCTTCGAACACAACGTGAAAAATCGTGCTCTTGTCCGACATGTCGTGGCACCTCCTCGTGCGAACATAACAGGGACTGGAGCCTTCATCTCCTACCTGTGCAGGTAGGAGATAGCTCCAATGGCGCGCGACTTCCTAGTCGGCCAGCGTGGAAACCCGGCGGTCGAGGTCCTTCAGGGACTCGGCTAGTCCGACCAGCTCTTTCGTGTATGTGGTCATTATCGAGAATGCATTACGTTCCGCGGATAGCGTAGCTGCCAGGCGCTCCCGTGTTATCTGTCTGCTCGGGTCGAAAAAATCGTTCAGCACGGTGACATAGCTGTCGACGTGTTGGCAGGCAACGCCGTAGTTCTGTCTCTCCCGATCCAGCAGCGAGTAGGCGGTTTGGAACTCCGTCACCGGGAAAAGAGTGATCTTCCGATAGATCGGCATGTTCGCTTCCCAGGTCTCGCGGGAAAATCGATAACGACTGCCTTCGCGATCGGTGAGCGATCGAATCGTGGGCAGTGTGACTCGGGTTGACTCGAACATTAGCCTAGCGGCCGAATTGAACCGTGCCCTCAACGTCGGATCCTTGTAGTACCCATTTTGCTGGACCTCGCTGAAAGCATTGCGCGCCATCTCTGCCGGGGGCTTTGGATTGGGAGAGTCCACGTTGTCCCTCGGAAACATCGTGGCCATCACCGTATTTCCCGGAATGCGCAACGTGTCGGCGAGCCGCGTTGCCGACACGACTAGAACCTCTACATTCTTTAGCAGCTCGCCGTGGATTCGCAGGTTCGAAGCCAGCTCCTGGCGAAGCAGGAGCAACACACGGCGTTGCTCGTTGTCCGACAGTTCCTGATGCTTCAGGAATGCGCCGAGGACAATCAACGCCAAGCCGATCACGAAACCGTAGAGCAGGAGGCGCTGGAGGATTCGATAACCGAATGTCCTTCCAAGCGGCGGAATGATCTTGAGGACCAGGAGATAACGACACAGCAGGAAGGCGAGAAAGAGAAAGAAGCCGACGAGCACAAGCTCGTCTTTCAGGTATGGCGCGATCCTTTCGAAGCCCATCACCGTCTCAGTCCTCGGATAGCCGTTTTCCAAGCTTCGCGCCGGGTCGGCGAGCGATTACTGAATAACTGAAGCGATGCAGGAATTCCCCACCTGCATAGGTAGGGTTGTTTGAGTGCGGAAGCGCGCTCGGTGTCGCGACGACCATCGGTCGCCTCTCGCCCTCGTAGTAAGTGCATGCACTCTGGAAGATTCTGCATTCCTTCGCTTACGTTCCCGCCCGAACGGGTGGGGAAACGCGGTCCCTGAAGGCAATGTACTCGCTGGAAGCAGAGATGCAACTGCACCAGGACCCGCGGCTGCCGTCGACATCTTCGTTCATGTCGGCAGCGGACCGGGAGCGCCGGTATGATGCGCGGATGAATCAGGCGCTGATCATCATCGACATCCAGAACGATTATTTTCCGGGCGGCAAGATGGAGCTCGTCGGCGGCCACGCGGCTTCTGGAAGCACTGCGCGCGAGCCCGCAATGATCAGGCCTTACGCGTGCATAGCCATTCTCGTGGCCTCATGGGCTGGTTTGCTCCAGGCGCAGCCCACGGCATCCGTGAACCCGCGCCTCCAGGAGATTCGCCGCATCCATGTGTCGATCGGCTTGACCCACGGCACGGGAAAGGAATTCGGGGAGCAGCTGGTTTCGCGCCTTGCCGGGTCGGGTCGCTTCGTCGTGGTGGAGAAATCCGGCGCAGCCGATGCAAATCTCGTCGGACGTGCGGGATCCACCAAGTCGGAGAAGGACGGCCAGAAGTTCGTGACAGGCTTCGCCAACCTGCGGCTTATCGATCCGAAGACCAGTGAAATCATCTGGACTTTCGAGTACCGGAAAGGCAAGGGTGACGCGGCGCGCGCGGCCGATCGCGTCGCCGACCAATTCATCGAGAAGCTACTTGCCGACGCGGGTACGGCGGACCATTCAGTTCGGTAGCGGCGCTCCCGCCTGCCCGGAGAAATATCGCCAGCCTGTTGCGGTGTGGGTCGTGGCGCAGCGGCCGCAGGAGTTCAACGAGGTCTTCGCTGCGTGGTTGTCTCTGATGGCGGCCTGAATGGAGCTTCTCAATCTCATCTCGCTTCACAGCTTCGTCGTCCTCGTGGGGCTGATGATCTACGTGCTCGTTTCGCACACGCTGCGCCAACGCCGTAATCCGTCCGCCGCCGTCGCCTGGGTG
>WNFL01428210.1_pt1 | contig 18265 bp, 14 predicted proteins | sample 5400361 | NCBI WGS metagenome assembly WNFL01 (sample SAMN13153351, study PRJNA577476) | soil metagenome | isolation source: 40 cm soil on Douglas fir-dominated hillslope | place: USA:California | collected 2013-09-17
GCGGGGATGGAGAGGATGGAGAGGAGCGTACCTGTAGGTGATGGGAGAGTCCATAGCGTGAAGAGAAATTGCTAAGCAGCGGGCGCCTTTTATGTGTTCATGTGCGGAGGAGTCTGGCAATTCGATGGGTTCGGAGCCTGACGAGAAGCTTTTATCAAGGAACGTGCCCTGGAGCGTCTCGAACGTTCGGGGATTTGCTACGCAAGTAAATGGATCGTTGGACTACAGTAGTATGTGAGTCCGTCTAGACGCCGCATGTTTCGTGCGAACCGCGAACCACGAACCACAAACGGCGAAATACAAACCTCGAGGGGCAGCCGAGGCGATTGCATTTATTATTTCCACCGATCAGAAGTAGGAAGCAGGAAGCAGGAAGCAAGCGGGGCGATAATCTTGGGTTGTTCCTTGTCTCTCATGGCAGAAGCACGAAGGTTCATCGTCACAGGAGCCTCCAGGGTGCTTGGGGCGGCAGTTTACGACGCGTTCAGAGTCGCAGGTGGGACACGATTGCCCTCGCTCGCTCCCGCGTTGCGCCCGGACTTACTTAGCTCGACCTTCTCGATCAATGCATGCAGCTCACTTAGTTGAGCGTCGGAGCTACCGTCGACCATCAACCAAAAGAAGTCCTGCTGGTTCCATTCGGGGATAAGCGGGTATAGAGGATATCGATCCTTGCCGGTTATGGGCGCCAGTTGGCCAACCACCATCCATGTTAAGCGTTCGCGTTGAGGGTGACGAGTGCTTCTGCTCCGAGAGGAGGATCCGTGGCGTGGTGGAAGAGCAGCGCACTTGCTCTTTGCTGAATCGGTGGACCTGACAATGAGTCGGGCACAACACAATCACAGCGCGCTGGCGTCAAGGAAAATGAGTGAATGCATGCAAGGTGGGAGTGAAGCTTCGTTGTTGTTTATAAGTAGACTGGCTCAGGACTACCATATTTGATCGGCGAGAACCCGGCCACTCGCCAGAGTTTGCGATGGTTTGCACCGGTTTGAGATGGTGTCCGGCGCTGGCGGGGAATCCTTTGTAAAAGGGGGAGTCAGCTCGGGACTTTAACAAATAAACTTGAAATACAAAGACGAAATTATAGTTCACCCAATCCATTTAGTTCTCTGGATTAGCCTACGGAATCCCGGCCCGTAATCCATGCCCTGCTGACATCAACTCTCCTTCTCTGGGACGCGAAAAACCAAACCCTTATGACGGAAACAATCTACCATCCTCGATGTCTGAGTCGTCGTGAGAGGCAATCGTTAGGTGGTGAAAGGGATACGACTGTTGATAGTATATGATTCATCACGCGTTACGTATGTTATTTTGGTTTGTCCATTTGTCTCTTGTAGGACACATGACGTAGATAGGAGAGCCTGTGTATTGTATATATAACGCACGACTCGGTGAGAGGCCCCCTCTCGGTTCTCTCTCGGTTCTCTCTCACCTCGTCGTGCGCTAGGTCTGTCGACGACTACTTCACCTCGACGTCCTCGCGTCTGAAAAGCCAATAAGCGGGGACCCTGTGCAAACCCATGTCAGGCATACCGATGACATTGGTCCAGATAAGTTTCGTCCACACCGAATACCTTTCTATTGAAAAACCTATTGGTAGGAAATAGGTTGAATAGATGAAATTGCGTACGACGCGCTCGGACCGGGGATGCGGAATAGTCGAGATGGCCATATCCCGTGCCCAAATTTAGCCGTAGAACAGCTAACAGCAGACATTCGCTACGTGGTTTGTGGCGGAATCTAACTTTTGGATGGCTTTCATTGTGAAAACAGGTTGTTCAATCACTAGGAGGCCAGAGATTTGTCAAAAAACGGTTGAAGTGCTAATGTAAATTACCTAGCATACGTAATTGAATACGGTCGCACCGCCGGACGCGACGTAGTGCTAAAAAATTTACGGATGTGAAAGCGGGCACATTCGGATCGTGACGTATATGCCAAAAGGTGTATCGAGAAGTGTGCTACGTCGTGATCGATATCAAAGCAATAGCGGCGACGGGCAACAATTAACGACCAGGTCGGTTGGGTACAAGTTGTCCACACAATGCAACGGAGTTTCGCCTGGTGACCCAGAGAAGCGTATACGCCGGAGAACCAATTGAGAAACAATCTGTAGGCAAATCTGTGATTCATTCCATTCGTCCTTCACCGCTGGAGTGAACATCCCGCAACAAGCGAGTGCCACCAGAACTCACAATTGGTTTCTAACATACCATTACTTGTAAATGTTACGTAGCACATCCGAAGCGGCGTCTAGAACTGTTGGCAGAGACCTAAATGTGACATCGACCCGAAGTTTCCGACAAGGAAGACACTTGGACTGCGTCAACGTTTCTTCCAGCAGTGCAGGGTCTATTTGAGCACGTCAGGCACCACGAATGAGAGACGAGCGCTGTCCGCCTATCTTCGTCGGCATCCTTCGCAAGCAGACCGTACTATCACGACCTCTTTTGAAGTGAATGAAATGGTATATCATGATTATCCTCGTTCTTTGCGTAACACTTCCAAGGATTTCGTGTCAATGATTATTCAATCATGGAAGGTTCTGCCTTATAACCGGGTTATTGATCTCAAGACAATCATATGGATGCAAAAAATGTGTAGAAACTCATTTCTATGTGATTTACAGGCAAATCTTGTGTGATTTAGAGGCAAATCTTGCTCATCTTGGCCGATCGGTGAGTGCATCTTTCCTTTGTTTCATAACCCGATACTGCAAAAATGCACCAAAAAGCCTTGCAGTATTCGATATGCAAACGTGAACAATTTAGATAGGAACGAACTCCGTCGACACCCAAACCCTTGCATTATCTGATTTTTGCATTATAGTTTTTGCATTATAGAAATTTCGACTGTAGTTACATGAACGGTGTAGTAGAGACAGACTACATCGGAGGCGGAGGAGGAGAGGTGCTGCCGAGTACTCTCGCTCACACATTGCTGGGACCCTGGGTGCCCGTGAAGACGTCTGAATGGCTGTGTGCTAGTTTGATTTGATTTGGGTTGGTTTGGCTTCATTTGGTTTGGTTTGGTTTGTTGGGGACCCCAGTAGAGGGTGGGTGCACGATGCCGAAGGGCTTGTAGGGGCGGCCGATTGGGGGGCAGAATGGGAGGGGAGAGAGGAGAGGAGCTGCATCAAGAGAAAATGTGAGATAGTATGACAACGTAGACCAGACATTCCGCATACTGACAGTGTAGTGCTGGAATCGCCGTTCCCGACATGCAGTCGTGTATGCGGATGAACAGGCGGGCGGCAGTTTTACGAGGTGTCATTCTCGGCCGGCGTGCTCTCTGCAATGGCACTTGTTAGGATGGTGCAGCGGGGATGGAGGGAATGAAGAGGAGCATACCTGTAGGCGATGGGAGAGTCCAAAGCGTGAAGAGAAAGCGGTAAGCAGCGGGCGCCTTTTATGTGTTCATGTGCGGAGGAGCCCGGCAATGTGATGGGTTCGGAGCCTGACGAGGAGTCTCCATCAAGGAACATGCCCTGGAGCATGTCGAACATCCGGGAATGTGCTACGTAAGTAAATGAATCGTTGGACTACAGTAGTATGTGAATCCGTCCAGACGCCGCATGTTTCGTGCGAACCACGAACCACGAACGGCGAAATACGAACCTCGTAGGGCAGCCGAAACAATTGCATTTGTTATTTCCATCGATCAGAAGTAGGAAGCAGGACGCAGGAAGCAAGTGGGGCGATAACCTTGGGTTGTTCCTTGTCTCTCATGGCAGAAGCACGAAAGCTCATCGTCACAGGAGCCTCCGGGGTGCTTGGAGCGGCAGTTTACGACGCGTTCAGAGCCGCTGGGTGGGACACGATTGGCCTCGCTCGCTCCCGCGTTGCGCCTGGACTTACTCAACTCGACCTTCTCGATCAAGACTCTGTTGAGGCGCTATTCCAGCAGCTCACACCTCAATGGGTGATACACTGTGCTGCCGAGCGCAGGCCGGACGTTGCGGAAAAGGTGCGAATTCATCTCTGCATCAAAGAGCAATATTCACGACCCTTAGGACGAAGTAGCAGCCGAGAAGGTACCTTCACCGATCTCATATCTGTTCTTATATCGATTGGTCCCTCATATCCACATTCATCCACGCAGTTGAACGCGGGTGTTCCAAGGCATCTCGCTATCCTCGCCGTCAAGTACAATTTCCGGCTCGTTTACATCTCCACCGATTATGTGTTCGATGGTCGTGATCCTGAGCAACTCCCTTACAAGACTAATGCGAAACCCAATCCGCTTCAATTATACGGCCGGACAAAGCGGGACGGAGAACGAGCAGTACTTGAAGGATCCGGTAATAACGGAACTGTACTGCGTGTACCGGTTCTGTGAGTGCCCTCTACTAGTTACACAATAGCCGAAACCAACGTAATGATCACCAGATATGGCCCAGCTCCCGAGAACTCAGACACGGCCGTTAACATCCTCCTCGACGTGATACAGGACCAATCGGGGAAGAAGTATGACATGGACCACATAGCGACCCGCTTTCCAACCAACATCCTCGACGTTGCTCGGTTCCTTGTGGTTCTGACAGGTTATTCCCCTACCCTGGACCACCGATATCCACTCACCACTACTTACAGATATTATCCCGCCATTAGAGACTAAGGGTGGTCCGCCCGCTGCAAGTAGCGTCGCTCGTGCCGAGCCGAGCTCCGCCAGTGCTGGATCAAGTGGCGTCCCGCTACCCCCTATCCTTCACTTCTCTGCACAGGAGCCCTTTACCAAGTACGAGATATGCCTCGAGTTTGCGAAGATCCTCGATCTGTCCGCCGACCATATTATCCCTGTTACCGAGGTGCCGGAAGGTGTGTATATATTTAACGCTTGTGCGAGGACATGTGTAGGCGGTGCTGATACAGATGTAGATGCTACCCCCCGTCCTGTCAATACTCGGTTAGATATCCTGGAGACGGAACAGCGGTTGGGCATTACGCTGGACTTTTCAGGTTTCGTGGAATGGTGGACTGAGAGATTGAAGGGTTCATCCGCTCCGGAGTAAACGATATGTCATCGAAAGCAAAGCACATCGTTCTTGACATTTCGCGAGCCTGCTATCCCAGGCTTTAGATGAGTCTTGGGAAAGTGAAGCATAGAGTTTCATTGAGCCGAACGCGAGTAAAGGCGGGTCACAATCCGGAAGACGGAGATGATGATAGGAAGAGTGGGAATGATGACGCCGGCAGTTTAGAAGCAAGGGAACAGTCGCCGGTATAACCTATAGAAGTACCAATGTTAGACACTACCAAGGAACGTGACGATGAACAGGCACGCACTTGATAAAGTATATATAAATACGGATTGAGACACTACGGCTCGTCTCCAAATGACAAGAGGTTCTTCCCCGCCTTCTTCTTCTTCTTTTGCTCGGTCTTCTGTTTCTTTCTCGGCTCTTGATCGTCGTCCCCATCATCCCCAACGATTCGTGCCTTTCGTTTCGATCCAGCCGCTTTGCCAATCTGGACAGCCAACTTGGATTTCGCAGGTGTGGGTACTGGTACAGATTTTGGTTTGGAAGACGAATGCGTTTGGTCAGCTCGACTGGGGTTGGTCGGGTTGGTTGATGTTTCGGCGTCAGGCGAAGGAAGAGGGTCGAGTCCTTTCGCTAAAATTCGTTCATTAGTAAGAATGAGAACAGTGGACAGAGTATAGGCTCATACCTTTCCGCCTCTCGTTTTCAGCCTCGAACTCGGTCAAATGTTTCCCTTCCTTGAGCACGACGACGACCGGTTTCTCATCTCCATCCTCCTCCAGTTCCTCCCCCCTTACCCCTCGTTTCTTCATTTCTTCTCTTTTGGCCCTGGTCTCGCGCTCCGCACTCCCGTCTCTGCGAACTTCGCGGCCAAACTCATCGAGGCCCAAACTCCTTCCGGACTCGTCAACGTCATCCTCGCCTCTCCCACTATCATCATACTCTCTTTCGATCTGCGGCGCATCCTCATCTTCGTCGTCGCGTCGACCAGAGATACGGTTTTGGAACGCCCGGAGGAATGCGGGCGTTTGGGACTGGAATTGGAGGCGTGCAGATAACTGGTGCTTCGTGGGTTCCTTGGGGGGCATTACTTTACTGTAGTGTGTTCCAGCGTGTCAACCAAATATGTTACCCCCAAATAAAGCGGGAGGTAAGCCTGTTCGGCCGCCGATCAATCGCTGACCTTCGCCACCAGCGAGAACAAGCTTGCAGCTGCAGCCCCGGCTGTTAGTTAATGTACCTTGTGAATCTTCCAGCCTTGTTATGGTGTCCTCTTTCCTGCCAAAGCTGGGCGGGGGACGCAACTTATCAGGCCGCCAATTTGAGCCTAATAACGTGGATCTATTTCTGGTGAGTAGCCTTTATTCTAGCATTAAGTAGGTAAATTTTGCTTCAAGGAGGCCTAAACGACTCAAATGAATGAGCGCGACTTCTTTGCAGTACCCGTCTTGCTTCAACACTTCCTGTTTTTGAAACATGGTATCGTGGTGTCCAACCGGAGACAGGATGACGTCGAAGTTAAGACGGGCAATGCTTTCGGTCCGCGCGATTGCGCCTGGGAGTCGCTGGTTGTGCTTCTCTGCGCCTACTCATTCAGGCGATCCGCGTGCTGCCTTGAGCATTTCTCCTGTAATGTGTACGGCTATCCGTCGTCTTAATGTAAGCAGCCATGCCATTCCCTCTTGCCTAGTGCCTCACAATTGCTATTGATGTGTGATCCCCGTTTTTTGTTTGAGTCTACAGGATTCAAATAACTCACGGCTATCTAGTGGCGGCGTATTATATATCCTGGATATGGAGCAGAACGGAAATGGTTTCATTTGCTGCGTTTCTAGTGCGTATTTCTGGTTCGCTATCTAAAAAAAACCATAGGTCTAAGAGCGATCACGTTATGCTCATGGGTGTTCTTAAAGAGATTCGGTACGACTTCGTAGAATACCTGAGTGCCGTCGCAAGGCACAAATCCTGCAATCAGGATATCACTGAGGCTCAACCTTGTCCCGTCGGAGTGTGAGGGCATTGCATTGGAGATAGGAGTCACCATGCTTTGGGTTCCACTCCAGGCAGAACGTAAACATGGGTATATCGGATATCTCTCACCAATCCCTCAGTAAACAAGACATGCTATGGACTGGTGCACGTGACGCACGATGGTAGTGGAAGAAAAAGGGGGCACGACCTATCAACGGCGTCTATTGAAGCGGTAGTTGACTGAAAATGCCCAACGCTGCCTATTAAGAGAGCACGCTGCCAATTGGAATGGGGAGTCGCGTCAGGCGGGTGGATGTCCCGCCACTCAATCAATGACTGCAACTCGTGCTGGCTTGTGTGGTCTGCCTATGTCATACCTCTATATTTATTAGTCGGGAAGTAAAGAATTTGCCCTCTCGGTATGAATAACAAAAAGCTGAACATGGGAGAGTATCTACGGAAAGTCATTGTGAATGTCCATTGTGAAGCTTTCTGGCAGAGGTGGAAGACATTGTGGCATCAAAAGGAGAGTAAGAGATGCGCATTTGTAAGGACTCGCTTGCGACTTATTTCATTTACTATTTCATATTACTCGATCGCCATTCCTATATATTCGATTTTACTCCTCTACCAAACAATTCTTACCACGCACGTTCAACTAGTACACGCTTGTCTCCTTCAATAAACAGGGATTCGATTGTACTCGGACGTCACCGTAAGAAACAAGGTCGAAGAAGAATCGGATCCTTACAGCATTGCATTGTAGGTGGTGTGGCGATTTCTGGCCAAAGTCAAAGGGTCTCCTCACACAGCTCTTTTTGAGATGGTCATGTCCTGTACAATAAGCGCTCCTAGGTTCCGCTTTGAACCCTCGCCAGGTCGCAGAATGTCCCCAATCTGAAAATAATTGCGCTCTACACAAGAGCCGGCAAGAGCAGAACCAATGGAGAAGTTGAAATAATTAACCGATGATATTCTCCCTCTGCGTTGTACGCAAGAACCAAAATAAGCGATGAAGTAAGCCCCGAATACGAACTTGAAAATTCTAATTTATGGACCTAAAACCTAAAGTGAGTGTGCATGAAGAGCGAGTGTGAGGAGAATAAAGTGGTGGGGTCACATCATGTTTTCTGGCAATTGGGTGAGGAGGGTCTCTGCATCGTAGCAAATCCATCACACCGGATTGGGTTCCTGTTATTGCCCAATTGGTGACGCACCTGGTGACTGGTCCATTTTTGAGTTTCCCTTTGGATGGAAGTCACAAGACATCCCCAGCCTCAAAAGATTTTTAAACTCCCTACTACGACTGCTCTATGTCTGAAAATGGGGGACAGAGATCCAAGTACACCTACCCCTTAGATCAGATACGAAAGTGATTCGTGAATGGTTCGAGGTCATGCGTTGTGGCATGCTGGCGTTCTGCTGGCACGTCGATGCCATAAGGGTCGACATAATTTCCCTAATAGCCTCAGTCACAGGGTCGCAATTATTCCTTCCTGTCTCTTCTGGGAAAATCACAACGTTTTTGCACGCCGGATTACATGCTGGCAGGGCCGTGTCTCAGGAGCCAGACCACAACTGCAATACACTTGGGGAGAGGGATCCCGATGCCACCGGAGCGTAATCATGTTATTACGAAGCCATTTTAGAATGTAGAGGGAATTTCGTCCCTTGCGGGAGGGTGAAGTCATCTGACGCACAAAATTGTGGGCTTCTAAATCTGAGGCAGCAGCCCAATACCTGGAGAATGCTGCAAGAGTGAGTCCTGTGATGGTATGGCCTGTGCCAGCATCCACGCCAGACCGGAAAATCCATCACGACAAGGGCACTTCACCTGCCACTCATTACATATCGAGGGACACTCGAAACATTCTAGTTTCGGACCTCGGATGTCTAATCTACGCTCAAGATAAGGCCTTCTATCTCTGCTCACCTCACACAAATCGAACAAATCGAATGGACCTGTCGAGAGAACGTCCTTTCTTCGCCATTCAAGTACTACCAACTAAAATTAACGGCTTTGTACGTTCCTAGCGCTACCGAAGGTAGCCGATGTAATGTTGAAAGCAATGGCTCTGGACACTCCGGGCCTTTACTCCACCAGTCAGAGTACTTCGTTAGGTAGGCATAAGGACCATCAACGGCAACCGCTTCCTAAGCTAAATGTAATAATCGTACGCTCGCGCGCCTCAATATAGAGTGGTTTTCATGATCTGCTTGCACGCTCTCATCGGCCATCTCTCCTTCTCCGCGCAATTATGACCTATCAAGTGCTTTGACCTGCTCTAGAATCCTGCGAAGACTCAGGGAGATGCGAAATTACTTACGAAAGCGCGGTACTTCCAAGCTAAGCATGCCATCAATCCATGCCATTCTTTTATACCCAAAAAAAGGTTGGTATAGAGGTCTATACTTTGCTACGCAATTACTATGCCAATTTTCCTGGTGCCACCATTTCGCTTTAGTGTGTGAGGGGCTCAACTTGAACCTGCCTCTGAGGGTTCGAACCGTCCATTAGAGTGCCGTTTCGGTATTGCTCCAGACCGATACGCTCATACCTACCTTAGCGAATTATCGTCACTCTTTATCCCTCCGCCCTGACCCTCCTCGACGACATGAATTCAGGAATCTCGCTATATAATTCACGTAAAACCATTGAAATAAGCATGTGAAGTATATATACATGTATCACTGAGCTATATACTGGTGTTTAAACGTCGCGCTATATCCACAAGAGAGAGTAGTATCAGCATATACCTTTAGAGCCCTGATTGCTGGTTGTGAGCATGTACAGAAAAACATATTCGACATTTCATGTTATTGGGATGCCTCAGTTCCGAATATAATCACCCATGGACCAATTCTTTCGCATCTTCGTCCGCCGTATCTTTTGTTGGCCTGAATTTTAAGCTTTGCAGCGGTGTGGCACTCTTCGCCCTCGTTTCGACAATTCGCCAAAGGATGGGGCTGATCTCATCTGCCTCGTGATCTCGCAGCCATCTACGATACTTGAGGCCCAGGACCTTCAAGTTAGGACAGAGGGTCGCGATCCAAGCAGTGCCGCTACGAAGCACAGAAATACTTTCATGCATTTCAGCATGGGCACTTGTAGAGTCCTTTCTTCCTTTCTTGGCGAGCATCGAGTAAAGAAATTTCTGGTAGAACAATGCCGAGGACAAGTTCTTCGATCTCAGGAATCACCTTCAGGGCGCCAATGAGGTGCTGATCGTAGCATTGTGTGTCAAGGTGCAGGACCCTTGGTCTCAGGATGTTACCCACTGGGACATGAATATTTGGGCCCCAGATGAAGCCTAGCTGCTGGCTGCCTCTTGGTCGATTCCACGCCTCATTTCGAATTACGAGTTTGTCGACTGAGGGTAGATTGAAAGCGGTAAGCGGCTGAAGCAAATGATCGTCGTAGGTGAATTGGGCACAGACAGGAAGATTGACGGGATCTCTGCTGAGCAGCGCCTCGGGGAGATGAGGCCATATAATTGTACACACAGATAGTTTGGGGAAGCTTCGGCCCTGCATCCACTGAACGGATGTGCTCTTGAGAAAGAGACGTTTGAGTGTGCGGACTAGGGGAAGGTGGTTTGTCTCAGAATACAAAGGCAGCTGGAGACGGTGGGCGTAGAGATCCTCGAGTCGCTCAAACTGTGGGAGAATGTCGAGTGTATCCTTCATTTCTGCGAGGTCCACTTTGAACGATTGCAGATATCGGAAGTGTGAAGAGGGTGGTTTAGCAAAATGGTAGAGGGTATCAGATGTGGAAAGTTCGAGAGTTGTGAGTTGTGGAGTTTTGCTGCTGCGAACTAGATCAATGAGTTTGCGCAGGGAAGTATCCATTTCGCATGGCCCAGTGATTCGGAAACTCTCCAAGGCACTCATAGGCCCTTCGAATGTAAGCCCGGTCCCGAGAACCCCTAAATTCATCAAATCGGTTTCGCTCGGAAATGAACGAATGGTTAGATTCCTCCACCGTGCTGATGTCTTGGCGACCATAGCGAGCGCAGCACATGGTCGATTAGGATTAGAGGCATCTATCTCCGAGTCCGAATTGGTGTCGATCTCGACATCCAATGTGACCATTCTCGTTCGCTCCAACAAAAATTCGACAAGATCCGTTCTAGTCCAGGTTCGCACTCGAATCGTGGACCAGACACGTGAGGTGGTCAAAAGGACCAAACGCCAAGACCGACAGACGCGCATTAGGCGTAAAGCAGAGCACCCGTAGACAATAATCGCGACAAGGAAAATCTCTGAAAGTATTTCGGCAGGGAGACGACGAATGGGAGCCAAGAGAGAAGATGCGTAGAGGTTCGTTTGCGCGAGAACTGAGACTTTGTCTTGGATCTCCGCGATCGCCGTATCAGTCTGTCGACGGGACTGGTCGATCTGGCTCTGGCAGTTACGCCAGTAAACCACCATCTTCTCTTGGAGGTCAGTTATTTGTGCGTGGAGCTCGTCCAGTATCGGACGGACACGTTCTTCCTCATCACAGTCCCTTTGGAGCTGCTGGGATTCCAGGGCCTGAATCGCGATTTTCAATCCACCGATTTCAGTTTCACGTCTCCGTATCTCCTCCTCAGTTCGTCGTTTCTCCTCGTCTCCTGGATTTACGAGGGGACCGGCGAGGTTCGTCGGCGCCATTCTCGTAGCCTAAGCAGCAGACCGTGTGTTAGTGATCGGTAAACTGCTAGGATTGATGTGAATACCCAAATGCTTATAACCTTGTACCCTTAAACAGGCACATCTCGTATCAGCTGGCAGGTACTGACACACAGCTGGTCGTTCCGTGAAGCACGGGTCGGAACATCGAAATCAAGGAACGATTCCCACTTACAGCTTGACGATTCTCTGACACCGGCCCGCTTCCCGAACGTGATGCCTTTTCCCATGCCGCTGTAGTTTCGTCATCCCGATAGAAGACCATTTTACAGGTAGAATTACTGTATGCAGTATAGAATTGGTTATCGGATGGAACTCTTCCCCCACCCTCGTTGATTTCCTCGTCGTGTGACTCTGGTACGTCAACACAGGGCTCTGTGTGGGTGGGATCGAATGATATATGCATCAATTGGAGAAGATGGAGGGTTTTTAGAAAGAACTTCAGACGCTTCTGGGCCTGAGGACACGATTCTCCCCTGATGAACTTGCCCCTTATATCCACCACCCTCCACACTCAGATACATATAAGTCAACCAGACTCCCGTTACTAAACATGATCACATCCGAATAGTAATGACGGGTGAAATGCTATTTCAAATACATATATCCAAACCACAATGAATTACTAACACCCGTTTGGATTATTGTCGAAACGCAAATCCGCAATTTATGCCTACACACTCGGGGTATATAATTATGGGAAAGCCTCACATGCTCAAAGTCTCTCGGCATTGACGGCGTTTTCCAGTAGATCGCTATTCGATGCACCCCGTCCTTATCTATGATTACCTGTAGGCACTACTCGCAATGCCCGGCTCCCTTGCTAGTGACCATGCTTTCGACGGCTGGTTGAGGTTAGGTGTCACTGGAACTCTCATTGTGCATTAAGGCAAAGAACTGAATGATGCCTCACGAGAATTGAAAGAGATTCGAGGATCTAAGGTTACCCTTTGCTTGGCAAATGAATCAAGAAATAATTGGGAGATGTAGACTTCCATTCTGAGAACCCTGAAATGCACACGCGGGTGTCCCCTCACCAGTATGGTCCGGTTCCAATGCCCATATCTGCACACCCGTAACAGGTCGTTGATAACGAGCGCCCGTCCGCCCCACAGGCCTCCACAACCGATGGCCCTAAATAACCTATCCATAGAACTCCAGTCCCCACACGCAGGTGTGAATTTCACTAAGCGGGTTGACGAGTTTTATCCCGCATCCTTGGACACAACCCAATTTAACTAATATAATATTACGTGAATGGGACGTCGTCTACAACTCGCGGAGGTTGTGCCACCTCGCCTCCAACAATCGGACATGAAAGAGCCACGTAGCCAACATAGCCATCCGGCACAATATTACCATTTGGGTACGAAGATGACGGCTCACCAAAAATCCCGATCCCCAACGCACAGCCGGCATTGCACTACAACGGAGATGGTCGTGTGCTCCAGAGATAGAACGAACAGTCCATTCCGGGGGGGCGTACCCCGCACTAGTGTGCAGTCTCAATACCCTTCGGAGCGAGCCACGAAGAGTCGTATGACATGGGGTGCCGTAAATGAGAGACCCAGGTGGGGATTCTGATACTGCCAAACCAGTGAGTATGGCCGCAGCCGCAGGGTTCATTGCCAAAAAAATAAAACATGCGGTCTCGGGTCGGCGGAGAAGTACCGTCACTTGACCGTCGAACGGGACAGATATATTAAGGCATTACGCCACGTGATCCAGTCTGCAATGAACACCCCAGCGTAGATAAGCTTGCGACGCCACATTCGTCGTGCTCTTTCCACGTGCGACACCTACCAGACTGAAATTGGAGCAGGAGTAGGACTGCCGGACCGGCATACCGCACTCGACAATGCTAATTTGCCTGATCCACGAACCCAGTAGATGACCACTGGCCAGTTGCCAGTGTTAACTCTTGGGCGGCTGTAAGGGAACGCGGGTGTGACCATGACCGCGTACTCTCACTATTCACCCATCTCATTTATTACGCACGCCACAGAGCTTGGACGCACGTACACCTGCGACGAAGGCGCCGTACTGCGACTTAATCGACGCACGCCCCTCCGTCCATTCTGGCAGAGATTCTATATTTGCCCGTTATCTTAAATTTGCCCTCTTGTTCAAGGGCATGTTCAAGGAGCTTCCTTTGGGCCAAGGATTCTGGCTGGTCCTCTCTCGATTTGCAGGCTGATTGCTGATGTAACAAAGATCGTGGCGGTACTTCCCTTATGTCATTCCATCCCTTCCGTTCGAAACCAATTAGGCGAAATCAGACCGAAAGGGGCCTCAGGAGCAGACAATTAATATATTTAGATTTTATTTCCTTCCCTCACTACGTGATCGCATGGTACTGCTTGGACTTGGGAGGGGATTCCGATTAAATTAGGAACATATCAACCCAGACAAGCAGTTTCTTGTATAATAAATTTGAGTCCTGTTTCTCTTTTCATGTCTGAACATCAATTGAAGACCGAGATAAATGGTTCTGTGATCTCAAATGGCTCGTCCACCGGCTGGGTGACTCTGAGTTCTCCTCTCTCCACTGAGCCCAGGATTCAGGCACTCCGGTATGATCGACTGTATCTCAATCCCCCGACATCATCAGCCATCGACGTTTCACTATTGCCCACTGAATAGAAATCAGTTCAGCACCTGATTCCACAAGGTAGACAAGGTTAGAATCCCTTTGACTACTCCTCCTATTATTTTACGTGCACTGAGAAAATGCCAGAGATAGGCTGGCCCTACCCATATTGTAGGTAGCATCGAATAGACCCTTTCCACTCGACACAAATTAAATAGAGAATGCTGGAGTCATGCATGCTCTTACCCCTATCGCAAGGTGCCTTCTGCCAAGTGTTTCTGTGACATTCGCATCATCTTGGTACACTGTTGTATCACGGCGTACAAGTGAGCGTGAGAGCTCTCTTTCAAGCAAATTTTTTGCGATGGAATATTTGAGACAGCATCATTGACTCGAAGGATGACAAAAGAAGAAGCTCGCAAACACACCGGCGGCGCATCCACGCAGGTATGTATAAAATCCCAACACAAGGGCGGAGATGAGGGGTTCCGCTGTGGGCCCTGTACCAGCGGCGATGTCATGTAATGCTAGGCAAATGGTGATTGATCAAGGCTGCAACCGAGTGGGTAGCGCTTGGGTACGGCCTTCGGACGGTGAGAAGGCAAAGGTGATGCCGTTTGCACTCGGCCAACATTGTATATTTACATTTTCGTACATGAAACCCTCAGCCCTTCCTCTCCACACAAGTCACTTGTGCTTCTCGTTTTTCAATAAGACGACGTGGCCACGCCTACACAAGACGGGCGTGCTGCAGTACGTCGCGTTTGAGGCGTGTTTCCGGGTCTTTCGTCTCCCTACTTGGACAAAGATCGACAAATTCAGATTCACCCTGGTGTGGACAGAGGCACAAGTTGCATGCGGAAATAGATGTCGACTCGACACTTGAGTAGCCGGTCCTCATGCCATGAAACCGATGGACACGCATCGAGCATCGTTGAGCACAAGGTTGATTGACATTTCCTCGACATTGCTGGCAGCAGCTCTCACAGCGAGCTTATCAACACGAACCTTTCGTTACCCATGATACTGTCTACCACTTTGCCGGCCCCAGCTAGCGCGTCTATCTTCGGCCGCCTCGTCACACTCAAGGTAGGCGTGCGCGATGTACGGACTAAAACTCCCACTCAGCGAGTAACTGGAATGCGTCGAATCATATGGTTTCGTTTGGGCCTCCCCATTGACCCTGCCGACCCGTTGGTCCGCGTACTCAAATGAATGAAGGGGGGAGCCATTTCTCCAACATGGAGAAGTGCACCGTCGTTCAGTGGCGCTACATTCCATCTTCCCCGGTGCTTACAGACATTCTCCTTCCCAAACTTGCCACGCTCACCGGCTGGAATGAATCCGGGCCCAGAACGGGGTTCATGGCCGTTGGAATGCTGTCATCAGCAGGTAGCTCCGCGCAATCCGCTGAAGGCAGGCATGGCCCAGTGCCAACACTACCACCTGTTTCAAGTTCTGACAGTGTTCCCTGGGCTTGAGGCATTCCATCTCCGCCGTCACGGACAAAACCTACTATTGGGGTGGATCAGGGGGTGGAGGTTTCTCCCAGTGTGCCATGCAGTGTTTGGAAACACACCTAATCGGATTTTGGTCTCGATGCAGCCTGTGCCCCTTTGTGTCCGCCTCCCGGATATCACTCCTCATTGGTATCCAACACAGTCGTATTCTAGCACCCGGAATTGAAGAGCTGCACATCATAGAATATACAGAAGGTAGCGTCTTCCTCAACTCAAATTGTCCAAAGGAAGCGGGCCAATGCGGAAACTTGGGAGGGACTAACCCCTTCTATCATGGATCCAGCATATCACAGTCACAGTGCAGTCACATATTTCATGGTTGTTTCCATGTGTCTTTGAGTTGGTGACTTGCGGGTGTAAGCAAAAGTCTCACTCGCCTCATGCAACGGCCATCCAAGGCAGCGCGTGAAAAAACCATAGAACGGAGTCTGAGTCTGTCCCACCCGCTAGAGTATTATGAGTAATGCTAAGCTTACTATATATATTAGTCATTGAGCAAGGCTCCTGTGGGTCAATGACCAGCCAGAATTGAATAGCGAGAATTAAACTATCCTTGTACTATTGATTGAAACGAGAGGAAGTGTCAGCCTAGGACCTCGAGGTGCGAGATCATGCTGCAGCCCCAGTCCTTTGGCAGAGCCGAATTCTCTTCGAGCACGAAGCTATCAAAAGCCCTCTTCAGAGCGTCCGTTACGCGCGATTTGCCGGATGCGGCCGGAAATAAATGTACAATGTGCTTGAGCAGAGTGAAATTCCTCCGGCAGTTTCTCTATGGCTTGGGCTGACTTCACTTATAGCCATTACGAGAATTAGAGCAGGATCATTATCGAGAGAGAGTGGTTCCGTTTAATCTTGGCCTAATATCGCAATTAGTTTGCAAGATGAACTGGGGCTTGAATAACGGGCCTCGGCCTGTGCTAGAGAAATCAGTCTTCTAGCTTACAATCACCTAGTCAATTGGAGTAAGGTCCTTCGTTTCTGCTCAGGCGCGGCGTTCTGATCGGGTGATTGTGGGCACGCGCATGAACCGTATTTGGCCAGGAGACAGCTAAGAGAGGGGGTAGTTGAGGCCAGCGCCTTTTCCTCCGTCTATAATCTCCATTCACTCAGGGTCCCTGCCCGTGACGTTACATGATTGATCGAAACCGACTTACAGGCTCCAGGGTTCAGTTGGGGCATGAGTATTTCCTTTCCAGGAGTATTTCCTTTCCAGGAGACACCTTGACTTCGAGTCGGGCCAACGTACGACAGCATATAAACTCCAATGCTGTGGAGGAATTGCTTCTCGGGCAGAAATTCAGTTCCATCCGTCTCCAGCGAATACCCTACAGCGACACTTAGGCTCCAAAGCCCTCCTCGCGCGCTCTCTTCGACTCGTGGTTCAACCAGGACAGAATCAACAGGATATAGCTATTACTTGTGTTCATTTCTTATCCCATCTCCTCTTGACCGACGATACCAGACGTCAGTACGTTTGCGCGGCGAGTGAATGTCGCTCACTCATCCCCACTACATACCGTAGCCCCGGATCACTTTCATCGTATACAGGAGCCACCGCCTGCTGTGCCAGTGTGCATCGCGGCACTTGGTGCGTGGAGGAGATACATCTTCACAACCTGTTGTCGACCTCTCAAGGCCTGCATCGGGTTGTTGAGCTTGATTAATATCCTTCTGTCCTTTTCTCGAGGGATTTCCCTACTTACATAGATGCACCATACAGGGGCCTGCATTTATTCACAAGCTCGATAACGCGATGTGTCACTGCCAACATAGGACTCGATTTCTACTCACATTTTCACAAATATGAGTAGAATTCCTCACGAATTCCCCACGAATGTGGTATTATCCACCTTTCAATATCCTACTCACTTGCCGGCTCTGTCTCCCTATATTCTAAGCATCTCTCATATCTAGAATTTATTCTGCAAATTATCTAGCTGAATGCTCTCTGTGCTAGGACCTCGAATGCAAGCCCCGGTGAACCCGCTGATGGACAACCGAAACCGCTTGGCATAGCTACTGATACGTAAATGCACCAAACACGAGGCAAATTAGCCCAGCAAGTTTGCCAAATCAGATCCAAATAGAAGTCGCCATGATGGGGAGGTTTGTTATGGTCAGGCCCGTCCATTCCCTTGCCTGTGTCGCCGCCAGTTCGAGACCGGCATATCAACTGAACCTTCACAACCACCATCTTGAACATGTCCATACCCGTGACTATATTCACATCCGCCCCCAAGGACTGCAAATGTTCGTTGGATGCGGAGGTCTATACGGGTGTGGAAATGTTTCCGATGGTGAACGCGAATAATTCATCCAGTTTATTAGTCTCAGTTGATGTACTGGAGGGTATCCATCGTGATAAGCCACTCGAATTGGATGGCCCTTCGATGCATTGGTTAATATCAATGAACCAACGGATTACCAAGTGTTGTTCAAGCCAAAGGCACCTGCGAGAATAGGGGAGGTTCAACCAAGACCTTGATGTTGTGGATAGCTGTCTTCACTGCCGTGGTGTCAGGACAC
>WNFL01389375.1_pt2 | contig 18259 bp, 21 predicted proteins | sample 5400361 | NCBI WGS metagenome assembly WNFL01 (sample SAMN13153351, study PRJNA577476) | soil metagenome | isolation source: 40 cm soil on Douglas fir-dominated hillslope | place: USA:California | collected 2013-09-17
GCCGTTTCAAGAATCGGGTGACGGACGATGACCTCTTTAAGCAAGTACTTCTCGTGCCGGTTCTTCCTTATATTTACTTTCTATCATCACATGCAGTTACACTCTACGTGTTGCGTGCGTCCTCCTCGCCTCCTGGCCGTTGCTGCGCAAATTAACGCGTCTGCCGCGCAGCTACCTGACCTATCTTCTCACTCCCAAGCCCTCCGAATCTCCAACCACGTCATCAGTTATCTCAAAAGACCCGCGAGATAGGGAATCGAAGGACGTTTCCACTAAAATCTCAGCCTACACTTCCTCACTCGCCGACTCCTTCACAGACCTCCTGAGCGATTTTGCCGGAAGGGATGCAGGAAAAGCAGTCAAGTTCCCAGAGAGGCTCATCAAGGTGCTTGAGGGCAAGTTGCAGGATATCTTTATGGCCAAGGACCCAAAGTACGGACGCCTCAACCCTCAGCTCCTTTGCTAATACGAACACCTTTCAGGTTTACCGATCTACGAACCCGACGTATTATGGGTCTCTTCCTGGCTGCCATGACTCAAAAGGATTCCCCACTCCGGCAGCAAACTCTCCGCAATCGTAAGATCGAGGAACTCATCCTCAGCTTCGTCACGACTGCTACTTCCTCCCTCAGAAAAGACACAGACCTTGGACCTGATGGATGGAAACTCGAGCTCAACAACCAGATTGCACACTTTGTCCGTATTCTCCGTGACGCTCTCCGGCTTGTCAGTCACGTACCCCCGGAACTCACCATGCGCATGGACATGTATGCGGAGAAACTGGTACCTCAAAATGCCGCGGATGTGGCTCGCGCGGCCGGCTCGGCATACCCTGAACCCTCTACCTCGACCCATTCGACTCTCAGTATTCACGATATGCCCCTTGTCAAAGAGGTAGGAAAGCTGTTCGACAAAGCGGATGACGAGTTGCATAGAGAGGTTCAAGCTATCCGTGGCAAGTGCACTGAGAAGGTATGCCAGGAGCGCGTTAGTCCAGAATTGTGCTCATATCACTGGTCTTAGGCCGCATTACTTGATCTGAAGGTATCTCATTACTATTAATTCACATAGGATTATCTGATGCCTTCTTTGTAGGGATGCCTGAAGAATATCCATGCGGGCTTGCCTTTCCCTGGTCGACGGGAGGACTTCCCCGACGACGCGGCCTTCCTCGCCTGGAAAGCGACCGAACAGTCGCACCTCTCTCAGCTGATGGTCATGATGGTTCAGTACAACCCTGAGCTAGCCAAGGCTACTTCCTCGGATGGAGGTTACTCTGCAACGGGCGCACGGCCTGGCTCGCTGTACTCCGCCACACCCCGACCGCGACATCCGGAAACTTCTTCATTTAGCAGTCAATCATCCTATACCTTCTCTAACGGTCTTGATGGCCTTATTGGCTCAGACGACGAGGGCAGTGGCTCGTCTGGCAACCAATTCACGTATATACCACCCAACCCACGCAAGTACTACAAGAAGCTCATCGAGAAGTGTGTGGAGCATGACTTGCGTGCGATGCACACCCTTCCTGAGGACCAGGAGGCTTCTTTGGGCATCCTTTCGCCTGGCCATTTGGATGTTATTAATGAGTGCGCGTTGAGATGGAGGATCATGCAGAGCTATCGCGTCTTGTGTTTCCTTGATGTCATCAAGTACAAGTATGAGCGTGAGGAGGTGCCGCTGGAGTGCATTCCCGAAGCTATCGCGCTCGTGGAAAAGGCTCTTCAGGAACAAGACATCGACAAGTGGCATAATCAAGATGTACGTCCACAAATTGACACTTTTTTCTTCCTCACTCACACAGAACTTTACAGAGGGAATACCTCGCAACAGTCTATTCGTCGATTTTCAACATCTTCCTGTCGTCTTTTTACCATGCTCTTGACGCCCTTCCTAACCTCTCTCGGAAGGCGGTCGCTCCTTTCCTCAATATCCTCGAGCGGGTTCAAGCATACGGTTTACTCGAGCGTTATCAGGTTGACATCGATGCGCGGATGGGGGAATTATCCGATCGTGTGCGAATCATTGCCGTGCACCACTATACCGACCAGAGTCAGGAGGTGTTCAGTCAGCAGACGGGTGTCAACCGCGCCTTGCCGTTCTTGCTACTCAGCGACTCGCTCGAGTCACTTACGAAGAAGCTCGACAAGGCGTATGCGGAGCCGATATTGGGGTCTGTATTCTGTTCTTATACTTTGTAATGAATGCTGACCATGGTTCGCCGACAGCCGGTTAGATATCGTCTCGCTCTTTGTGGAAACGCAGATTCCGCTGTTCCTCACTGACCTCGACGAGGCACAAAAGCGACTGCTTGAAGGGTCAATGAACCAACCAATACCAGATGTCCCAATTGAGGATATATTTGCGCTCTATAGGCGGACGAAGATCTTGCTTGACATCTTCTCTGCCTTCGCTGCCAAGTGAGTGACCGCCCTGTCAGTGGAGAGATAAAAGGCGGTGCCAATAAACTCAACAGTGCCTCTCATCATTTCAATATTGTGCCTTTCTTTGCGCCTTACGTCGAGGAGTGGCTGAACAGCACTGATAGCCGGACTGGACAATGGGTTCAGACGGCCATTGTCGTGGATAAGGTCCGTGCTCTTTTCCGACACTTACCGATGATGTGTTGCCTGATCCCTACGCTAGTTTGAACCTGCTGGAAACGAACGTCACAGCTCTTCCATTGTCGATTTGTTCGACTCTCTTAATACTCCCGTCAACTTCTTGCTCGATTTGAAATGGGTCGATCAGTATCAGGAGGCGAAATTCCTCACCTCTCTGGCCAGAGTGAGCCCATGAATTTGGGATTCTCTAAACGCTTGTTTTTGACGGGAAATGCGCAGATCATCAGCAAGTCTTTGGAGCAGTACTGCCGAAGAATTGAGGAACTATTCATGGAGGAAATGTTCCCGCGTCCGAGCGAGCCGTACTTGCAACCCCAAAAACAGTCGGCGTGGTTGGAGAAGGCAAAAGGAGCTTTAACTTCCGAGAAAAGGATCGAACCGTTTAATTTTACTACTGAGGTTCGTGCCTGCCGCATCTCTCTATCAAAAAAATAAAAAAATGCTAAGGAGACACGCCTAATTCAGTCATGTGTCAAGATCAACAACATTGAAGCTGCTCGCTCGCTGCTCGACAAAATCTACAATCTCATTGACGCAGATCGGGTATCTGGGGTGATACAGGAGGAAGAGAGCATAAACCCTGTGTCGCCCACTACGGCTGCCGCTCGACAACGCAATCTCTTCACAATCAAGGTTATATTAGCCGAGAATCTGGTACCTCCAGATGGAAGGTCGTGCGACACATTCGTCACTCTGAGTGACGAGCACGGGAGCCGGATGGCCAAGACTCGAACGATCTACGAGACAACTGACCCGAGATGTAAGTGCTTACAAGCAGGCGACGGTACCCATACTTATGGCCTTCAAAGGGGACGAGACATTCGATATTTCCGTTGAGAAGACCCTCTGGCTCATGGCCAGCGTCCGTGATCGACACCTTGTAGGCAAGCACGACACTGTTGGCCGGGCGTACATCTGCCTGGATCCGAAGCGCTTCGGCGATTTTCTCGCACATGACCTTTGGCTGGATCTCGACACTCAAGGCCGATTGCTACTTCGAGTGAGCATGGAAGGCGAACAAGATGATATCTTGTTCTTCTTTGGAAGAGCCTTTAGATCGTTGAAGCGTACCGAGGGAGATATGGTCCGCATCTTCATCGACAAGGTGCGCGGTTGATGTTGTAACGACAATTGAAACTAAAGAGCTTTACAGATGTCTCCATTCATCCGACAAGTCCTTTCTCGGTCGACTCTGAAGCAGTTGACCAAGGCAGGTACCACCCTCGATTATACAAAAGCAGTAGCCGGTGTCCAATCGCTCTGGGGATCCCTAGGCGGCGGCGGCAGCTCCTCCGAACCCTCTATTCCATTACCCCAATCAGAAAAGCCTCGCTTCAAGCAGCCTGACGGTCCGACAGATGAGGCAGTCGTGGGTGCCGTCGGTCCGCTTTGGGACTACCTCAATTCCAATCTCCAGGTCCTGAATAGTTCATTGAGCGACCACTCGAGAGACACCGTTATGGCAAAGATATGGAAAGACGTACTAGCAACTATTGAGGGTTTATTGGTCCCGCCTCTTTCCGAGGCACCTTCAAGTATGCGGCAGCTGTATGACAAAGAAGTGGATGTCGTTTTCAAATGGCTGAAGGTCCGCTATCTACGAGTACAATTCCTTGCTAGTTGCTGATAAGTTTCTTCCTAGGAACTACTCATCTTCTTTCACGCGGAGGGTGAAGGCATGAGCATGGAGGACCTGCAGAATGTCAAATATCGAGAAGTCATGTCAATCCGTTTCTACTACGACTGGAACACGTATGTTTCTCACGTTGCTGACTATTAAAGTGTCCCTGATATTATCCCCCTCCTTTCCAGTGATCAGCTCATGGAAGAGGCAGTCAAGATGATGCAACCACACCTCAGGGCTGCCCCAACGATGAAAAAGCGAGCAAAAACTGTTCTTTCACAACGGTGCTTTACCTTCTTTCCGCTCGACCCTGGCAATTGCTGACTAGACCCTAGGAGTATTGGTACTATTAAGGATCGCAAGCGAGAGAAGAGGACGGAAAAAGCTGGTGACAACAGCGCTGAAACCATCCTCAAAATTCTACGAATGCGGTGCGTAATATTTCGACATTCTAGTTATCAACTGAGATTATCCCCGCAAGACCGAACACTTCCGACTTCCTCGCCCAACAAATTCAAATTATGAACCAGATACATGCAGAACAGGAAATTCGGCGAGTGAACAATAGAATGTCTAGCCGCCGTGATAAAGATACCATCCCTCCACTTCCTGGTTCGCGTAGATGATGCTCTTCTATTTAATTTGCGTTGTACTTGTATCACTACCTCCCACACGGACTGATCTATATCTTTGGATGTTCCTCCTTCTATTCACCATGGACCAAAGAGAATATTATTACAGAGTCAAAAGGAAAGCATCAACGCTGTCGTTCTCTCTCAGAGAGCTGGTGCAAAGTATTCTAGAGATATAGATAAGAGACGGAACAACCACCAGAAGAAAAGCGCTTACATTGTCCAACGCACGCAAACGGAGGCACTCTCGCTGCAGTCGCCGGTCGAGAATATGGTTGTATTTGCGCGCCATGTGTTGGCCGGATACCACATCCCGAACAACGCCCGCAATCAGACGCTGCTTATGCACATTGATCAAAGGCTCCACAGTCATGGACTCCGGTAATGGTGCCAATGTCGCGAATACCTCCGGATGGAGTGGTGGACTCAGTGTTCCGGTCGGATCCACCTCTACGGGCTCCGATGGCGCGGTTGGGTCGACATAGTCCGGAAGCTGCTGGAATTGACGTAGTTGAGCAAGATATACGCCTAAGGGAGTCCTATCAGCGACCTGAATATGAACCAAACTTGATGTGGCGTCACTCACCAACGAATGGGATACATCCTTTAGATTGTCCTGTGTACTCTGTCGGACTTTGACTCGCAGGAACGCTCGTTGCACCTTCGCCCATCATCGCAGGGGGCTCTGAGAGGTTAGCGATCGCCTCTCGCACCGTTCGGAAATTGTTCGCTGAGGATGCGAACCTCTTCAGCTGTTCGAGAAGCCGCATTTCCGAGATATTCACTTTGCCCCAAAGCTTTTGCATCGCAACCAAAACCGGCGAAATCTCCAAACCAGTGATGATCGCCACCAAAGTAGAGTAGTTGTTTATCTGCCAGCATTTCTTTTTTTCGTGGTTAACATTTTTGCAGCATCTTTGAACACGAATGACTTACGAATGCCAAACGAATGAACTTGCTCACCAGAGCCGGCCGTTCTTGAGGCTGAGTGAGGAGAATTTCCGATGCGGTGAATTTGACCATCAGATAGAAACGAACCTCCACGGCGGTTAGATCGGTTGGGACAATGACATCGACGCCTTTCTTCGCTTCCGCTCTGAGCTTAGCCCGCTCCCTCGTGTAGACGTTCCAGTCCAGTACGTCCATGACACCGCTAACTTCTGAAGCATCTATGGCAGAGCTGACGAGGTCCTCAAACTTAATGCCCATAAACAAGTCTCTCTCAATCATCGTAAAGTGCTCCGCCAATTGCTGAGATCGGTTGATGAGAATAAAAGACCGATGTATAGGTGGAATTGCAGATGGCGTATACTTGTTGGAGATCACGGGGCGTTGAGGACCGATTTTGATAAAGGATTGCTTGTGTCCGAGACTCTGGGTTGGTCGATGCCCTTTGAACGCTGGTTGTGAAACCGGCGGATGACCAGAAGAGTTTTGCAGGAAGCTAGGTGCAAGCGGAGATTGTGGAGGAGAGCTGTATTCGACAGGTCGAGCTGGTAGTTCTGCAGCATGATCATGCGTTGGGGTCAGAGAATTCCCCGCTTGTGGCGTGTTCAAAGCCTGCAGACCACTATCTTGCGGCTCCACTCCTTCTACAGAGATAGCAACCGAGGCCATGGATTCCGGTATATTGGCATTACTCGCGCTGGCCTCGGGAGCCAGATCTCCCGATGTGTCCGCCTCAGCGACACTACTATGGGAGGAATGGCCCGAACGAGTGGAGACTGAATTGTCGTCTCCGTTATCGAGCCTCTTCTTGACTTGCCTGAGCCACCCATCGACCTTAACTTCTTTGTGCTTCTGTCGGTCCTTGTCTATTTGACCTTCCAAACGCCTCATAGCCGCCTCCACATCACCCGGCTCTTCATCATCACTGTCGATAAAGTCCAAATGCCATGCCTGAATACCACCGGCTCCAACGATATATTGCCTCTCTGACGCCGAGTCTGAAGAATTGTGAGACGAGGTGGAGGATCGGTTCCTGGACTGATGGCTAATCACTGAAGGGCTTGCAGATCGATGAATGAACTCGAAGTCACGGCGGGTAGGTAATCTTTTTGGACCCCTGCGAGCTGGTGTGACGGACTCGTCATCTGTTTCGGAGAGCATGTTATCAATCGACATGATTTCTGGGTCGATTGTGTTCGTATTTGGGAACCAATGGCGAGTTGGGACACCGTAATCTTCCTCGGATGAGCCAAAGAAGCTGTTCTCGCTTTGGGCAGAGGCAACGGTGGAGACAGACATACGGGCAGAGTCATCCTGCTCCGCAGAGGCATGGGAGAAGTCCATCGAATCGGAAGAAGGATCGGGTGTCTCGTCGATCAGAGTGTCAACAGTATCGGCAGATTCGACAGTTACGTCTGGAGTAGCCAAGCTGCGTGTGGGACTGGGTGTCCCTTCGGTAGATGATTTTTGCTGTTGGGTGATCAGCTCGTACATCAAGAATCGAGTATGATTGTACAGACCCCTTCAACTTCATCAAGAGGCAGTCCAACTGTTAAAGTGATTGAAGGAAGACCTTCCACATGTTCAGAGTTTGGCGGCTCCCAATCCTCACTCTGAGGCTCTTGACCTTCGCCTACTACATCACCTGGTTTGACAGCAGGTGCCTCTTCCACAAATTCGACACCCGGGTTGACATCGCCTTCTGGGAGGGGCTCAAGCCCTGCAGGCGTGGGCGCAGACGCGGGCGGGGAGGCAATATGAATGCTCGCAAGGGGCGTGGGGTGACCACCAGACCCGTCATCCGCCTCTGGAGTCTCCTCAAGCGGGGATAAATGGCCATCCGCGGAAGCGTCAGCACTAGTCTGCTGTAACGGGTGCACCTCTTCCACTTGAGCCACGCGCTGCCGTTCAAGTGGAGCAAGGTTCAGCAGCCGCAAATACTGCTCCACTCCGCCTTGGATAGTAAGTAAATCCCCTGGCGCATTGATGTCCAAGTCGAACTCAGACATACCCCTGCAACTGAGTTGCGTAGGCATTGGCGCCGCACGGGGACTGAGTACACGCTTCCAGCGGCCAAGCCGACCCGTCATATTCACCAGAGCTCGGGAGATGCCCTTGCTGCCCTGGAGATGGATGGTTGACTGCGTCGAGGGAGCAGGAGTGGCTGGTTGTGAGGGTGGCTTGGCGTTCGAGAGAATGAAATTTGAGAGAGGCTGCTGCAGGAGGACTTGGGATGCGCTCATGTGTTGCGAATTCGTAGGCGTTGCTTGTGCGGAATGACCCGAAGTAGGGAAGGCGGTGACCTTTTGAGAAGGCGGCCTCGAACCCATCGCCGAGGCCATCGGAATCGCATGCATGGCCGGCAGTGACATTGCTTGAGAGAAGGGGGCAAAAGAAAGGGCCATGTCCGCAGATTGCCTCACGTTTGGTGCCCCTTGACCCATGTTTGGCCCCCCTTGACCCATGTCTAGATCAACTTCAGTTTCGTCGTAGTCCAAGCTGTACTTTTTAGGAGCAACGGGCTGGGGCTCCGGAGTATTGGCGGTTGTGGGGTTGATTGCATTCCCGGGCCGACGCAGAGAAGCGAGATACTCCGTTTTGCATTCAAAACAAAGCTTCTTAAGTTTTCGTACAATATTCTATTCATTCAGCATTAGCAAAGCCTTTCAATCCCTCTCCGTGCACAGGAGAGTACCCGAAAGCTGAGGACGTACCAACGCATCCGGGAGTGCGACTAGAATAGGATCCCGCCGCAGTGTATTCAACCACCCACTGAAAACTTGACAAAGGGCAGCATTGGGAACAAAATCGATGCGGAAAAAGGTAATGAGCCAGTAGCGGATAGCGATAAAGGTGCGGACACGGACGATCTTGCGGACAGTTTCCTCGTTGGGTGACAATGGCGACTCGAGGGCCCAGTGGAAGCGGCATATAAGCAAGTGACAAAGGTCAATACTTGAGATGTACGTGCGGTACGTCAGGAAAAAGTTGAGTAGCTCTTCGTAATTGAGTTCGCTCGTCAATTGAGCAATCCAGCGCTCTATCGTAGCGGCCATGATAACAGTTTTGAGCCCTTCTTGTGAGCGAAGTGTGTCACCGTTCAGAATGCGGGACAACCTGTGTCCTGGGGCTCCGCTAGAAGACAAGTCTGTGGTGCTCTGGAACATATCTTCCTCCCCAGGAAGCAGTTCACCCCAGATGACGAAACGAGGGTCATCTTTGGGGGCTACAGTGAGGGTACTGGTAAGCTTGACAGTAGGTTCATTAGAGTCTTCTGACAAGGTGTCAGGAAGAGGAACACCGCTGTAAATCTGCAAAATATCGAACACAGAGGTCGAGTAAGGCGTGACACTTCGCGTGTTCGGGGCGAGCACTTGAGGTTTGTTCATAAGGTCGAGTCGTTGTCGCTGTCTCATTGGGGCGCGGGGCTGGTTGTCGTCCGCCTTAGCTGTAAGCCCGGATTCGAATGACTGCATCTCTCGAACAACGCGAGGGGAATGGGGCAGGCTGTGGTTGCGTGGCTTTGGGGGTTCCGTGTACAGGACTCCCTCACCAAAGGGGAGGTGCAAGCAGTCGTGGGCCGAGTATGGATCCGATACCGGCTCCGAGAGCTCGCTTGTGGATCCCCTAGATAGGTCAAGGCTCTGTCGTCCGAAGACGATATTACTATGGCTGCTCTGACTAAAGACGTCTTGGTCCGCATTGCTCGTGCCACTGACAGACGGGCTGAGCATACTGGGTGTACGGGGCACATCAGAGATTGATCGGGCTCTCCTTAGCGTGCGACGTGAGGGGTGCGGGCGGCCAGAGCTTGCTGATGTGGATGAATGCGGCAGACCCTTGGTGCCCGTGGTGTATCTGAAGAGCGATTGATTAAGCAGGCCACCCACACTGAGCCGGGCCCGACGGGAATTCGGCCGGGGTGGCGAAGCAGGCTCTTGCACATCTGGAAGGATTGGTCCATCTGTCGAGGGTCTTAAGCTGCAATTACGGTTAGTCAGTTTAGCAAGGTCGTCGGAGATGGAAGCGCGAGTTGAAGGGGATGACAGACGAAGCGGATAGAATAAGGACCATAAAAGGCCAGAGTGCTCAGGGTCCACATAGAAAGGGCCAGGGTGGCACACAATGACACGGCTAAGTAAGGCAGCCTTGTGGAGTGGAACATAAGGGCATCTGAGGCAATATTCTGGGGCGCAGTGAACGCCGCCAGAATAGGAAACGGGGTTGTGCGTGTGTAAGTTTTCGTCCAGGGGCGTAACCCACCGCATCCCTTGCTCGAAACGCTCATCAATGTGCAGGGATGTGGAACCCAGCGAGCGTTGTGTGAACGGGTAGTTGAATAGGTGACGGTGGCACTGGTGGACGGGAATAGACAAGCGCTGACCCACCTCACACGAAATACCTTCTTGCCATTGTGCTCTATTACAGTGATTGCGTAGGGTGAGCGGACTGTCTTTCCTTTTCCGACACCAGACATGTGATCGTAGAGTTTCTTGAGCTCTCGTGCGGCTAATCCAGAGGTGGTTTCGATGAAGCTGCCATCCCCTGAGCATTGCAGACCCTATCCGTCAGCAAAACCAAGCTGGCGTCGCACCGGCTAGCGCCCGGGAAATCGGGCTTACCCGCAACGGAGAGATCGGCGTTGGCAACCTCCGGGGGGAGGCTTGCGAGAATTTGAGAGAAATCATGATTTACGTCTGGAAGAAATGGGTTCGTGAAAGGGGTTGGGGTGGACTGCCATACGGGGGGGAGAAAGGGAGCCGGTTTTGCGGGTGCGAGTGGGATGACGGGGACGTCGTGGAGTGCAAGCTGTGGGATGGAGGTAGAGGATGCTGTAATGAGCGACGAGGACGAGGGTTGGGGTGGGGCGGGGCGGATGTAGCGCTGGTTGTCGAGTTTGTCCAACGAGACGCGTGAACGACGGACTAGGCCTTCGTACTCATCGTCAGACGAGCTCATCGCACGACGTTGGCGCTGTCGTAAATGTCGTCCAGATTATTTCAGAGATTTTTTCCCGTCCAACGTCTGCGTTAGTCCGTGGCTGAGTTTGTTTGCTTTGTGGCCTTCCTTTGGAGAATGGACGGCCCGTCGGCTGACCAACTGCTTGACAATGGGTCCCAATATGCCCAATATGCCCATGGGTTTGTTAGAGCTAATTCACACTACTCACAAGCCGGTACTCACGAGTCTCCTATCAGGATGCGATTCCCAGTTAAAATGTTGGCCTTTCACGACAGACCTTCGATGTTTACCTATTCCGGCTCATACTCCAAGCAATACTCATGATTGGCGATTTTCTCTTGTACCAGAACGACCGACCGGTCTAACGGACATGACCAAGAGCAGTGCTGGCGAGGTCGACTGAGTGGATTCCTGCAGAGAACACTCCCACTCGTATTGCGCCCCTCGTCCTCGTACCTGATCTCCACCGGGTCTCCCTCCCAGTCAAATCGTGGTCTCTCTACCAGGATTCTGCCCGTGGTGCCCGAAGGGGGGTACCTGAAGCAGATAATAGTACTCTCCCATAGGTAACCAACAACTCCAGTGACCATGCTGCTTCCTGGCACACACCTTGGACCAACGACAGCAAGATCTCTATCGCCTTTCAAATCTCTAACGCATTATAGAATCAGGAGACCAATACCATGTTTGCAGCGACATAATTCGAAAAGTGTGTCATTCAAGTTTCATTTCCATAACTCTACTCAAGAATATGTGGGGTACCTTAATGACAGAATGGTATCAAGATTGTACTAGTAGACTCTACGCAGCCGGAAATGTGGAACCCTCTATGCGGATGAAGTCTTCTTTGGTAGAGTTGTCGTGTGTTTCCTCCTGAATAGTGGCTTGCTTGAGAAGGTCGGGGTTGTGGTTTTGCGCGCCGATCGGTCCTTTGTACATCTTCCGCGCGCCACCAAAGTACCACACACCACTGAGCAACATAATAGAGCCAGTGATCGGCGCAGCCTGTAAGAGTAATGAGGCTCGGCATTAAGGTATCCAAAGGATATCACGGACGTAGTTGAATAGNNCGAGAGAATGATGCAAATGAAGAGAGTCCAGGAGATGCAAATGATATTGGCGGCCCAGCCGAGTGCTCCCTTCATATAAAACGGCCCGGGCTTAAACTGCACCTCTGGATGGTTGGCGAAGATTCTGCGGGCGGCGATTGGAAGGATGTAGGAAATATCCAGGGCTGTCGTGGCAGAGATGAGACAAAGATCCATGGTTGGTGATTGAGTACTGACCAACAGTGGTCATTGCAAAGATAGCGAAGGCAGCGTACTGGCTGGCAAGAGCAAGGAAACCGGGGAGAATGCCTTTATCCATTAGCGCCTTTGTATTGATACCGTGACGGCAGTAACCTACAGAGGAAAGTTGCTAATCCGACGGCATATAATGGAGTTTGTGTAGTTTTGTTGATCTTGCCAAAGAAGAGACGGTCGGGGAAAGCATGATCACGGCTAAGGGCGAACATTGCACGACTGGTAGCTTGAAGTGCGGTCCTGGCGTAACGGATCAACGGTTACCCGATGAAACTATCAGGTCGCAATGGCTTACTGGACGACCATGACGGCGACGCTACAGACAAGGGCCCAAAGGACTCCACATGGAAAACCATTTAGCAGAATAACCATAGAGAGTATGACGAGAATGCTCACAGAAGGCGGGGCCTCTGCCCATACGAAGGACCATGATCTTCAACACCGCGGAACCCGCAAGAAGGTCACCAGTAACAGGACCCGCGCAAAGGATCAGGGTGATGTTGAAGAGCCACCCAATCAGACCAGTCCCAATTACAGCGATGACAATGGCAGCGGGCGCGGCGTACTGCGCCCGTCGGACTTCCTCGCTGATATGCCTACGGATAAGTCAGAATACATAATATAGTCCCTAGCAGCTACACGGACGTACGAGACAGCGTCATAATCCGTCATACTTTGACGGAGTCATTCATTCAGCCATCAGGCCTGAGGACAATCAAGACTTGTACTTACGTCCACTGAACACTGTCAATGTGATTCACTACGTGAGTGACGAAAACCGGTCGGTAGCGATAAGTGCCCACCTCAGAAGACCGAACCTGGAGACTCGTGAACATGTGCGTTAATTGATGGAGGTCGGCTTACAAGAAAGCGACCCCTTGTGGCCAGTTGTGCCCAGGCTCACCAGTGCCGTTGAGAAGGCCTTTGGATCCGAAGACAAAGTCAGCCGAGTTCATGTTACTTCTTCCGGTGGTAGCGAGCAGGACGATAATTATGATGATGGTCGTTCCAAGGTTGACGAAGACAAAACTTTGAGTGAGGGATGCAAGGGAGCGAGTATTCAGGCAGTTGATGACCCCGATGATAACTAGAATGCCAATCATGAGGCCAACAATCATGCCTTGAGTAACTTCGAATGTTCCGTCCTTGGAGATGGAGACCGCTCCCCATATCATGGTGGAACATCCATAAGCGGTCGAAGATACGCCAGCAACTTGCCCGAGGGCGTTCAGCCATCCAACAATCCAACTAAATGGAGCCCGATACTTCCGAGGCACTGAGACGATAGTGAGAGAAGCCAGGGCACAATGTCAAGCAGGGCATACCCAGGAAGCCGCTAGCAACGTAGAGGCCGCCAGAAGTTGGTACGGCAGAGCAAATCTCCGCAATACTGCAGCCCAGAGTGAAGCCTAAGGATTGAATAGAAGAGGGTCAAAGCTATGGTTCTCGCAGTGAGAATAAGAAGCAACGGACACATCACAGCCCCGAGAATCCTTTACACTGGTGTCAAGAACCGAAGCTTCGCTAGACGGGGAACACATACCAGCACCAAACTACCGAGGTGGGACCTCCGAGTCGTAATGGCGTATCAAAGGTTGTGCTGATACTACTACACATTCCCTGTGACGATCAAGATCAGTGGGTTGGGTTTTGGACAGTGGATCGTGTACCATAATGCTGAATGCGAATGATATCTGCAGCGATGGTCAATTCCCAAAGCTGATGAGATGTTTCCAGAGCTATACACACAGTACTAAGGTTCGAGAATTCTCTTTTGAAACCTGGAGATATGTGAGTCTATAATCGCGGGTCGTGGGATTAGGAACCACGCACTCGGAACGTAACCCAGAGACCTCAGGATGGCATCGTCGTCACTAGGGTCATTGGCCGTCGGTGGAACAGTCCTACCCGTCTCAGACATCCTCTTCCAGAACTGCAGGTGGAGAGAAAAGGTGATGAAAGTGGTGACCAGGAGCAAGATAAAGGTAGGAGTGAGTCAGTTTTTCGACGTTTGAGTTGTTTTCCAGCATTCCCCACGGGAAGAAAGAAGTTCCGCTCATCTCAACACAGCCAAGGGCGGAGCTTATGTGCAAGGGAGTCGAACCTGGCTCAGTAAACCAAAAATTAAAGTGGGAGTTGGTTGCTTCAAATATCCTTATCATGGGACCTGGTGATACAACAGTCGAGTCGAGACAATACCTGGTCCTTGCCTAGAACCAACATGACCTCGACCATACTCGGTCCGATCTGGAGTAGGCATTAGCAGATTCTGTACCCTCGTTCGTGCTCTCTTACCCTTTCCCCAGTCAAAGCGTGGCGAAGAGGCCCAATGAAATCCTTCACACCCACTCCCATCTCGCTCTGACCGTCTCGTAATAGTTCTGACAACAGTCCGGCGTCCATCTGTCTACTCGCACGTAGCTTCTTTGCGAATACAGTTAATACACTCCCTGCCGCTAGTGTCAGTTGCAAATATCGTCTAGCGAAGTGCGGCGCGGGACGTACTATACAATTCCGGTTGAAGAGAGGAGTGAAGGGGGCGCTTTGATGCCGGGTCTCGATCGAAGCACCACCACCCCACCTGGGCAAGGCCGTCTAGCCTTTCAAGCCGGTCCTATCCACCGCGAGTCAAAGACCGGAGCATTGCACAGGGGTGATCCGCTACATACCCCAAGCGTCTCCATCACTCTGACGATGTATTCATCAGTGTAACCACTAGTTGGGGCATCAACACCAGTCGGATTACACCTTTCGCCTAACTGACCCATATGGATAGGCAGCCTCTACGAGTTCGCGAGCTCGACTGATGAGCCCTTCATTACGGGAAGCAACTTTGCGCCTCATGTTTTCACGGTTGAAAGATTTCAACTTTCCAGGGTTGAGGATCGTTCGTCGATGCGTATATTTGACCAAGTCGAACTGTCGTGGCAGGAAGTGAGTGGCGACAAATCCAAACCACGATGACCTCGTACTGAGTGCTCCAAATCTTCCACTGTCTTGACTGGACTTTCCTCGGGAGCTTCTTGCCTGCGCCCGGCCGTGCCCAACCAAAGGACTAGGCCTTCAGGCTCCCATTGACGCCCCTACAAGGATTTCTCAGGGACACCGGACCAATGCGCTACTGATACTTACCATGTAGTCTTCAACCTTCACATCCCCTTTTCGTTTGGACATTTTCGAGCCGTCGGAGTTTAGTAGCAGAGGGAGATGTCCAAACACGGGTGGGGTCCACCCAAATCGGTCATAAAGGTCTCTGTGTAAGGGGAGAGATGGAAGCCATTCCTAGTGACAATTTTTATTGGTATACCGCCCTTGTTCGATGATGTGGAAACAGCCTACCTCACCACGAAGGACATGGGTGACCCCCATTTCATGGTCATCAACCACGTTGGCCAAATGATAAGTCGGGAACTGGTCCGACTTGAGCAATATTGGGTCGGTAGGTAGAGACTGGGTGGCGTCCCTTACGTCGAGGAACACCAAATCTACGAAAGGAGGTAATTTACGGGCTTTAGAGTCCTGTGTGGAGTATGGTCAATGTCATATTAGGATGCTGAAATGCGCGGGATGCTCACATCGATCCGTACAACATAACTCTGCTTTGCGCGAACTCGTCGACTCACTTGTTCTTCGGTGAGCTTCGCACACGCTCGGTCGTACGTTGCTGTCGAGCCTCGTTTCTGGAGGTGCGCCTTCTTTTCGGCAAGTTGGTCAGGCGTGCAGAAACATCGGTAGGCATGCCCAGTCTACAAGGGTTTGTGGGGGTCAACAAGCTAGCCACAAAAGACCAAGTATAAATTTTGATACGAGCCTCTAGCAGGTGATTTGCGCGCTCCTGGTAAAGGTCAAGACGTTGTGACTGCGTTATCGTTGTCGTGTACGATTAATCCAAGCTCGTTCGTTAATCTACCAACCACCAACCTGAAAATAAGGACCATGAGGACCACCAACACCCGGACCTGGTACGGACATTTTAGATTTTAGAGTCCAGGAGCAGCTCAAAAAACCAGGAAACCAGAGAAACCAGCATACCATAGTCATACTGGAGACCAGCCCACGCAAGGGACTTTTGTATATTCTCCACAGATCCAGGTACATATCTCGTCTAGCACAACAAGGCATCAGACTTTGCAAAAACGACCAGAACAGCGTAGAGAGCCGAGCCCCGAACCGCGTCTGTATCCTCAATCCTCAGAATCCATTTCCCGGCGTGCTTGCGTGCAAATAACTGGTTGATCAACGCCGTTCGTAATCCACCAAGATGCAGTGGTCCCGTGGGCGAAGGTGCAAATCTCAGCACCAGCGGTGTGCTCATTTAAACGTCGGAAACAAAACAAAACATCATTCTCGACCTCTCGATTGCTTGACTCGACTGGAAATTTCGCTGATATAATTAATATGTTAAACAAGACCCATGGAGACCCCTAACGGACAATCAGAGGTAGCGTAGAGGAACGAGCAAAAGAAGCCAACGACACCGAAGGAGGAACTAACGCGATGCTAGCTAGACTGAAAAAAGAAAAAGAAAAAATGGGAGACCCAGCCAAGTCCAGGAAATTGCAAAGACGAGAGGAACGAATTGCACATGAAGAACACAACCACCGTCACAAATACCCCGCGCGCGGTGGAATCAATTCATACGGCGAGCAAATACGAACGAAGAGGGGGGAACTTAAAGTGGGTGCGGGGTGGAATCGCCCTACTCGCCCTGATCGCCCCACGAACTCTCGAGCCCCGCCTTGCTGACCCTCCTGGTCGGCTGGAGCGTGTACTCGTCGACAGGCGCCCGCCGAGCATGACGGTATCGCCCGTTTGCATCGCGAATTTCCATCTCCTCCCCGACGTCGCGGAGCATCATCATGTCGTTGATACCAAGCGGGCCTGCACTGGCCAGGCCACGCGCGAGCGGATCGTGCTGCAGCACCGCGGGTGGCATGCTCTCACGCAGGTGACCCCCGCGTCGTTGCCCATAATTGCCGTTCCCCATGCCCCCACCGCCCCCTCCACCCGCGGCGCCGTTCCCGACGACGCCAATCGACTTGCCCCCCAGCTCCTCCTCCTCAAAGCTCATCAGCTCGGACACGAACCCAATGTTCGGCGAGATGCCCTTTCGCCGGTCGAGCACGAACGCGTAGGCGCGCGAGAGCGTCCAATGGTTCGCGTGGATGAGGTAAGCCATGATTGCTGTCACAGAGCGCGACTTGCCCGCTTTGCAATGGACATATGTCGGTGACGAATGCAAGCGTGCATCATCTGCACAGTCAAACGCGTCAGTACAAACACAAACACAAACATAAATTCAAATCCGCACCCAAGAAATCGCAAACCTCGCGCATCCTTCTAGCAACGTTAGCCTCTTCGACCGTGTCCCGCATGGGGATGCGGATGTACCGCTCAAATCGCTGGCGGAGGTTCAGCCCCTGGTCATCGTCGCACTCGATCGCGATATTCAGGATGCGTTTGACGCCACGTTCCTCGAGCTGCCGCGCCTGCTCAGGGAGGACAATCTCGGGGCCGAGGAACAGGAAGCCCGGCAGGATGGTGGAGATGACGAACTCCTGCGCGGGCGACGTGTCCTCGTCCACCGGCCGCGCAGTCATCGGAGACAGCGGCAGGGGCGTGCTAGGACTGCGAGGAGCGGTCACGAACGAGCGGGGCGACGACGGCGGGGGCGACATGGTGTTGTTGTCCTCGGGGCTCGAGGGGATGTTGACGATCGTCACCGACGCTGAAACAGAGTTGGAGTATAGCGCGGGCGTGTCCAGGCGCAGCTTTAGCTTGGGCCCCTTTCCGGCCGTGGCAGGGGGTGCAGGCAAGGTCGTAGACCGCACTGGCGGTGTCGTCTTCAGCTGCAGTTTCGGTGGCGCAGGAGCCTTGAGCCGTTCGTTTGTAGGACCTTTAGACATGTCCAATCGCGTGAGGGTGGGTCTGTTGGAGGTCGAGGGTGGGAAGGCTGAACGTGGTGGGGAGGGTGTTTCCGAAGAATCTGTGTTGTTGGTACTAGTACTAGTGTCAGGAGTAAGGCTAGGGTAGTGTCGGGTAGATGGGCCGTCAATTGTTGCAGAACGACGGGGTGAAAGTGGGGGTCCAGGCGAGGTAGTCGGGGGTTCCAACTCGGGCATTGGCTTGTGTCTCGCAGCGATGTCAGTGCGGAGCTGGAACAGA
>WNFL01000763.1_pt1 | contig 18258 bp, 19 predicted proteins | sample 5400361 | NCBI WGS metagenome assembly WNFL01 (sample SAMN13153351, study PRJNA577476) | soil metagenome | isolation source: 40 cm soil on Douglas fir-dominated hillslope | place: USA:California | collected 2013-09-17
TCGGGAAGGAATTGGGCCTTTCCTACAGCCAGATCGGCCTTATCATGACCTGCCAATATATTGCAGGCGCCGTCGCGAATATCCCCGGCGGGGTGCTGGTCGACACCGTCGGACGCAAGGGCGTGCTGATGGCGACCTCGCTCTTCTGGGTGGGTTTTCCGTATCTGCTGATGGGCTTCACGCACAGCTACCTGATGCTTCTGGGCTGCGTCGCGCTCGTGGGTTTCGGCAACAGCCTGTGGCATCCGACGGCGATTCCCACGCTCGCGCGCCGTTTCCCCGAGAGGAAGGGCCTGGTGCTCTCGCTGCACGGCATGGGAGGGAACGTGGGCGACGCGATCGCGCCCATCGTCGTGGGGGCGCTGCTCGCCGTACTCTCCTGGCGCGAAGTGGTGATCCTGAACGTCGTTCCCGGAGTCGTGATCGCGCTCCTCATTTTCGTTTTTCTCGGAACGATGCAGCTCGGCGGGAAGAAACGCGAGCCTTCGAGCGACGCGGGAGCGCAGTCCTTGCGCGAATATTTCCGCGGCCTGCCCGAGCTGTTCCGCAACCGCGGGCTCATCCTGCTTTCGACGAGCTCCGCGTTCCGCTCGATGACGCAGAACGCGCTGCTCACTTTCCTGCCCGTTTATCTCGCGTACGAAATGGGCTATTCGCCCTTCTGGGTGGGCGCGTGCATGTTCGCGCTGCAGACCGCGGGCTTCGCCGCCGCGCCCGTCGCCGGCCACCTGTCGGACCGGATGGGCCGCAAGAGCGTGATGATGACCAGCATGGCGATGACCGCCGTGGTGCTCGTCTTTATGGCGCTCGCCGGTAAATCGTTGGCGTTCGTATTCTTCGTCGCGGTCCTCGGCTTCTTCCTCTACGCGATCCGCCCGGTGCTGCAGGCGTGGCTCCTCGAAACGACGCCGAGGAACATGGGCGGAACGAGCATCGGCGTCCTCTTCGGCGCGCAGGCGCTCGGCTCGTCGGTCGGGCCGCTCCTCGGAGGGCTGGTCGCCGACAGCTACGGCCTGACCGCGACCTTCGCCTTTCTCGCGGGGACGATCGTCGCCGCGAATCTCTTCATCCTGTTCATGCCGAAGACCGAGCCGGCGAGGGTGTGAGCGGGGCCCGCCGTGCTGCGGCGAGGTGGCTCTCCAGCACCTCGAACCGCACCTTCGTTCTCTGGCCGATCGTGCTCTTGGCAGCGGAGGCCGCGATCCAGCAGGGCCTGCCGCGAATTCAACTCTGGACGCTGCCCTTGCTCGCGTGGGGATACCTGCAGTACCGCCTCATCGGCAACTATCGCTCGCGCGAAGGTGGCGGCGGGCCCGGCCTCTCGATTCCGCCGGAGCGCATGGTGACAGGCGGACCGTATCGCTACTGCCGCAACCCGATGTACCTCGGGCACCTGATTTTTCTCGCCGGGCTCGCTTTCGCGCTCGACTCGTGGCTAGCCGCGGCCGTGTTCGTGTACCACGCCGCGTGGTTCGACCGGCGCGTGCGCGACGACGAGACGCGCCTCACCGCCCTTTTCGGGGACCCTTACCGCGAGTACCTCGCGCGCGTGAAACGCTGGATACCCGGTCTTCTCTGAGATCCTTCACCGAGACGATTCCTCCGGCGAGCAGAAAAGCGGCATTGGCCAAGAACACCGGGGCGAGGCCGAACACGGCGCCGATGCCGCCGAACACCAGCGGAATCGAGATCTGGGTGATCTTGTTCACCGTCAGCCTCATTCCCAGCGCTTCGCCCGAGCGTCCCGGCGGAGCGTGGTGGTAGGTCAGCATGATGGTGAGCGGCTGCGCCGAGCCCAGTCCCAGGCCGAGCAGGAACGCGGTCACCACCAGCATCGGAACGCCCGACAGGAACGGGAACAAGGCATAGGTCGATGCGGCGATGAAAAGCGAGCCGGTCAGCACGCCTGTTTCGGTGAAACGCCGCGCGAGCTCCTGCATGAGGAGCCGCACGACGAAGGCGGCCGCGGCGTAGCTGGAGAGCACGAGACCGATTCCCGAAGCCGAGAGGCCGATGGATCGGCCGTAGATGGGCAGATAGAACGAGAACAGCTCGATGCCGGTGAGCGTCACCCCGCTCATGATCAGCGTGCGCCGCAAGGGCGCTCCTTTCAGCAGGTCGAACGCGCCCTGTCCATGATTTGCGTCCTCTCGCTCGGCGCGCGGCGGCATGATCTTCTTTGCAAACAGAAGCGCGAGCAGCGCCACGGTGGACGAGATCGAAGCAAGCAGGAGGAAGGCCGGCCGGAAGCCCATCGCGTCGATCGAAAATCCGGCAAGCGACGGCCCGATGAAGGTCGCGATCGACTGGCCGAGCGAAAAGGTGCTGAAGTTCTTCGTACGCTCGGCCGTGCCGCCGATCGATCCGATGGCGTTGTGGATCGAAACGTGGAAGAAGATATGCCCGAGCCCGATCAGCGCCGGACACAGGATCAGTGTCACGAGGCCTTCGTGCAGCGCCGGAAGGAAAAGTCCCGCCGTGATGCCCATCGAACCGAACAGGATCGGATAGCGCACGCCGACGCGGTCGGAGACCCGGCCCGCGTACACGGCGAGCAGCAGCGGGAACACCGAGTACAGGGCGGCGAGAACGCCTACTGTGAAGGAATTCGCTCCGAGCTGCAGCGCGTCCAGCGACACCAGCACCTTGCTGCCGCGATGGGCGACGCTCGAAAGCACCGAAAGGAGGATCACGAAATAGGTCGACATGAGCGCGTCAAGTCTAGCAGGCTGTTGAATGCGCTAGACTCCTTCCCATGCCCGTCGGACGAAACGATCCCTGCCCTTGCGGCAGCGGCAAGAAATACAAGCACTGTTGCGGCGCTGTGGTGAATATCAACCCGGTCTCCGTGACGCACGGAGCGCGGCGGTGCGGCACCTGCACGGCCTGCTGCGACGGCTGGGTCAGGGGCACGGTCTTCGGCCACGAGATGAAGCCGGGCCAGCCATGTCACTTCCGCGGAGAGGGATGCTGCACCATCTATGAGCGCCGGCCGGTCGATCCGTGCCGGAACTTCGTCTGCGGGTGGCTGCAGGAGGAAAGCCCCTTTCCGGAGGAGTTCAAGCCGGACCGGCTTGGCGTGCTGATCATTCCGGTCCGGTGGAGAACGAAGACCGCCTATATCCTGCGCTCGGCCGGGTGCGACCCCGACGAGGCGCTGCTCGCGTGGATGCGCGAATTCAGCTTGAAGACCGATCGCCCGTTTTTCTACGAGCGCTCGGGCGAGCGCTTCGGCTTCGGGCCGAGGGAATTCCAGATCGAGATGCTCGCCCAGCTCGAGCGCGGTGAGCGCCTGTGGTAGAGGTTATCGATCTGGTATCGCTTGACAAATAACGGGACGCTTTCATAATCGCCGGGACAGACCAGAGGGGGAACGGGCACCAGGGCAAGTTTCGAAACCCCCGCATCGATTTTTCCGCAAACCGAGGAGGAGACCATGCTAGGCAATAGTGTTCTGACCGCTCCCAGGCGCGTGCTGGGTGCCCTGTTCATCGGGCTCGCGCTCTCCGGAACGGCGCTCGCGCAGCAGCCGCTCAAGATCGGCTTCGGCATGAGCCTCACTGGGCCGCTCGCGGGCAACGGCAAGGCGGCGCTGATCGCGATGGAGATCTGGCGCGACGACGTCAACGCGAAAGGCGGGATCCTCGGACGCAAGGTCGAGTTCGTCTACTACGACGACCAGACGAGCCCCGCCACGGTTCCCGGCATCTATACGAAGCTGCTCGATGTCGACAAGGTCGACCTCGTCGTGTCGGGCTACGGCACCAACGTCATTGCGCCCGCCATGCCGATCATGATGCAGAGAAATCTCACTTTCATGACGCTGTTCGGCCTGAACGTCAACTCCAAGTTCAACTACGACCGCTACTTCCAGATCATGCCGGCGGGACCGAACCCGGCGGTCGGCTGGTCTCAAGGGTTCTTCGACGCGGCGATGAGCATGTGGGTGCGGACGCGGAGTACCCGGCGATGGCGCTCGAAGGCGCGCGCGAGCACGCCAAGAAGACGGGTCTCAAGATCGTCTACGACAAGACCTATCCGCCCAACACCGTGGACTACTCGCCGATCGTGCGCGCGATCCAGGCGACCAACCCCGAGATCGTTTTCGTCGCCTCCTATCCGCCGGATTCGGCGGGCATGGTGCGCGCCGTGAACGAAGTGGGCCTGAAGACGCGCATCTTCGGCGGCGGCCTGGTCGGACCGCAGTTCGCCGCGCTGAAGACGCAGCTCGGGCCGCTCTTGAACGGAGTGGTGAACTACGAGTTCTATGCGCCCGATCTCGGCAGCAAATTCCCCTTCCTCGAGCAATTCCTCGCGAAGTACCAGGCCCGCGCGGCCAAGGAGGGCGTCGACCCGCTCGGCTTCTATCTGCCGCCCTACGCCTACGCGATGATGCAGGTGCTCGATCAGGCGATCACCGCGACCAAGGGACTCGACCAGGCCAAGCTCGCCGAGTACATTCACAAGAGCACGTTCGACACCTATGTCGGCAAGGTCGGATTCGCCAAGAACGGCGAATGGGCCGCGCCCCGGGTGATGATGACCCAGTACCACGGCATCACCGGCAACGACGTCGAGCAATTCAAGAAGCCCGGCCGCCTCACCGTGCTTTCCCCCAAGGAATACAAGACCGGTGACCTGAAAGCCCCGTATCACGAAAACAAGAAATAACGACTAACCACCCGATAACGGTTAACCACTGATGGCACCGGCGGGAAACCCGCCGGTGCCGTTTTCTTCGCATGGAAGTCTCGTGGGCGTTGCTCGCCAACGCAGTGATCGCCGGCCTCTTGCTCGGCGGTTTCTACGCCGCGATGAGCGTCGGCATCTCGATCTCGTTCGGGATGCTGGATGTCGTCAACATCGCGCACCCGGCGTTCATCATCCTCGGCTCCTACATCGCCTACATCGTCAACGACCGCTTCGGGTTCGATCCGATCGTCGTTTCGGTGACGGTGTCCCCGCTGTTCTTTCTTCTGGGGATGGCTCTGTACCGGATTTATTATCTGTGCTTCGAGCGCCGCGGACAGGAATCGCTGCGCGGTCTCGCGTTCTTCTTCGGCATCCTCTTCATCACCGAGGTCGCGCTCGTCCTCGTCTTCGGCGTGGACTACCGGATGGTGAACACGCGCTACGGCGACGTGACTTGGCGAGCGGGCGAGGTCGATTTCCCGATGCGCCTGGTCGTGCCGTTCCTCGTGTCCATGGTCATGGTCATCGGCGTTCAGCTGTTTCTCACGCACACCTTCTTCGGCCGCGCGGTGCTCGCGGTCGCCCAGGACCAGCTCGCGCTGCGCCTGATGGGCGTGAATCCCGTTCGCGTCAAGGAGCTCGCTTTCGCGATTTCCATCGCGACCGCGGGCGTTGCCGGCGCCTTTCTCATCGTCATACAACCCGTTCAGCCGGCGATCGGACGCGAATTCATCGGCCTGGTGTTCGCCGTGTGCGTGCTGGGCGGGATGGGCTCTATCTGGGGCACGCTGCTCGGCGCCTTCGTGCTCGGGCTCGCCGAGTCCTTCACCTCCACCTTCTTCGGCCCGTCGTGGGCGCCGGCGGTTTCGTTCGGCCTCCTGCTCGCCACGCTGGCGTTCAGGCCCTCGGGACTCCTGGGGAGATGAGCCGCCGATGAGCAACAAGGCCTTCGCCGCAGTGACCCTCGCCGTCGCGCTCGCGCTCGCGGCCGTCACGCAGCTCATCCCGAACGAATATTTCTTCACCGCCGCTTACACGGTGCTGCTCTTCGTGATCCTCGCCACGGCGTGGAACATCCTCGGCGGCTACACCGGCTACGTGAATTTCGGATCGGCCGCGTTCTTCGCGATCGGCGCCTACACCACGGTGTTCTTCTACAATGCTTTCAAGGCGCCGCTGCTTGTGGAGATCGTCGCCGGAACTCTGGTGGCCGGCCTCGCGGGGCTGGGCCTGGGCTACCTGACGCTGCGCCTGCGCGGCGTGTTCTTCGCCATCGCTTCTCTTGCGCTCGCCGTAGTGCTCTACATCTTCATCGTCAACTGGGATTACGTCGGCGGCGCGCGCGGCGCCTACGTGCTGCAGCCCCGCGAGATCCCCTTCGGCATGCCGCGCTATATCCACCTGATCTACTCAGTCCAGCTTCTCATGGCGGCGTTCGCGCTCGTCGTCGCCCGGGCGATCGAGAAATCCACCCTCGGACGGGGCCTCGCCGCGATCCGCGACGACGAGCTCGCCGCCGAGTGCTCGGGCGTGCCGACCTTGAGGCTCAAGATTTTCTCGACCATGGCAAGCTGCGCCCTGATGGGCATGGCCGGAACCACCTTTCCCTATTACCTCTCGTACATCGAGCCGAGCTCGGCGTTCAGCCTGTCTTACGCGGTCAACAGCATCGCGATGCCGCTCATCGGCGGCATGATGAGCTGGATGGGGCCGCTCATCGGAGCGGTGCTGCTCGGCAGCGTGCAGCAGCTGGTGCAGGTGACGGTGTCGTCGGCCTGGAACCTGCTCATCGTGGGAGTGCTGCTGGTGTTCTTCGTCACGCTCGCCCCGAACGGAATCATGGGCTGGGTGGACGCCTGGCGGCGGCGAAAGGCGAAGTAATGGCTGAAACCCTTCTCGAAGTTCGCGGCGTCGTCAAAAGATTTGGCGGCTTCACCGCGCTGGATGGCGTCGATTTCGCCGTTCGCCGGGGCGAACGCGTCGGCCTTATCGGACCCAACGGCTCGGGAAAGAGCACGCTCGTCAACTGCATCACCGGAACGCTCAGGAACGAGGAAGGAAGCATCCGCTTCGAAGGACAAGACATCTGCGCTCATGCCGCGCACAAGCGCATCCGCATGGGCCTCGCGCGCAGCTTCCAGATTCCCAAGCCTTTCGCCAGCATGACGGTGCTCGACAATCTGTGCGTGCCGCTCGTCTACGCCGCGCGCAAGCACGAGAAGCTCGCGCCCGGCCGGATCGCCGGGGAGGCGATGCGCATTCTCGGACAGGTGGGCCTCGCCGGACGGGCTCACGCGATGTCGGGCGGTCTCACGCAGGTGGACATGAGAAAGCTCGAGCTCGCGCGCGCCATGGCGGCGAAGCCGAAGCTCCTGATTTCCGACGAGGCCATGGCGGGTCTCTCCGCCTCCGAGGTGGACGACATCCTCGCGCTCCTCTTCGGCTTGAAGGAGCAGGGCGTCGCCGTCATCATGATCGAGCACGTGATGCGCGCGGTGATGAAATTTTCCGAACGCATCGCGGTGCTCGTAGCCGGGCGCAAGATCGCCGACGGCGACCCTCAAGTCGTGGTCGGCAACGCCGAAGTCGTGAAGGCCTACCTTGGAGAATAGCCTCCGCGTGGAGGGCCTTTGCGCGGGCTACGGCGCGGTGCAGGTGCTCGAGGGCATTTCGCTGGCGGTGAACGACGGGGAGACGGTGACGCTCCTCGGCACCAACGGCAACGGCAAGAGCACGCTCATGAAGTGCATCATGGGCATCGTTCCGCCGAGCGCCGGGCGCATCAGGGCTACCGTCGACGGCGTCGAGCACGACCTCGCGGGCCGCGCGCCCGAGCAGATCGTGGACCTCGGCATCGCGCTCGTGCCCGAAGGGCGGCGCCTTTTCCCGCGGCTCACGGTGCAGGAGAATCTCCTGCTCGGCGCCTACCGCAGGAGCGCGCGCGCGGCGATCGCGAAGAACCTGGAGTTCTGCTTCGAGACCTTTCCGGTCCTCGCCGGGCGGCGCCGGCAGCTCGCCGGCAGCATGAGCGGGGGCGAGCAGCAGATGCTGACGCTCGCGCGGGCTCTCATGACCGCGCCCAAGATCCTCCTGATCGACGAGCCTTCGGTCGGCTTGGCGCCTATACTCGTGATCCACACGATCGACAAGATCCGCGAACTGAAGGAGAGCTACCGGCTCACCGTTCTCATGGCGGAGCAGAACTTCAACCAGGCGATCCGCATCGCCGACCGCGGCTACGTGATCGTGCACGGCAAGATCGAGTACGAGGGCCGCTCGCGCGAGGATCTCGCCGACAACGAGCTGATCCACAAACTCTACATGGGGCTATGAACCGTGACCATGCCTGACATACCGGAATTGGGTTTCCTGACGCAATCCGCCAGCCTGCCCTGGCTGCTCGGCGCGGCGGTGCTCCTATCGCTCGGCGCGATCCTCGTCCTCGCCGGCCTCACCGCGCTCTTCGGCCTGCACCCCTTGCGCTTCGTGTCGCGGACGCTCCTGGGGCTGCTGCTCATTTCGCTGGGGCTGCTCGAGGGCACGATCACCGTCGGAATCCAGGGCTACCGCTCGCTCGCGCGCGAGGAGCTCGCCGCGCGCATCGTGGTGCGTCCCTACGGCCCGCAGCAATTCGCGGCCACGCTGCGTTTTCCCGACGGGCGGATGGCGACCTTCCCGATCTCCGGGGACGAGATCTACGTGGACGCGCGCATCCTCAAGTGGCATGCGCTCGCGAACCTGCTCGGCCTTTCCACCGCCTACGAGCTCGACCGCGTGGGGGGACGCTACCGCGAGATCGACAAGGAGCGCGCCGCGGCGCGCTCGCTGTACGCGCTCGGTCAGGAAAAGCCCCTGGATCTGTTCGATTTGCGCAAGCGCTACACCTTTCTCGCGCCCTTCCTCGACGCCGATTACGGCTCGGCCGCCTTCGTCCCGGTCAACGAGCCCATGGAGCTCGAGCTGCGGGTCTCGACGACCGGCCTTCTCATCCGCCCGGCGCCCGCTACGAAGACCGTGGAGAAATGGCTCAACTAGTGAAGGTCTAAAACCTGAATGGCATCAATCAGAGCCATCACGCACTAGTCGTCGACCTCGAAGCGCTTCCACTCCCCCTTCGGCCGGCTCTTTCCGTCCCAGCCGATGCGGTCCATGTCGCTGAAGAACTGCAGCCGGTTTCCCTCCGGATCGTCGAAATCGAAGGTGTAATCGTTGCCCGGCCCTTCGTGCTTGATCTTGCCGCGCACGCTTACGCCCTCCGAGAGGAGATATTTCCGGACGCGCTTCAGCGCATCGAGGCCGGCGACCTCCATCGCGATCTGCTGGAGGAGCGTCGCACCCGCGCCTTTTTTCTGCTCCTCGGCGGACATCTGGGCCAGCACGAAACTGTGGTGGTCGCCGCCGAAGCGCAGGAACGTCATCCCTTTTTCGTTGACGTCGGAGACCTTGAAGCCCAGCACGCGCGTGTAGAAATCGACCATTTTCGCGAGGTCGCGGCAGTAGAGGCCGACGTGGCCGATCTTGCGGATGCGGATGGGATTGGAGGGGTCGGTCATTCGAGTTGCTCCCGGTGAAGGATCGCGTGTTCCGCTTGGAAGAACGAGGGTTCTTGCCGGTTTGACAGCGTCGATAATGTACACCGTAATATTGGCAATTTGTCGAGCGCCGCGATTCTCCTTCGTCCCGCCATGAAACGTTCGCCCCGCCTCGCCGCCGCGCTCGCCTGCCTTGCGGCCGCCGCCTTCGCCCAGACGCCTTCGAACCGGGACATCTACATGTACCAGGGCGCCGATCGCGAGACGCGGCTCATCGAGGGCGCGAGGAAAGAGCGCCAGGTCCTGTTCTACAGCACGATGACGGTCGCCGACGGCAAGGCGCTCGCCACCGCGTTCGAGCAAAAGTACGGAGTCCGGGTCAACCATTGGCGCGGCTCGGCCGAGAAGATCGTCAGCCGCGCCCTGGCAGAAGCCCGCGCCCGGCGCCACGAGGCCGACCTGTTCGAGACCAGCTCGCACCGGATCGAGGCGCTCTACCGCGAGCGCCTGCTCGAGGATTTCCACACGCCGGTGTTGCGCGACATCGTGCCGGAGGCCTTTCCCCGAGGTCACAGGCAGTACGTCGCCGACCGGTTCGCGTTCTTCGTGATGGGCTACAACACCAACCTCGTCAGGCGCGAAGAGCTGCCGGCGACCTACGAGGACCTGCTGCAGCCGCGATGGAGCGGAAGGATCACGATCGAAGGAACCGACGTGCTCTGGTTCGCGGCGGTGGCCAAGGCGATGGGCGAGGAGAAGGGAATCGCCTATTTCAGGAAGCTCGCGGCGATGAAGCCGGAGATCCGCCACGGTCACATCCACACGGCGCAGCTCGTCGCCTCGGGCGAAGTCGCGTTCTTCCTCACCGCGTACAACAACAACATCGAGACCTTGAAGTCGAAGGGCGCGCCGGTCGAGTGGAAGCCGCTGCAGCCGGCGTTCGGGCAGGCCGCGGCGGTCGGCTTGTCGCGCTACGCGCCGCACCCGCACGCGGCGTTGCTTTTCACCGAGTTCGTGCTCTCGAAAGAGGGCCAGGAAATCCTGAAAGTCGGAAATCGCGTCCCGACCAGCAGGCTGGTGGACAGCCCGCTCAACAAGTTCAAGTACGAGATCGTCGATCCGGTGCTCGCGCTCGACGAAGGCGACAAGTGGGACAGGCTCTTCTCGAGCCTCTTTCTCGGTGGCCAGGCCGTGAAGGAGGGCGACTGATGGACGCGCGCATCCGGCCGCCCGGCCGGGACGAGGGCATGCCCCCGGCGGCGACGGGCTTGAAGCGCGAGCTGGCGCGGCGTGGCATCGACCTCGCGTACTGCGCGGACGGCGCGGCCGCCCTCGCCTTTCTGCTCTCGCGCATCCCGGCCGGCGCGACGGTGATGAACGGAGGCTCGACGACGCTCGAGCAGATCGGGTTTCTCGAAGCGCTCGCGAACGGGCCTTACGACTGGCTGCGCCCCGGGATCGCAGCGATCGCCGATCCCGACGAGCGCATTCGCGTGCGCCGCCGCGCGGGGACCGCAGACTATTTCGTCGGCGGGATCAACGCCGTCACCGCTTCAGGCGAGATTCTCAACGCAGACGGAGGCGGCAACCGCGTGGCCGCCTACGCGTACGGCGCGGGGAAGCTCTTCCTCGTCGCGGGCGTCAACAAGATCGTTCCCGACATCGCCGCAGCGTTCGAGCGGCTGAGGAACCACGCCGCGGTCGAGGAGTGCCGCCACCTGGGCGCGAACACGCCCTGCGCCCTCACCGGGCGCTGCGACAACGCTGCGTGCCGCGGGGCTGACCGGCAGTGCGGAAAAGTTCTCATCATCGAGAACGAGCGCATCGCCGGGCGGATCTGTGTGGTGATGATAGGCGCGGCGCTGGGCTACTAGGAAGGCGCCGTGCGGTGCATTTGCCAAGTCGATGTCCGGGCTAGTAATCTGTTCCGGGGAGGTCAAATAACGACAGGAGGACGAAGTGGAAGCCAACCTGAAAAAACTGGAGCTCTTGTACGATCACACGAAGTTTCACATCGGGCTTAGTCTTATCCTCACCTCGGCTTATATCACCCTCGTCACGTCGAAAATCGGCAGAAAGGATGCTTTACCCCTACTCCATCCGACGCTCGCCTGGATCGCCGTGGCTCTCTTCATGGTGGCCGGAATCGCGGCCGGAGTGGTCGCCAGCAGCGTCACCCAGTCGAGGAGCAACGGCGCCGAGGATTTTCTCAAGGCAAAAATCGGTCCCTGGGACACCGCGCTCCTCCCCGCGAAGGTCTGGGTCCACATCGAGCACACAGCGTTCTGGCTCGCCGTGATCTGCGCGGTGCTGTCTTTTGCGCTTTCGAAGTGAAACGGGCGTAGCGTAACCTGACCCGCGGCGACGAGGCGGGCTCCCGGGCATCTCCGGGACCCCCCGCCGAGTGCCGCTCGAGGCGGCGATCAGTTCGCCGGCTTGAATTTCTGCGCGCGCTTGCCGGTCGCGACCTCGGTGGCGTAGAGGTTGCCCTTGGAGTCGATCCCGATGTTGTGCACGTAGAGGAACTCGCCCGCGAAGCGGCCCGGGCGCCCGAAGCTCGAGATCACCTTCCCCGACTCGCGCTCGACGGTCCGCACCTCGTCGTTCGTGCCGTCGGCGAGGTAGAAGTATTTCTGCTCCGGGTCGGTCGAGAGCACCAGATCCCAGGAGGAGCCCGAGCCGAGCGTCCTTTCCTCGAAAACGAACTGCTTCACGAAAGTTCCGTCCTTCTTGAACACCTGCACGCGGTTGTTGGCCCTGTCGCACACGTAGACCAGCCCGTCCTTCGACAGGCGCACGCAGTGCACGGGATTGGCGAACTGCGGCGATTGCGGGTTGTACAGGGGGAGCTTCTCGTCGCTCGGCGGCTTGCCGTAGGCGCCCCAGTGGCGCTTGTACGCGCCGCTCGCCGCGTCGAGCACGATCACGCGCTTGTTGCCGTAGCCGTCGGCGATGTAGATCTCGTTCGCCTGCGCGTCGATCTCCATGTGCGCCGGGCGCCCGAGCTGGGTCTTCGAGTTGCTGCCCTCGCTCGCGCCGGCGTGCCCGATCTGTGAGAGGAACTTGCCCTCGGGCGTGAACTTGAGGATCTGGTTGTCCTTGGGGTCGTTGCCGCCGATCCAGACGTTGCCCTGCGGGTCGATGGTGATACCGTGCTCGTTCTCCGGCCACTCGTAGCTCTGCCCAGGGCCGCCCCAGGCGCGGACCACGTTGCCCTCGGGGTCGAACTCGATCACCGCGGGCGCCGGTACGCAGCACTTCGCGCGCGGCGGGTTGAAGGCGGCACCCTTCTCCTCGTCGACCAGCGTCCTCGGACGCTGGATGATCCACACGTGGTCGCGCGCGTCCACGGCGATCCCGGCGACCTGCCCGAGGATCCAGTTGTTGGGCAGGGGCTTGGGCCAGGAGGTGTCGACCTGGAAACCGCCCGAGGCCTCACGCGTCGGCGCCTGCGCGCAGCCGAAGAGCGCGAGAACTGCAGATATTGAAACGATCACTTTTTTCATTCGATCTCCCTTCTCAATTCACTTTGCCGAGCGCCCGCAGCACGACCTCCGGCGCGATCGGCTGGCTCGTGACCTTCGCGCCTAGCGGGCGCAGCGCGTCGTTCACCGCATTCATGATCGCGGCCGGCGCGCCGCCCGTTCCCGCTTCGCCCGCGCCCTTGGCTCCGAGCATGGACGTCTTCGTCGGCGTCTCGACGTGCGCGCACTCGATGTCGGGCATTTCCGCGGCCATCGGCACGAGGTAGTCGGCCATGGTGGCGTTGAGCAACTGACCTCGATCGTCGTAAATACACTGTTCGTAGAGCGCGCCGCCGATCCCCTGCACGATGCCGCCGCGCGCCTGCTCCTCCACCAGCTTGGGGTTGATGACGCGGCCGCAGTCGTCCACGCACCACATCTTGAGGAGCTTCACGAAGCCGGTGTCGGTGTCCACTTCGAGGGAACAGCCCTGGGCGCCGTTGCTGAAGACGAAAGCGTAGTCCTTGACGCGGTAGTGGCGCGTGACGACGAGCTCCGGCTGGAAGTCGGCCGGGAGTTCATTGCCGCGGTAGTAGCAGATGCGCGCGAGCTCGGCGAGGGTGATGCCCTGCTCGGTTCCCTTCTTCACCACTCTTCCGTCGACGATGTCGAGATCGGAGGCATTGGTTTTCAGGATCACCGCGCCCGCCTGGAGTATGTTCGCCTTCAGCGCGAGCCCGGCCTGGAGCACGGCTTCCCCGCCGATTCCCGCCGCGCGCGAGGCCCAGGTTCCGCCGCCGTAAGGCACCTTGTCGGTGTCGCCGGTGAGCACTTTCACGCAGCTCATCTCGACGCCGAGCGCCGTGGCCGCGATCTGCGCCATGATCGTCTCCGTTCCCTGTCCCTGCTCCGTGACGCCGGTGGCGGCGACGATGGCACCGCTCGCGTCCAGCTTGATGGTGCAGCCGTCCTGAGCGGCGATCCTCGCGCCGCCCACGCCGTAGAACATCGGGCTCGGGTTGGTGACCTCGATGAACGAGGAAAGTCCGATGCCTCGATACACGCCCTTCTTCCTTAGCTCGTTCTGTTCTTTGCGCAGTTCGCCGTACTTCATCAGCGTGAGCAGCTTGTCCAGGCACTGGTGGTGCGAGAGCGCCTCGAAGCGCATGCCCGATGGCGACTTGCACGGGTAGGCGTCGTCGGCGATGAGGTTCTTCTTCCGCATCTCGGCCGGATCCAGCCTGAGCGCGGCCGCGGCCTGGTCGACCATGTGCTCGGCCACCGCCACGGCGATCGGATGACCGACGGCGCGGTACTGGCACATCATGTTCTTGTTCTGGAAGACGACCGTGCCCTTGGCGCGGTATTCCTTGTGTTTATAAGGCCCGCCGGTGAGGTTCAGGACCTGGTTGCACTCGACGCCCGACGACCTCGGGAACATCGAATACGGCCCGATGCCGGTGAGGTCGTCGATCTCGAGCGCGAGCATGTTGCCTTCGCGATCCACGGCGAGCCTCGCCTTCACGCGGTGGTCGCGCGCGTGGATGTCGGAGAGGAAGGACTCGTAGCGGTCGGCGGCGAACTTCACCGGGCGCCCGAGCATGAGCGAGAGCGCGCAGGCCGCGATCTCGTCGCCGTAGGTGTGGATCTTGATGCCGAAGGAGCCGCCGACGTCGCGCGCGACGACGCGCACGCGGTGCTCGTCGAGCGACAAGCGGCTCGCGATGATCCCCTGCATCATGTGCGGCGACTGGCCGCAGTGATACACGGTCATGCTCTCCTCGGCGCGGTTGTAGTCGGCGAGGATGGCGCGAGGCTCCATGGTGACGCCGGTGTGGCGGCCGAAGCGGATCGTGTCCTCGACGACGAGGTGCGCCGAGTTCATCGCGGCATCCACGCCGCCCGTGTCCACGGTCCTCTGGAAGCACAGGTTGCTGTCGAATTCCTTGTGGATCTTCGGCTCGGACGGATCGAGCGCGCGCTCGGCGTCTAGGGCCGCGGGCAGCTCCCCGTACTCGACCTCGACCGCTTCCGCCGCGTCCTCGGCCTCGGCGCGCGATTGCGCGACGACGGCGACGACCGGCTCGCCCTGCCAGCGCGCCACCTCCATCGCCAGAGGGTACTGCGGCGGCGAGCGCATTCCCTGCAAGTGAGTGAGCACTCCGACGTAGGGCTTCACCACCATGGCGATCTCGGCGCCGGCGACGACGCGCACCACGCCCGGCATCGCTGCGGCCTTCTTCGTCTCGATCCTCACGATCTTCGCGTGCGCGTGCGGGGAGCGCGCGTAGGCCACGTGCAGCATGCGCGGCAGCACGATGTCGTCGACGAACTGGCCTCTGCCTTGCGCGAGGCGCCGCGCGTTGGGGCGCGTCACCGAGCGCCCGACGTAGCTGTTGGGCGAGTCGAAATTGAGCGTCTTGGCCGCTTCGTCGAATTCGCTCATCGACCGCGCCTTCCCGCGCGAGCCTTGGCCACGGCTTCGATCGCATCGACGATCGCCTGGTAACCCGTGCAGCGGCAGTAATTGCCCGAGAGATACTCGCGGATGCGCTCGCGCGACGGGTCCGGCTCGTCGCGCAAGAGCGCCTGCGCCGCCATGAGGACGCCGGGCGTGCAGAAACCGCACTGCAAGGCGTTGGTGAGCACGAAAGCGCTTTGCAGCTCCTCGATCTCGCGCGAATCGGAGAGACCTTCTATCGTGTCCACGGTGCAACCCTCGGCCTGCGCGGCGAACATGAGGCAGCCGCGCACGATCTCGCCGTCGACGCGCACCGTGCCGGTGAGCTCGAGTTCGTTGCGGAGGAAGTCGGCGAGGTTGAGGCGCGCGGGCACGCTGCGCTTCACGCGCTCGCCGTTGACGGTAAGGGAGATCTCGACGGTTTCGAGCGGCGCGTTCATGCGAAGTGCTCTTTGAGCACGCGGCCGGCGAGCACCTTGGCGAGGTGCAGCTTCGTCGCCGCGGAGGCGTGCAGGTCGCCGCGCGGCGCGAGGCCGGTATCTATCTTCGAGAGAATGCCCTCGACCGTGTCCGCCTCGACGACCTGGGGTCGGTCGCCGACTCCGAAGAAGGCGGCGCGCAGATCCTTGGTCGATCGGTGCGCCGCGACGCCGACCATGGCGTAATCGCCATGCCTGCGCGCGAGCTCGCCGAACGCCGAAGCGCAGCCCGGTTCGGGCAAAGGAAACTCGGCCGCGACCAACAGCTCGCCGGGTTTCAGCGCCGTGGCGTAGAGGCCTTTGAAGAAATCCCCGGCGGCGATGCGCCGCTCGCCTTTCTTGCCCGCGACGACGAAGGCCGCTTGGAGCGCGAGAGCGCAGGCCGGAAGCTCGGCCGCCGGGTCGGCGAGGGCGCAGCTCCCGCCGAAAGTGCCGCGGTTGCGGATCGCGGGGTGCGCGATGTGCGGGACGGCCGCGGCAACAAGGGGCAGATGCTTCGCGACGTCGGCCGAACGCTCCAGTTCGACGTGGCGAGTGAGCGCTCCGATGCGCACGTGGGTCTTGGTGACTTTGATTCCGGAGAGGCCCGCGATGCGGTTGATGTCGACCAGCACCTTGGGAGCGGCGACGCGGAAATTCAGCATCGGCACGAGGCTCTGGCCGCCCGCGAGCACCCGCGCGTCATCTCCGTGTTTCTGCAGCAGCGCCAGGGCTTCGGCGATGCTCGCCGGTCGCGCATAGGCAAAGCGCGGTGCTTTCATCCCTCCTCCTCGGTAGTATTATGAAGCACGCCAAAGGAGACCGTCATGGAATACCAGGAAACCCTGCCGCGCCGGGGCTACTCGCGCAAGGAGATGCTCAAGCGCGTCGCACGCTTCAAGAAGCTGAAGGGCTCCGACGGCGGCCTGCCCGATTCGAAGATGCCCGGCTGCGAGCGCATTCTCTACAACGTCATCGGCTTCCAGCCGCCTGAGACCGAGCGCGGCGGCAGGCAGTCGCCGGTGGGCCTGGAGGCCGCGAGGATGGCCGCGATCAAGATCTCCGAAGGCTTCAACCTCGGCTACTGCCGGGCGCGTCCCGGCAAAGGCCCGATGCTGCACAACCACGACACCAACGAGACCTTCATCGCCATGACCGGGACCTGGCGCGCCCTCTGGGAAAACGAGCGCGGCAAGCTCGAGCACGTGGACCTGAAACCGCTCGACCTGATCTCCTTTCCGCCCGGCGCGATACGCCGCTTCATGAACGTCACGCGGGGACCGAAGAACAAGTACTCGACCCTGATGTTCGTGATCGGCGGCAACGCGCCGAGCTCGGAATTCACGGACAAGTCGATGCGCGAGATCGAGGCCGCGGGCGCGATGCCCCGCCAGGCGCGCTAGGCATGGAGTTCGGCGTCTTCGATCACGTCGATCTGGGCGGCAGCTCCATCGAGCGCTTCTACCGAGAGCGGCTGGAGCTCGTCGGCGCCTACGAGCGTGCGGGCTTCCACGCCTACCACGTCGCCGAGCACCATCTCACGCCATTGGGCATGGCGCCTTCGCCCTCCGTATTCCTCGCCGCGGTGGCGCAGCGCACGACGCGCCTGCGCTTCGGTCCGATGGTGTACGTCGCGCCCCTCTATCATCCCTTGAGGCTGCTCGAAGAAATCGGCATGCTCGACCAGATGAGCGGGGGCCGGCTCGAGATCGCGTTCGGCCGCGGCGCGCTGGCAGCGGAGCTGCGCTTCTACGACGTCGATCCGGAGCAGTCGGAAAAGATGCATCAGGACGCTGTCGGCTTCGTGCTCGCGGCCCTCCGCGAAGGCGCGGTGACCGTGAGCGAGGAAGGCGGCAGGAAGCGGCGCCTGCCGCTCGCCGTTCCGCCCTTGCAGAAGCCGCATCCGCCGCTCTGGTACGGGATCCATTCGCCGCAGACCGCCGAGCGCGCGGCGCGGCTCGGCATGAACGTCATGACCCTCGACTGGGCGTCGCAGACCCGGGCGTGCACCGATCGCTACCGAGCCGTGTGGACGGAGGAGCACGGTGAGCTCGCGGTGCCGAAGATCGGCCTCGGCCGTTTCGTTTTCGTCGGCAGGAAAGCGAGCGAGGCGAGCGCGACCGCGGGCCGTGCCTACCGGCGCTGGCACGAGAGCTTCAACTACCTGTCCTCGCTCATGGGATTCAGGCACCTGCGCGAGCGGCCGCCGGAGTTCGACGCCATCGTCGAGGACGGCCGCGCGTTCGCCGGAACGCCGGAGAGCGTGGCCGAATACGTGCACAAGCAGATGAACGAGGCGGGCGCGAACTACTTCGTCGGGCAGTTCGCCTTCGGCGACCTCGCGCTCGAGGAGACGCTGCGCTCGGTCGGACTGTTCGCGGCCGAGGTGATGCCGATGCTGAAGCGCGCCGCGCGTCTCGCCCCGGTCTGACATGAAAGCCGTGCGCCTGCTCCTCCTCGTCCTCGCGATCGGAGCGCTCGCGTCCGTCCCTGCCGCCGCCCAGGGCTATCCCGCGAAGACGGTGAAGATCATCGTCGGCACCTCGCCCGGCGGCTCGCCCGACGTGTTCGCGCGCCTGATCGCGCAGAAGATGAGCGAATCCTGGGGCCCGGTGGTGATCGAGAACCGCATCGGCGCGAACGGGAACATC
>WNFL01449814.1_pt2 | contig 18254 bp, 23 predicted proteins | sample 5400361 | NCBI WGS metagenome assembly WNFL01 (sample SAMN13153351, study PRJNA577476) | soil metagenome | isolation source: 40 cm soil on Douglas fir-dominated hillslope | place: USA:California | collected 2013-09-17
TGGACCTCGGCGGCTACGGCGAGCTCGCCGCCCTTCAACGTCACGGAGGCGCTCGGGGTCTCGACGCACCCCGGCGCGCAGGGGAAGGGGCGCGTCAGCCTGTCGCGCAGCTCGCCCAGGACCTCGTCGCTCGGGACGACCTGCTGCGCGCGGGCGGTCCCGGCGCCGAGGACGAGGAGGAGCGCGAGCGGCGCGATGGGACGCGAGCCGAACGGAACGGGGAAGCGCTGCCGCTCGCGCGCGAGGAGGCGCGCGCCGAGCAGCGTCACGAGCGCGACGCGGAGGAGCGCGAGGACGAGGTTCATCGCGGGCGACAGCAGGAGGAGCCGGATCGGCTGCTCCTTCGCGACCGGCCCCGACCACTCGAGGGGCGCGGTCCGCCAGCGCCACGCGGGGACGCCAGGACCGGTCTGGATCACGGCGTGCGGGTCCTGCTCGTACGTCTCCTGCTTCGCCTTCGAGAAGGAGAAGACGTTGAGCTGCTGGAGCTCCGCCACGGACGAGGACTCCTGGGGCGATGCGACCTTCGCTTCGCGGCGAGGCGCCGGGGAGGCCGGCGCCTGTACCTCCTCGACCTGGGGCGCGACCGCGGCCTTCTTCGCGACGCCGAGGCCCCCGACGGCGAAGGTGTCGATGTCTCCTTCGTAGCCCGCCTGCTCTCCGAACGCGGCTCCGCCCCGCGTCTGCGGGAAGAGCCCGCCGCGCACCTCGCGCAGGAAGAACGGGAGCGCGATCAGGACGAGGGCGAGCGCGGAGAGAGCCCACCAGACCTTCACGAGAGTCAGCAGCCGTCCGCGCGTGACCGCCAGGAGCGCGCCCGACGCCAGGAGGCTCACCCAGACGAGCTCCGGCGCCCCCGGCTCGCGATAGCAGAGCGCGAGCGTCGCGAGGGCGACGAGGCCGAAGCGCCAGCCGGCGAGCTTCGCGACAGCGGCCGCGACGAGGACGACGAGAAAGAAGCCGAAGAGTGTCCAGCGCGAGAGCCACGCGGTCGGCGCGCGGTCGACGCCGCGCGCGGCGAGCAGGCTCCAGCCGGGCGGTAGCTCGAGCGCCACGCGGAGGCTCTGGACATTCGCGTTCCAGCCGACCGCCGGGAGCGCCGCGGCGCGCGGGAGGCGCGAATCTGCGAGGAGGTCGAGGCTCGCCTTGCGGAGCTCGACGCCGGGCACGGCGCTCGCCGGGTTCGCGGTCACGAGCTGGTCGCGTCCGTCGACGGCGACGCGGCCGAGCTCGCCCGGACGCGCCAGGTCGAGACGCGTCGTCCTTCCGAGAGAGCCGGCGAAGCGGTCCCGCACGCTGAAGCCACGTCCGTCGAGGTCGAGCCAGAGAGTCCGTGCGAGGGAGATGCGGTCGGGTGAGGCGTCGGGCTCGCCGCGCCTCGCCTCGCGGAGCGTGAGCGCGCCGCCGGCGTCCAGCACGAATGCGGGGAGCGGACGCCACGCCTCCGGCAGGTCGGTTCGCGCGGGGTCGATCGGCGTGGCGCCGGACACCTCGACCTGCCGCATCTTCTCGTTCGCGGCGAAGACCCAGATTTCCTGCGACGGCCACGGCGGCGCGCCCGGCCGTCGCTCCACCTTCGCGGGATTCCCGTCGAGCCGGCAGAGGACGTCGACAGTGAAGCGGCCGGGTCGCACCTGCACGCGCAGCGCGCCGTCGGCGTCGAGGCGCGCCGGAAGCTCGCCGCGCACGGCGATCGGAAGCGCGTGGGGAGTCAGCGCGCCGCCGAGTCGCACCTCGCGCGCCCGGCCGGAGACCTCGAGCTGAATCTTCGTCTCGAGCCAGAGCGGGATGCCGTCCGTGAGCCGGCGGAAGACCTTGACGCGGAGCTCCTCTTCCTTCCCGCTCTCGCCCGCCCCCTGACGGAGGATCAGGAGGCCGTCGTCCTCTCGTCGCGGGAAAGCCACCGCCTGTCCCGCGACGGAGAGCTCGAGAAGCGCCGCGTGGGGAGGGACGGCGAGCGAGTCGGGCATCCGGCTCCAGACGAAACGCCCTTCCAGGCGATGGGAACCCGCCTCGATCCAGACGGCCGGCCGGCCGTCGCGCGTCAGGACCGCGGCCGCGCGGCCGTCGAGCGTGACGTCCTGCGGCCACGAGCGCGCGCCGCCCGGGAGAGACGCGTGCAGCGCGCGGTCGGCCGTGAGCTCCTGGCGGAACGTGCCGCCGGAAGCGGCGAGCGTCAGCGTCAGCCGGCCCGGCCAGAGGCAGACCGCCGCGCCCTTCACGGCGGGGCAGAGCTTCTCGTCCGCGCCGTCGAGAGCCCACGGCACCCACGGACCGAGAGCGGGAGGGACGTCCTTTCGCGGAAAGGGCTGCGAGAGGGCGCGTCCTGAAGTGACAACGCAGAACCCGGCCACGAGAGCGCCGACAGCGAGACGCCGCATGCGACCTCCGTTGGAGAGTGAGACTCGCCCGAGTCTATTTGGTTCTCGTCGCATGACGCGTGCCGCGCGGGTCGCGCCGAAACGACGCCGCCGTCAGCGGCGTGCGGCCGCTTCCTCCCGGAGCCGCGCCGCGAGCGCATCGGTCGCGGCGAGGAGCGAGGCGAGGTCGCCGCGGTTGACGAGGACGAAGTCCGCGGCGCGCTCGCGCTCCGCGTCGGTCATCTGCGCGGCGATCCGCTTCCTCAGCTCCGCCGGATCGGCGCGCGGATCGCGCTCGAGAGCGCGCGAGAGGCGCAGCTCCTCGGGAGCCGACAGCGTGACGATCCGCTCGTAGCGCGCCCGCCCGCCCGCCTCGACGAGGAGCGTCGCCTCGACGACTCCGAGCGGCTCGCCGCGAGCGCCGAGCTCGTGGAACCACTCCGTCAGGAACTGGAGGACGAGCGGGTGGATGCGGGCGTTGAGACGCTGCACGGCGGCAGGGTCGCCGAAGGCGAGCGCGGCGAGGCGCGGCCGGTCGACCTCGCCGGCCGCGGTCAGGAGCTCGCGCCCGAACTCCTCCTCGATCGCCCGCGCCCCGGCGCGCCCCGCGCGATAGAGCTCGTGGACGACGGCGTCCGCGTCGAGGACGGGGATCCCGAGCTCGACGAGGCGGCGCGCGACCGTGCTCTTCCCGGAGCCGAGACCGCCCGTGAGGCCGACCCGGTAGATCACCCGCGCCGTCTCTTCGCCAGATCGACGGTGTTCAGGAGGAGGCGCGCGATCGTGAGCGGCCCGACTCCTCCCGGCACCGGCGTGACGCGCGAGGCGCGCGGCGGAACGGTGACGGGGTCGCAGTCGCCCACGAGCGTCGAGCCGTTCTTCTCGAACGCCGCGCGCCGGGCCGCGTCGCCAGGGAAGAGGCGCTCCACGTCCTCGAGTCTGTCCACGCGGTTGATGCCGACGTCGACGACGACCGCGCCTTCCTTCACGAAGTCGCCCGTCACGAATGCCGGACGTCCGATCGCGGCGACGAGGAGGTCGGCCTCGCGGCAGACGGCGGCGAGGTCGCGCGTCTTCGAGTGCGCGATCGTGACGGTGCAGCTCTCGCGGAGGAGAAGCGTCGCCATAGGCTTGCCGACGATGTCGCTCCGGCCGAGGACGACGGCGCGCAGGCCCGCCAATGCGATCCCCTCGCGCTTCAGCATGTCGAGGATCCCGGCCGGCGTGCACGGCGCCGGCGCGGGTGTGCCTTGCACGAGGCGTCCGACATTGATCGGGTGGAAGCCGTCGACGTCCTTGGACGGGTCGACCGCCTCCAGGACCTTCTTCGCGTCGATCTGCCCCGGGAGAGGGAGCTGGACGAGGATCGCGTCGACGCCGTCGTCGCGGTTCAGCTCGTCGATCGTCGTGAGGAGCTCGCGTTCGGAGACGTCGGCCCCGAGCCGGAGAGTCTTCTCCGAGATGCCGGCCTCGCGCGCCGCCGCCGTCTTGCTCTTCACGTAGACCTGGCTCGCGGGGTTCTCTCCGGCGAGGACGACGGCGAGGCCCGGGACGATTCCGGAGGCCGCGAGCCGCGCGACCCGCTCGGCCGCCTCGCGCCGCATCTCGGCGGCGATCCGCTTGCCGTCCAGGATCGCTCCCGGCATCCCGCTGCCTCCTACACCGCTCGATCGGCGCCCCTTGCGGGCGGCGGAGCGTAGCAGTCTTCGTCGCGCCTTCGGCGCGGTTCGGCTTCGCTCGGCTTGACAGGTGCGGCCGCTCTGAGCCAAGATCCGCGGCTCACGTTCGAGTGGATTGGCCGCCCGGACGAGCCCTGCGAACGCCCGGAGCGCCCCGGTTCGAGGGTCCGCTCCCCAACTGCTTCGACCCGGAATCGAGAGAGGTTCTCGCGCCTTGAGCACAAAGACGCCGCTGCCGAAGATCTCGGAGAACGCCCGCCGCTGGGTCGTCGTCGACGCGGACGGGAAGGTTCTCGGCCGACTCGCGACCGTGGTGGCGCGCCACCTCACCGGGAAGACGAAGGCGATCTACACGCCGTTCCTCGACGTCGGCGACTTCGTCGTCGTCGTGAACGCGGAGAAGGTCGCGCTGACGGGCAACAAGCTCGAGAACAAGGTCTACCACCGGTATACCGGATTCCCCGGGGGGCTCCGCTCGATCGGCGCCGCGAAGCTGAAGGCGACGCGCCCCGAGAAGATGATCGAGGAAGCGGTCAAGGGGATGCTCCCGAAGACGAAGCTCGGCAGGAAAATGTTCAAGAAGCTGAAGGTCTACGCGGGGCCGGAGCACCCGCACGCCGCGCAGAGCCCGGCGGCGCTCGCGCTGTAGGGCGCCACAGGAGAAATGGAAGACGTGAGCACCATCCAATACCACGCGGTCGGACGCCGCAAGGAGTCCGTCGCGCGCGTCTACCTGCGCCCGGGCAGCGGCGCGGTCACGATCAACGACCGCACGTTCGAGAACTACTTCCCGAACGACGTGCTGAAGATGGTCATCCGCCAGCCTCTTCAGCTCACCGAGACGGTCGACAAGTTCGACGTCGTGGCCCTCGTGGACGGCGGCGGCAACGCGGGGCAGGCGGGCGCGATCCGCCACGGCATCGCGCGCGCTCTCTGTCTCTTCAACCTCGAGCTCCGCAAGACGCTCAAGAAGGCCGGCCTCCTCACGCGCGACTCGCGCATGAAGGAGCGGAAGAAGTACGGCCAGCGTGGAGCCCGCGCCCGGTTCCAGTTCTCGAAGAGGTAACGGATGAGCCAAATCACGATGAAGGAACTGCTCGAGGCGGGCGTCCACTTCGGGCACCAGACGAAGCGCTGGAACCCGAAGATGAAGAAGTTCATCTTCGGCAAGCGCAACGGCATCTACATCATCGACCTCCAGAAGACGCTGAAGTGCTTCCGCGAGGCGGCGGCGTTCATCACCGACGCGGCCTCGCAGGGGAAGAACATCCTCTTCGTCGGGACGAAGCGGCAGGCGCAGGACGCCATCTACGAGGAGGCGAACCGCTGCGGGATGTTCTTCGTGAACAACCGCTGGCTCGGCGGCACGCTGACGAACTTCGTGACGATCCGGAAGTCGATCTCGCGCCTGAAGGAGATCGAGGCGATGCTCGCCGAGAACTCCGACGCGATCCTGACGAAGAAGGAGCGCATCCGCCTGGAGCGCGAGCGCGCGAAGCTCGCGAAGAACCTCGCTGGCATCAAGGAGATGGAGGAGCTGCCCGACGTCCTCTTCGTGATCGACCCCAAGAAGGAGGCGATCGCGGTGCAGGAGGCGAACAAGCTCGGTATCCCGGTCGTCGGCATCGTCGACACGAACTGCGACCCCGATCCGATCACGCACGTCATCCCGGGCAACGACGACGCGATCCGCGCGATCAAGCTCTTCACCGGCAAGATCGCCGACTCGGTGCTCGAGGGCCTGCACGCGCAGGAAGAGCGCTTCATCGGAAAGACCGAGCCCGCCGAGGACGAGCCGATGCCGGCCGCGTTCGACGCCTCGGCGGTCCCCGCCGCCCCGAACAAGGACGCCGTCACGGTCCGCGTCTAGGGAAAAAAGACGGAGCCGAGCGGGCCGGGGGGAACGAAGTTTCCTGCCCGGCCCTTTTCTCGTGAAGAAGGAAGGAACGTCATGGAGATCACCACCGCGATGATCAAGGAGCTCCGCGAGAGGACGGGCGCGGGGATCCTCGACTGCAAGTCGGCCCTCGCCGAGACGAACGGCGACATGGCCGAAGCCGAGAAGCTGCTCCGGAAGAAGGGACTCGCCGCCGCCGCGAGGAAGGCCGGGCGCTCCGCCTCCGAGGGTCTGATCGGGTACGAGATCACGGACGCGAAGGCCGCCCTCGTCGAGCTCAACTGCGAGACGGACTTCGTCGCGAAGCTCGAGGACTTCTCTCGTGCGCGGCAGGTCCTCGCCGGCATGGTCTTCGCCGCCGGCGAGCTCGGCGACACGCTGGAGGGCGACGTCGAGCGCCTCAAGGCGATGAGCGCCCCGGCGACGCTGCCGGGCTCCGCGGGCGGCACCGTCTCCGACTGGCTCCAGGCGTTCACGGCCAAGACGGGAGAGAACACGCAGCTCCGCCGCTTCGCGCGCCTGGTGGCCGCGCCGGGCAACTGCCTGACGGCGTACGTCCACCCGGGCGAAAAGACGGTCGTCGTGATCGAGACGAAGGGTTGCGACCCGACGCTCGCGAGGGACCTCGCGATGCACACGGCCGCGCTGTCGCCTCTCTTCGCCACGCGCGACGGTGTCTCGCAGAAGGCGCTCGAGGACGAGCGCGAGATCGCGCGCGCCAAGGCGCTGGCAGCCGGCAAGCCCGAGGGGGTCGCCGAGAAGATGGTCGAGGGGATGATCGGCAAGTGGTACGGCGAGGTCGTGCTCCTCGACCAGGCGTTCGCGAAGGACGACACGAAGAAGGTCTCGCAGGTGATCAAGGAGCGCGCGGGCCACGAGGCGGTGGTCGTCCGCTTCGTCCGCTACAAGGTGGGCGAGGGCGTCGCGAAGGACAAGGGCGACTACGCGGCCGAGGTCGCCGCGTTGGCGAAGTAGGCGCGCGCTCCATGTCAGAGGAGAGCTCGCCCGAAGCGCGCACGGAAAACGGGGGCGGCCCGGCGTACCGCCGGGTGCTGCTGAAGCTTTCGGGCGAGGCGCTCCTCGGCACGCAGCCGTTCGGCATCGAGCCGGACGTCGTCGCGCGCATCGCCGACGAGATCCAGGACGTCTGGAGCCTCCGCGTCGAGATCGCGATCGTGGTCGGCGGCGGCAATATCATCCGCGGCGTCTCGGCCGCGACGCAGGGGATCGACCGCGTCACGGGCGACAACATGGGGATGCTGGCCACCGTGATCAACGCGCTCGCGCTGCAGGACGCGCTCGAGAAGCGTTCCGTGCAGACTCGCGTCATGACGGCGTTCGAGGTGCGCGCGGTGGCCGAGCCCTTCATCCGGCGGCGCGCGATCCGGCACCTCGAGAAGCGGCGCGTCGTCATCTTCGCCGGCGGGACGGGCAACCCCTACTTCACGACGGACTCCGCGGCCGCGCTCCGTGCGAACGAGATCAAGGCCGATGCGATCCTGAAGGCGACGCGCGTCGACGGCATCTACAGCGCCGACCCGAAGCGCGAGCCCGACGCGGAGTTCCTTCCGAGCGTCACGTATCAGATGGTCCTCGAGCGGGGCCTCGGGGTGATGGACGCGGCCTCGGTCGCGCTCTGCCGCGAGAACCGGATGCCGATCCGCGTCTTCAACCTCCTCGTCGCGGGCAACATCCGCCGCGTCGTCCTGGGAGAGGCCGTCGGCTCGATCGTCGAGGAGCCCGAGCGCCGGCGCGGGCCGCGCGCCGCGGTCTCGGGGCTCTGAGGGAAGAAGGGAGAGAGATGCCGAACGTCGCCGAGATCAAGAAGGAGACGGAGAGGCGGATGCACGCCTCCGTCGAGGCGCTGAAGACCGAGCTGAAGCACATGCGCACGGGGCGCGCGTCGGTCGCGCTGCTCGAGGGGATCCTGGTCGAGTACTACGGGACGCCGACGCCGCTCAACCAGGTCGCGAACCTGTCGGCGCCGGACGCGACGCTCCTGATCGCCTCGCCGTGGGAGCCCTCGCTCTGCCCCGCGATCGAGCGGTCGATCCGCACGAGCGACCTGGGTCTCAATCCCGCGTCCGACGGCAAGGTCGTGCGCATCCCGGTGCCTGCGCCGACCGAGGAGCGCCGCAAGGAGATCGTGAAGAAGGCGCATGCCGCCGCGGAGCACGCCAAGGTGGAGATCCGCCGCCACCGCCACGAGGCGAACGACGCCGTCAAGAAGGAAGCGGCGCGCAAGGACGCGAACACGCCTGCGCTCTCTCAGGACGACGAGAAGCGCGCCATCGACGACATCCAGAAGCTGACCGACCGCTTCATCGCCGAGATCGACGCGATCACGAAGACGAAGGAAGCGGACATCATGGCGCGATGACGGTCATCGCGCTCGTGCCGGCCGCGGGCTTCGGCACGCGCTTCCACGAGGAAGGGCCGAAGGCTCTCGTCCTCCTCGCGGGAAAGCCGCTCCTTCTCCACGCGCTCGAGCGCCTCGGCGCCTCGGGGCGGATTGCGCGCGCGGTCATCGCGGTGCCGCCGGACCATCGCGCGGCCTTCGAGCCGGTCGTGGCCGCGTCTCCGATCCCGTGCGAGCTCGTGGACGGCGGCGTGACGCGGCGGGACTCGGTGGCTAAGGCGGTCGCGGCGTCGAAGGCCGCGGACGACGACCTCCTCTGCGTCCACGATGCCGCGCGTCCGCTCGTCGACCCGGTCGAGGTCGCGGCCGTCATCGACGCGGCGACCGTCGCGGGCGCCGCTGTGGCCGGCTTCTCCCTCATCGAGACGGTGAAGAAGGTGCAGGGCGGGAAGGTCGTGGAGACCGTCCCGCGCAACGACCTCGTCGCCGCGACGACGCCGCAGGTCTTCCGCGCCGACCTGCTCAGGAAGGCGTTCCACAAGGAAGCGAAACGAAACGTCACGGACGACGCGGAGCTCGTGGAGCGCATCGGCGTGGCCGTCGCGGTCGTGCTCACCTCCCGCTGGAACGTGAAGATCACGTACCCCGAGGACCTCCACTGGGCCGAGGCGTTCCTGGCGCGCGGGCCTCTCGTCGAGGCGAACGCGTAACGCCGGTGACCGACGTCCCTCCGCAGCTCCGCATTGGCTACGGATACGATGCGCGCGGCCCGCGCACTGCGTGCGCGAGGAGCGCTTCGCGCGGCCGCGCTGTCTGGACGATTTTCGGGGAAACCCGACGCCGGGTTTCCCCTACCCTTCCGCGCGTGACGACTAGATGAACGCGGCGCCGCAGCTCCGCATCGGCTATGGCTACGATGCGCACCCCCTCAAGGCCGGGCGGAAGTGCGTGCTCGCGGGGGTCGAGATCCCGTCGGACGCCGGGCCGGACGGGCACTCGGACGGCGACGTCGTCCTCCACGCGCTCGCGGACGCGATCCTCGGCGCGTTCGCCCTCGGAGACCTCGGATCGGTCTTCGGGACGGGCCGGCCCGAGTGGGCGGACGCGCCGTCGTCGGGTCTCGTGAGCGGCGCGCTCTCGCGCGTCGGGCCGGCGCGCGTCCTGAACGTCGACGTCACGGTCGTCGCGAAGCGGCCCGCGCTCGCCGCCCACCGGGAGGCGATGCGCGCGTCGATCGCCGAGCTCCTCGGCATCCCGCTCGGCAGCGTCTCCGTGAAGGCGTCCTCGGGGAACGGACTCGGCGCCTTCGGGCGTGGCGAGGGGATCGCGGCGACGGCGGTCCTCCTCGCCGAGCGGGTGATCGATCCCACGGCCGACACGCCCGAGTTCCTGAGCGGATGATCGTCGCCGGATTCCACCCGGTACGCGAGGCGCTCCAGCGGCGACCGAAGGCGGTCGAGTCCGTGCTGCTCCAGGCGGGGCGGAACGACCGCCGGACACGGGAGATCGAAAGCCTGGCGCGCGGAGCGGGCGTTCCGGTGAGGCAGATCGGGCGCGAGGAGCTGGAGAGACTCGGGGGCCGCGCGCACAACGGCGTCGCGGCGCACGTGGCCGAACGTGACTACGACAGCCTCGAGGACGCGCTCGCGGGCGAGAAGGGGAGCCGCCTGGTCCTCTTCCTCGACGAGGTGACGGACCCGGGGAACCTCGGGTCGATCCTGCGGACCGCCGCCGCGGCCGGGGCGTCCGTGATCCTGCCGGAGCGGCACGCGTCGGGGCTCACGGAGACGGTCGCGAAGGCGTCGGCCGGGGCGCTGGAACGCGTCAAGGTGGCTCGCATCGGGAACGCGGCCCAGTTCCTGAAGGCGGCAAAGGACGCCGGGTTCTGGGTCTACGGGGCCGATCCCGAGGGGACCGCGGTCTGGGAGGCGGACCTCACCGGGGACGTCCTCCTCTGCCTGGGAGCGGAGGGGCAGGGGCTCCGGAGGCTCACGAAGGAGACCTGCGACCAGCTCGTCGCGATCCCGATGCGGGAGGGGGCGGGGTCCCTGAACGTCGGGGTCGCGGCCGGGATCCTCCTCTTCGAGGTCGTTCGCCGGAGAGGCGCGGCACGAAAATAGCTTGACCCCGCCCGGAACGTGCTGATATAAACCGTATTTCGCGCCTCGGCGGGTGCGGTGAGGTCGTGCTCGATGGCCTTCTCCAACTCCATCCTCTTGCACGGTCGATCTCTCTCCGCCCAGGCACGGAAGGGTGCTGGCGTAGCTCAATTGGCAGAGCAGCCGATTTGTAATCGGCAGGTTGCGGGTTCAAGTCCCATCGCCAGCTCCGGTGCGTGTCGCGGGAGGGGCCGGGAGTCGTGAGGAATCCGAGGGGGCAGATGGCCGAGTGGTTAATGGCAGCAGACTGTAAATCTGCCGCACTGACGTGCTACGGGGGTTCGAATCCCTCTCTGCCCACCAACCTCTTCGAGGTTGGTGGTCAGAGACTGCCGCTTGCCTTTGATCTCGGGAAACCCGCCGCCGGGTTTCCCGAGCCCTTCCGCGCGTACCAGGGAGAGGGAACGACGAAGGCCCAAGTAGCTCAGTTGGTAGAGCACGTCCTTGGTAAGGACGGGGTCAGCAGTTCAAATCTGCTCTTGGGCTCCATGAACAAGTTGGGACCCAAAGCATTCGTCGGAACCCGCGGGAGTAACTCAGGGGTAGAGTCACAGCCTTCCAAGCTGTTGGTCGCGGGTTCGAATCCCGTCTCCCGCTCCATCGAGGGCTCGCGGCTGGCGGCAGGCCCGTTCTCCTTTTGCGCGTCCGGGACTGGAACCCGCGACGAATACAGAACCCGGAGTTAGCAGATGCCGAGAGAACTCATCAGCCTGATCTGCGCCGATTGCAAGCGGCGGAACTACACCACGACGAAGAACAAGAAGATCCATCAGGAGAAGCTCGAGGTCGCGAAATTCTGCCGCGCGTGCCGCAAGCACACGTCTCACAAAGAGGGAAAGGTCTGACGTTCGGAGGGGTGTAGCTCGAATTGGTAGAGCGGCGGTCTCCAAAACCGTAGGTTCGGGGTTCGAGTCCCCGCACCCCTGCCAATTCGCCGAGCCCTCGAAGAAGAAATGCAGATGGCAAACCTGAAGCAGCGCTGGACCGACTTCAAGGAATTCATGTTCGACGTGAAGAAAGAGGCCGGCAAGGTCTCGTGGCCGCAGCGGGAAGAGGTCGTCGGCACGACGACGGTCGTGATCATCTACACGGCCATCGTCGGCGTCTTCCTCTTCGCGGTCGACGCCGTGGTCACGCCGCTCATGAACAAGCTCTTCTCCGCGTTCGGCGGCTGAGCCCGAAAGTCATCGAAGGCACCGAGGACACCGTGGAACACGACACGCAGCACGACGAAGCCCAGGCCCCCGCGGCGCCCGCGTCGCACATGGACTGGTACATCGTCCACACGTATTCGGGCTTCGAGGACCGGGTCGTCGAGGAGCTGACGAACCGGATCAAGGCGCTCGGGATGGAGGCGCACTTCGGCGACATCCGCGTGCCGAAGGAGACGGTCGTCGAGATGAAGTCGGGGAAGCGCCGCAACGTGGAGCGGAAGTTCTTCCCGGGCTACGTCCTCGTCCAGATGGAGATGTCGGACGAGACTTGGCACCTCGTGAGGAACACGCCGAAGGTGACGGGCTTCGTCGGCGGCTCCTCGAAGGCTCCCGTTCCGCTGACGCAGGAGGAGGTCGACTCGATCCTCCACCACACGGCGGAGACGAAGGAGAAGCCGAAGCCGCGCTACGTCTACGAGCGCGGCGAGCAGGTGAAGATCAACGACGGGCCGTTCAAGGAGTTCACCGGCACGGTCGAGGACATCAACCTCGAGCGCTCCACGCTCCGCGTCCTCGTCACGATCTTCGGCCGGCCCACCCCGGTCGAGTTGGAATTCGTTCAAGTGCAGAAGCTCTGATGAAGGAAACAGAAGTTCAAGAGACGTACCCTGGGGGGTCCGGGGGGAACCCGAAGGCATCCCCCCGGCAGCTACAGAAGCTGTAAGAGGACACCATGGCGAAGAAGATCACCGGCTCCGTGAAGCTCCAGATCGAGGCGGGGAAGGCCACGCCGGCGCCGCCCGTGGGGACCGCTCTCGGTCCGCAGGGCGTCAACATCATGGACTTCTGCAAGAACTTCAACGCGAAGACCGCGAAGGACGCGGGGCTGATCATCCCGGTGATCGTCACGATCTACTCGGACCGGTCCTACACCTTCATCCTGAAGACGCCGCCCGCCGCGGTGCTCCTGAAGAAGGCCGCGAAGGTCGAGAAGGGCTCGGGCGTCCCGAACAAGAACAAGGCCGGGCGCGTGACGCGCGCGCAGGTCGAGGAGATCGCGAAGCTGAAGATGCCGGACCTGAACGCCGCCGACCTCGCCGCCGCCATGAAGACGGTGGAGGGGACGGCGCGATCGATGGGAATCGACGTCGTCGGATGACGACGAGAAGGGGCGAAGAGCTCACGAGCCGGACCTCTCCCGGCTCGGTCGAAACGGGTGCCCGGTCTGCCGCCGGGGCTTCTCACCCGCGAGGCCGCGAGATCGGAAGCCCACGGAGCAAAGGAACACGATGAGGCACGGGAAGAAATTCAACGCCGCGATCGCGAAGGTCGATCAGACGAAGCTCTACGACGTCCCCGCCGCCGTTGGGCTCGTCAAGTCGGTCGCGTTCGCGAAGTTCAACGAGACCGTCGAGGTCGCGCTGCGCCTCGGCGTGGACCCGAAGCACGCCGACCAGATGGTGCGCGGAACGGTGGTCCTCCCTCACGGGACGGGCGCGTCGATCCGCGTGGCCGTCGTGGCCTCCGGCGAGAAGGTCAAGGAAGCGGAGGAAGCGGGCGCGGACGTGGTCGGCGGCGACGACCTGGTCGCGAAGATCACGGGCGGGTTCCTCGACTTCGAGGCCCTCGTCGCCACGCCCGACATGATGAAGTCGCTCGGACGGCTCGGGAAGATCCTCGGGCCGCGCGGGCTGATGCCGAACCCGAAGGCCGGCACCGTGACATTCGACGTCGGCAAGGCCGTGCGCGAGCTGAAGGCCGGCAAGATCGAGTTCCGCGTCGACAAGACGGCGATCGTGCACGCGCCCGTCGGCAAGCTGAGCTTCGGGGAGAAGCAGCTCGTCGAGAACACGGAGGCGCTCCTCACGGCGGTGCAGAAGGCGAAGCCGCCCGCCGCGAAGGGGAAGTACGTGAAGTCCGTCGTCCTCTCCTCGACCATGGGACCGGGCGTGTCCGTGGACCCCGCGATGGTCGAGAAACTCGTGGCGAGGACCGCGTAAATGAAGAGAGACGAGAAGACCGCGGCCGTCGCCGAGATGGCCGAGACGGTGGCGAAGGCGCCGCACGCCTTCCTCATCGACTACAAGGGGATCAAGGTCCCCGAAGTCACGGAACTCCGCCGGCAGATCCGCGGTGCGGGCTCGGAGTACGTGGTCGTGAAGAACACGCTCGCTCTGCGCTCCCTGAAGGACGCGCCGCTCGGGCAGCTCTCCGGCCACTTCCAGGGCATGACGGCCGTCGCCTACGTCAAGGCGGGGAAGACGGACGTCGTCGCGCTCGCGAAGGTCCTCCACACGTTCGGCAAGACGAACCCGAGCGTGAAGGTCAAGGCGGCGCTCCTCGACGGCAAGCCGGTCCCGGCCGAGTCGCTCGAGGCGCTCGCGAACATGCCCTCGCGCCAGGAGCTGGTCGCCAGGCTCCTCGGCCTGATGCAATCGCCGGTGCGCCGTCTCGTGACGGTGCTCTCCGGCCCCCAGAGAAACCTCGCGATGACGCTTGCCGCGGTCGCGAAAAGCAAAGAAGCGCCCGCCGCGTAAAGCGGAGAAAAACTTCAGGAGAAGAGAAATGGCCCTCTCTGTCGAGCAGTTCGTGACCGAAGTGAAGTCGATGACCGTCCTCGAGCTCAACAGCCTCGTGAAGGCGCTCGAGACGGAGTTCGGCGTCTCCGCCGCCATGATGGCGGCCCCCGCGGCCGCCGCCGGCGCCGCCGCCCCCGCGGCCGCCGCGGTCGAGGAGCAGACGGAGTTCACCGTCGTCCTGAAGGAAGCCGGCGCAAACAAGATCAACGTCATCAAGGCGGTTCGCGAGGTCAACTCCTCCCTCGGCCTGAAGGAGGCGAAGGACCTCGTCGAGAACCTCGGAACCATCAAGGAAGGCGTCTCGAAGGACGAGGCGGCCAGCATCAAGAAGAAGTTCGAGGACGCTGGCGCCAAGGTCGAGGTCAAGTAAAGGTTCCCCAGCATCGTTTGAACGCCGTCCGGTCCGCCGACGGGCCGGGCGGTCGTGTCTCTCGGCTCGTCGAGGGCATCTCTTTCCACCGCGTGACTGATTGGAGCTGAGACGGATGAACGGACGCACACTCGCCCCCGGACAGCAGGAACGCCATACGTTCGGAAAGATCCGGACTTTCCTGCCCCTTCCCAACCTGATCGACGTGCAGCGCAAGTCGTACGTCGACTTCCTGCAGATGGACCTGCTCCCCCAGGAGCGTGAGGAGATCGGCCTCGAGGCCGTATTCCGCAGCGTCTTCCCGTTCAGCGATTTCCGCGAGACCTGCGCTCTCGAGTACGTCTCGTACCGGATCGGCGACTGGAAGTCGCGGAGCGGCCGCCTCGAAGGCTTGCAGCACCTCCGCTTCCCGTGCGAGCACTGCGGCCAGATCGTGCGCGTGCAGGACCCGCGCGCGAGCAAGGTCGAGTGCCGCGTCTGCGGGCACCCGAACCCGAACCGCGTGACGATCGACGAGGTCTGCGGAACGCCGGTCGAGCTGCGCCTCCCGTACACCGTGGCCGAGTGCCAGGAGCGCGGAATGACGTACTCCGTGCCGCTCAAGGTCACGTTCCGCCTGAAGGTCTACGACAAGGAGAACGCTCCGACCGGCAAGGGCGCGCCGAAGGAGTGGCCGATCCGCGACATCAAGGAGGAGGAGGTCTACTTCGGCGAGATCCCCCTGATGACGGAGAACGGCACGTTCGTCATCAACGGTACGGAGCGCGTCATCGTCTCGCAGCTCCACCGCTCGCCCGGCGTCTTCTTCACCAAAGAGGGCGCGCACACGCTGATCGGGAAGATCATCCCGTACCGCGGCTCGTGGGTGGAGTTCGAGATCGACCCGAAGGGTCTCTTCGGCGTCCGCATCGACCGGAAGAGGAAGTTTCCAGGCACGGTGTTCCTCCGCGCGCTCGGGCTCGAGACCGACGAGGCGATCCTGAAGAAGTTCTACTCGGCCGTGCCCCTCGTCTTCGAGAAGGGCAAGGTGTCGCTCACGATCCCGGCCGAGGTCCTCCAGAAGGAGGAGCTCCGCGTCCGGCACCTGCGCGGCATCCGCAAGGACGGGAAGATCTTCGCGGACATCAAGCTGACGAACGACATGCGCGACACGATGTCGCGTGGCCAGGCGATCACCGTCTCCGTCGATCCCGCGAAGCTCGGGCGCGCGCTCTTCGCCGCCGACGTCGTCGACCTTTCGAGCGGCGAGGTGCTGTTCGAGGCCGGCTCGGAGATCCCCGACGACCTCGCGACGCAGCTCTCGGACAAGCAGTCGACCCCCGTCGAGGCGATCTTCCCGGAGTGGGACCCGATCGGCGAGACGCTCATCGCGACGCTGAAGAAGGACGCCGTCAAGACGAAGCGCGAGGCGCTCCTCGAGATCTACAAGAGGATGCGTCCCGGCGACCCGCCGACCGACGAGTCGGCGAAGAACCTCTTCGTCGGCATGTTCTTCGACCCGCGGAAGTACGACTTCTCGCGCGTCGGCCGCTTCAAGTTCAACATTCGGACCGGACTCTCCACCCCGCTCGAGCAGAAGACGCTCACGCCCGAGGACTTCCACGTCGTCATCGACCAGCTCCTGAAGCTGAAGAAGGACATTGGGAAGGTCGACGACATCGACAACCTCGGAAACCGCCGCGTCCGCTGCGTCGGCGAGCTCCTCGAGAACCAGTTCCGCATCGGCCTCGTGAGGATGGAGCGCGCCATCAAGGAGGTTCTTCGGGTCCTCCCAGCTCTCGCAGTTCATGGACCAGACGAACCCTCTCAGCGAGGTCACGCACAAGCGGCGCCTCTCGGCCCTCGGGCCGGGCGGCCTCTCGCGCGAGCGCGCCGGGTTCGAGGTGCGCGACGTTCACTCGACGCACTACGGCCGCATCTGCCCGATCGAGACGCCGGAGGGCCCGAACATCGGGCTCATCTCGTCCCTCTCGTGCTACGCGCGCATCTCGGAGTTCGGCTTCATCGAGTCGCCCTACAAGAAGGTGAAGAGCGGCCGCGTGCTCGACCACTACGAGGTCGTCACGGTCGGAGACTCGCCGTACGGCAAGGGGCAGATCGTGGAGGGCGAGGAGCTCGAGGAGGCCGCGGCGAAGCTGAAGAAGGGACACAAGCGCCCCTCCATCGGACGCCCGACGGCGTTCTTCCTGCCCGCCTGGGAAGAGGAGAACTACGTCATCGCGCAGGCGAACGCGGTCGTGGACGACAAGGGCCGCTTCACCGAGGATCGGATCGTCGCCCGCCACGGCGGCGAGTTCGTGACGGTGGAGCGCGACAAGGTCGAGTTCATGGACGTCTCGCCGAAGCAGCTCGTCTCGGTCGCCGCGGCGCTCATTCCGTTCCTCGAGCACGACGACGCGAACCGGGCGCTCATGGGCTCGAACATGCAGCGGCAGTCCGTGCCGCTCCTGAAGACGGAGCCGCCGTTCGTCGGCACCGGCCTCGAAGGCGTGGTCGCGCGCGACTCGGGCGCGGTCGTCATCTGCAAGAGGGACGGCGTCGTCGACACCGTCGACGCGCGGCGCATCATCGTGCGCGTCGAGGCGCAGGGCTCCGAAGGCCAGTCGCGCGAGCTCGGCGCCGACATCTACCCGCTCCTGAAGTTCCGGCGCTCGAACCAGAACACCTGCATCAACCAGAAGCCGATCGTCAGCGAGGGCGACCGCGTCGTCCAGGGACAGGTCCTCGCGGACGGCCCGTGCACGTCGGGCGGCGAGCTCGCGCTCGGCCGCAACATCCTCGTCGCGTTCATGCCGTGGCGCGGCTACAACTACGAGGACGCGATCCTCATCTCCGAGAAGATGGTGAAGGAGGACTATTACACCTCCATCCACATCGAGGAGTTCGAGATCGAGGCGCGCGAAACGAAGCTCGGGGCAGAAGAAATCACCAAGGACATTCCCAACGTGTCGGAGCACGCTCTCCGCGACCTGGACGAGAGCGGCATCATCCGCATCGGGGCCACCGTCAAGCCCGGCGACATCCTCGTGGGCAAGGTCACGCCGAAGGGCGAGACGCAGCTCACGCCCGAGGAGAAGCTCCTCCGCGCGATCTTCGGCGAGAAGGCCGGAGACGTGCGCGACGCCTCGCTCAAGTGCCCGCCGGGCATCGAGGGCGTCGTCGTCGACGTGAAGATCTTCACGCGGAAGGACGAGGAGAAGCAGAAGGACGTCCGCGCCAAGCAGATCCTCGACGAGGAGATCGGGCGGCTCCAGAAGAACTCGGACGACGAGATCCGCATCATCCGCACGGAGGCGAAGGAGAAGATCGAGAGCCTTCTCCAGAACCGCACGGTCGTCGAGGACGTGACCGACTCGCAGGGGAACGTGGTCGTCAAGGAAGGGTCGAAGCTGACCGCCGAGAAGATCGCGATGATGACCCCGCGCATGCTGAAGAACTTGAAGCTGAAGGACGAGGAGATCCGCGACACGGTGCGCCTCATCCTCCAGCGCACCGATTCGCAGATCGACGTCATCAAGAAGGTCTCGGCCGAGCGTGTGCAGCTCCTGGCGAAGGGCGACGAGCTGGCGCCGGGTGTCAACAAGACGGTCAAGGTCTTCGTCGCGATGAAGCGCAAGCTCCAGGTCGGCGACAAGATGGCGGGCCGCCACGGTAACAAGGGCGTCATCAGCCGGATCCTCCCCGAGGAGGACATGCC
>WNFL01206983.1_pt2 | contig 18252 bp, 17 predicted proteins | sample 5400361 | NCBI WGS metagenome assembly WNFL01 (sample SAMN13153351, study PRJNA577476) | soil metagenome | isolation source: 40 cm soil on Douglas fir-dominated hillslope | place: USA:California | collected 2013-09-17
TCCGGCGACAAGCTCGTCGGCGGGCCCCAGGCTGGGCTCGTGGTCGGTCGGGCCGACCTGATCGCGAAGCTCCGGCGCGACCCACTTGCACGTGCCATGCGACCGGACAAGTCGATCCTCGCGGCAGTTGCGGCGACGCTCGCCCTCTACCGCGGCGGGCGCGCCGCGAGCGAGATCCCGCTCTGGCGGCAGCTCGCCCGCTCGATTGCCGACCTTCGTACCCGGGCGAACGCCCTGGTGCAGGCGCTCGCAGATGCCGTCGTCAGCATCGCCGTCGTTGACACCGACGCGACGGTGGGTGGCGGCTCGCTGCCGGGCGCGATTCTCCCGTCGGTGGGCCTCGCGCTCGGCGGCGGCTCGGGCCACGCCGCCACCGCCCTTCTCGAGCGGCTCCGGGCCGGCGCCCCGGCGGTCATCGCCCGGATCGAACGCGATCGCGTCGTCCTCGACCTGCGCACGGTCGAGCCGGCGGACGATGTCGCGCTCGCGACCGCGATCCGGGCCGCCCTGGCCGATCGATGACCGTCGTCATCGGTACCGCCGGCCACATCGATCACGGCAAGACGACGCTCCTCCGGGCGCTCACCGGGATGGATGCGGATCGACTGCCGGAGGAGCGCGCCCGGGGCCTGACCATCGATGTCGGTTACGCCCACCTCGACCTGCCCGACGGCTCGTCGCTCGACTTCGTCGACGTCCCGGGCCACGACCGGTTCGTCGGCAACATGCTCGTCGGCGCCGGCGAGGTCGATGCGGCGCTCGTCATCGTCGCGGCCGACGATGGCCCACGGGCCCAGACGCTCGAGCACCTGGAGCTGCTCGACGCGCTCGGGATCCGCGACGGGGTCGCGGTCGTGACCAAGGTCGACGCGGTCGCGCCGGGTCGCGCGGCAGCCGTCGCCGGCGAGGTTGCGGCGCTCCTTGCCCGGACGTCCCTCGCGGGCGTGCCGGTGCTGGAGGCCTCCGGAACGACTGGCGCCGGAGTGCCCGAGGTGCTGGAGGCACTCATCGCGCTCCGGGAACGCGCCACGGTTCGGGCGACGACGCGCGCGGCGGGCCCGCTCCGCCTCGCGATCGATCGGACCTTCGCGGTGAAGGGTCGCGGTGCGGTGGTGACGGGCTCGCTCCGCGGCGGCTCGATCGCCGATGGCGACCGGCTGCGGCTCGAGCCGGGCGAGGTCGCGGTCCGGGTCCGCGCGGTGCAGGTCCACAACGCTGAGAGGCCGGGCAACGATGCAGGGCGCACGGCGCTCAACCTCGCCGGCGCGGACGTCGCCGACCTGCGCCGCGGGCAGACGCTCACGCGCGGCCCCGGCGTCGTGGCGTCCGACCGGCTGCTCGTTCGCTTCGGCCCGATCGCCGGGTTGGTTCGAGGGCTGGAGAAGCGCCGGTTTCCGCCCTCGGACGGTGCGCGAGCGAGGCTCCATGTCGGTACCGACCAGGTCGAGACGCTCGTCCGGCGCCGTGGCCGCGACGCCGTCGTGCTGCCCGATGGCGCGGTCACGGCCATCCTCCAGCTCGACCATCCGATCGCCACCTTCGTGGGCGATCGCGCGGTGCTCCGGCGATCGTCGCCCGCGGAGGCCCTTGCCGCCGTCGAGGTCATCGACCCGCTACCGCCGCGCGGCGTCTCTCGACGTCGAGCGACCCCCGAGCGGCTCGTGGCTGTGATCGCCGCGATCGATGAGAGCGATCCCGATGCCGCCGCCGACGCACTCCTGCGACTGCACGGCGGGCTCTCGGTCGGCCGGATTGCCGAGATCACCGGCGCCCTTCGTTCCGCTGGCGACCCGATGCGTCCGGAGCCGGACGCACAGCGCGATGGGCTCGCCCTCGCAGCCGACGTCGTGGCATCGCTCGAGGGCTCGGCGCTCGATCTCGTGAAGCCGACGGCCCCGCTGGGAGAGCTCCGGTCGTCGCTCGGGCGGTCGCTCCGCCGCCTCGTGACCGTCGACCGCTCCGCCGCGGAGGCAGCCGGCCGCGCCGTTGATCTCGTCCTCGATGACCTCGTCGCCCGCGGCCAGCTCGTCCGCGAGGGCGACCACGTCCGCGACCCGGCAAGCGGCCCGGCGATCTCGCCGGAGCTGTCCGCGGCCATGGACCGGCTCGTGGCCGCCCTCGATGTCCCGGCGCCGCCGGGCCTGGCCGAGGCGGCTCGCGCGGCCGGCTGTCCGCCGGACGGCCTCCGAGCCCTCGTGTCGAGCGGCCGCATCACCCGCGTCGAGCCGAATCTCGCCTGGGCGACGCCGACCTACGACGGCCTCGTCCGGATCGCCCTCGACCTCGCGACGCCGGGTCCCGTGACGCCCGCCGCGCTCCGGGACGCGACCGGGACCAGCCGGCGCTTCGTCCTCGCGATCCTCGAGGACCTCGATCGAAGACAGCTCCTTCGCCGCACGCCCGACGGGCACGTGCTCGGACCGCGAGGGCCCCGCTGAACGTCGTCGGGATCGTCCTCGCGGGGGGTCGCTCCAGTCGCTTCGGCTCGCCGAAGCTCGCCGCGGAGTTGGATGGGAGCACGATCCTGGACCTGGCCATCGGCGCGGTCGCAGCCGTCACGACGGAGGTGATCGTCGTCATCGCGCCTGATGCGCCGGCGCCGGCGCTGCCGTCGAACGCCCGGATCGTGCGGGACCTGGAGGCATTCGGCGGCCCGCTCGTCGGGCTTGCCGCGGCGCTCAACGCGACCGAGGCCCCGGTTGCGATCGTTGTCGGAGGGGACATGCCCCGCCTGCGTCCCGCCGTCCTCGAAGCGATGCGTGCCGCCCTCCCGAGCCCGCCGGGTGCGGCCGCCGTCGTTCTTGCGGACGAGTCGGGGCCGCGTCCGCTGCCGATCGTGCTCGGCACCGCGGCGCGCCTTCCGCTGGCCGTCGCGCTCGCGTCAGGCGAGCACTCGCTGCGGGCCTTCCTCGACCGCCTGAGCGTGGTCGCCCTGGCGCCGGCGGACTGGCGGCCGCTCGATCCGGATGGCGACACGCTCGTCGACATCGATCGTCCCGAGGATCTCGAGCGGGTTAGGGCTTCCGATCCGGCTGGGCGGCGGCTACCCTAGCCGGACGTGGTCGCGCTCCAAGCGCGGATCGGTTCAGTAGGGAGGGTGACAGTGCCGCAGCTTCAAGCGTTCTGGGCGAAGCTCAACGCCAACGAGCGCCTGGTCGGATATGGCGTGATCATCGTTCTCGTGTCGTGGCTCGTGAGCCTCGTCGGCGGTGGCGCTGGCGTCAGCTACGGCTTCATCACGGCGATCATCGTGGCGGTCATCTACTGGTTGAAGTACGCGCCGAACTCGTCCGTGACCTGGCCGCTTCCGGTTCCGACGCTGGTCCTGCTCATCACCGGGATCTCCGCGCTGCTGGCGATCCTGGCCGTTCTGCCGGTGCTCGGCCTCGGCCTGTTCTTCTACGGCGGCCTCTGGCTGATCGCGTACCTCGGCGGCGTCGTCGGCGTCATCGTCATGGCGTACGGCGCATGGCGCGAGTACCAGGCGGCCCCGAAGGCGGCCGCCTAGCTCCCAGACTCTTCGGCGGGCGCCCGCCCAGGCGCCTGATGCCGATCTGACCCCGGAGCCGGCTCTCGCGAGCTAGCTTCCGGCGCCCGAAGGTGCGGCTGGCCCATCCGGTTCCGGGTGGGCCTGTCCGGATCGCAGCCCGACCAGGTTCACGACCGCGCCCGCGACGAGCAGCGCCGCGCAGACCAGCACCGCGAGATGGAACGCGTCCGTCGACGCGAGCCTCGCTGCGGCTGCGAGCGCCGGATCCGCGCCGGGTGGCGGGGGATTGAGCGGCACGAACTCCTTCCGGAGGCTCGCTGAATTCGGGTCCGCGCCCGACACGGCAGCGAGCGCGCTGTAGAACGCCCCGGTGACGACGACCGTGAGGCCGCCGATCACGAGCGGGGAGCCGATGCGCGACAGAGCGTTGTTGATCGCGGAGCCGATGCCGGCGTTGCGGACCGGAATGGAGCTCATCAGCGTCGAGGTCAGCGGCGCCACGACGAGGGTGATGCCGATCCCGAAGATCAGGAGCGACGGGAGCGGATCCGTGAACACGGACAGGGGCGGAATCAGCGTGCTTGGGTCGCTCAGGGATGCCTGCCATGGCGTCGAGTCGGCCGGCACGCGCAGCCACCACAGCAACCCGGCCGCCATGATCAGCGGCCCGCCGACGAGGAACGGCCGGGCGCCGATGCGGCCCGCGATCGTCCCCACCCGCGTCGACAGGAACGTGAGGAGGAGACCGCCGGGCAGGCTGATCAGGCCGGCGGCGAGTGGCGAGTAGCCGAGCGTGCCCTGGATGAACAGGGCGAAGAACGTGAAGTTCGCATAGAGCGCGCCGTAGATGAGCAGCGTGGAGAGGTTGATCGCTGCGAACGCGCGAATCCGGAAGAGGCTCAGCGGCACCAGCGGATGGGGCCGAACGGCCATGAGGATCGGGAAGGCGACCACGCCGATCAGGCCGACGGCGAGCGCCTCGAAGGCGAGCGGGTCCTGCCATTGGTTGCCGCCGCCGCGGATGATCCCGAACGAGACGCCGCCCACGGCGATCGCCGCAACGGCGGCGCCGAGCCAGTCGAAGTGCCCGCTCGCGGTCTCGTCGCGTGATTCGCGCATGTAGGCCCGAGTCAGCCAGACCGCGATGATCACCAGCGGCACGTTGATCAGGAATGCCGCGCGCCAGCCGACGACGCCGACGATGATCCCGCCGATCGGTGGCCCGAGGGTCGCGACGCCGGAGGTCGCCGCCGCCCAGATCCCGAACGCCCGCCCCCGGGCGGATCCTTCGAACGTCGCCGTGATGATCGACAGCGATCCCGGCACGAGGAGCGCGCCCGAGAATCCCTGGACGACCCGCGCCAGCGCCAGGAGCTCCATGGTCGGGGCGAGGCCGCAGGCAGCGGACGTGATCCCGAAGAGGACCAGGCCGATCGTGAAGATCCGCCGCCGCCCGTAGTAGTCGCCCAGCGCGCCGGCCAGGATCAGGAGCGCCGACAGGGTCGCCAGGTAGCCGGACGTGATGTAGGCCTGGCCCTCGAGCTTGCCGATGAGCGTCGCGGGCAGGTCCTGTCCGATGCTCTTGAGGGCAAGGTTCACGATCGTCCCGTCGAGGAAGACGATCGCGGAGCCGAGGATCGCCGCGACGAGGGTGGCTCGATCCCTGCGGCTCATGGGCGGCGGCTCACTGGCGGAGTGTAAGCGGCGCCCGGGTTGGCGCCCGGGCGCCTACCTCAGTCGGGCCGGACCTTCCGGAAGCAGTCGGAGCAGTAGACCGGTCGATCCATTCGCGGCTTGAACGGGACCTGGGCCTGGTTGCCGCACTCGGAGCAGAGGACCGCGAAATACTCGCGGGTCGGGGCGCTGCGCTCGTAGCCGCGCGGCCCGCCGAGGTCCGAGGCGCTGTACGAGCCGCCACCGTCGCGGGTCGCTCGCCGGCTGGCCCGGCAGCTCACGCAGCGCTTGGGCTCGGAGCCGAAGCCCTTGTCGGCGTAGTACTGCTGGTCGTCGGCAGAGTGGATGAATTCGGAGCCACAGTCGACGCAGGTGAGGGTTCGATCGGCGTAGGTCACGAGATGAGCCTCCGGAGCGCGTGGATCGGCGGAGGTGCGCCTCGGCTGGGCCTGGAGACATCGCGGAATCGGCCGTAGCCGGCGCCGCGCGACCTTGGTCCAAACCAGGAGTCCCAAGGGCGGGGCGCACCCGGGGAATGCATCCCGAGGATACAACGGGTCGCCGAAACGGGCCCCCGGACCGTGCCAGCCGACCTGTCACAATGCCCTGCGACGGTTCGGTCAGGCGAGCGAGGAGCAATGGGGGCGCCTCGCTCGCTCGACCCTCCGGGAGGCCCAATCAGGGAGGGACGAGTCCGCCGATGCTGCGCTTGCTCCACACGGCCGACGTCCACCTGGGCGCCCGGCACGCGGACCTCGGCGACCAGGCCGTGGCCCAGCGGGAGCGCCAGTTCGCCGCCTTCGTCGCCAGCGTCGATCTCGCCCTCGCGGAGCGGGTCGACCTGTTCCTGATCGCGGGCGACCTCTTCGACTCGAACGTCCAGCCGCGCCGATCCGTGGAGCGAGCCGCGGCCCAGATCCGGCGGCTCGTCGAGGCCCGGATCCGGACGGTCCTGATCCCGGGCACGCACGACGTCTACGACCGCGCCTCGATCTATCGCTCGTACGACCTCGGGGCCCTGTCCGGCGCGGTCGGCTCCGATCTGGTCACGGTCCTGGACCCGGAGCACACCGACGTCCACCTCGTGGCCCTCGACGCCGTCGTGTCCGGCCGCTGCTACGCGACGAAGCGGGCGCCGGAGTCGCCGCTCCTCGGGTTCGATGCGGCCACCGACAAGCGCGCGAAGTGGCATATCGGCCTCCTGCACGCCGCGCTCGCGATCCCCGAGAAGACCGACGGCGATGACGTCGTGATCACGGCCGAGGAGATCGCCGCAAGCCATCTCGACTACCTGGCGCTCGGCCACTGGCACTCGACCCTCCAGGGCCGGGCCGGCACGACGACCTACGCCTACTCGGGCGCGCCCGAGGCCGTCGCGATGGACCAGGATCGAGCCGGCAACGTCCTGCTCGTCGAGCTCGACGAAAAGTCGGGCAAGCGAACGATCAAGGTCCAGGAGCGAAAGGTCGGCCGGACGAGCTTCGAGAAGCTCGAGGTCGACGCCGCGACACTCGGCTCGCAGCCGGCCCTCGTCGCGATGCTCGCCGCCAAGGCGGACGCGGACCTCGTCCTCGACGTTCAGCTCATCGGTGTGCGACCGGATGTGCTCGATCTCGAGACCGACGAGGTCGAGAATGAGCTGTCCGAGCGCTTCCTGAAGCTCCGGATCCGCGATCGCTCGATCGCCCCGCTGCCCGAGACCACGAGCGCGATGCCTGACACGGTCCTCGGGGCATTCATCCGCGACATGGAGGCCCAGATCGCCGAGGCCGAAGCGGCCGACGTCGGCGACGGACCCGATGCCGATGCCGGTGCCGACGGCGCCAACGGCACCGCGACCAGCGGCAAAGGCGGCGAGCTGCGCGACGCGCTGCGGCTCGTGAAGAACATCCGACGACACGGCGACCTCGACCTGCAGCTCGCGCCCGGGCTGACCGTCATCCGAGGCCCGAACGAGTCGGGCAAGACGACGATCCAGCGGGCCCTCGAGCTGGCGCTCACCCGCCGGGTGACCTCGGGCTCGGCCGACATCGACGGCCTGCGATCGTGGAAGGCCGGCGAGGACGACCGGCCCTGGGTTCGCCTCGAGTTCGAGCAGGACGTCGAGGACAAGCTCGAGAAGAGCACCCTCGAGAAGAGCTTCCGGGGCACCCGCGGGACCGTCCTGCTGGAGACCGACGGGCAGTCGATCACCGATCCCGCCCTCGCCGACCAGGTCATGGCCGAGCTGACGGGCATCCCGAGCGAGGCCTTCTTCCGATCGACCGCTTCGATCCGGCATCACGAGCTGGACGGGCTGGCTCGCGACGAGGCGGCGCTGCGAGATCGCCTCCAGGCCTCGATCTCGGGCGGCGACCGCGGGACGAGCCGAGCGCGTCGAAAGCTCGAGCGGGCGCTCTTCGAGCTGAACACGAAGGGCGAGAAGAATCCGGGCCGGATCAAGGTCGCCGAGGCCGCCCTGGCTCAGTCCGCGGCCGCGCTCCGGAATGGCGAGGCGGCTCTCGCCCAGCTGGAGGTCGATCGCGACGCCCTCGGCACCGCGCGCGACCGGCGCGCGACGGCCGAAGCCGATCTCGTCGAAAAGCGCTCGCTCCTCGACAAGGCCCGTCTCGCCGAGCGCCTCGGGACCGAGCGCGACGTCGCGAAGCAGCGCTTCGATCGCTATCGGGCCGCGGTCGAGGTCAGCGAGGAGGTCGCGAAGCTCGAGGCCTCGCACCCCTCGAAGATGGAGCTGCCGCTCCTTCGCGAGATCCTGACCAAGGTTCGCGACGCGGACGTTCGGATCCGCGAGATCCGGGCGAAGATCGCGGGCGAGGTCGAGGTCAAGTTCGAGGTCCAGGAGCCGACCCCGCGCGCGTGGCGGCCCTTCGGGATCGTCGCGATCATCACGTTGATCCTCGCCGTGGGCGTCGTCGCGGTCGACCAGATTCACCTCGTGTCGACCCGGATCCCGGACTTCGCGATCCAGGGCCAGGGCCTCTCGATCGTCATCCCGGGCGCGGGCGTGCTTGGCGGGTTCCTCGTCCTCGTGAGCGTCGTCATGGCGCTGATCGGGCGGCGGCAGCGAGCCCGAGCGCGGGATTTTCGACGGGTCAAGGACCTCCGCGACAACGAGGTCGAGCGTCGCCTGCGCGGGCGCTCGCAGCTGGAGAGCGAGCTCCAGAACTCCGAGGTCATGCTCCAGAACCAGCTCTCGGCGATCGAGCTGCCGGATCTCGCGGCCGTCGAGGCGCTCGTCGAGGCCGAGGAAGCCCATGACACGAACCTTCTCCGGATGCGGGCCCAGCTCGAGGGTCTCGTCGGTCGCGAGCCGACCGAGACGCTGCCCCAGCTCCGCGATGCCGCCGCGGCCGAGATCGAACAGAAGACCGGCGCGATCGAGGAGCTTGGGCCGATCGCTCACGAGGCGCGCGCGCGGGAGCGCCTCGAGGTCGAGGTCAACGACGCCGACAAGACGCTCGGGGTCGTCCGCGATGAGGAGGCCGGCGCCCGAGCGCGCGTCGACCAGAACTCGGTCGATGCCGAGGAGGTCGCGACCCATGCGGAGCACTCCGCCACCTGGACCGAGCAGCTCGCCGCACTCCAGCGTCGCGCCCGCGTCTACGAAACGACCCTGAAGGCCCTTGAGACCGCGGAGCGAGCCACGATCCGGACGGCGACCCGCTATCTCGAGCGCACGATGGTCGGCGACCTCGATCGAGTGACGGCCGGTCGCTACCGGCGCGTGAAGGTCAACGACGAGGACCTCGGGATCAGCGTCTACGCCCCGGAGCTCGGCGACTGGGTCGACGTCGCGACGCTCAGCCAGGGCACGCTCGACATCGTCTACCTCGCCGCGCGCATCGGCCTCGTCCGACTCGTCACGGGCGACCGCCGGCCGCCGCTCGTCCTGGACGACCCGTTCGTGACCCTCGACGACGAGCGAGGCAAGCGGGCTCTTGCGTTGCTCAAGGAGGTCAGCAGCGACTTCCAGGTCATCTACCTGACGACCTCTTCGCGGTACGACAAGACCGCCGACAAGGTCTGCGTCCTGGCGGCGCCGACGGCCCTGACGCCGGACCTCGACGGGGCCGATGTCGCGCCACCCGAGCCCGAGCCCGCGCCCGCCGAGCCTGCACCGGCCGAGCCGCCGGCCGACGCGGCGCCAGAGCCCGCTCCGAACGCTGCCTGACCTGCTGCCGCCATCGGTGGCGGTCGTCGTGCTCGGGCTTGGGTCCGCGTTCGGCTGGGGGATCTCCGACTTCCTCGGCGGCCTGACGACGCGCCGGGCGCCGCTGCTCGGGGTCCTCGTCGTCACCCAGCTGCTCGGCGTCCTGATCGCGATCCCGCTGGCCGTTCTGAACGGCGAGTCCCTGCCGCTCCCAGCAGACATTGGCTGGTCGGTGCTCTCCGGGATCCTGGGAGTCATCGGGCTCGGCTGTCTCTATCACGGCCTCGGGGTCGGCCGGATGGGCGTGGTCGCGCCGGTCACGGGTGTGATCGTTGCGATCATCCCGGTCACGACCGGCATCGTGCTCGAGGGCGCCCCGCCCGGGCTGGCGCTCGCCGGAATCGTCCTCGCGATCGCCAGCGTCGCGGTCGTCGCGCGAGTGCCGGGCGAGACCGCCGACCGGACGAGTGGATTCTGGTGGGGCGTCGGTGCCGGGATCACGCTCGGTGCCTTCACGGTCACGGTTTCGCGGGTGACCAACGGTCTCGTCTTCGGACCGCTCGCGATCGTCCGATTGACGGAAGCGCTCGCCTGTGTGGTCGCGATCCTGATCGCCCGCCGGCCCTGGCGACCCGCGCGCAGCCTGTTGCCGGTGTTCGTCGTGATCGGCGCGATCGACATGATCGGGACGGCGGCCTACCTGGCCGCGGCGCAGATCGGGCCGCTCGCGATCGCTGCGGTCCTCTCGGCGCTCTATCCCGCGGTCACGGTCGTCTTCGCGGCCACGATCCTGCGGGAGCCGATGACGCGGCTCCACCTCGTCGGCGTCGTCGGGGCCGCAATCGCGGTGGTCCTCATCGCGGGTGGCCAGTCGGGCCCCTAGAACCCGCCGCCGGCGCCGCCTCCACCACCACTGCTCCCGCCGCCGTAGCCGCTGCCCGATGCGGAGGCACTCGTCGTCGAGATCGACGAGAGCATGTTCGTCACGTTTCCGATCGAGCCGAACCCGCCGGAGCCGAGATACCAGAGCGGGACCCAGGCGCCATCGCGCTGCTCGGCGAACGTCTCCTTGATGAGCTTGTCGACGTCGTTCTTCAGGCCGAGTGCGACGGCCCAGACCGTGAGCTCGTCGGGCGTGGTGATCCACGGCAGTCGCGACGTGGTCCGCTGGACCGCCTGGTCGATCGTCTTCGACTCGGCCATCTCGAACCGGAGCGTGTTGCGGTAGGCGAGGGCCATGGCCAGCGTCTGGGCGCCGTCGACCGTCCGCGCGGCGAGGCGGGAGCTGAAGAGCGCGATCCCGAGCCCGACGAGGAACGCGATCCCCAACGGCCAGGCCAGCAGCTCCTGCCCGGGCTTGACCAAGGTCGACGAGCGCTCATTGGTATCGGCGACGAGGAAGAAGAAGGCGATCGCGGCGAGGATCGCGAGCGCGCCACCGATCCCGGTCCAGCGGCCGGTGACCTTCGTCGGGTCGTCGCGGAACCAGCCGGAGTCCTTCGCCGCTCGCCCGAGGCTGGGCTTGAAGGCGTCGAACAGCTTCTTGCCTTCGCCGGCCTTGAGCTCCTTCCAGCCCAGGACGCCGCCGTCGGCCTTGTTCGCAATCGACAGCAGGAGCCCCGCCTCGGGGTCGCCGAGCGGCCGCTGACGGGCATGCTCCGAGGCGGGATCCGAGAGCTGGGCCTGCGGGACGACGAGGTTCACGTGGTGGCTCAATCCGAGCAGGCCGTCGTCCTCCTGGAACGTAACGAGACCGCGATGGCCGAGGTCCACGAGGGCCGTCGTGAATGCCTCCTGGTCGACCCCGTCCTTGCGCAGGACCGTGGCCAGCGCGGGGGTGAGATTCGGCGGGGGCGCCGGGAGCAGCACCGAGTCGTCGATCGTCGGCATGCGCGCGTCGCGGCCGCGGAACCACCACGTTCGCAGGAAGAAGCCAAGGACGACGAAGATGATGCCGATGATCACGGCTGCGATGAGCGCCCGCAGGAGGGCCTCTCCTGCGCGATCCGGGTTGCCGCCCGGCTGGACGACGTGGTCGACCTTCGCGAGGCCCTCGAGGAGCGCGGCATCGAGGTCGCCGTCCTTGGCCTTCGGCCGCATCGTGTTATCGACAACGGCAGACGCTTCCGAGTCGGAGAGATAGCGGTCGCGGAACCCGGAGCCCGTGTACAGGTAGATCTGGCCGTGGGCCAGGGTCTGGTCCATGTCGAAGAGGATCACCAGGCCGTCGTTGACTCCCGCGCGGCCGACACCCCAGGTATCCATGATCAGCGCCGCGTCGGCCTGCGCGGTGCCCGTGTCGACCGACGAGAACCCGGTCGGCCACGAAACGACCGCGATCTGGGCCTCCGTCCGGTCGCCGATCGCCGTGATCGTGGCGTTGGCCCGGTCTACCGTCGACTGGCGCCAGACATGGGCGAGGTCGTAGACGTAGACGCCCTCGCGGGTCGGCGGCAGTGTAAGGGCGAGGGCCGGTCCGATCGCCGCGGCGAGGCTCGCGAGGACGCCGAGCGCCGCCGCTCCGATCCGGAACCCTCGCCTGCCCTCGCTCCTCACCGGATCATGGTTGCGTGCAAGGGTTCTGGTAGGCGGTCGGCGTTCCGGCGATCGCGCAGATCAGGATCGACGTTTCGTCCACGGATCGGAACCTGAACGGGCCGACGGAGTAGTCGATCCTGAACCAACCGACCGCGGCGTCGCCAGCCGTCGTCGCGCGAATCCCGACGAGGACCAGCAAGGGGTGCTGTGCGCCGCCGGTCGGGATGGCCGCTCCCGCGACCGGGCCGGGATTCTGCCACCCGGGTCCAGGATCCCAGGTCGAGCCCAGGGCCAGGTCCGACGACCCGTCGTAGATGGCGGTTCCGAGCACCGAGACCTGCGCCCTGGCGGTCACGTCCATGGGCGTCACCGCAATGAGTCTTGCCTCGATCGGCGACGAGTCGATCAGGTACATCGTCGTGTAGAGCGTCCCATCGGGGTTGGTTCGCCCCTCGGGCATGATCGCCAGCTCGAACTGCCCGCTCTCTGGTGGTGAGGCCACGCCGACCGGCCCGCCGGGGATGGGCACGACGCCAGTCACGTTGATGGCGATCGCGATGGCGCTCGCGACGGCAAGGAGCATCAGGAGTCGCTTGCGGAGGGTCACGCTCGATTGAGGGTAAGGCGGTCGACATCGGTCGGTTCGCGGATTTGGAGGACCGTCTCGAATCCTTCGGAGGCCAGCTGCTGGTCGCGCAGCGTCCGCCGCAACGCCGCGAGTTGCTGGTCGACCGCCGAGACTGGGACGACGCGGCCAGCCCGAGCGGCGTTTCGAGCATGAACGACCTCCCGAGCCAGGTCGAGCACGATCGCGATCGACGGGATGCCGTGGCGCTCGGCTCGCCGAGTCAGGGCTTGCCGGGCGTAGCTCGTGACGTTCGTCGCGTCGATGACGGTTGTCTGGTGAGCGGCCATCCGGCGATCGAGCTCACGATGGAGGATCGCGAATGCGTTCTTCGAGACCCGCTGGTCGGCCTCGTTCCCGGAGATGATCTTCCGAAAGGTGTCCGACGACAGCACCTGGTCCTTCGCGAACAGCCGCGCGGTGAGCGTCGACTTGCCCGAGCCGGCGGCGCCGATGAGCACGACGAGGCACGGCTCGGGGAGCGTCAGGACGAGCGGGTCCGGTGCATCCGTCACGAGGCGCTTCGGCGCGCCTCCCAGCCGCCGCCTTCGCGGGCTCGAACCTCGTACGCCGGCTGGTCGTAGATCGATGGGCCGCGAACGACGTGGCCGTCGGCCATTCGATATCGAGATGCATGCCACGGACACTCGATCAGGCCGCCGTCGACGAGCTTGCCGCCCGAGAGCGGGCCGCCCGCGTGGGCGCAGGTGTCGTGAAGCGCGAGGATCTGCTCGCCATCGCGGACGAGGACGAGGTTGTTGATCCCGAGCTTCGCCTTGACCGGCCGGCCCGTGGGGATCGATCCGTCGGGATCGGTCTCCGCGGGCTCGAGGTGGATCCACTTCGTGCCCGTCCCACGGAATGCGTGGCGGTCGACCATGTTCCCAAGGACATACACGACGTCGCCACCGACGTATGCGCCGGAGGCGAGGACGAGGAACGCGAGGATCGATGTCCAGAACGGGCCCGCGCCCGCACCGTTGCCCGCGAGACGCAGCGCGAGCGACACGATGTACAGGACCAGCGCGCTCAGCATGAGCGTCGAATGAAGCGTCGCCCGGTCGCGGGCCGAGCCATCGGTGTCGGCGTAGTCGGCAAAGCCCGCCGTGGCCGCCGCGATCATCGCCAGGATTCCGACGATCAGCGCGACTTCGGCCGACACCGGGTTCGGCAGTAGATCGAAGACCGGGACGAGGAACAGGATCCCGATCGGTGCGTCGGTCAGGACGGCGTGGATCGGATGGCCGAGCCAGCGCCCGATGAGGAAGTCGCGCAGCGTCGGCGCCCATGAGAAGAACCGGTGCAGCCAGCCGAACGCCCACGTGCCGAGCGGCCGCGTCCAGGGGGTCTGTGCGTCCATCAGCCAGGTCAGCCAGCGAGCCATGGGCGGTGGCACCTCCGAGCCGGTCGAGTCTAGACCGGACCTGCGATCGAACCCCGTCGCGGCTAGGCTGCCCGAATGTCCGAAACGGGAGATCGCGACTGGCGCCGGATCGTCGGGATCTTCTGGCTGACCTCGATGGTCGAGGGCCTTGGCGTGAGCCAGGTCTTTGCCCTCCTGCCGGCACAGCTCAGCACCATGGGCGTCACCGGCTCCGATCGGCTGGCCTTCGTCGGGCTCTTCGGCTCGCTGCTGTTCGTGCTCGGCATGCCGCTCGTCCCGCTGTGGGGCGTCTGGGCCGATCGCTACAGCCGAAAGGCGGTCATCGCCCGGAGCGCGGTCGTCGAGGCCGTCGTCTTCGCCGGGATGGCATTGGCTCGGGTGCCGTGGCAGGTCGCCGTGAGCATGCTGCTCATCGGATTCCAGCTCGGGAACACCGGGGTCATGCTCGCCGGCATCCGCGACGTCGCGCCGCGGAAGCGGCTCGGGACGATCATCTCGGTCTTCGGCGCCTCGGGCCCGATCGGGTTCGCCGTCGGCCCGGTCCTCGCCGGGATCCTCATCGATCGGGCCGGTTGGTCGATCTCGGCCGTCTTCGGGCTGTCGGCCGTGCTCTCGCTCGGGACCGCGGCCCTCGTCGGATTCGGGTCACGCGAGGTCCGGCCCGAGGTCGTACCCCAGGGGCGCGTGCTGGATCTCGCCTTCGGGGCCGTGCGAGGCGTCATCTCCGACCCCGCCGTGCGACGGATCTTCGTGATCTTCGGAACGGCCTTCCTCGCCAACCAGATGAGCCGGCCGTACCTGCCCGTCCTCGTCGAGTCGATCGTCGGGACCGGGCCCGGGCTGGCGAGCGCGATCGGGATCGTCGCCGGTGCGGCGGCGCTCGTCGGGGCGCTGCTCGCGCCCGTGGCCGGCGTCCTCGGCGATCGGATCGGCTTCCGCCCGGTGCTGATCGGCGGGCTCCTTGCCGGCGGCGTCGCGCTGGCTCTCATGCCCACGGTCGCGCCGTTGAGCGGCGTGGCGGGGCTTGCCCTCCTCGCCATCCTCGTCGCGGCCTGCGCCTCCACCGTCAGCTCGATGGTGTTCGGGCTCCTCGCGACCGAAGTCCCGGCGGAGCGCCGGTCGCAGACGCTGAACCTCGTCTATCTGCCGCTCTATGCCGCCGGGATCGTCGGCCCCGCCCTTGGCGCGGTCGTCTCGAGCACGGCCGGGCTGTCGGCGCCATTCATCGTCGGCGGGGCGGTATTCGTGCTCGGCGCGGTCGCGGTCATCCGCCTTCGCGCCGGCGCGGGTCGGGGACCTGCGGATCGGGCTCGCGAAGCTGTGCTGCCCGACGGCGAGGCAGGCTAGGCCGGGAGGTCGCGCTCGGCCGGGCCGGTGTAGCGGGCGTCCGGTCGGATGATCCGGTTCGCGGCGGCCTGCTCGATCACGTGAGCCGTCCAACCCGCGTGGCGCGCGAGCGCGAACGCGGCCGGGAACAGGTCGGGGGTGAGCCCGACACCCATGAGCACGGGCGCGGCGTAGTACTCGACATTGGTCTTCAGGGCCCGGTCGGGGTGCTTCTCGGCGAGGACCCGCAGCGCCACGTCCTCGACCGCGATCGCGAGCTCGAGCCAGTCGGGCTTGTGGTCCATTGACTCGGCGACCTTCCGGAGCGCCGCGGCGCGCGGGTCATAGGCGCGGTACACGCGATGGCCGAAGCCCATCAGTCGATCGCCTTTCGCGATCGTCTCGCGGACCCAGCGTTCAGCGTCGGCGGGCGACGCCACCTGGTGGATCTGCTCGACGACCTCCGAGGGCGCGCCGCCGTGCAGCGGGCCCTTGAGCGCCCCGATCGCCCCGACGACGGCAGACGCCATGTCGCTGCGGGTCGACGTGATGACACGGGCGGTGAACGTCGATGCGTTGAGGCTGTGCTCCGCCCCGACGATGAAGTAGGCATCGAGGGCGCGGGCGGTTGCCGGGTCGGCCCGCTCGCCGTTGAGCTGGTACAGGAAACCCGGGACGAGATCGAGCGATGGGTCGGGCTCGATCGGCTCCAGGCCGCGACGCAGCCGCGCGTACGCCGCGAGGGCCGATGGCGAGAACGACGTCAGCGCCCGAGCCTGCTCCGCGCTCGGTGGCCATTCCAGGGTCTGTGTCGAGCCCCACACCGAGACCGCGGTCCGCAGGGCGTCCATCGGCTTGGCTGTCGAGGGGAGGGCCCGCAGAGCCGTCAGGACGGCCGGCGGCAGCGGCGCGGTCGGGAGGTGGTGGTCGGGCGCCCACTCGCCGGTCCAGAGCAGATTGGCGACGGCGGGATAGGTGCCGTGGTCGACGAGATCGCCGATCCGATAGCCGCGATAGAGGAGCCGGCCATGCTCGCCGTCGACCAGGCTGAGGGCGGTCTCGGCGGCAACGACGCCCTCGAGACCGGGCGAGTAGGGCTTCTCGTCAGTCACGGATGGATGGTAGTCGCGGGCCTCGATTCAGCCCTCGGGCCAGGGATCCGTCGAGGCTTCTGCGATTTCCGGCGCCGACGCGGGTCCCTCCATGGGTTCGCTGTCGTCGCGATCGGCCTTGTCGCGGGCGAGCAACGCCAGCTCGCTCGGCTTGCCGAGGGACTCGAGGTCGACCCGCCTCGCTCCAGGCCCCTTGCCGCTCATGTATTCAACGGCGGCCACCGCCGCGATCCCGCCGAGGATCGCGAGGCCCGCCGGACCGCCCATGGCGGCGGCCGGGATGATGCCGGTCGCGAGGCCCTGGCTCGGGCTCGGGCCGCGCAGGTGCGTCGGCTGGGCGGCGAAGGCGGCGAGCGCCGGGTCGACGCCAGTCAGGCCCGGGATCAGCACCCCGCCAAGATCGTCGCGCTGGGCGAGCGCGGCGCCGCACTTCAAGCAGGTCGTGTCGGTGGCGTGAGCGGGCTCGGAGCACCACGGGCAGGTGCGATCGGCGCCCGGCTCGGCTGGATCGGCCATCGCCGGCAGGATACGTCCGGACCTACCGATCGAGGAAGGCCTCGACCGCGGCAACGAACTCGGGAACGTGCGTGTGGTGGGCCGCGTGGGCCGCGTCGTCGATCCGGACGACGGTCGCGTCGGCCAGGCGGTTCGCGAGCGCGTCGGTCCCGATCCCGAACGGCGAGCGGCTCGTCCCGCCGACGATCAGGAGCACGGGGACCGCCACCGCGGCCAGGGCGTCGAGGCCGGCCGGTGCGGTCACCTCGGCTTCGATCTCGCGGAGAATCGTGTGCGCCGCGGCAACGCGAGCCGGCCAGACCGGCTCGGCCCGATAGCGATCCAGCGCCTCGTCGGACATCCCGACGATCCCCGCGAGGAACTTCGACAGGGCCGCCTCGTTGTCGTCTCGGGCGAGCGCCTCGCGGACCTGCTCGAGGAGGCCCCTGGGACGATACGAGGCGCCCTCCGGGAGCGGCGCGCTCTCGTAGGCCACGACGCGCCGAATCGCCGCGGTTCGCAGGCTCGCCCCGAGCGCGCATCGGCCACCGTACGAGTGGCCCAGCACGTCGACCGGACCGCCGCTCTCCCGTGCCGCGGCCTCGGCGACGGCAGCGACGTCGTCGAACTCCAGCTCGATCGAGTACGCCCCAGCGTCGCCGGAGCCACCCCGGCCGCGCCGGTCGATCGCCCACAGCCGGCGGGTCCGCCCGAATGCCGGGGCGACGGCCCGGAACGTCGTGTGGTCGGAGGTGGCGCCGTGGACGAGGACGAGCGGCGGCTTCGCCCCGTCGGTCGCCCCGGCCTCGAAGACCGCGATCCCGACGCCGTCGCGCGATTCAACGATCCGACTCGGCTCCGACGGGAAGGGACCGCGGAGGCCCGCCACTGTTGCCTCGGTCATCGCGGGAGCTTCGAGGCGGCCGCCGCGTCGAGGAGCCAGGTCGCATTCGAGTGGCGGGCGTGCTGGATCGGCCAGCGAGCGGTGTCGCGGACATCCCCGAGCGCGGTCGCCAGGATGGCGGCCTTCCCTTCGCCGAAGGCCACGACGAGGACCCGGCCAGCCGCCTCGAGGAACCCGGGATGGAGGCTCACCCGGGCGACGTGCGGCTCGATGTGCGTTGGCGCGGGAACTGCCGCCACCCAGCCGCCGCCGGCGAATGCCGTCGAGCCCGGGAAGTCCGACAGGACGTGACCGTCGCCACCGACCCCGATGAGGACGACGTCGAGGCTCGGAAACCCGTTCCGGCCGATCGGCAGCCGAGCCTCGATCAGCTCGCGGTCGTAGGCGGATGCGACCCAGGTCGGGTCGTGGGCGGCCGCGATCGCGGCGCCCATCGACATCGCGTGCACGTGCTCGACGGGGATGCGCACGTCGGGCAGCAGGACCTCGTCGAGCGCCAGGACATTCGAGAGCGGGTGGTCCCGCGGCACGAAGCGGTCGTCGCCCCACCAGAC
>WNFL01048476.1_pt1 | contig 18251 bp, 25 predicted proteins | sample 5400361 | NCBI WGS metagenome assembly WNFL01 (sample SAMN13153351, study PRJNA577476) | soil metagenome | isolation source: 40 cm soil on Douglas fir-dominated hillslope | place: USA:California | collected 2013-09-17
CATCGCGCCGGAAACCATCATTGCCGAATATGGCGCCGACACCATCCGCTGGTTCATGCTGTCGGACACCCCGCCCGAGCGCGATATCGAATGGACCGATGCCGGAGCGGAAGGCTGCTGGCGCTTTGTCCAGCGCATCTGGCGTCTGGCCAGCGAAAGTGAAGGCCTGCCGCCACCCGGAATACAAGTGGCCGCCCATGACGAAACCTCCAAGGCGCTGCGCCAGGCCGTGCACAAGGCCATTGCCGCGGTGACCGAGCATCTGGAGAATCTGCGCTTCAACAGCGCCGTGGCCCAGCTCTATACGCTCGCCAATGTGATCGGCGGCGCCGAGAAGGCCGATCCGCCGGTGCGGCGCGAGGCGCTGGAAGCCATTGTGCTGCTGTCGGCGCCGATGATGCCGCATCTGGCGGAAGCCTGCTGGCAGGCGCTGGGCCATGCAAAGCTGGTGGCCGAAACGCCCTGGCCCCAATATGATCCGGCCCTGACGGCGTCGGACAGCGTCACCATTGCCATTCAGGTCAATGGCAAGCGCCGCGGCGAGATCAGCATGGCCAAGAATGCCGACAACAAAGATGTCGAAGCCGCCGCCCTGGCGGAAGCGGGCGTGATCCGCGCCCTCGAGGGCAAGGCGCCCAAGAAAGTCATCGTGGTGCCCAACCGCATCGTGAATATCGTCGCATGAAGAAACTGGCCGCCCTCGCCGCCTGTTTGCTGCTTGGCGCCTGTGGCTTCCATCCCATGTACGGCAGTGCGCTGGCGCCCCAGCTTTCCTCTGTCTATGTCGAGCCGATTGCCGAACGCGACGGCTATGAGCTGCGCAACAGCCTGATCGATGTGCTGCAATCCGATGGCGATGCGGCCGGCAAGACCTATCGCTTGAAGATCACGCTGAACGAAACCAGCCAGGGCATCGCGCTGCAGAACGACGCCACCATCACCCGCTACAACAACCGGCTGGAGGCGCATTACACCTTGAGCGACACGCGCGGCAATGTCCTGACCACCGGCACCCAGACGGAATTGTCGGCCTATAACGTGGTGCAGTCGCCCTATGCCACCCTGGTGGCCGAGCAGGATGCCAGCAAGCGCGCCGCCCAGGACGTGGCCGAGCGCATTCATCTCGACCTGGGCGTCTGGTTCCGGCAGCAGAAGCAGAAATGATCGTCAAAAGTCACGAAGCCGACCGCTACGTCGTCAACCCGCCCAAGGGATTGGGGCTGGCGCTGGTCTATGGTCCCGATGCCGGGCTGGTTCAGGAGCGCGCCGAGAAGCTCCTGAAAAGCGTGGTGCCCGACCTTACCGACCCCTTCAATGTCTCCGATCTCAGCGAAACCGCCTTGCTGGCCGATCCGGCGCGGCTGGCGGATGAGGCCGCCGCCATTTCCATGATGGGTGGACGCCGGGTGGTGCGGGTGCGCGGCGCCGGCAACGACCTGGCCGAGTTGCTGGAATCCTTCATGGACGATCCTATTGTCGGCGCAAAGGGGGGCGACTCTCTGGTGGTGATAGAGGCCGGCGATCTGGCCAAGACCAGCGCCCTGCGCAAACTGTTCGATGGTCACAAGAGCGCGGCGGCGATTCAGTGCTATCCCGATTCGTTGCGCGATCTTGCGGATGTGGTGCGCGACGCCTTGCGCGCCGAAGGCCTCTCGATTGCGCCCGACGCGCTGGAGGATGCGGTGTTGCGGCTGGGCTCCGACCGCGGCGTGACGCGGCGCGAGATTGAAAAGCTGCTGCTTTATATGCATGGCAAGAAGCAGGTGGCTCTGGAAGATGTCCGCGCCGTGATGGGCGACGAAGCCGAGGCGCGCAGCGAAAGCGCCTGCGACGCGGCCGGCAGCGGCGATCTGGCCAGGCTGGACCGCGAGCTGGAGCGGCTGTGGGCGTCCGACACCCAGCCCGCCCAGCTGCTGCGCAGCGCCTTGGGCCATTTCCAGAAATTGTTGCAGGCACGCGAATGCGCTGCCCGCGGCGAGGCCATCGACATGGTGATGAAGCGGCTGCGCCCGCCGGTGCACTTTTCCCGCGCCACCGCGTTCAAGAACCAGGCCCAGCGCTGGAACAGCGACAGGCTGGGCGAGGCGCTGGACATGCTGCTGGAGGCGGAAGTCCTGACCCGCACCACCGGCGCTCCGGCGGAAGCGGTTACGGGCCGCGCCCTGATGAATATTGCCGCCATGGCGAAAGGCAGGATGTAGTGCTCAAAGTGCGCGTGATCCCCTGCCTGGACGTCAAGGACGGCCGCGTGGTCAAGGGCGTGAATTTCGAAGGTTTGCGCGATGCCGGCGATCCGGTGGAGCAGGCCATCATTTATGACAAGGCCGGAGCCGACGAGCTTTGTTTTCTCGACATCACCGCCTCGCATGAAAATCGCGGCACTTTGCTGGAGGTGGTCCATCGCACAGCGGAAGTCTGTTTCATGCCGCTGACGGTGGGCGGCGGGGTGCGCACGTTGGAAGACATTCGCGCCCTGTTGCTGGCGGGGGCCGACAAGGTCTCGATCAATACCGCCGCCGTCAGCCGTCCGGAATTTGTCAAAGTGGCGGCGGAGAAATTCGGCAGCCAGTGTATTGTCGCCGCCATCGACGCCAAGAAGGGCGAAAAGGGTAACTACGAGATTTTCACCCATGGCGGCCGCAAACCCACCGGCATCGATGCGGTGGAACATGCGCGCAAGCTGGTGGGTTTCGGCGCGGGCGAGATCCTGCTGACCTCCATGGACCGCGATGGCGTGAAGTCGGGCTATGACCTGGAACTCACCCGTGCCGTGTCCGACGCGGTGGAAGTTCCGGTGATCGCGTCGGGCGGCGTCGGCAATGTCCAGGATCTGGTGGATGGCGTTAAAAAAGGCCATGCCAGCGCGGTGCTGGCGGCCTCCATCTTCCATTTCGGCGAAGTAACCATTGCCCAGGCGAAAGCCGCGCTGAGGGATGCCGGGCTGCCCGTTCGCCCTATCTAGCGCGATTGAAAGCGATGCTGGATTGCGTCTAGCCTGAGCTATGGACGATCCCCGCGCCGCCGTACATTCGCTGGTCCGCCGCAATTTCGGCGCCGACAAGATGGTTTTTGGCAAACCCGCCAAGGCCGCGCCACTCCATGTCACCAGGTCCATGCGCCCGGAGGAAGCCTTCCGCGCCACCCTGTCCGACTGCCTGGCTCAGATCACCGCCAACGCCGCCACTTTGAGAGCAGGCCGCTCCGTGGAGGGGCTGCATCAATTGCGGGTGGCGTTCCGCCGGCTGGAGGTGGCGCTGGGCGCTTTTGGGCGGGAATTCGGCCAGGATTGGCTGGAAGAACTGCGCGGCCGGGCCAAGATTCTCTTGGGGCGGTTGGCGCCGGCCCGCGATCTGGACGTGTTTGTCGACAAGCTCCTGTCCGAACCGCCCAAGTCGGGTATCAGTGACGGCCTGCCCCAGTTGCGCAGCCGCGCCGAAAGCGCCCGCGACGCGGCCTGGGTAGCGGTCGCCGCCTGCATTTCCAGTTCCGATTTCGAACTCTTTGCCGACGATGTCGCGGCCCTGGCCGCATCGCAGCTGCCGCTGACCCGCGACCGGCGGCTGCCGCGCACCGCCCGGCGCATGCTGGACCGCCAGGTGGGGCGGGTGAAAAAACGCGGCAAGGTGGCGGCTTCGCAGGAAGAGGGCGACCTCCACCGGTTGCGCATCGCGCTCAAGAAGCTGCGCTACACCGCGGAATTCTTTGCGCCGCTCTATCCCAAGCAAGACGTGACGCGTTATCTGCAAAAGCTGCGCGGGCTGCAAAATCATCTGGGCGAGCTCAACGATGTCGCCAATGTGCGAAGCGTGGTGGGCGGTTTGCTGCGCGAGAAAAACAAGAAAGACGATGACAGTACGTTGCGCTATGGCGCGGGCGCCATGGTGGGCTGGTACGGAGCGCAGGTGCCTGGCGCCATCAAGCAGGCTTTGAAACGCTACAAGAAATTCAAGCGCGTCAGGCCATTCTGGCGTTAAATTCCAGATTCAGCTGTTCGATTTTTGGCGCGCCGTCCGCGTCCAGCGACAGCAGCAGGATCTTTGAAATGTCCAGCTCCGCCGGCATGGGCGTGGCCATGTCCCAGCCCGTGGCGAGCGTATAGGCGGCGCGCAGCACACCAAGATGCGCCACCGCCACGGCGTCGGATTGTTCAGCCGCCACCTCCCTGAGGAATGACGCCACCCGGGCATGCAATTCGCCGGTGGATTCGCCATTGCCGGGCCGGAAGTCTTCACCCGAACCTGCTTTGACAAAGGCATCCACGCCGTGCCGGGACAGAATCTCGTCGCGCGTCAGGCCTTCCCACGCCCCCCAATTCTGTTCCATCAGGCGGGAATCCAGAACTGGTTCCTTCAAACTCAAGGCTTGGGCGGTCTGGCGGGCGCGCAGCATCGGGCTGGCATAGATACGCGGTGCCGCGATGGGCAGGCGCAGTGCCGCCATTTTGGCAAGGCCGGCCTCGCTGAGGGGAATGTCGGTATGGCCCTGCACGCGGCCCAGCGCATTCCATTCGGTGGGGCCATGGCGCAGCAGCGCGATCTTCATGGAGCGTCGGCCCAGCAGGTCGGGCGCAGCCCGACAGTCAGCGTTAGGCCGCGCGACCACGTCATACGTCAAACTCCACGATCACCGGAACGTGATCCGAGGCCTTCTGCCAGCCGCGCATTTTTTTCAAAATCTTGTGGGACTGCAACATGCCTTTAAGGCCGGGACTGGCCCAGACATGATCCAGCCGGCGGCCGCGATCCGACGCTTCCCAGTCGGCGGCGCGATAGCTCCACCAGCTGTAGATTTTTTCCTCTGCCGGAATGAAGTGGCGTGTGGAATCGATCCAGTCGAACGCTGCCTGTGCTTCGCCCAGCAATTTGGTCTCCACCGGCGTATGGCTGACGATGTTCAGCAGCTGCTTGTGGCTCCACACGTCATTCTCCAGAGGCGCGACATTCAGGTCGCCCACCAGGATGACGGGATCGTGTCTCTTCGCGTTTCGGCGCGCGAAGAATTTCTCCATCGCCTGCAGGAAATGCAGCTTGTGGGCGAACTTGTCGTTCCGCTTGGGGTCGGGAATGTCGCCGCCGGCGGGCACATAGAAATTGTGCAGCTCGACGCCATTGTCCAAGGTCACGCCCATGTGACGCGNNNNAGAACGGTTTTTTCGCCAGCACCGCCACGCCGTGATAGGCCTTCTGGCCGTGGATCGCCTGATGGTGATAGCCCAGTCTGTGGAAGGCTTCGGCGGGAAACAGCTCGTTCAGCACCTTGGTTTCCTGCAGGCATAGAACGTCCGGCTGTTCGTCGCGCAGGAAGCGGGTCACCAGATTGATCCGGTGGCGCACCGAATTGACATTCCAGGTGGCGATTTTCAACTTTTGCATCCCTTCCATGTTGCAACTGCACAGCGCTGTCCATGTCACGCAATTTAATTGCTAGTTCAATGACTTCAATAGTTTACGCCGGAATCTTGCCACAAATACTTATATAAACGCATAGCTAGCATTCATTGATTTGCAACTCTCAGCGGCATATATCGCACTGCAACAAAGAGTTCCGAACGATAGCTTAAAATATAATGCAAGGTACCTTGCGTAACATGGTAGCTTGCTGTACAAGTATCCGGAGCTGAATTTTGAAAAGGAGTACCGACATGACCAATTTCCGCATCCCCCTTCCGCAGCAGAGCGGCGTGAATGAGTTTATCGCCGAGGCGTTCAATGCCGCCACCATCGCCCTGGTGGGTGTTCTTGGCATCCTGACCCTCGCCGCGACCATCTAAGACGTGAGTTCTGCCAGGGGCCATCTGGCCCCCGGCGGCGGAGCCGCCCATAGTTAAATAGGGCCGGTGGCCAACGGCCACCGGGCCCGTGGCGAAATCGAGAGGGCGTCTCCCGTCCCTCCGGCAGACAGCCGCTCCACCCCCGCCCAGGCAATCATCGCCGCATTGTCGGTGCAGAGCCTGGGGGGTGGAATGCGGGTGACAAAGCCCTCTTCTTTGCACAGCCGGGCCAGCGCCGCGCCGATCGCCTGGTTGGCAGCGACACCGCCCGCCACCACCAAGGTGTTTGCGCCGGGAAAATCGCGGCGGAACATTTCCATGGCGATGCGGCTGCGGTCGCAGAGAATATCGATCACCGCAGCCTGGAAGCTCGCGCTGGCGTCTTCGATGTTGATGTTTTGCTGCGCCAGCTGACGCAATGCCGTCTTCAGGCCTGAAAAAGAAAAATCCGCGCGTTTTTCATTTCGCCTGTTCAGCAGCGGACGCGGCAGGTCGTAGGCGCGCGGGTTGCCGGTCTTGGCGGCCGCCTCCACCGCCGGCCCCCCCGGATAGGGCAGGCCCAGAATTTTCGCCGTCTTGTCGAAAGCTTCGCCCACGGCATCATCGATTGTGCTGCCGTAAAGCCGGAAGTCGTCGGCAGCGCCGACGCCGACAAGCTGGCAATGCCCGCCCGACACCAGCAGGAGCAAAAAGGGAAACGCCACGCCATGGGTCAGGCGCGCGGTCAAGGCATGGCCCATCAGGTGATTGACGGCAACCAACGGCTTGCCTGTTCCCAGCGCGAGAGCCTTGGCGGTGGTCAGCCCCACCATCACGCCACCGATCAGGCCGGGCCCCGCGGTGACGGCGATGCCGTCCAACGCGGCCAGCGAGAGCTCTCCAGATGGGCGCGGGACGCGATTTCGGGCACCACGCCGCCATAAGGGGCATGGGCTTCGGTCTGGCTGAACACGATATTGGACAGGATGGCGCCCGGACCGGGCGCGCGTCCGCGCACCACCGCAGCCGCGGTTTCGTCGCAGCTGGTCTCGATGCCCAAAAGGGTGAGAGGCTTGCCTGTCATGGGCCGCTGCTTTACGCCGAATGGGCGAGAGCGACTATGAGAATCTTGGTCACCAGACCATTGGAAGACGGCAGAGAAATCGCCGCGCGTCTCGCCGAACGCGGTCATCAGCCGCTGCTGGCGCCGCTGCTGACGCCGCGTTTCCATGACGGGCCACTTCTTGAGGATTCAGGGCCGGACTTGGCGAACGCCCGGGCGATTCTTGCCACCAGCGCCAACGGTATCCGCGCGCTCAGCCGGCGCACGGCTCGGCGCGATCTTTCGATCTTTGCGGTGGGCCCGCAAACCGCACAAGAGGCGCGCAAGGCGGACTTTACCGATGTTCGAAGCGCCGATGGCGATGCCAGGGCGTTGGCCGAAGCCACCATGCGCTGGGCGTCACCGGGGGCCATATTGCTGCATGTCTGCGCCGAGGATGCGCCCGGCAGCCTGGCGGAAATTCTCAGCCGCGGCGGCTTTACCGTCCGCCGCTGCGCGCTTTATGCGATCGAGCCGGCGACCTGTCTGCCGGCAGAGGCGAAAGCCGCGCTGCAGGAAGGCGCGCTGGATGCGGTAATGTTTTTCTCCCCGCGCACTGCCCGAATATTTGCGGGCCTGGCGGACGGTCTGCCCGTGCAAGGCTTGGCCGCTTTCTGCATCAGCCCGGCTACGGCCGAGGCCTTGTCGCCGATGGCTTTCGCGCGCGTGGCTGTGGCGGCTCGCCCCAACCAGGATGCGATGCTGGCGCTTGCCGGATAGCCTATTGAATAATCTGGCATTTTCAGGTGCGCGGCGTTGACCACTGTCTGCGCTTTGACGTGTTAAGCGCATTCGTCACCCAATAGCGCAGGCTGCGCATGGCGATCATCGCGCCCGCTCCAATCGGTCGCACCATCGTCGCGCATGGGCCGCCAGTGAAAACAAAACCAGTGCTTGCGAGGAGCCCCGCCCTCTGTGCAGACTTCGCGTATGCAGCATGAAGTTTTCGCGAACACGGAGGACTTCGGCGGCCCTGATATTGTGGCCGGGCCAGGACGGATTTCGCGCCCCGGGTTGGACGCGCCCTACACGAATTACGCGCTGGGCAAGCCTTATGACGAGATGTTCACCCGCGAGGGCAAGGCGCGGCTGCCCTATGCCGCAATGGACGCGCGCCTTTCCACCCTGCCGCTGGAAGAACTCAATCGCCGCCAGCAGGCGTGTGAGCAAAGCTTCCTGCACCAGGGCATCACTTTCACCGTCTACAACGACAACAAGGCCACCGAGCGGATCATTCCCACCGATCTTCTGCCGCGTATCGTCACGGCGAAGGAATGGGACCGCATCGAACGGGGCCTGACCCAGCGGATTCATGCGCTGAACCTGTTTCTGCGCGACATCTATACCGATGGCCGGGTGCTGAAGGACGGCGTGGTGCCGCGCTCGATGATCTACGGTTCCAAGCATTACCGCCGCGAGATGCGCGGGATTCCGGTGGCGCACGGCGCTTATGTCAATATCTGCGGCAGCGACCTGATCCGCAACGAAGCCGGCGACTTTGTGGTGCTGGAAGACAATCTGCGCGTGCCGTCGGGTGTCAGCTACATGCTGGCCAACCGGGATGTTGCACGCCGCGCTTTTCCGGCGGTGTTCCGCTCCATGGGCGTGCGCCCGATCGAGCATTACCCGCTGGAATTGCTGGCGACCTTGCGCTCGCTCACACCTTTTCACGAAGACGTTTCCATCGCGATCCTGACGCCGGGCGTGTTCAACTCCGCCTATTTCGAGCACGCGTTTCTGGCCCGCCAGATGGGGGTGGAACTGGTGGAAGGCCGTGACCTGCTGGTCAACGACAATGTCGTCTATACCCGCACCACTTCCGGCCTGAAGCGCATCGACGTCATCTATCGCCGCATCGACGATGATTTCATCGATCCCTTGATTTTTCGCGAAGACTCGGCGCTGGGCGTACCCGGCCTGTTCAACGCCTACCGCGCCGGCAATGTCACCATCGCCAATGCGCTCGGCACCGGCGTGGCCGACGACAAGGCGGTCTATGCCTATGTGCCCCGCCTGATCCGCTATTACCTGGCGGAAGAGCCCATCCTGGAGAATGTCGAGACTTTTCTGTGCCGCGAGGACAAGTCGCTCCATCATGTGCTGGCCAATCTCGACAAGTTGGTGGTGAAGGCGGTGGGGGAATCCGGCGGCTATGGCATGTTGATCGGCCCCCATGCCTCGCAGGGTGAACGCGACGACTTCGCCGAAAAGATCAGGGCCGATCCGGAAAATTATATCGCCCAGCCCACCATCCAGCTCTCCACCGCGCCGACCTTTGTCGGCAACGGCATTGAGGCGCGCCATGTGGACCTGCGGCCCTTCATACTGCATGGCGCGGAAACCAAGCTGGTGCCGGGCGCCCTGACCCGCGTTGCCCTGAAGCGCGGCAGCCTGGTGGTGAATTCCTCCCAGGGCGGCGGCTCGAAGGATACTTGGGTGCTTAGTCAATGAGCCGATCTCTCGCGCTTTCCTCGGTGTCATCGGGCCGAGCACACCGCGCGGCTGATCGCGGTGAAGCTGGAATCCATGGTGGAGCAGACGCCGGAGGATGCCGCCGCCAGTTGGGCCCGGGTGGTGGAATCGCTGACCGGCGAAAAGACGGCGCCGCTGCATCTGGATGCCTTCGCCATCACCCATAGGCTGGCGTTCGACCGCGACAATGACACTTCGCTGATCACCAGTCTCGCCCTGGCGCGCGACAATGCCCGCCAGGTGCGCGAGGCCTTGTCCAACGAAGTGTGGGAAAATCTCAACCGGCTTTACCTGCGCCTCGCACCCGTCACGATGAATTCGATCTGGGTGCATACCCCGGCGCGGCTGTTCCGCGAGGCGCTGGAGGAAATGCATGCCCTGGAAGGCGTGACCTATTCCACCCTCAGCCATGGCGAAGGCTGGTACTTTCTGGAACTGGGACGCCATATCGAACGGGTGCAGCAGCTGGGCCGGTTGCTGGATATCCATTTCAGCGCCGCGCAGCAGCAGGGCGGCACGGGGCCAAAATATTTCGATTGGCTGGTGCTGCTGAAATTCTGTACCGCGTTTGAGCCTTACACCAAGCAATATACGGCCTCGATCCGACCCCAGAAGATCGCCGAATTCCTGCTGTTCGATTCCGAATTTCCCCACTCCATCTGCTTTTCCGTGGACCGCATGACCGAAGCCCTGGCGCGGGTGGCGCCGGGCGCCCCGCCGGCGCGCCGTGCCGCGGTGGAACGGCTGGCCGGCCGGTTGAAGGCGGCGGTGGATTTCGGACAGGTGGATGAACTGATGTCGGGCGGTGTCGCCGCCTTCATTGCCGACATCACCAAGCAGTGCGAGCAGATCCATAAGGCGCTGTACAGCTCTTACATTACTTACGGCGCGGAGACGGTTCTCTGATGTTCTATTCCATCCGTCACGTCACGCGTTTCCGCTATTCCGGCCCGGTGCGCGAGTCGGTGATGGAGTTGCGCATGCAGCCGCGCTCGGAAGGGCCGCAGACTTTGCGCTCCTTCCAGATCTCCACCAACCCCCGCGCCCAGCTTTATGCCTATACCGATCACCTGGGCAACGCCGTCTATCACTTCAACCTGTTGCGCGAGCATGAAGAACTCAGGGTCGAGGCGCAGGCGACAGTGGAACTGGCCCATATGCCGGCATGGCCGGACAAGGTCGATCCACTGGAATGGAGCCGCTACAACAGCTTCAATCTCAGCGACGATCATTTCGACATGCTGGAACCGTCACGCTTTGCCAGGTCCTCACGCGAACTCGACAGCTTCATGACGATTGCCGACCTGGAAAAGCCGGTGGGCGATCCGCTTACGGCGCTGCGCACCCTGCAGCGCGGCATCTACGATTCCTTTGAATACGAACCCGGCGTCACGGAAGTGAATTCGCCGATCGAAGTGGCGCTGGAACAGCGCCGGGGCGTCTGCCAGGATTTTGCCCATATCATGACCGTGATTGCGCGGCTGTGGGGCATCCCCTGCCGCTATGTCTCGGGCTACCTGTACCACAAGGGCAGCCGCGACCGTTCCTCCGCCAACGCCACCCATGCCTGGGTGGAAGCCTATCTGCCGTCATTGGGCTGGGTCGGGTTTGATCCCACCAACAATATCATGGCGGGCGAACGCCATATCCGTGCCGCGGTGGGCCGCGATTACGCCGATGTGCCGCCGACCCGCGGCACCTATAAAGGCGGCGCTGACAGCGAACTTTCGATCGCGGTGTCGCTGGAACCGACCCAGGCGCCGGTGCGCCATGAAGACTTCTTGAAGGTGGCTCGTCCCATGGCGTCGCCGCCGCCGACCGCGTCGATGCCGGAGCGGCTCTACCACCAGCAGCAACAGCAACAACAATAGGCGCGGCGCTTTGGCCTAGCTTTTCTTGGCGAGCGAAGCGAGCTTAGAAAAGCTGGCCCCGCTTCGAGCCCGCGCAGCGGGCGAGGGCGGTGTGCCCTGAGTGCGTCGCGCGTGCTCACGTGCTATACGCACGCTCCGCGCGACGCTCCTGCTCAGGATCACAAAATCCCTCGCGCCAAGAAAGCTGGGCATGACCAAACGTAGAAAACGCGAATTGAGCGGCAAGTTGGAAGTGGGTGGCTATCCGCTGCGCTGGTCGCTGAAGAGCGAGCAGATCTGGGACCCGAAAGGCGAGCATGTCGGTCTGCGCCTGTCGGTCGAGCGCGAAGACGAGAGCCATCGCGAACTGGTTCTCGAATATCCTTTCCGGGAAGGCGGCAGGATCGAGCGTCCCGATATCGATCGTGACAGGCTGGGACAGGACATCCGCCGCGCGATGGACGCCGGCTGGAATCCCAAATCGCGTGGCCGGCCCTTTCATTTCCAGCTTTAGCCGGCCCGCTTAACGCCTGGTAAGGAATTGCCCGGCAATGCGTCAGCCTTTTGTTAACGCAAGCGGGCTTATTCTCGCCGCGTTCGAGAGGGAAGAGCGCTATGCCGCTGAAATTGTCGTTAAAGCCTGGTGAGAAATTCGTGCTCAACGGCGCGGTTCTGGCCAATGGCGACAAGCGCACCAGCCTGGTGATCCAGAACAAGGCCTGCGTCCTGCGCGAAAAAGACATCATGCAGCCGGAAGGCGCCAACACCCCGGCGCGGCGCATCTATCTTGCCATCATGATGATGTATCTGGACGGCGAGGCCAGCGAAGAGCCCTACAACGAATTTGCCCTGCGCATGACCGAATTCATGGGCGCCATCAGGACCCCCTCCATTCTGGCCGCCTGCGTGGATATCAGCCGCGATGTGGCGCAAGGCGCCTATTACAAGGCCTTGATCGCCTGCCGGAAGCTTTTCGAGTTGGAACAGGAGCGTTTGAACTATGAGCCTTAAAGCTTACAAGGCCGCGCAGGTTGCGACCGAAGATCCCCGCGTCACCGAGTACCGGCTGTTCGGCCAGGTCACCGGCGCATTGCTCAACGCCAAGCAGTCCAATGCCGTGGGCGGCCCGCTGGTCGAAGCGGTGGACTGGAATCGCAAGCTGTGGCGCACTTTGGCTGCCGATTGCATGGATGACCGCAACACCCTGACCCAGGACGTGCGCGCCAAGATCATTTCCCTGTCGCTGTGGGTGGCGAAATATTCTCGCAGCGTGACGCGTGAAAAAGCGCCGCTCGACCCGCTGATCGAGATCAACCGCACCATCATGCAGGGCCTGCAGGCCTCCTAGGCCCGCTTTACGCCCTTGCGCTTTGAATTGGGCAGCTGCTATTGCGGATCGCTGGGCAACACCGGGCGCGCGGTGGGGATGATGTCCGGACCAGCCTGCACGCCCTGCAGCGCCACTGCCACCTTGATCTCGCAGCTGTCCACCGGGTTGGCTTCGTTCACCGGCACGCCGGAAACAAAATCCTCCAGCAGCGGCTTGTCGGGCGCCAGCGCGGCGGCAAACACCACACCGGCGGTACGGCAGAAATTCTCATGCGCACCAGGCTTGGTGCGGCGCTGTTCGGCATGGGCAATGGCGCGGGTCTTGAAAGAGTCATAGGCGGCATCGCCGCGGGCATTGCCGTTCAGGCGCTTGAACATCCGCAACATCGTGGCGTCCGACCGGCGCAGCTCCTTGTTGAACACGGTCTGGAATCGATTGAACAGCGCCACTTCCCTGGGGCCGCANNNTGCACGGCCGACACCTGGATGGCGGAGATTTCCGCCGCACTGGCGCAGGCCGAAGACACCGCCCGGGCCTGCAACAGGGAGGCATTGGTCAGGGTGAGGGCGGCCACGCAGGCGCCCAGCGTCATCCACTTCATTTGAACCTCTTCGATTGTCCCGCTGGCCGCAACCTTAACCTTATCGCTGCGCGCCAGCCAAGCCTTTGGAAACAGGGAACTTTCATGATCCTTGCATCAGGTTGAGGAAACACCAAGGACACCCGGGCGTTTTAAATCATATGCGTCGTTTTCGGTCCCTCACTTTGGCTTTCCTGGCAGCCGCTGCCGGACCGGCGCCTGCCTGGACTTTCCGCGTGCCCGACAGCAGAGCCGCGCCGCCGACGCAACACCAGATAGAGTTGCATTACGCCGATAGCCGGCCCCAACCCTATGCCATGAACTATGCCGACGAGGCGGCCCAGACGCTGGGAATCCAGAACGGCAAATGGGAGGCTTTCGACACCCGTTCCAGCGACCCGCTGATGCCCAGCCTGAAGGGCGGTATTGACGGCGGCCGGGCGATGATCGGCCTGCAGTGGCGTCCCGGCCAGTAGGCACCCAGCCAAACACGGCCTTTCCCCGCTTGCCGCATTTTAGTATTGGTGCGCACGACTTTGTTCTAAGGCGTGCCTGGCGGCACGCGGGCGCGCATGGAAGCGCGCCGGTTCATTACAGCGCCCGGCGCGCGAGGAGATGCATGGCCTATAAAATCGCGGTGATCGGGGCGACCGGCAATGTCGGCCGGGAAATGCTGAACGTCCTGGTCCAGCGCCAGTTCCCCATCAGCGAAGTCGTGGCGCTCGCTTCCACCCGCTCGATCGGGACCGAAGTCTCGTTCGGCGACGGCGTCCTGAAAGTGAAGGCGCTGGACTATTATGATTTCAAGGGTACCGACATTGCCCTGATGAGCGCCGGCGGCGTCATCGCCAAGGAATGGGCCCCCAAGATCGCGGCCCAGGGCTGCATCGTGATCGACAATTCCAGCGCCTGGCGGATGGACCGGCAGGTGCCGCTGGTGGTGCCGGAGGTCAATGCCGACGCGCTGAACGATATTCCCAAGGGCATCATCGCCAATCCCAATTGTTCCACCGCCCAGCTGGTGGTCGCTTTAAAGCCGCTGCACGACCTGTTCACCATCAAGCGCGTGGTGGTGTCCACCTATCAGTCGGTTTCCGGCGCCGGGAAAGACGCGATGGACGAACTGTTCCGCCAGACCCGCGCCGTGTTCGTGGCCGATCCGGTCGAAGTCTCGCAATTCACCAAACAGATCGCCTTCAATGTCATCCCCCATATCGATGTCTTCCTGGATTCCGGTTTCACCAAGGAAGAATGGAAGATGGTGGTGGAGACACAGAAGATCCTCGATCCCGACATCCAGGTGACCGCCACCTGCGTGCGGGTGCCGGTGTTCGTCGGCCACAGCGAGTCCGTCAATATCGAATTCGAAAAGCCGGTCACGGCGGAAAAGGCCCGTGCCGCCCTGCGCGCCGCGCCCGGCATTCTGGTAGTGGATAAGCGCGAGGATGGCGGCTATGTCACGCCCATCGAATGCGCCGGCGAAGATGCCACCTTCGTCAGCCGCATCCGCAAGGATCCCACGGTCGAGAATGGACTGAATCTGTGGATCGTGGCGGACAATCTGCGCAAGGGCGCCGCGCTCAACGCGGTGCAGATCGCGGAATCGCTCGTCAATCGGAAATTGCTGAGGGCCGCCTGACGGCGCCCATTTCCCTGGAGAGATACAATGCCGAAAGCTTACTGGATCGCGCGCGTGGATGTTCACGACCCCGAGACCTACAAGAAGTATGTCGAGACCGGCAAACCGGCCTTCGAGCGCCATAACGCAAAATTCCTGACGCGCGGCGGCAGGACCGAGGTGCTGGAAGGGGCGGCCCGCGCCCGCAATGTGGTGATCGAATTTGCGTCCATGGAAGACGCGCTGGCCTGTTATCATTCACCGGAATACACCGCCGCCAGGAAAATTCGCCAGACCGTGAGCGAAGGCGAGTTCATTCTTGTCGAAGGGGTTTAAACCAAGACGTTCCGTACTGTTTGTGCCGGGCTCCAGCGAGAAAATGCTGGAGAAGGCGCGCAACCTGCCGTGCGACGTGGTGGTGCTGGATCTTGAGGATTCGGTGGCGCCGCAGGCCAAGCAAGCCGCCCGGACCGCGGTTTGCGCCGCGGTGAAGGATTATGGATCACGCGAAGTGGTGGTGCGCATCAACCCGCCCGCCTCGCCCGACGGCCGGGCCGACCTGGAAGCCGTGCGTGCTGCCAGCCCCGACGCGGTGCTGCTGCCCAAGGTGGAAAGCGCCGCCGACATCGCCGCCGCCAAAGGCGGCGTTCCCATCTGGGCCATGATCGAAACACCGCTGGGCGTCCTGAATGTCGCCGCCATCGCCGCCAGCGGCGTTGCGTGCCTGGCGATGGGCACCAATGATCTATTGAAGGCGATGCAGGCCCAGCCCCTGCCGGACCGGCGCAACCTGTGGACGGCGCTGAGCCAGACGGTGATCGCAGGCCGCGCCCATGGCGTGAGCGTGATTGATGGCACCTACAACGATATCAGAGACGATGCAGGCTTTGCCGAAAGCTGCGCCCAGGGCCGTGCCTTTGGCTTTGACGGCAAGACCTTGATCCATCCCGGCCAGATCGAAGCCTGCAACCGCGCCTTCGCGCCGTCGGCGGAGGAAATCGCGCAGGCGCGGCGCATCCTCGACGCCTTTGCGCAAAATCCCGGGAAAGGCGCCATCGCGATCGACGGGCAGATGGTCGAGCGTCTGCACGCCGACCAAGCCCGGCATCTGCTGGCGCTGGCCGCCGCAATCGAAAGCCGCGCCTGATGCTTCTGGCGCAGTATCGCAGGGCGGTGACCAGAGGCGAGCTTCGCGCCGATGCCGCGCAGGAAAATGCCGTGCGCAAGCTGAACCAGCTGGCGCTGGCGCTGGTGGAAAAACGCGCCTTCTCGCTTTTCGGAAAGAAACCGGAGCCTCCACGGGGACTTTACATCTGGGGCGATGTCGGGCGCGGCAAGACGCTCTTGATGGACTTCTTCTTCGAGGAAGCCCCGATCGCCGGGAAACGCCGCGCCCATTTCAACCGCTTCATGGTGGAGGTACATGCCCGCATCCATGCCGAGAGGCAGCGAACCGGCAGCAGCGATCCCATTCCCGTCATTGCCCGCGGCATTGCCGAGGACGTGCGGCTGCTGTGTTTCGACGAATTCCAGGTCACCGATGTCGCCGATGCCATGATCCTGGGCCGGCTGTTCGACCAACTTTTCGCCGAAGGCGTCATCATTGTCGCCACCAGCAATACCGCGCCCGACCGGCTGTATGAGGGCGGGCTGAACCGCCAGCTGTTCCTGCCCTTTATCGCCGAGATCAAGCAGCGCCTGGAGGTGGTGGAGCTGAACGGTCCCACCGACTACCGGCTGCAGCGCATTGCCGGCTTGAATGTCTATCTGACGCCGCTGGGGCGCGACACCGATGCCGCCATGGATGCGGCCTGGAAGCGGTTGACCGACTGCAAGTATGGCAAACCCACCAGCCTGACGGTGCTGGGCCGGCAGGTGCCGGTGCCCCAGGCGGCGCACCACGTGGCGCGCTTTGCGTTCGACGATTTATGCGCCCGGCCGCTGGCCGCGGCGGATTTCCTGGCCGTGGCCCAGGAATTCCACACCCTGTTGCTGGATCACATTCCTGTTCTATCGCCGGAAATGCGCAATGAGGCGCGGCGTTTCATCCTGCTGATCGACACGTTATACGACGAAGGCGTGAAACTGGTCTGCTCGGCCGCTGCCCCGCCCCAGGCGCTCTATCCGGCTGGCGATGGTGCGGAGGCTTTCCGCCGCACCGCCTCACGCCTTGCCGAAATGCAGAGCGAAGACTATCTCAAACGTGGTCACGGCATTCATGGGCTGACGCAATGACGGGTGTTTTGTGGGCGTGCGCCTTCGTGCTGGTCTGTATCGGCTTCTACCGCTACGGCCTGCCGTGGCTGAAGCGGTTCGACCAGGCCAATGTGGCGCGGATCGCCCAGCAGGAACGCGACAAATCCGATGCCAATGCGCATTTCCGCCATGCCCTGGACGTGGCGAATGAGCAGGTCGAAGAGGTGCAGGAAATAAAAACAGGAGACGTCACGCATTATCTGTTCGAGGCGCAGGTCTTCGCCACCCGCGATGAGGCGGAAGAAATGCGCGCCCGGCGGGTTGGCGTGGTGGCGCGGCGGTTCTATGAGGAATTGCCGGCCGCCCTGGCGGGTGCTGCGGAGCGCGGCCGCATGTCGGCGCGAGAGCGCGCGTCATCGCGCTGGAAGCGGACCGTTCACTAGCTGTCATCGCCGGCGAGCGCGAACGCAAGTGAGTGCGAGGGAAGGGGACCCAGGTGGAGGGATTCAGCCCGGTCTTTCCACCTGGGTTCCCTTCCCCTCGCTTTGCTGACGCAAAGCTCAGCCGGGAATGACATTGGAGCTAAGCCGCTTCGCCCTTCATCAAGCGGGGCAATTTTCCGACATCGCCTCCCGCATGGCGCATGAAGAACCGGCGCGCGGGGCCGATAGAGTCGACAATCCCCAGTCCCAGATCGCGCAGATGGCGCAGCGGCGCGATGTCGTTGGAGAACAGGCGATTGAGCGCATCGGTGGAGGCGGCCAGCGCAAAGGAATCAAACCGCCGCCAGCGTTCGTAACGCTTGAGCGTATCCAGCGCCCCGATGTCGCGGCCCAGGCGGCCTGCATCCAGCAACACCTCCGCCAGCGCGGCTGCGTCCTTCAATCCCAGATTCAGACCTTGTCCCGCGATCGGGTGGATGCCATGCGCGCAATCCCCGGCCAGTGCAAAGCGCGGACGCACGAAATCCCGCGCCAGATGGAAGGACAGGGGATAAGACCAGCGCGGTCCGGCCGATCTGGTTTTGCCGAGATGGCTGCCGAAGCGCCGCGCCAGCTCGTCATTGAAGCCCGCCTCGTCCAGCGCCAGCAGCGCCGGCGCCTTGGCCTTGGCTTCCGTCCACACCAGCGACGAACGATTTCCGGTCATGGGAAGGATGGCGAACGGACCCGAAGGCAGGAAATGCTCATAGGCCACACCGTTGTGCGGCTGTTCATGTTCCACCGTGGCGACGATGCCGGTCTGGGGATAGGACCAGCCGATGATCTGCACCCCCATCTGGGACCGCAGCATCGATTCACGGCCATCGGCGGCGATCGCCAGGGTTGCCGAAATTTCCTCGCCATTGTCCACC
>WNFL01338335.1_pt1 | contig 18240 bp, 14 predicted proteins | sample 5400361 | NCBI WGS metagenome assembly WNFL01 (sample SAMN13153351, study PRJNA577476) | soil metagenome | isolation source: 40 cm soil on Douglas fir-dominated hillslope | place: USA:California | collected 2013-09-17
CACAACCGGCAATTTTTGCGCATTCGCCGGCCGCACCAGGTAGCCCTTGATGCTGCCATTGCCCTGCGGCGAGGGAATCGTGACCTCTTCGCCCTTGATGCGCTTGTCGTCCGGTTGAACCTCGATTGCCAAAGCATAGTTCGGCTTCAGCGCCTCGAAGAGCGCTGCGGCGGTCATTCCGCCGACGGCATATTTTTGTGCACCATCCATGAACTCGCGGCGGCTGATGCCGCCATGCACATAACCGTCAAACAGGTTCAAGAGCTCCTGGGGGAAATCGGATGCTTTCATACGTGTCATGGGATGTTCCCTCTATCTGCTGGAATCGTGAAAACCGGGGGCGGGGTGTGACGGCGAAAGAATATCCAGCGACGGAGTGATTGTCATGCCCCGTAGTCACCAGGGCCGGGGGAGGATAATATCAGCTCCGGCGGGAACGGGCCGGCTTGCGCAACCTTGACTCCGCTTCAGGGTGCTCGACATAGTAACGGGAATTTGACCAAGTTGGCATCGCCACGCGCTTGAAAAAAACCTGGGAGGTTACCGATGAAAAACATGCTTGGAGTTGCAGTTTTGTTGGGCACCGCTGTGGCGGCCGTCAGCGTGATCGGCGCGATACAAGCCGCCGATCAGCAATTGCAACAGCCCGCTTGGGCCTATGGCGTACCGCCGCCGCCCGCTCCGGGGGCTACGCCACCCGCGCCGGCGCGCGACGATGGGAAGATTTTCACGCTGTCCGGCACGGACAAGAAATTCACCTTCAACCAGATCCGCGGTCGCCGCGACAATGACACGCCGGCCCGGATCGGCCCTGCTGACTGGTATCCGGAAGATCACCCGGCGATGCCGAAAATCGTGGCCGAGGGTGACGACTCGCGCGGGATTGTCGCTTGCTCGCTCTGTCACTATCCGAATGGCAAAGGTCGTTCGGAGAACGCCAGCCCCCAAGGGCTGCCGAAGGAATACATCGTCCGCCAATTGCACGATATGCGCGACGATATGCGGGCCAGCGCCGAACGCCGCAAAGCCAATACCCAGGCCATGGTCAGCTTCGCAAAGGCGATGACCGAAGATGAGATCGCAGCCGCCGCGAACTATTTCTCCTCTATGAAATGGACACCGTGGATCAAGGTCGTTGAAACCACGACGGTGCCGAAGACCCGCAGCCAGGGCGGCTTGTTTATCCCGCTTCAGGGCGCTGCGGCGGGTACCGAACCGATCGGCAACCGAATCATCGAAGTACCCGTGGACTCCGATCACACCGAGACGTTGCGTGATCCGCGCTCGCCGTTCATCGCCTATGTGCCGGTTGGTGCGGTGGCGAAGGGTAAGGACATCGTCACGACAGGCGCTGGCGGAAAGACGATGCGGTGTGCGGTCTGCCATGGCGAGGATCTGAACGGCATCGGATCGGTGCCGGGCATCGCCGCCCGCTCACCGAGCTACATCGCACGGCAGCTGAACGATATTCAGCAGGGCGCGCGTCACGGAGACATGGCCGATTTGATGAAACAAGTTGTCGCCAAGCTCACGCCGGACGACATGCTGAACATCGTCGCCTATACGGCGTCGCTGCCGGCACCCGCTTCGAAGTAAGCGGCTACCGCTCGCCTGTTTTCGCCCGCCGGCCCCTAATCGGGTCGCGCGGGCGAAAATTTTTCCGGTGCTCCAACGTTTATGGGTGCCTCGGCTAGGGCAACGCGAAAACATAGATCGCGCTCGCGCCACGCACAGGAGGCGCCATGACTTTGGTCGTCAGAGCAAGGACGTTCGAGGTCAACGACTGCCCTTCGCCGGTGAACATCATCACATATTGCTTGCCGTTCACGGCATAGGTGATCGTGCTCACCATGACCATGCCGCCGACCACCGACTCCCAAAGCACTTTGCCGTCGTCGGCGTCGAGCGCGCGAACGCGCCGGTTCAAATCACCGAAGAAAACAAGACCGCCTGCGGTCGTCACGACCGACCCATTCGTGCCCTGTGGCTGCGAGTAGATCACTTTCATCTCGCCCGTCGCCGCATTGATCTTGCCGATATTCATGTATTTGTTCGGATCGGAACCGGGGCGAATGACGCCCGCACGCGGACCATAGCCCGTCGGGCTCTCGGCATCGGCGGTCATCGACAGACATTGATCGTGGAACGGCACGTAGAGCGAATTGGTCTGCGGGTTATATGATGTCTGCATGATCGCGCGCGTGTTGTGGTAGCAGCCGACGATGTGATCGCCATCCTTCTTGAAGACCTTGTCGAAATTGATCTGCGTCTGGCCGGTCTTCACATCGATGCCGTTCATATTGATGTTGGGATCGTCATAGGGGAACGGTCTCGCCCACAGGAATTGGCCGGTTGCCTGCTCGAGGGCGAACATGCCGCCGCCTTCCGCCGAGGTCAGGATGATGTCGTGCTCGGCTCCGGGCTTGATGGCGGGGTTGATCCATCTCACGAACTTCGGATCGGGGCTGACGCGGGTATGAATAAGGATGCGTTCGTGGTTGTGGTCCGCATCCCAATCATCGCCCGGCAGTTCCTGGTAGTACCAATTGAGCTTGCCCGTTTCGACGCTCAGCGCGAGGGTCGAGTTGCTGTAGAGATCGGCTGGTGCGGTGACCGAGACGGCATCGGCCGCCCCGTGGCGCAGCAACCGCGTGTACGGATTGGGATTGGCGACGCTCCAGTAGAGAACCTTGCGGTTCGGATCGTAGGAACCGACTTGGCCCCACGGCCCCGCTGCGCGCTGCTCGACCGGCACATTGCCCCAGGAATCCCCGCCGGGCTCGCCGGGGGCAGCCGTGGTGAAGAATTTCCAAACCAGCTTGCCGGTCATCGCATCGTTCGCCGCGATGAAGCAGTTCTCCCGCTTGGCCTGCGCACAGGTGCGGTTCGAGATCACCTTGCCGTCGGCGACCAATAGCCCGCCGGCTTGCTGGCCGCCATTGTCGAGCTTGTTTTCCCAACGCTGCTTGCCGGTCTTGGCATCGATCGCAACCAGGAATCCATCGGGCGCCGCGAAGTAGATCATGTCCTCGTAGATCGCGAGGCTCTTCTCTCGAGCCGCCGTGCCGCGGACCCCTTCGGGATATTTGCGCGCATATTCCCAGATGAGATCGCCGTTCGTCGCATCGACGGCTTGTATCGTCGCGCCCGGCGCGAACAGATACATCACGCCGCGATAGACGATCGGCGTCGATTCCTGAGTGCCGGCCGGCAGACCGCGCGCCCAGGCCATCCTGAGCTGACCGACATTTGCCTTGTTGATCTGATTGAGCGGACTGAAACGCTGCTCGTTATAGGTTCGGCTGACCATTAGCCAATCGGCGGGATCGGGATTGTTCAGCATCGCCTGTGTGACGGGAACGAAATTCTGTGCCGCGGCGTTGGAACCCGGCGCCGCGATTGCTGCGGAAGCGCTAAGCAGAATTGCCAAGAGGCGATGCGAATTGCGCATGTTTTCCCCGCTAGATTGTTGGTTTCCTCCCGGCCGGTTCCATCGCAGCCGAAGCTGCTGAACGGTACCGCGAAGCCTGATAGCTGGACAAGACTCGTCAGCCTGTCGATGTGTATAAGAAAACCCAACGATCTGCGGGAGGGCGAGAATGGCGCGTGAAAGTCGAGCGGGATTTGTCCTTTTGGCCGCTGCTTTCGCGGTCTCGACATTGGGAGCGGCGGCCCGGGCCCAACCAACCCAATATCCCAAGCCCACCGAGCTCCCCAATCCGTATCGGCTGGTCGAGGGGTGGCCGACGATTCCCAAAAACATGAACGGCGGCAAATGGGGAGAGGTGATCCGCGTGCATGTCAATCGCGACGGCAACATCTGGATATTCCATCGCTGCTTCAACACGGTTCCAGCCGGCCACGCGACTTGCATTGGCCGAGGCGACGCCAATCCGCCGATTTTGGAATTCGATCCGTCAGGCAAATTGCTCAAGAGCTTTGGCGTCGGGCTGTTCGCCTATCCGCACGGCTTCACCATCGATCCGGATGGAAATTTGTGGACGAGCGACGTCAATGACGAGGAAACCGTGCTCGGCATGTCGGCCAAGAACGCCCAGGGCGTGGTGAGGGGGCAGGAGGTTTTCAAACTGAGTCCGGCCGGAAAAGTTTTGATGATGATCGGCAAGGAAGGCGTCGCCGGGAATGGTCCCGACACATTCGACCGGCCGACCGGCGTTGCCGTTGCGCCCAATGGCGACGTCTTCGTGTCGGATGGGCATTTACCGAACAAGCACGACAGCGCCCGCATCGTGAAGTTCACCAAGGACGGCCGGTTCATCAAGAGTTGGGGACACAAGGGCACAGCGCCCGGCGATTTCGACGAGCCCCACGACATCTTCATCGGCGGTTCGCAGCAACGGCTCTACGTCGCCGATCGCAGGAACAGTCGGATTCAGGTCTTCGACCTGGACGGCAAGTTCATCGCTGCGTGGAAACAATTCGGTCAGCCCAGCTCGGTCTTTGTCGGAAAAGACGACACAATTTACGTGGGCGCCTCATTCCCCGATGCGAAGGCCAAGAGGGGCGAGATCCGGGGCATCGTGGTCGGCAATGCCAAAGACGGCTCGCTGAAGGCGTTCATTCCCGACATTTCGGACCTCAACAATTCGGATGTCGGAACGACCGCGTCAGGCATTGCGGCCGACGATATGGGCAGCATCTACGCCGCCGACGTTGCAGCGCACAATTTGCGCAAATACATCAAAATCAACTAGAGACCCGAGCCCTTCCGCCGATCCGCGGAGGGCGGCAACAGCTTGAAAAACAACCAGTCGTTGCAAGCGCTGCGGCGGACCGCCGCGCCGGTATTAAGCCGTCATTATCCATGGCCGGCCTATCGTCCCATCCCTGCGCTGCCGCCGATCCTATCGCGAGCGGGCCTCGCGAGTGATCCAGGGGAGAGCAATGGCGGTCTTCGATGTGCGAAACTGGCTCGCAAGAGCGCGCAAGTCGAAACTGAGCACGCGCGTCACCATTCTGTTCGTCGGCGCTTTCATCCTGCCCTGGTGCCTTTATGCCTGGCTGACGATCACCGAACGCGCCGAGCAGGTGAAGAGAACCGAACACAATCTCGCTCCCTTGGCCGCCGCTTACGCGGAGCATGCCATGACACTGATGCGTCTTGGCATTGCCCTGCCGGCGGACGAGGCCGTTCTGAAATCCGGTCTTCTCAATGCGACGGAACAGGGCGAGACGGAGCTCGCCGCGTTTCGCAAATCGCTAAACGCGCCGGGCGTAAATTTCTCGCTGCACACAATCGGGAAACCGAGCGAAGTGAGCGGCCGCGACGCGGCGCAGGATCTTGCGCCATCGTTCGCCGACAGAAACGGCCTCATCATCGCCGAGGCTGACCGTCCCGCGGCCGGGATCGCCGCCACCACATCGATGAGCAAGGACGAAGCTCTGAAGGAATGGCGCGCACGTGCCGATGACGCGGTGATCGCCCTGCTTCTCCGCTCGCTGTTTGTTGCCGGTGTGGGCTATTTTCTCGTGCAGCAGCTGCGCTGGCGCGAGGCTGTGCAAACCGAGCTCGTGCGCGCCAAGGAAACGGCGGAATCCGCCAACCGCGCCAAATCCGCGTTCCTCGCCAACATGAGCCATGAGCTGCGGACACCGCTCAATGCGATTATCGGCTTTTCCGAGATCATCAAGACCCAGACATTCGGCCCGCGAAGCGACCGCTATCCCGATTACGCCGGCCACATCTTCCACAGCGGCACGCATCTGCTCGCCCTCATAAACGACATTCTGAACCTGTCGAAAATGGAAGCAGGCCGGATGGCGCTGCACGAAGAGGAGGTGGATCTTGGCGCTATGGTCGAGTCTTGCGTGACGCTCGTTGAAACGCAGGCGCGGCAAGGGAAAATTCGAATCTTGATATCCCTGGATGAGCAGGTTCGCTCGATACGCGCAGATGACCGGCGCTTGCGGCAAATCCTCATCAATCTGCTGTCGAACGCGGTGAAGTTCACGCCCGATGGCGGCCAGATCTGCATATCGAGCGCATTGGAGAATGGCGGTCTCGCCATCGCCGTCATCGACACAGGCGTCGGAATTGCGGCGGAAGACATCCCCAAGGCCATGACGCCTTTTGGGCAGGTCGACAGCAAGGTTCGCCGAAAACACGAAGGGACCGGTCTGGGGCTGCCGCTCGCCAAACAGCTTGTCGAGCTGCATGGCGGCACATTCCGCATCGAAAGCAAAATCAATGGCGGGACGACCGTGACGTTTGTCCTGCCGCCCGACCGCATCATCGCCTCGCCCGTGCGCCTGGTGGCCGCGCGGGCGGTCGGCTGATTGCGGAGATACTCGCGCGCCCCACAAGCGGCGCTCCCTATTTCCGTGTCGAGTGTCCCCCTCCCCCCTCCCGGCAAGAAGCGTTACAGTGCGGCCCTACAGTGTCACCGGGAGGCTCCCATGCGCCGAATGAATCTCATCGCTCTCGCGGCAACGCTTGCCATGACGGCCCTTGCCGGATTCGCAGGTCCGGTACGCGCGCAGGTTATCGTGTTCGAAGGCGCCCGGCTCATCGTGGGCGACGGACGCGCCCCCATCGAGAACGCGACGATCCTCGTGGACGGCGCGAAGATCGTCCAAGCGGGTCCCGGCGCCGCGATTAAGGCGCCCACCGGCGCCACACGCGTGAACCTCGCCGGCAAGACGGTGATGCCGATGATCCTCGACACGCACGTTCATCTCAGTCAGACGCGCGACGCGATCATCCGCGACTTGAAGCAGCGTGCTTATTACGGCGTCAGCGCCGCCCAGAGCATGGGGACCAACAAATTCGACGTGCTCCCGATACGCAACGAGACCATCCCCGGGGCCGCACGGTTTCTGGCCGCAGGCCGCGGGATCACCAGACCCGAACCGGGACGCGACAACACGCCCTATTGGATCAACACCGAGGCCGAGGGGCGCGCGGCGGTGCGCGAGCTCGCGGCGCAGAAGGTCGACATCGTCAAGATCTGGGTCGACGACCGCAACGGCATGTATCCGAAGCTGACACCCGCGCTCTATCGCGCGATCATCGACGAAGCGCACAAGAACGGCTTGCGCGTCACCGCCCACATCTTCACGCTCGAGGACGCGAAAGGCCTGCTGCGCGCCGGCGTCGACGCGTTCGCCCACAGCGTCCGCGATCGCGACGTCGACGACGAATTCATGACGCTCGTCAAGCAGCGCCCGAACCTGGTGGTCAATCCGAACCTGCCCGACCGCGGCGTGAAGACGGATGTCTCCTGGCTGAGAGCCAGCCTTCCTCCTGCCGAATTTCAGAAGATCGAGGAAGAGAACACCGACAATCCCAAGGCGCAGACCGCGCACGCGATCCAGGCACGCAACCTCGCCAAGCTGAACGCTGCCGGCGTGAAGATCGTGGTCGGCACGGACGGCAACACGCCTTGGGCGCCGCATGTCGAGATGGAGGACATGGTGCTCGCCGGGATGACGCCGATGCAGGTCATCGTGGCCTCGACGAAGAACGCCGCCGAGTTCCTGCGCGTCGCCGACGCGGGCACCATCGAAGCGGGCAAGAGCGCCGACCTCCTCGTGCTGGACGCGAACCCGCTCGACGACATCAAAAACACGCGGCGCATCTCGTCGGTGTATCTGCGGGGCGTGCCCGTGAGCCGCGCGGGACGGCCGTAATCCGCGGCGGTGGTTCGCATCGCCACGTGTTCGGGTCGTAGCGGTTGGCTGCTACGCGGCCTTCAATCCGATACTTTGGGCACAATCGCCCGAATGAGGAACCAGACAACCCAGATCGTGCAGATTTCCAGAGCGCGATTTATCGTTGCCGCATACAAGACGCCGCTGTTGGGTGAGATGATTCCGCCAACGATGACAAGAAGCGTCGTGATCCCAGCCCACGCCAGCGCGTAGCCTCGTTTGGGATTGCGCAAACACAAAACCAGAACAATGGAATACCCGATGCCGTCGGCAATGCCGGGACCCGCGAAGATATCAAGCGAGAAAAGCGCAAGCGTCAACGCGAGCTGAATGGCGAACAGCGCCGCGTAATTGGCTTTGATTGCGCCGTTGACCATCTTGCCCGTGCCAAGCCCCGCCCATCGACTACCCCGCAATAGACCAGGGCCGCCGAGATAGTCCAGCCGAACATAACCAAAATTGGCCAAGGTGGATGGCCGTGGGCCTGGGGCGCGCACTATCTGGGGTGACGCAATTCTTCAAAGGCAAGGCCGGCCGGGATAGCCAAGGCAAGGCCCCGCCCTGCGGCGCGGCGCGGGGTCGGAATTGCCGGCACCGCCCGGAGCGTTTCCTCCTTTGACCGCGTTTGCCGGCGAGCAGCTTGTCCCATTGTTGCCGCCGGCAGGACCAGGCGGCCCAGCACATTCGCCCACATGGCGTCCGTCGCCCGGCGGCGGGCCGCTCCCATCCTTGTTGGTCATACCAAGCTGGCGACGATCGCCTGCGCTGTTCGGAGTGCCTGTCGCTGGTGCTGTTCGCGTGCCGGACGGCGAGCGCGCAGAGGTTTGTCCGATGGCTGCGCCGTTATTCGCCAAACCGACGAATGCGGAAGCCAGGATCAAGATCGAGATGGCAACTGCGAAGCCGCGGATGACAGCTTCCTCTTCGAACGAGAGAATTCACCGAGATCGCTGAGGGTACGCCAAGTTCGAGCGCTCTATCTGGCCGCGCAATGATATCGGCGTCATGTTCACGTTGGCTTCGGCGGCAGATCACGCAGATTACCGAGATGAAATCTTTCGGCCCGTGCCACGGCGCGGCGCATCCCTACCCCTACCCCGCCATGCGCAGCTTGGCGTCGGTGCAGGCTTGCAGCGACTCCAGCGTGACCCCCGGCGCCATGTCGAGCACTTCGAAGCCGCGCTCCGTCACATCGATCACCGCGAGATTTGTATAGACTCGCTTCACCACGCACGCCGCCGTCAGGGGATAGGCGCAGCGCGACACGATGCGCGGCAGCCCGTATCGCACCGCCGACCGCCGGCACCGCATCGTTCTGCGACGTCGCCCAATTGGCGATGTCGCCGTTCTCGGCGACCTCATAGGCGCCGAGCACGCAGAGATCGAGATGCCCGCCACGGATCATGCCGAAGCTGTCGGCGTGGTGGAACAGGCTCGCGCCTTTGACCAGCGTGATGTTCTGCTTGGTCGCGTTGACCAGCCAGGTGTCCACCTGGTCCTTGGGCGGCACCGGCCCCATGCCCAGCACGCCGTTCTCGGAATGGAAAACGACTTCGCGGCCCGCCGGGATGTGGTCGGGAATGAGCGTGGGGAGGCCGAGGCCGAGATTGACGTACCAGCCTTCGGGAATGTCGCGCGCTAGACGCGCGGCCATCTCCTGACGGCCCCACGGTTTCACAACATCCTCGGTCACACTCGCTGTCACGGCTGGTCCTCGTTGCTCATGTTCATGCCGGCGGCGGATCGGCGCTTTCCACATGGACCACACGGTTCACGAAGATGCCCGGCGTCACAATGGATTCGGGATCGAGCTCGCCCAATTCTACCATATGGCGCGTCTGCACGATGGTGAGCTTGGCCGCCATCGCCATCACCGGATTGAAATTGCGCCCCGGATTGAAATTGCGCCCCGTCCCGCGATAGGTGAGATTGCCCCAGCGGTCGGCGCGCCACGCCTGGATCAGCGCCACATCGGCATGCAGGGCGCGCTCCATGACGTAAGTCCGCCCGTCGAATTCGCGGATCTCCTTGCCCTCCGCAAGCCGGGTACCCACGGCGGTCGGCGTGTAGAAGGCCGGAACGCCGACGGCGGCAGCGCGGATGCGCTCCGCGATCGTGCCTTGCGGCACCAGTTCCAGCGCGATCTTCCCCGCTTTGAACAATTCTTCGAAGGCAGGCGGCGTGGGCCGCGGAAAGCTGCAGACCAACTTGGCGACGCGCCCCAACCCGAACAGTTTGGGCAGCATCGGCGAGCCGAAGCCCGCATTGTTCGAGACGATGGTGAGATCGCGCGCGCCCTGTGCGATCAGCCCCTCGAGCAGCTCTTGCGGCTGCCCGACGACGCCGAAGCCGCCCAACAGGACGACCGAGCCGTCTTTCACGCCGGCCAAAGCTTCGGCGATGCTGGCGACGCGCTTGTCGATCATGCAAACAAATTCCCGAATGCCAAGGTTTAGCCCCGCCTATTGTTGGCTTGCTTTTCTCCGCTTTGGGCGCACATGACAAGCAGAACAGAATGTGACACGGCGTCCTTTGAACTGATACGATCCATCCGGAATCATGACGACACCTTCAAACCCCTACGCCGATCCCCTGGACGCGGCGTTCGATCCGCCATCGGACGGGCCGATGTCCTCGCCCGCGGGCGGGCCGGCGCCCACAGCCGATCCCGCCTATTTGCGCGGGCTGAACGCGGAGCAGCGCGAAGCCGTGCTGGCCCTCGACGGCCCGGTCCTGGTGCTGGCCGGCGCCGGCACCGGCAAGACGCGGGTGCTCACCCCCCGGCTCGCCCATATCCTCGCCCCCCGCCGCGCCTGGCCCAGCCAGATCCTGGCCGTGACCTTCACCAACAAGGCGGCGCGCGAGATGAAGGAGCGCATCGGCGCCCTCATCGGCGGCACCGTCGAAGGCATGCAATGGCTGGGCACGTTCCATTCCATCGGCGCGCGCATCCTCCGCCGTCATGCGGAGCTCGCCGGGCTGAAATCGAACTTCACCATCCTGGATCAGGACGATTCTCTGCGCCTGGTCAAACAGGTGATCGAAGCAGAGAACATCGACGAAAAACGCTGGCCCGCGCGCACCCTCGCGATGTTCATCGACGGCTGGAAGAATCGCGGGTTGCTGCCGCCCGACATTCCCGAAAACGATTCGCAGGCCTTCGCCTTCGGCAAAGGGCGCGCGCTCTATGCGATGTATCAGGCGCGGCTGAAGACGCTGAACGCCGCCGATTTCGGCGATCTGCTGCTGGCCCCCATCGCGATCCTGCGCGGCAATCGCGAGATCCTCGACGATTACCAGCACCGCTTCCGCTACATGCTGGTCGACGAATATCAGGACACCAATGTCGCGCAATATCTGTGGCTGCGGCTGCTGGCGGGCTCCAACAAGAATCTGTGCGTCGTCGGCGACGACGATCAGTCGATCTATGCCTGGCGCGGTGCGGAGGTGGAGAACATCCTGCGCTTCGAACGCGATTTTCCCGGCGCCAAGGTGATCCGGCTGGAGCGCAATTATCGCTCGACCGCGACGATCCTGGGCGCGGCATCCGGACTCATCGCCGCCAACCGCGCTCGGCTCGGCAAGACGCTGTGGACGGAGACCCAATCGGGCGGCGACAAGGTGCGCGTCCAGGGCGTGTGGGATGCCGAGGAGGAAGCGCGCAACGTCGCCACGGAAGCGGAGAATTTGCGCAGCAAGGGGCATGCTTTGGCGCAGATGGCCGTGCTGGTGCGCGCCTCGTTCCAGATGCGCGAGTTCGAGGATCGCTTTCTCGCGTTGGGGATTCCCTATCGCGTGATCGGCGGCCCGCGGTTTTATGAGCGCGCGGAGATTCGCGACGCGCTCGCTTATTTGCGCGTGGTGGCGCAGGGCGACGACGATCTCGCCTTCGAGCGCATCATCAACAAGCCCAAGCGCGGCCTCGGCGATGCCTCGATCCAGGCGCTGCACAATCACGCGCGCAGCGCCAATGTGCCGCTCTTCGCCGCGGCAGCGGAGCTGGCGCATACCGACGAGCTGGCCCCCAGAGCGCGGGCCGCGCTCGGCCAGCTCACCGAAACCTTCACGCGCTGGCAGCAGCAGGCGGACCACATCCCGCATCCCGAGCTTGCCGAGATGGTGCTGGAGGAGTCGGGCTACACCGACATGCTGAAGGCCGACAAATCGCCGGAATCGGCGGGGCGATTGGAAAACCTCAAAGAACTTGTGCGCTCGATGGAGAGCTTCGAATCGCTGACCGCTTTTCTTGAACATGTTTCGCTGGTGATGGAGCTGGAGCAGAACGAGGGCAATCACGACCGGCTGAACCTGATGACGCTGCACGCGGCCAAGGGCCTGGAATTCGAGACTGTGTTCCTCCCCGGTTGGGAGGAAGGCCTGTTCCCCTCGCAGCGCACGCTCGACGAAAAGGGCATGGCGGGACTGGAGGAAGAGCGACGCCTCGCCTATGTCGGCCTCACGCGTGCGAAATCCCGCGTCTTCGTCAGCTTCGCCGCGAACCGGCGCGTGCACGGCCAATGGCAGAGCGCACTGCCCTCGCGCTTCATCGGCGAGCTACCGGAAGCCCATGTCGACAATGTCGCGAGCGAAGGGTTCTACGGCAATTACGGCGGCGCCGGATTCCGCGATAACCAGTCGGGTTCCGGATTTGGCACTACGGCCGCGTTCGACAGCACCTATTCCAGCCCAGGCTGGCGCCGCGCCCAGGAAGCGCGCGCGCGTGCCGCTTCGCCCATCATCGAAGCGCGGGCCAAAACCGTCACCACCTCCGATCCGGGGTCGTCGGCCTATGCCATCGGCGAACGCGTGTTCCATCAGAAATTCGGCTATGGCCGCATCGTGGCGGTGGAAGGCAACAAGCTGCTGGTCGATTTCGAAAAAGCCGGCTCCAAACGCGTCATGGACGGATTCGTCGGCAAGGCATGACCTCGCCTCCGCTCTGGAAAGCATGCGTCACAGTGCCCAAAGCGCTGTCGAGCGATGTCGCGGCGCTGTTCGAGCTGACGCCGCCGGCGCCGCAGGCGGTGCTCATCGTCGAAGACCCGTTCGGCCCCGATGCCGTCGTGGAGGCGCTTTACGACCAAGCAGCGCATGCGGATTTTCTCAGCCGGCTGACCGGACGCGAGGTTCTGGTCGCCCCCCTGCCCGACCAGGATTGGATCAAGCAGAGCCAGGAAGGCCTGCCGCCGGTGCGGGCCGGGCGCTTCTTCGTCTACGGCGCGCATGATGCGGGGGCGGTCCCCGCCGGCGTCATTCCAATCCGGATCGAGGCGGGGCTTGCCTTCGGCACCGGCCACCATGAGACCACGGCGTTATGCCTGCAAGCGCTGTCGCGGCTTGCAAACAAGCGGCGTTTCGTGCGCGTGCTGGATCTGGGCTGCGGCACCGGGCTGTTGGCCATTGCGGCGGCGAAGCTGTGGCGGGAACCGGTGCTGGCGACCGACATCGATCCCATCGCCGTGGAGGTCGCACGCGAGAACGCGCGTGCCAATGAGGTGTCCCCCCTGATCCGCGCCGCAGTGGCCGATGGGCTGACGCATCCGGCCATTGCGGGGCTGGCGCCGTTCGATCTCACGCTCGCCAACATCTTGGCCGCGCCCTTGACGCAGCTTGCCCCGACCCTGTCAGCGGCTGTTGCCCCGCGCGGGTTTGTGGTGTTGTCCGGCCTGCTGCGCAATCACGAGAACCTGGTCCTGAGCTTTTATCGCGCCCAGGGTCTTAGGCTTCGAGAAACCTTAAGGGACGGGCCCTGGTCGGCGCTGGTTCTGGAGCGCGGTCGAGGATAGATTCGCCCTATGAACATGCCCTTCCAGACCTTCGACGAACAAAGCGACGCGTCGCAATGCGCGCCCCGTCTTGCGGCCCTGCGCGCCGAACTGGCTGCGCGTGACCTCGACGGTTTCCTGGTCCCGCGCTCCGACGAGCACCAGGGCGAATATGTGCCCAAGCGCGCCGAGCGGCTCGCCTGGCTCACCGGCTTCACCGGCTCGGCGGGCATGGCGGCGGTGCTGACGCAAAGGGCGGCGGTCTTTGTCGACGGGCGCTACACGCTGCAGGTGCGCAACCAGACCGACACGAAGCTGTTCGAGACGCTCGATTCGGTGAATGACGGCGCGGCGACTTGGATCGAGGCGAACCTGCCCAAAGGCGCGAAGCTCGCCTACGATCCGTGGCTGCACACACAAGGCGCCGTCGAACGCCTGAAAATTTCCGTCGAGCGCGCCGGCGGCCAGCTCGTCGCGTGCCGCTCGAATCCGCTCGATGCGGTGTGGACCGATCAGCCCGACCCGCCGCGCGCCCGCGCGGTGCCTCATCCGATCGAGCTCGCGGGCGAATCCTCGCAGGCCAAGCGTGCGCGTCTCGCCGAGGATCTGAAGAAGCGCGGCGCGGACGCGGCGGTCTTGACGATGCCCGATTCCGTCTGTTGGCTGCTGAACATTCGCGGCGCCGACGTGCCGCACACGCCCTTCGTGCTTGCCTTCGCGATCCTGAACGCCGATGCATCGATCGATCTCTTCATGGATGCGGCGAAGAGCTCGCCGGAATTGCTGGCGCATCTCGGCAACGAAGTGCATGTGCGTGCTCCCACCGATTTCGAACCGGCGCTGGATGCGCTGAAGGGCAAGACAGCGCTGGCCGACCCGGTTTGGGCGGCCGCGGCGATCTTCCAGCGGCTGGAACAGGCCGGCGCCAAGCTGATGCGCAGCCCCGATCCCTGCCAATTGCCCAAGGCTTGCAAGAACGAAGTTGAGTTGGCAGGAACGCGCCGCGCGCATATCCGCGACGGCCAGGCGCTGACGCGGTTTCTCGCCTGGTTCGCGCGCGAAGCGCCCAAGGGCACGCTGACCGAGATCGACACGGTGGAGAAACTGGAATCGTTCCGCGCCGCCACCGGCGCGCTGAAGGATGTCAGCTTCGATTCCATCTCGGGCGCGGGGCCGCATGGCGCCATCGTGCATTACCGGGTGACGCGCAAGACCAACCGTCGCATCGAGTCGGGGCAATTGTTCCTGATCGATTCCGGCGCGCAGTTTGTGGACGGCACGACCGATGTGACTCGCACCGTGGCGGTGGGCGAGCCCACGAACGAGATGCGCGACCGTTTCACGCGTGTGCTCAAGGGGCATATCCAGCTCGCGCTGGCGCGGTTTCCCGACGGCACCACCGGCGCACAGCTCGATGCGTTCGCGCGGCGGCCGTTGTGGGATGCGGGCCTGGATTACGGCCACGGCACGGGCCATGGCGTCGGCTCCTATCTTTCGGTGCATGAGGGGCCGCAGAGCATTTCCTCGCGCGGCGTTGGACAGGCATTGAAGCCCGGCATGATCTGCTCGAACGAGCCGGGCTATTACAAGACCGGCGAATATGGCATCCGCATCGAGAATCTGGTCGTCGTGCGCGGGGCCGCCGAGATTGCGGGTGGCGAGAAGGGGATGCTCGGTTTCGAGACCATCACCATGGCGCCGATCGATCTTGATCTCGTGGAGCCGTCGATGCTGACGCGCGAGGAGCGCGACTGGCTAAACGCCTATCATGCGCAGGTGCGTGCCGCGGTCGCGCCGGCAATGACCGGAGACGATGACCGCGCTTGGCTCCAACAAGCGACACGCGCGATTTAGACACGTCCCCCCACCTGTGCTACGTGCCCTCTCCCCCGCTTCGCAGAGGAGGAAAAATGAGTCGTCGGCTTCCGACTAACGAGGGGCTTCGTAGTTGACGGCGAAATCCTTGGGCGGCTCCGGACCCCAGACATAAAAGGAATCCTCCGGCGGGTGATCGCCGCTCCGCCAATCGACATCCGCCGGGATGTAGTCGATGTCGGATGCATATTCGCAATAGCTGCCCCGCGGGTCGCGGACATAATGAAAGTAGTTCGGGCCCAAGACGTGACGGCCAAGCCCCCATCCCGACGTGTAACCCTTGGCGGCCATCTGCATCGCCCCGAGACCAATCGACTGAATCGAGCCGGCGTCCCAGCTGAGATGGTGGAGGCCCGGTGCTTCCGATTTGAGGAACGCGATGAGATGATGGTCGCTGCCGTGAATGCCGTGCATGAAGCCGATCATGTCGCCGGCGCGGTCCGACAGCCGGAGCCCGAGAACCTCCCCGTAGAATTTGAGCGTGTTCGGGATGCTGCGGGTGAACACCAGGATATGCGCCAGCCGGCGGGGCCGCACGAGCGGCGCTTTGCTGCGGTTTGGCGCGTTGGCGATGCCGGGTATCCCCGGTGGGTTGTCGGCGGCCGGCTTGCTGTTCGGCGTGCGCTTCTCGGCTGCGCGGATTTCCAGCAGGGTCCCGTCACAGTCGCGAAACCACAGCCCGTTTGATTCAAAACCGCGCGGCGGATCGAGCAGATCGATGCCCATGGCTTCGAGCCGTTCGCGGAAGCGCGGAAAATCCTCTTCGAAAGCACCGAAGGAAATGTGACCCAGCGATTTCCGCCGGCCCTCCGTCAACGAGCCCCAGGGGTCGGGATGACCTTCCGTATACAGATTGAGTTTCCCTCGTTCGTTTCGCGTGTCGAGGCCGAAGGTGCCGTAGAATTTCTGAGCCGCCGCCACATCGGGTATCGAGAGAGAAAAGTGGTCGATCGAATGCACGCCGAGCGCCTCGGGTCGGCGGCTTTTGGGTTCGGCGAGGGAACGAATTGCGGTCATGCCATCATCGCCTCAACGCCGGGCCCGTCGACTTTCAGGTCCCGAATGTACACGTCTCGCGATGTTCATCGGCATCTCCCCGCGGCAGCTTCCCTTTCAAACGATATACCGGGGAGTGTCTGGATGATATCCGCGGGAAATCGTTCCGATTCGGGGGCGCGGGATCAGCTCTTTCGGCTCGCGAGTTTGTGACCATGCAGGACGCCGGATTGGGCCCGCCCGCGCGACGCGGAGCTGGACGCAGGTTAAGCTTGCCTGCGCCGCTGACATCTGAGCTGGGACCATTTGAAGGAGAGAACGATGCGTTTTGCGATTCAGGCCGGCCTCGTGGGGGCGTTGCTGGCGGTCACGATGCTGCCGGCCGAAGCGGCCTGGAATAGCTACCTCAACCGCGAGGTAGGCTTCTCGTTCCTGGCGCCGGGCGACATGAAAACCGAAAAGGCGACCTACCAGAGCGCCATGGCGGGACAGCGCAACGCGGTCGTCTTCCGCACGGTCGAGGACAATGTCGAATTCAAGGTGACGGTGGTCGATTTCGCAGCACGCACCGGCGACGAGGCCGCCCTCATCAAGGAAGCGACGGCCACGCTCCTGAACAACAACAAGGTCTTGTCGGACGAGGATGCCCGCATCGAATCCGATTACGGCCGCAAGATCACGATCGATTTTCCCAACAATGGCGGACGGTCCATGGCGGCCGTCTATTTCAAGCAGGGCCACCTCATTCAGCTTCAGGTCACGGTTCCGCCCAATGGCGATATGCTGACGCCCGATTTGGGACGGTTTGTGGATTCGCTCGCTTTCGGTGCGGGCTATGAAGAGTCGGGCGCAACCGAGTTGAAACTGATAAAGTAGGCGCCATGACTATGATGCCGGACGCCGGCAATCATCGGTTTTCGTGTGGGAGTGTGAAAGAAGGCTATTTTGGCCTTTTCCGGAACGAGGAGGGAGCTATGAGAAACAGGTTGGGAATGCTGTTGGTCGCGTCGGCTTTGATCGCCGGCCCAGCAGCGGCACAGAATGCGAGAGCCCTCTTGCAGGCCGCCGATTCTGCGGTGGGCGCAAGCAAAGTGAACTCCATGCAGTTCACGGGCAAAGGTAGGACCGCGTATCTCGGTCAGAATTTCACCGTCAACGACGATTGGAACCGCACGGACCTGCAGTCCTACGTGCTGACCATCGACTACCCCAGCAAGTCCTACAAAGAAGAGCAGGTTCGCGTTCAGGGGAACAACCCGAAAATCGGCGGTGGCGCCGGCTTCCCCATCGAAGGCGAGCAACGCGCGAACGCTATGGGAAGCGGCAACTACGCCTGGACCGTGAATGCGCAAGGCCAGCCGCAAGCCCAGAACACCGATGCGGAAACGCGCCAGCTCTTTGTCGCCGTCAGCCCGCACGGCTTCATCAAGGCGGCCCTGGCCGATCCGAATGCGACCGTCTCCGATCGCGAATTCGTGGGCCAGGGTAAGAACCTGCGCGTCGTGAGCTTCACGACGATGGGCAAGTGGCGGGCGACGGGCGAGTTCAACGCTCAGAACATGCTCGAACGCGTCGTCACCTGGATCCCGAGCCCGATGATGGGCGATATGCAGGTGGAAATCCGCTACAGCGATTGGCGCGACGTCGGCAACGGCATCAAGGCGCCGTACCATATCCACATGCACCAGGGCGATCATCCCCTCGTCCGCGGCATGAATTTCTTGGACGTCCAGGCCACCGACGTGAAGGTCAATGTGCAGAACGCATCACTGACCGTTCCTGACGCGGTGCGCAACGCCCCGGCGCCCAAGGTCAACATCGTCACGACGAAACTCGGCGACGGCATCTGGCTGATCGGCGGCGGCTCGCATAACAGCGTCGCGGTCGAGTTCAAGGACTTCGCCGCCATCATCGAAGCGCCGTTGGACGATGC
>WNFL01410127.1_pt1 | contig 18234 bp, 18 predicted proteins | sample 5400361 | NCBI WGS metagenome assembly WNFL01 (sample SAMN13153351, study PRJNA577476) | soil metagenome | isolation source: 40 cm soil on Douglas fir-dominated hillslope | place: USA:California | collected 2013-09-17
CGCACGGAACACCTGGTTAATAACTTCTATCTCGGGGCCTACGGTCGCATTGCAACTTCCACTGAATTACAGCAACAACGAGATGCGCTGAATGCGGCAGCGGCACAGGGGCTCAGCCAGGTGCAGGCGCAGGCGGAGACTTTCGGCCGTTCGCTGTTTGCCGCGCAAGTCAACGATGGCTCCATATCCAACACGCAGTACGTCACCAATCTCTACGAAGCATTTCTGCAACGCGGGCCTGACGCCGGGGGCTTGAGTTTCTGGTCAGGGCAGGCAAATGTTGGGCAGGGCCGGCAAAACGTGCTCGATCAATTCGCGACTTGTGCTTCGTTTCGTGAACTTGCCGGTACGCTCTATCGGGAAGCGTTCTGGTTAGTTGCAGATCAACTTGGCACGCCGCGCATGATCGTTAACAAGAGCGGCAGCCTGGCAAGCATGAAGCGTCATGACTTTGTCGGCGGGCATCGGTGGAAGAACCTCGGGGCAAGGCTACACTGGCGACAGTGTGCGTCAGCACTTCACCGGCTACGAAGCCGACGGCGAGACCGGGTTGAACTTCGCGCAAGCTCGATATCAGTCGTCCACGCAGGGACGCTTCACCAGCGTCGATCCGCTGGGCGCTAGCGCGAACCTCGGAGATCCGCAAAGCTTCAACCGCTATTCCTATGTGCAAAATAACCCAGTGAATGCGGTGGATCCGTCAGGCATGGCGATGGCGGACGTCATGGCAGCGGAGGATCAGCACGACAAACTGGTGGGAGAAGCGATGGCGCTCAAAGCCTTCCATGACGCGTTCGAGGCCGGAAACACTGCTCAAATGAGAAGTATCCTCGCTGCGAATCCCAGCATCGGCTACGAAATGAACTCCTCATCCAGTCCAAACACCGAGGGGGTGAAAGTATCAGCCGAAGTAAGTGGTCCGGAGAACGCTCAGGCTGGCGAAGACAATCCAGCGAGAATCGACTCCGCGCCGAATTCGGCTTGCAATATATCGGTTTCCTTTAAGGGCGAGTCGGGCATTGAAGGCATGAAAAATGGAGAGAATTATTTTCTCGATAACCCGGGGTTAGGGTTTACAGCCACCGTGGCACAAGCAGATTACCGACGCGAAGGTTGGTGACGCTTATACTTTTGTAGGAATCGAGCGCAATACAAAGCTGGTTCTGGCGTGGCATTTAGGCGAGCGCGGCATAGTCGATACTGAGACGTTCACAGAAAAGTTACACCTCGCTACCAGCGGACGTTTTCAGTTGACCACGGACGGTTGGAAGCCTTACGAAGCCGCAGTTTCTTACTCACTGGGCACCCGCGTTGACTTCGCGCAACTGATCAAAGTTTATGACAAGGATCGGGAAGGCGAGCAGAAGTATTCGCCACCTGTGGTGGTAGACACAATAACGAAGATCCCCACATTGGATACCCTGACCCTAGCCGAATATGTACCTCAATAGTTGAGCGCAGTAACCTCAGCATCCGTACGTCTGTGCGGAGACTCACGCGCCTGACCAACGCCTTTTCTAAGAAGTGGGACAACCTGAGAGCCGCGCTTGGGCTCTACTTCGCCTACTACAATTTTTGCAGAGTCCATTCGAGCATCCGATGTACTCCGGCGATGGAAGCTGGAATCACAACGACCGTTTGGACAATAAAAGACTTGTTGCAATAAAGCCAAAAAAGGAAATGTGTTTTATCGTTGACTGCTACAAAAGCGAGGCTCTAAGATGACCACAAAGAAAATCGCATCAGATCACATGACGACCAGAACCCATGATTTCGAACAGATTGAGCGTTCGTTATCAACGTCGATACAAGCTTCTGTGCCTCACGCGCTAGTCGCACAAGGGGACTCCCTGGGTTTGCTTAATCGGATCGCGGACAATAGCGTCTCACTAATTCTGACAGACCCGCCATACCATGCTACGAAAAAACAAAACATTTATGGCGATACGCACTTCTTAGAGGATGAGCATTACCTCGACTGGATCGAGAAGTTCGCTACAGAGTGGCGGCGTGTGTTGCGGCCTAATGGATCTCTTTTCTGCTTCTGTGATTCTTCGATGGCCGCTCGCCTTGAAGTCTTGTTGTCTAAGAATTTCAACGTTCTTTCTCACGTGGTTTGGACAAAACCAAACGATCCTGGCTTTGATGGCTGGAAGGGAAAGATGAAGAAAGAGGCCCTTCGTCAGTGGTATCCGCACTCGGAGCGAATCATCTTCGCTGAACCAGCCGTTGAAGGAAATCTCCATCGATCTCCGTTCGCAGAGTTTCTTCGTACTGCTCGCACACAAGCCGGGCTTTCTATGCACGAATTGACAGCGATGATCGGTGCTCACGGCAACGTCAATCATGGTGGCGCAGTATCAAATTGGGAAGCAGGACGTAACACGCCAAGCCGCGACCAGTACGACAAGATGTGCGTGGCTATACTCAGCACTGGTAGGGTTAACCAGATGCCGCCATATGAGGACGTAGTGCGAGTCTTTGCGATCGATGCGTCCAAGGAGTTCACCGACGTATGGACTTTCCCATCGGTTCGACCTTATAGAGGAAAACACCCGGCAGAAAAGCCTTTGGCCCTACTGGAACACGCTATAGAAGCAACAACCTATCCTGGCGATATTGTCGTCGATTGCTTTGCTGGTTCGGGAAGCACAGCAGTGGCCGCGCTTAACTTGGGACGTAGGGCGGTGATGATGGAGATCGAGGCAAAATGGGTGAGCGTAATTGCCTCTCGGTTGGAAGTCCAGATCGAAGATAACGAACAGCCAAAGTATCGCACTCAGGCAGCGATGCAACGACAACCTAGTCCTCAGTTTGGGCTACCGCTTGAGTAACGGTTCCCGGTACAAATAGGCCGCCTTTAATGTTCCGGTTAAGAACTTGGTTCATCCATTCAAGGGTTTCCATGATGCCTGAATCTTTGACTACAACGTTACAGTGATGATGGCCCCAGCCCAAATTGTAGGGGCGGTGGTTGTAAACACCGTAGCGTAGTTCTTCAACGTGAAATAGATTTAATGTCGTAACGGTTAGGTCGTGAACCTCTCGCCCTTCGGCCTGTTCCACCTTACTAAAAAATCCTCTTGCGGACAGTTCTTCTAAGCAAAGCGGACACGTTGTATGACCAGCTTCGTTAACAATGCGTGCCTCCCGCAACTGTGCCATATCAAGCAGCCCGTTTTCCTCGCATTGGCGAAGGCAATATGCCTCTCGTTGTTGGATTTCCTCAGCGGTCATTCCGTGCGCTTGGGCGACTTCCTGCGCGTCAGTACAAAGCCAGAACAATGCCTCTAGTTGAAATCGAGCCGCAATGATCGTGTTAGAGCTGGCGTACTCATAAAGGCGAATGCCCGCACCCTTGTTATTGGTAGTATCAAACCCCCGAATGATTTTGCCGCCACCTTCAGCCGTGGTTGCTGCGACGCGTGCAACGTATTGACCACCCAACGGAGAATGCCTGCTACTCGCAGCGGTCCAGCCCAAGTCTTCGGGATCGTTCGCGATCCACTGGGCACGAGTTGTGTAGAAAACTACCGCGTTCTCGCCCAGCGCCAAGCCAGCATCCCTTAATTCGTCTTCGATGTTCTGGGTTCCAAAGTAATGAGGCGGCGAAATAAGAGTGATAGAGCCACTTTCAAATTCAGCATCTCCGTCTGGCGGGTTCTTAGCTTCTGGTTTGAGTAGGTAGGGGATTAGTACCGTGCTCGATCTCGAAACGCGGTTCTGGTAGATAACGTCATCATCCGCGCCGCGAGTTTGTCCCGACTTGTATATTTTGACCTGTAAGAGGTTCGGAAGTCTTGGAGGTCGAGGTCTAGCTGCCCTGGTTGCCACTGCGCGATGCTATCATCCACGCGATTTAAGCACCAACACACAATTACCGCACTACCCTCGCTTGGGTAGTGTCCTATTATTGCGTTGCTAGGAATTGTATTTTTTGAACACTTTACTCGCAGCTTCGAGTAATGCGGCGTGATTGCGCAGGATCAAACTCTTCTTTTGAGGATCCGAGTATCCCGAAAGAGAACTTGCTAAGCTGTTCAGATGACCATTCAGCTTACGGTGATCTTTGTCCTCCAAGTCTAGATACAATTGAAGCCTTATGACATTCCTCGTGATTTCCGGCACTGAGGGTACAGGATGAATGTCAGGATCAGTTTCTTCCAGTAGCTTTACAACACAGTCTTCAAAGCGGTTTCTAAAGTCAAGTCTCCTGTGCCTCTTTTCTTCCCTTGAGGTCGTCGCCGTTGTTAGCAGATGTTGGATTAATGCAGTTGCAAGCCCTCCAACGACTACGCTGGATGCCGAGACGACCGCGATGGTTATATTCGTATCCATTTCACAACCTTAGGAGCGCCAGAATTGCGACTAAGAGCGAGAGCACTGTTATCAGGATTTCCGCCCATCCTTTCCAGTAAGCAAACCTCGCTACCTTAATCCGATGTGCGAGGATCGCAACTGCCGAGTCGTTTAGGTAAGGGGTGAGTATTCGAATAGGAGCGTTTGTCTCCTGAACATACCAGTCCTCATCACGCGGTCCTTCAATTCCCCATAACGCAGCCTTGTGAATAAGGATTTTTGTGTCCCACTGTCTTAGAAGCTCTGAGGTGGTTGCTCTCTCTTGGGCTACTTCGGGCGTATGCGGCGATGCCTTGAGCCTGTTGTACTTGGCCTGAAGCTCGCTCCGTTCGGTTTTTAACCAAGATAGGGAATCCATGGTAGTGGGTAGTGCTGTAAATCTGTGGCGCTGATTAGTGCCTTTTAAAGAGGGCGATTACGATTCCTAGGGCGCCCAGAACCCAGCCTATGATCAAGCCGACCTTGGTTAGCGTCCATTGGGTTTGTTGGCGCTCCCATGCTATGTCTTGGCGAGCCTCGTCTTTCAACTTTCGCAGCTCTTCTCTGATCAACCGTCTGGTTGCTAATTTCCCAAACGCGGTTAGATATTCAAACTCATCTCCGATTAGGTCCCGCGTTTCGCGTGACATGCCGGCAAGTTCCTCGTCGTACCACCACCAGCCTGGATCACGCGGGATTTGAATGCCGAGCTGAAGGGCTTCGGCCTTCAACCCATCGGTTTCTTTTCGCTCTTTTGTTAGATGCTCATTCATACAGCAATCCCGCCATCAGCTCGGAGCATGTTCGAGAATAAAACGGTCGTTGCCTAACTCGATTGCCCTGTTCGTGGTCGGGCATCGGATTCCTTCACGGTACTTGAGGAACTGCTCCTCAAAATACACCTCACTTATTGGATGTCCAGCCAAGTCTAAATCATCAATAAATATGTAGCTGTGAACTTCGTGTCTCTCGCCGCAGTGGGGACACCTGTACCAAACAAAATATGCCGCCATGAGTGCTCCGTTAGTGTATTGCTGACTCAGGGAAGATTTTTAGAATTTCGCGCAGTGCCAACGGTTTGAGGATCTCAAGGGTCATATACCCACCGCCAGCAGCATTTGATGCCTCTACTGAGTCCAAATAGAAGCTGTGATAACTGAATTCGGTCGGGCCGGTCTGCTCCGTCAGATCAACCGAGACGCGGGATGATTCTATATCCCGTCGAGCATCGGTTACTTTAACCGTGTTGCTCAGACCTAAATCTTCTAATGCCGCCCTGCTCGCATCCCTAACCCGATTCTCAAAAGTCATATCATTGTTTTCCATTGGCATCCCTCCGACCTGTTGCTATCATTGCGCCAATACGAAAGGCGACAAGCTCTGCTAGGAGCCTGCCGCCCTACTTCCTAAAAACGCCTACCCGCGTTACCCACGCCAGAATTTTATCATTCTGATTGCTGAATAAGAAGCTGTGGTCTAGCTCTCTCTCAAGATGCAGCGATATGGCCCGCGTAAGATGGTAACTTCAGGAGGCGTCTTTGCAATGGATAATGAAGCATCGGTAAGCACCACTGAAAGAGTCCCGTTAGATCGCACGAACGACTCCGCATCGAGTCGCCAAGAGCAAGTTACTTCCGTTCCGAAACGTCTAGGATCGACACTTCAACCAATATGTTGGTGGCCGGAGGTCCGGTGATCCAGAGTCGGAGCGTGGCTGGCGGAGATTGCCAGTCGTGTAACTGTTCGAGAGCTGCCTTGTTTTCGTCCGAGAATGGAGAGTCCATGTTTCTGTCCTTGGCGATAGTCAACGGGGTAGAAGAAGCCTGTGCGACGTTCAGGAATGCTAACTGGGAAATCCCCCACCTTTCAAGCCGGTTGAGGAAATTGGCTGACGAACTCGAAGCCCTCGAAATGGGGTGATCGTGTTGTATTGCTGGTGTACCGTTGATGGAATGCGGTGCGTTTAAGCCGCTTTGAGTACGCAAGTGAATGATAGTAAAGCGCCAGCTAGCAATATGAGACAACAGAGGGAGGGGATAAACCAACCAATTATCCAGTTAACAGGAAAAAGCGTCAGCATCTTAAAGATTTCTTGTTCTATTCCCGCGCTACTAATCGCGATTGGGTGATCCTTCCGCCCGTGAAGTTCCCGGAGAATCCAAATCAGTTTCACGTAGTTGCGATAAATGGTCAGAGCCACCAGTAGGCATAGAAAGAATCCGATTGTCAGAATCGCAGATAATTTCGCCTGTGTATTAGCACTGGCTGCTCCCGCAATAACGAGGGAAAAGATAACTATGAAAAAGTTGAATCGCTGGCAAAATAGATTTTCGACGAATGCCCGTTCCTGGCTCATGTCCCAAGAGTCTTTTTCATTTCCCATCACTTTTTCCTTACTCGCCGGAAGCTATTTCGACAATTTCATCTTGTCGTCAATCAGGGACTCAACACTCACCCCCGCAAGCCTCGCATAAGCCAACAAGGTGGGTAGCGGCGGCTCTCGCTCGCCACGTTCATAGCCTGAAATACTCGCCCGATTGTCTATTCCCAGCCGTGAGGCGATCTCTGTTTGTGAGAGACCCAGATCGTTGCGGATTTGCGCCAGCTTGTCGGGCAACTTGATCGGGGATGGTCGGCGGCGGTTACGGCGGCTTACCATCGGGATTTATCTCCCGATGTTTTATGCTTGCCATTAGTACGGACTCGTACTAGACTGCGCGCCGTGTTAGAGGATGCCCGGAACGCCCGTTCCGTCCGGGCGAGTCTCATTAACCAGTTGATCCTCTAGCTTTAATTAACATCACGATCTTTCGTAGCTTGAGACAGGTGAGCGCGGACTCCCTGTCAGCATTTGCGGGGGCGCTTGTGCTGACAATTTCGTGCTCCCTAGAGGGTGATGGTAGCCACTGGTGAGGACGATACCGTCACCCTCGCTTATTTTCAATGCAAATTGTCTTGCAGTCACCTACTCCCGAGAATATCACCGAGTACAGGTAGTGAACAACGGGGCGGCTCGCGGGGTAAGTGCTCCGTTAGTGTGTTGGTAAATCTCACCCCCAAAGTAAAAAGCCTGTTGGGATTAAGAATAGCCTCCAGCAGGCTTCATACCTTAGAATCTCTCACGGTTTCAAAGCGGGAGATTGCTGGTCGAATTCCACCATAAAAAGCAGGGCCGCAATACTCGTTTTTCGTCTGGCGTTATCTCGCCGGAAAAGGCGGTTCGTTCTTGCGGCTCACCCAAACACCTCAACCTAGGGCTGTCGGACTCACGCGTAGGCGGCACCTTCGCGAAGTCTTACTGCGGCCTATGTGGTTGACGCTCGGCGTCCTGTGGACGCTTTTTAGTTTTGCCACAGACGTTCGCGACAACTTTCTTTCGCCCGAAATTCAGAGGGAATGGGCGACTCGTACTGTGTTGCGATGGCTCCCTGCGCTAGATTGGCATATTTGGCTGGTCGGCCTCCTGGCGATAGTCGTACTTGCTCTTTTCGAAACCTCATTTCGTCAGAGACGGAGCGACAATGTTCTTCTGCAAAAGTGGATCGGTAACGGCGCTTTTCATAAAGACTTCTTGCGGTTATTCAATCGCGGTAAACGCCTGAGTGATGATTGTGACGAGTTTCCGCAGATGGCTTTACCAGAAGCAGAGACCGAGAAATGGGTAAAGGAAGTGGAGACGTTTTTAAGTACACGAACTCCAGAACCGCTAAATGAATTGTATGTGCAGATGTTCCACGAGGACGCCAGGCTCTCAAAACCTTTCGGAAGTTGGGCCGATCTACCTCAGTCTAAGTTGCGGTACAAAATAGACTGTCACGTATATCAACTTCAACAGATTATGAACAGTCTTACCATGATGAGGCTCAGCGGAGTCGCTAATCAGTTTGGGCCAGAAACTTTACCAGTTTCGCCAGACGCTATGCCATAAGCAATTCTCGGAGAGTCCAGACCTGGCCCGTCAAGCCGCTTTCCATTGCAGGAGTACAGCGGATCGAGGAATGGATTCTACAGAAATTGTAGTAGGCGAAATACAAGGCCAACGCTGCATGTAAATTCTCCCATTTCTTACTGAAGGCGTTAGTCAGCCGTGTGAGTCTGCGGATCGATGTTCTCATGCTGAGGTTTGAACGCTCAATAATTGAAGTACATATTCTATTAGGGTCAGGCCATCCGATCATCGGCTTCGAAACTGTTTCTACCACCTCAGGCGGCGAATACTTTTGCTCACCGTCAGGATCGCGGTTACCATAGACTTTGATCAGCATCGCGTAGTCAACGCGAGTGCCCAGCGAGTAAGACACAGCATTCTCGTAAGGCCGATAACCGTCCGTGGTCAATTGAAAATGGCCGCTTGTGGCATAGCTCAATTTCTCAGTGAAAGCCTCACAGTCAACCATATCTCGCTGGCCTAAATGCCACGCTAGAATGAGCTTTGTGTTTCGCTCAATGCCTACCCAGGTGTAAGCATCGCCAACACGCGGATCGGTGATTTGCTTATAGAGCTTGTGACGATTTTTGAATCTAATAAATCCCCAAATCTCGTCGGCCTCTACGTCTTTCACGGCCAGACCCTTAATCCGCTCGTGCATGAGCCGCTCGCATCGCTCACCAGCTTTCAACAACAAGGCCATTACTGTGTCGCGGTGAACACCTGTCATGCGCTCAATTGAACGGAGCGAGTTGCCCTCAAGTAGCATATTCAGACACAACAAAGCCTTATCGAATGGCATTCGCATTTCGTCTAAAGGACGTTTGTGTCCCTCGGTGAGAGTGCGCCCGCACTGCTTACAGCGGAAGCGTTGAAGGCCGTTGCGGTGTTTACCGAATTTCTTGCAGAGGGAGTTGCAGTTGTGACAGGTCATTGTAGTCTTGCCTCTTTTTAGGCGAGCGACTACAATGCGGTTTGCATCGGCTTATCGCGGTCACTCGCGTTTAAGTTGATTGGCCTCGCCGGTTGTTCAAGCAACTGGCGGGGCTTTCTATTTAGTTTTTCAAGAGCGGCATTATCCTCTTTTTGGCCCACCAAGACAAGAAAATAACATCGCTTATTCCGATAATTTTGCAGCGATCTTCCGCATGAATGCGTCAACGTGATTCATCACTGCCAGTGCCTCGTTTTCGTCATAGTTGGAGCGTGCGTGTGATACATCATCGCGCCACGCCGTCTTGAAATAGCTGAACTCCATTACGGTCTGGGAAAGAAATTTCAAATCCTCCTGTAACAAAACGGGACCGCTCTTTGGATTCAGAAGCTTATTGATTTCGGTCTCGGTCTTCTGGATGATGTTGCCCCAGTTGATGAACTCGATGTCCTTGTTGAAGACAATATTTGTGGCGAACCGAGTGTTTAGATCGCGAACCAAGGCATGGAGTCCTTTTTCCAATACCCTCATACAGTGAAAGACGCAGGCGGTGTAGTTACCGGTAGCGTAGCAATTCCCGGCTGATTGCACGTCAGATCGTGTACTCGCAAAGTTTGTAAAGACTTCCGGTCCAAATAGCTTTTCCTGCTCGAAGTATTTCACGTCGGCGGTTCGCAGAGACATGAAAATATGTTCTGTTAAATCACTGTCTAGGGCCTGCTTGATTTCGAGAATTTCCCGATGAATAGTCTCCAAGGTGACGTAGCTGTAAGTAGCCCTGTTATCCAAGTCGAATTTGACCTTCCGTATCCGTTCTTGTGCTCGGATGAGTCCAAGACGATCACAGTCCTGCAGAAGAGAGTTTAGCGTAGATTCCAGACGTTTTAGTTCATCGTCTGTTGGGTAAGCGTGTCTACCGCCTCTCGTTTCGTCTCTCATTCCTTGGCTTGCATCGTGCAGGCAGAGATTGAGGAAGCCAAGAGAGCGGTAGAACCAATGTGCTTCGAACCGCAGCATATCCCAGAGGGTGACGAGTTGGAATGGATGAGCGGGTAATACTGCTCCAGAAAGGCTCTCGGAGGCAAGCTCTTGCCATTGGCGTTCCACAGTAAGGAGGTCAATCATTGATTAACGCCTCCTTTCGGCAGCAACGCAGTAATAGGACAGTACCCTCGCTTGGGTAGTGCTCCGCTAGATTGTGTTGCTATTCAAACTGACCGAAAGGGAGGTTACTTACAGGCGGGAAATTTATTTATGCGGCTTTCTTCTGCTTCTTAACTTTCGCCCACCGTGCTAACACGGCATTCCGGGCACTCTCGCTACGCTCTTCTGCGGTCATACTCGCTGCCCTTGCTGGGCCGCCAATCTTTCCGCCTTTGCGTCCTAAGGCTACTGCTGCTGGGTTCTTCTTGTGTGGTTTGTCCATGCCCTAAGAATACCTGACCGCTCACGAAAAATCAACAACATTTACACTTGACTTCTACGTGACCGCTCACGTATACTCTGCTCATTGAAACTAAAGGCCCTAGCGGCGCTAACCACTAAGGCCCTTTTTGAAAACCAAACGCGATTGCTCGCATCCGATTCCCAAGCAGATTCAATTGTGAGCCAAGTCGCAGAAAGAATCAAGGCTCATAATGACTTGCTGTAACTGTAATTTACGCTGTAAGAAATTCGGTAAATTCGGCCCCCAGAGAATCCAACGCTACCGCTGTAACGCCTGTAAGAAAACATTCTCAGAAGAGCACGAGAAAGCACCCAGACCGCAAGGGCCTCTCGGTGGTATGCGTATCTCGCTAGACAAGGCTGACATGTGCTTGAAACTTATGCTTGAGGGAATGTCGATCCGATCCATTCAGCGTATCACCGGATTGCATCAGGAAACGATTCTTGATCTTTTGGTTCTCGCTGGCGACCGTTGCCGCAAACTCATGCATGATCGGATCAAAGGTGTTGCAGTGAAGGACGTTGAAGCGGATGAAATTTGGGCCTTTGTGGGGATGAAGAAAATGACCAAACTTTATAAAGAAGTAACCGATCCGAAAGTGGGCGATGCTTACACGTTCGTCGGCATTGAACGGAATACCAAGCTGGTGTTGGCGTGGCATCTGGGCGACCGCGATATGCCCAACACAGAAGCCTTTACCGAGAAGCTAGACCATGCTACGTCTGGCCGCTTTCAACTGACTACAGACGGGATGCCTGCCTATCCCGACGCTGTTAGGTATTCATTAGGGACTCGCGTTGACTTCGCACAACTAATCAAAGTCTACGCGCATGGTGATCGTGAAGGCGAGCAAAAGTATTCGCCACCTGAGGTGGTGGAAACAGTATCGAAGCCCTTAATTGGCAATCCTGATCCTAGAAGAATCTGCACGTCAATCGTTGAGCGTTCTAACCTCAGCATGAGAACCTCGATTCGCAGACTTACGCGCTTGACGAATGCTTTCAGCAAGAAATGGGACAACCTTCACGCCGCTCTCAGCCTGTATTTTGCCTACTACAATTTTTGCAGGATTCACAGTTCAATCCGTTGCACTCCCGCGATGGAATCAGGATTGACCGGACACGTTTGGACGCTAAGAGAACTACTACTAGCCGCGTGACATTCACTAGTGATCGCGGCTCAGCGGGCGTATACTCTCAGCAAGTCTTTACAGCCAAGTCCGCCTCAGAGGTCGCCGCTTTATATGGATGACAAGAAAGCACTTAGCCAAATTCCACCCCGTTATGGCCGCCAGCTAGATCAGATGAAACTCTTCTCTGTAAGAGAGGTCGAGGTCGATGGCATCCAAATGGGAGTCCTCAGTGATGGCACGCCGTACCTTACGCAGCGTGGCCTAGCCCTGATGTGCGGTATTCACCATAAAGTCGTATTCGACCTTGCAACCGAATGGGAGGTCGAAAAGTCCAGACCCCGAGGTATAAAAATTCTGGAGTCATTAGCCGCGCAAGGTCAATCAGGGGACGCTCTTTATATTCGCACTCGGGGAAAGACGGGGGAGATACAAGCGTATACGGATGCGGTCTGTATGGCCATCTTGGAATACTATGCCTTCGATTCGGCCCAGACAAACAACGAGACTGCGATAAGAAATTATCGACTTCTCGCCCGATCTTCATTTCGTGCATTTATCTACAATCGCTGCGGATACGATCCAGACAAGCACATTCCAAGCTCGTGGAAAAACTTTCATGAGCGTGTTCTACTCAACGATCAAGTTCCAATTGGATACTTCTCTATTTTTCGCGAGATAGCCGACTTAGTAGTGAATATGATCCAAAAGGGATGCCCTATTGACGATCACACTGTTCCAGATGTCAGCGTTGGGCAGATGTGGTCTGGGTATTGGGTAGAAAACGATTTTGATTCTCTCTACGGCGAACGTCTCAAACACCCACACTTCTATCCAAATTGGTTCCCGCAGTCAAAGGCCAATCCGGTCGAGGTATGGATTTATCCCGCTGAAGCACTTGGGCAGTTTCGGATTTGGATTTACAAGCAATACGTCCCTCAGAATTTTCCTAAATACCTGGATAGCAAGGTAAAGAAAGGTCTCTTTCTTCCGTCAAGGGCTGAACTGCTCTTAGGCGCCGTAACAAAGACTGAGTAAAAGCCTTGCTCTCAACCCTCGCTTTTCCAGACCGCTCACGTATTTTGTTTGATCTCTGCATTTGTTTCTGTTAACTTATTCACGCTTGAGACGAGGCGGGTTGACTCGGAGCCGTGGCAGGCCCCCTGTACTGCTCTACAAATAGGTTTTCGCGCCTCGAAATAAGCCAACCGGAAGTATCCGCTACACATACATGGAGATGGTGCGTCTAGTAAACGTAGGCGTTCCTGTGTGGAGACGAGACGCTCTCGGAATTGGCTTTACGTCTCAGGCTTTTTGTTTTTGTGGAAGCTAGTTTCCACAATCAACAGAGCCTGCTACTACTGCTAGAAATTAATAACTGTTTGTGTTAGGTAGGAATGCCAAAAGAATTCCATAAGTTGTTTGGCGGGAAGTTTGTGAACGACTAGAATGCTGATCATTGAGTTTGGGGTTTCATTCTTTCCTTCCCCAAAAAATGTTGGCCCTAAAAAGCCAACAACCCCGGCGGATAAGGCCGGGGTCGTAAAGAAAAAGGAAAGGAGGTGCACCGTGTGACAGTGAACATAGAAATCAACACGGTAGGCATCGGAAATATCACGGTTACCTTTTCAAACGGTAGAGTCGTGATTGTGATTGAGCCTCCATAAAGTGTGGGAGGCTTTCTCATAGAACGTAACCCCTTGCGGGGTGAATTTCCGGGAGTGGACTAAACATCCGCTCCCGCGCTAAGTCGGTCGCCCCCTTGAGAGGCTGGCAACCAACGGGTTTCCCGGGAAGCTCCGCGACAATCTAGCGGCTCAGGTTCCCAGCTATGGGCCTTGGTGCTGGACGCCCAAGGTTCTAAATCAAGGGAGCGTCGAGGGGGGAAGGGTCGGATCGCAAGATTCGGCCTTTTCCTTTTTGAGTCTCCCAATTTGTCAGGGGAAAGCTTTTGTGGCGCGCTTTAAGTTGATCAGGCTCATTGCGGCTTATGTGTGCGCTGGTAGGTAATACCGTGTTACCTATACGTATACCTATAACCAAGCCGCTTGGCTGGCGTCAAGCTGAAAAGGTATACCTTGTGTTAGGAGGTCTACCTTGCCAAGCTTTTTCCACAAATTTTCAAAGAGCAACATTTCCTAACGGAGCATTACCCTCGCTTGAAAAGTATTGACCAGCCTCCGGGACCTCCTGTAGAGTCGCGCTGCACTTCGCAACTTCATGCTCTCGTGAGTCTCACCCCCAATGCTCGCGTCTGCGATTCACTCAAACTGCCTGGCAGTGACCTGTCGCACCCCGTCGCGTTCGCACTGCGGCTCAACCTCTAAGGAGCCTCCATGAAGCGTGCTTATCGCTCGTCCTTCTCCATCTCCAACCGCGTGGCGATTCAATGGTTGAGAAGCTTTAGGGAATGTAGAGATCGTCGCCCTGCAGTTGAGTCTGAACCCGGACTCGGTAGAAGACAAAAAAGGAGTCAGACAATCCTTCACAGTATCCTCTCAGTTCGTCCCAGCTTAGTCAGTTTGAGACTTCGGTACCTTTTTGGGTTGGCCTTTTCAGTTCTCTTTCTGGCGATGGCCGCCAGCGGACAGACTGAAACCAACGGGTCAACTCCCGGCGGCCTTACCCGCGGTGCTCCTGCGGGCTCCTACGCGCTGAGTGGATTTGACAACGTTAACCTCTACAACGGGCACCAGAACTTCCGCCTCCCGTTGCTGGGGGTCAGCGGGCGCGGGAACGCTGGCTATCAAATGACGCTTCCAGTTGAGCAGACGTGGACTATCTTCAAACAAAAAAACGAGATTACGGGAGTCGTCAGCTACTATCCAGAACCGAACTGGTGGACCGGAATCAAGCCCGGTTACGGAGCCGGCGCGTTGCAAGGACGTAAGGGTGGCACAGGAAGTCTTTATTGCGGCCAAAACAGTCCCTGGTATAGGTATTCAAAAACCCTGACGCGACTGACCTTCACGGCAGGGGACGGAACTGAGTTTGAGCTGCGCGACCAACTGACCGGCGGGGAACCGAGAAGCCCGGTCAACTGCACGACAGGTTTCAATCGCGGCAAAGTGTTCTTCACCGCCGATGGCTCAGCAGCAACTTTCATCTCAGACGCCGATATCATTGACAGCGTCGTTGTCCAGGAGGACACCGGCACCGTTTCACCTTCAGGATATCTATTACTGCGCGACGGCACGCGGTATCGCATTCTCAACGGCACGATTGATTGGATGCGCGATCGAAACGGTAATAAGATTTCATTCCTTTATGATTCCTTTAGGCGCGTGACCAACATCACCGACTCGCTCGGACGACAGATCACTATTTCCTATGCTCCGCTTTACAGTGCTGGTTCAGATGTCATCAGCTACAACGGATTCGGAGGAACGGCCCGGACTATCAGCGTCAACTACGACTTCCTTCAAAATGCCCTTCGTTCCGATCAGATTCTGCAAACGCTACCGCAACTGTTTCCAGATACGAACCACAACAACACCAACCCCTACAATCCCATCGTGATCAAGTCGGTCACACTGCCAAACGGTCAACAATATCAGCTCTTGTACAACAGCTACGGCGAGGTTGCGCGCGCTCTACTGCCAACAGGAGCGGCTATAGAGTACGACTACGCGGCTGGCTTATCAGACGGCGCCGCGAGCGGATCCTTTGGCGGCGGCGCCCAGGGCAAGCACGTCTATCGCAGGATCATTGAGAGGCGAACTTATCCCACTGGTGACTCTGGAGCCTTTTACGAAAGCAAGATGACCTACAGCCGGCCCGAAACCCAAACACCTACTAATTTGGGGTATGTCGTCACGGAACAGTGCACCTCAAGCGGCACGCTTGGGGTGTGTGGTGCAACGCCGGCCCTGCTAGCAAAGCAAAAGCATTACTTCTACGGTAGCCCGAGGTCTTCGTTCTATCAAGATGCTGTCTCTTATGGTAGCTGGCAGGAGGGGCGAGAATACCGGACCGAGGAGTATGACACGAACGGCACGACTGTCCTTCGCCTCGCGGAGTACACTTTCGCGCAACGGGCAGCAGTGGCTTGGTGGACCTTAGATCCGTTGGGTGCGCCACCTAATGATCCTCGACTCACAATCACAAAAACCACCATCGAGCCGATTGGAGCAAATCTCGTAAGTCAGCGGACGGCCATTAATCCGCAAAATCCTAATATAGTTGGATTTGACCAATACAATAATCAGACGGACCTTTGGGAATCTGACTTCGGCTTGGGCGCACCGGGCGCGATATTAAGGCATACGCACACCGACTATCTCACGACGAACAGCGCAAACGGTTTGGCCTATGACACGCTCAACCCCTCTGCGACAAACTCCAACCTGGCGGTAACCTTTCACCTGCGCAGTTTACCGGTGGCGAATCGAGTCTATTCAGTGAATCCGGCGAACGGGGTAGAGACATTGGCGGCACAGGGCACGATGAGCTACGACGAATCCGGTTATGCCGCGCCTCCTTACGGAAGCGTGACCGGCTGGCTTGACCCTGGTACAGCGCGGGGAAATGCGACCACCAGCGGAAAGTGGCTCGACACTACCGGGGCCTACCTGCTAACGCACGCTCAGTATGATCAGTGCGGCAATGTATGCAAGGTCTGGGACGCTCGCGACACGGGGCTTACAAATCCGTCGCAGATTACCTATTCCGATGCTTTCTCAGACGGTGTGCCGCGGAACACTTACGCATTCGCGACCAGCATTACCACGGCGGTCCCTGATCCCAGCGGCATCTATGGATCGAGTGTGGCGTTCACGACGACAAGTGTCTATGACTTCAACACCGGGAAAGTCTTTTCGACGACTGATCCCAATGCCAAAACGACAAGTTACGATTACTCCGATCCCTTAGATCGCCTGAAGCAAGTGACCATGCCCGACTCAGGACGAGTTCGTTATAACTATTTCGACGCGCCGGGTGATCTGTATGTCCAGGTGCTGAAAGACGAAGACTCTTCGCGCTCGATTGAGGACCGCACATATTTCGACGGTTTGGGCCGCCCCACTCGTAGTTTTCTCCTCGATGGGACACCTTCAATGCTGTGGTTGGTGACAGACACTTACTACGACAACATGGGGCGGGTGTCGCAGGTATCAAATCCGTATCGCGTTAGCAGTCCAGCCGCAAGCGTACCGCCGACTTGCTCCATCTGCACGACCAGCGCTTACGATGCGTTGGGCCGGGTCAAGTCTGTGACTACGCCCGACAGCGCCCAGGTGACAAGCAGCTACGGCGCTCTTACTAGCGGCAGCCTTGTTGGCACTACGGTTTTGGTGACCGACCAAACGGGAAAGAGCCGGCGCAGCTTGACTGATTCGCTGGGACGCCTGGCGCGCGTTGACGAGCCGGATGTAAATGGCAACCTGGGTGATGTCAGCAGTCCGATGCAGCCGACGACTTACAGTTACGACGTGCTGGGGAACCTGCGCCTGGTGACGCAAGGCGTGCAGCAACGGTTCTTCACATATGACTCGCTGTCCCGCTTGTTGCGCGCGCGCAATCCGGAGCTGGCCGTGAATGCCAACCTGCCCGCGCTCACCGATCCGATAACCGGCAACGGCCAGTGGTCTAACAGTTACGCATATGATAACAACGGCAATCTCACGGCCCGCGTCGATGCTCGCAACGTCACCACCACTTACGCTTACGACGCACTGAATCGCAATATCACGGTGGATTATTCCGATACCACCGGCATCAACCCCGACATCACGCGTCTTTATGACAGCGCCACCAACGGCAAGGGACGTCTGCGGCAAAGCTACGCCGGAGGCAACGAGACGGTCGGGGCCAACGTGGAGCACACAAATATTGAGAGCTACGACGTGCTGGGGCGCCCAACTGATCAGCGGCAAAGATTCAAGAGCAACAGCGTCTGGAGCGCGAACTTTCAAACGCAGCGCACCTACGACCTCGCTGGGCACGTGAAGACCCAATCTTATCCTTCCGGCCGCACGGTCACTTACAACTACGATCTGGCGGGACGTTTGGGCGACAAGGACGCGCAGAACCTCGCCTTCACCGGCAACCTGGGCGACGGCACGCTGCGTACCTATGCGAGCGAGATGATCTATTCGCCGCTGGGCGGTATGACCAGCGAAACGTTTGGCACCGATACGGCGCTCTACAATAAAACCATCTACAACAGCCGCGGCCAAGCGGCTGAAATTCGCGTGGGCACTTACCACCCGACGGACAGCACCTGGTGGAACCGCGGCGCAATTATCAATCACTACAGCGACGGTTGCTGGGGCAGCTGCGGGGGCAGCAATAGCACCACGCAGATGACTGACAATAACGGCAACCTGAAGAAGCAGGACGTCTATATACCGAATAGCGATGTTCCGAATACTCAACCGATCACCAGTTTCACAACCTGGTGGCAGCAGTACAACTACGACGCGCTGAATCGACTTGATTGGGTTCGAGAGATTTCC
>WNFL01318759.1_pt1 | contig 18224 bp, 9 predicted proteins | sample 5400361 | NCBI WGS metagenome assembly WNFL01 (sample SAMN13153351, study PRJNA577476) | soil metagenome | isolation source: 40 cm soil on Douglas fir-dominated hillslope | place: USA:California | collected 2013-09-17
TGCATTCGTGAAGGCGAAAAAGCCACGCTGGAAGGTTCCATTGCACCCATCGGTTCGCACTATCTGATCGGGCTACAAGCGGTAAATTGCCAGACCGGCGAAATCTTCGCACGCCAACAAGCGGAAGCCAGCGCCAAAGAGGATGTCGTCGCGGTCTTGAACCGCGCCTCCGATGCCATGCGCCGGGCGCTGGGCGAATCACTTAACACCGTTCAGAGCTCCGGCCCGGCCTACAATCAGCCTGTCACCACAACTTCACTTGAAGCGCTCCAGGCTTTCAACATGGGCGCTGACATATGGCTCAAGAGGATGGACAAGCCGGCGGCGATCCCCTATTTCCGGCGCGCCACCGAGATCGACCCGAATTTTGCGCAGGCCTTCGCGATCCTTGCGATAGGATATTCGCACATGGGCGATAAGGCGGCAGCGGCGGACGCTATCGGCAAGGCCACGGCGCTGAAAGACCGCGTGACGGAGTACGAGCGTTTGTTTATCGAATTTGTAGGCGCGTACCTGGCTCACGATCTGCAGAAAAGGATGGGGGTCGCAGCATTGCTTGTCCGAAAGTTCCCCCGCGACCCGGTTCTCCATAACAATCTAGCCGAAGCCTACATTGATGCGGGCGAACTAGAAAAGGCGCTCGGCGAGGCTGAGGCCGGCCTCCAAAACGGTCCGCCGCTTCTGCAAAGTTATTATGCGGTGGCGAAGGTTCTGATGGAGTTGAACCGATTGCCGGAAGCCAGCGCGGTTTTGAAAAAGGCGATTGACAACGGACTTGACGGTCCGGGCGTTCACGAGCGGCTCCTGTATATCAGCTTTCCCGACGGTGATCGGAAGGCACAGGCACAGGAAGTTGAATGGTTTGAGAATAATCATTCCCGCGAACTTGGGTTGTTGTACCAGGCCAATGATGCTGCTGCCCTCGGCCATGCAAAGTCGGCTAGGGCGTTGTTCCGCGAAGCCGCGGATCTGGCTTCTCGGCACACAGACGGTATAGTCTTCCGTCAGCAGTACCTGAATGCCGGTCCCACCGCCGAGGCTCTTTGGGAAAATTGCTCCCATCGGAGTTCGCGCCAGGCCCCCGTAGTAATCGCCCTTTGCGATCCTGTAGCGGCGAAGAAATTTGGTTCTGAACAGGATGAAAACGGGCAAACTGCGATCGAAGGCCCGGAGGCTGTTGCCCGCTGCGTGGCGTTGCTGGCCGATGGTCACCCGCAAGGGGCGGCGAAGATCCTCTCGATCATGATCGAACGGAAAGCCGCAAACTGGGGACCGGTGTACCCGGCGGCCCAGGTTCTCCTGGCACGCGCAGACCAGCAGATGGGCGACACTGCCGGCGCCAGGAGAACATACGAACAATTCTTTGCTTTCTGGAAGGATGCAGACCCCGATATCCCGATCCTGCGACAGGCGCGAGCGGAGTACGCGAGACTGAAATAACCACGAGCCGCACAGTCAAATTCCACTGTTGCACAGATGAATTCCGAAGTGGGGTCAGCGGGGGTCGCGCTGGCCGGCGAGAGATCTTCAGAAAGTGTACTTCAGGGCTAACTGAACTAGACGCGGGTTCACCGAAGTGGCGGTAATCCAGCCGAAGTTGGGCTGCGATACGTCAGTGCTCACCGGGTTCGCGAATTGCGGGTGGTTAAAGATGTTAAAAAACTCCGCCCTGAATTGCAGGGTCGCCTCTTCCCGGAGTCCTCCAACACGAGTCGTTTTGATCGCCGCAGCGTCAAAGTTGAACTGGCCTGGGCCCCTAAGGATACCGATACCAGAATTGCCGAACCCGGTGCCGTCGCCGATAACGGGCAGTGGACCGAAGGCTGCGGCGTTGATGTATCCGGGTCCGCCGCTGATCCCGCCCAGCCGTGCCTCCACCCCGCCGTGCGTGGGGACGTCAGCGTACGTAGCGCCGGGGGCAAGCTGTGCCCGGGACTGAACATTAGAAAAGGCCGCCTGGCAGCCACCGCAGTAAATAGAGCCGCCTCTGGAGTCGAAAACGGTAAGCGGTTGACCGCTTTGCACTATTGTTACGCCAGAAAAGCTCCATCCCCCGAGCAGTTTTCCCGTCAATCCATTCTGCGACTTGTAGGGAACGTCCCAAGTGTAGTTCACGACGAAACGTTCGGGGCGGTATCCGGTGTCGAGCCCGTACTGCTGTCGGGCATCGTTGGGATTGTTGCTATCCAAGTTAACCCCGCTCGTGGCGCCGCCCGTACCACCGTTCGCTTGTAGATTCGTGAACGCCCGCGCCCAAGTGTACGCGGCCTGCATTTGAAACCCATACGAGAACTGCTTGCGGAGAGTGATCTGTAAGCTGTTGTACTTCATGTCGCCGTCGGAACCGGACTGCTGCAATCCATTGGGAGCAAAGCCTAGAAACGGAACCCGTAGAGATCCGTTTGCAACCGTGTTGGTCGTTATTCCATTGATAGGATGGCCGACGCTCGCAAGCTGCGACAGATTCACCTGCCGTCCAGAATCCACGAGATGGATCCCGTGGGCGCCCGCATAACCGACTTCAAGCACCCACTTTGGCAGAAACTGATACTGGACGCCTAGGTTGTAGGATTGAACCAGCGGAGTTACAAAGTTTTCGGACATAAACGGGTGATTCAAATTGGAAGACGAGCCGGTTTGAAAATTTAGCCATCGAGTATCGCCCCAGCCGAGTTGTTGGTTGGGGTAAGGATTTGCCAGGGTGGCAAAGCCCAGCGCCGGGCCGCTATTGTCCAGCGTGAGAGAGTACGGTGGGCTCTGCTCTACGGCGTGTATCACCGAATTGCCATTTACGCGATCGAAAAAGTAACCGTACCCGCCACGCACTGCCAATTTGTGGTTGCCCATCGGCTGCCAGGCGAACCCGACGCGCGGAGCGAGGTTGTTCCATGGTGCGCCCGTGCGTGTTGGGCCGTCACTCGAATTCCTCCGAATGCCATTCGGCAACGCTCCTCTGTAGTTTGCGGGAACAACGAAGCCAGCATACGTGCCCGTTGCAGAACTAGTTCCCGGGACGGGCACCGACTCAATTTGGCTCAGCCAGAGGTTGGTCAGATTGCCGTACTTGTCGGTGGGATAACCATCGAACTCCCACCGCAATCCGAGGTTGAATGTTAGACGCCCAGTGACCTTGAAATCGTCTTGAACAAAGGCACTTGCGTTGTTTACCCGGTAGCCGTGCACGATTCCATCAGGGGGAGTACGCACCGCCAAAACTGTCGCGATTATATTGCTGAGCGGCGTGCCGTTGGTGCTTCCAGGGTTGGTGCCATTGCAGCTGCTGGGAAACGTGCCTGGCGCGCAGGCCGACAAACCCAGTAAAAAATCGGGAAAAGTCTGGAACAACAGCCATCCTTTCGAAATGCCAGAAAACGCCCATGGCCACTGGATGTGCTCGAATTCGCCACCCGCCCGGATAGTATGTTTCCCGCGCGACCACGAGATCTGATCGCCCCACTGGAATTGATTGGTCAGGTTGAAGTTCGGCTCCGTCTGACCGCCTGAATCGAACTGTCCGAGGACGGTCAGCGGCGCCAGGAGATCAATCTGTGGAGTTACTGGCGTGATTCCCACCCCGGTATCCGTGAACTGTTGCTTGGTTCCTAGGTAGGACTCGTTGCGCTGGAATGACATGCGCGCCTCGTTGACCAGGGTAGTTGTAAGGAGCGATGTGAGTTTCAACACGGCCGCCGTGTTGTTGAAGCGATCGTTTTGACCAGCGCCCGGAAGGCACGCGTTTGCCATAATGAGGCAGTTAAAGCCCTGCGACTGATGTTCCCGGGAATAGAAATAGCGCGTCGCTATCGTGTTACGGCGACTGACTAGGTAGTCCGCGTTCACCAAGTACTGTTCCTCGCTGTAGATATCGGCGTCGATGAAGGTTGCTGTCGAATAGGTGCCGGTCGTCGAGCCTGGGATGTAGTAGGTCCCGTTCGGGTTCCTCAGCCGAAGTATGTTCAGCGCTACAGGGTTGATGTTGGACCCGTCGCAAGCCACTTGGACGCCGCCAAGGCCGATTTTCTTGCTGAAGGTAGGGTCGTCGCAAAATGCTTGCCCGAGGGCACGGTGAAATGCCGGCGCATTCCGGTCTCCGGCGGGAATAGACGGAAGCGTGGCGCCAGTAGAATTTCCTGTCGGATCAACGCCATTCTTTTGGCGTGTCCCCTGACAGGAACCAAAGATAAACAGCTTGTCCTTTTTGATCGGGCCTCCCAGCACGCCCCCAAATTGATTTTGATTCAGTGGCTGCTTGCCGCCGCCACTGCGGTTTTGGAAAAAGCTGTTTGCGTTCAGGTCAGTGTTGCGGAAGAACTCGAAGGCGGTTCCGTGCCACGCGTTGGTTCCCGACTTCGTAATCACGTTGACGTTCGCGCCGGGATTGCGGCCGTAGCTCGCGTCGTACAGCGACGCTTGTATCTTGAACTCGCTGATTGCATCAGGACTGGGTATTCCGATCCCGGAATAGAATCCTTGCTCTGGACTGCCTGCTCCAAGCGGCGTAATTGAAACACCATCCATCTGGTAGTTGTTGTGGCCCGGGTCCATACCGTTCACACTGACATCCTGAGAACCGTTACCCACGGCGGATGCGTTGTTAACCGGCGCGTTGACCCCCGCGCCCAATGAAATAATCTGTGTGTAGTTGCGCGTCGTCAGCGGCAATCCGGAAACTTGGCTCTCACTCACAACGTTTCCTAAGCTCGAACTTGCCGTCTTTACAGCCTCAACGTTGCCTTCCACCGTAACTTGCTCACGCTGCGGTCCCACCTCGAGGACTTCGTCAAGCACTGGTGTTTCCGTTACGTTGATCCTTACCGTTCCCACTTCGGCTGTCTTAAATCCCGTGGCGCTGAACTGCGCCATATAGGAACCGGGGGGAAGCAGGCACAAAGTATAGGAGCCATCGACGCTTGTCCGTGACGTGCGCCGTTGCCCGGTATCGTTGTTCGTTACCGTGACCTTGGCGCCGGAGATAGCCGCGCCAGTCCGATCGGTGATGATGCCCGTCAGGGCTCCCGTACTTGCGGTCTGGGCTGAGGCTACAGTTGAAGAACTGACAAACAAGACGAAAGTTGCACCGAAAGAAAAACCCGTGGACAGTCGCACTGGGGCCCTCCTCTCGTACTCGTAGGTACGAACTCGACGGATCGCGGAGCGAATCGGCGCGCGTCAGTCCACAGGAATCAGCGGACGAGCAATGCGTTGAGCGCGCCGCAAAAAAGTCGAGGCGAGTACTCTAATAGATGAAGTTTGGGAGTGGATTGAAGAATCTTACTGCTTTTGAAGAATCATGCTCTTTTTTTGGAATTTGACTCAAAAAACCAAAGCAGGGGAACGGTGTCCTGAGAGACGACATCCAATCAGCGGTTTTTGTAGTTGGACTACAGACGGCTCAGGAGTTGTTGGCGTCGAGGGTCGTGCGCCCAAGGCAGGCGCGAGTGCGGGCCGGCAACTGCAACTCATTTTTGGACAATAAACAACAAAACCAGTGAAATTCTGCAAGAGGAGCAGCCAGCCTTGAGCATAGGGTTAGTGGGACACGTTCAAAGTCCGGTTCTGGATGAAGCGGGAATGTGGACAGGCAACCAAGGAGAGCCATGACGCCAAGTATCAGCATGCAAAAACATTTCTGCAGCGCGTCAAGCTGTTCCGGATGCCAAATCTGTCTTGATATCTCCGCCCGGTGTCGCTGTCGATCATTTGTTTCCACATTACACGAGGGGAAAGGTTCAAGCGTTTGATCAATGGTTTGAGTATGAGACATGCTTTATCGACGAAGGGCTGCATCGACTCTCAAATCCAGCGCAGGTAAATGAGGTTGCCGATGCAAACCGAATTCAGAGCAATTGTTCAAAGCGAGTATGGGGCTCCGGAGAAAGTTTTAAGAATTGCGAAGCGCCAATTAAAGAGCGAAGAGCTTGGAGCTGACCACGTTCTCGTAAAGGTTATCGCTCGACCAATCCATCTCGGTGATGTGCACATTCTTTCCGCTCTTCCTCAAGGGGGGCCCGTTGAACCTATTCCAGCAGGCACTCTGAGGGTACCCGGGTTCGAGGGCGTCGGGACGATCGTTCGGCTCGGAACAAACCCACGAGCGGTGAAGAGGTTTAGCGAAGGCCAGCGTGTAGCGTTCTTTCCCGCAATGGGTTCTTGGGGAGAATACGTAGTCGTTCAATACAGCTCTCTCTTGCCCGTTCCGGACGAGATTTCCAATCAGATTGCTGCGCAGATGCTCATAAATACGATCACCGCATCCATACTCATCAAAGCAGGTCACAATTCACTCAAAGCTCCGATTACGCCCCCTGTTTACATTCTGCAGAATGCGGCAGCATCTGGCGTTGGGCGTTTGCTCACTCAAGTTGCTCTAGATCGCGGTGTCCGTCCTATTCGCCTGGTGAGATCGAAACAGTCAGCGGAAAGACTTCGTTCCGTCGTCCCCGGTCCTCCGATCTATTCAACGAGTGACGACGATTGGAAAGAACAGGTTCGCAACTCCCTTGAAGGACACAAGCTCGAAGTGGCTTTTGATGCCCTGGGCGGAAAAGCGATCGACGATCTGGCGGAGGTTCTCAATGAGGGTGGGACCATCATCAACTTTGGCTCCCTCGACAGCAACGTTGGACCTAATATCTATTCGCTCGCAGCCAACAATGTCGCGCTCAAGAGCGTTTTGATCATGAGCTGGTTTCGTCTGGGCGAGGATGAAAAGCAGCGAGACTTCGAACTCGCTCTGAATCTCGCCAAGAACCACCCGGAGCTTTTCGAGGTCGCACATGAGTATGAGTTTGGCGATTTTCAAAGAGCCATTCAGCATGTCTCTCGTCCGGGAAAGAGCGGGATTGTTTTGCTGAAAAGCCCAGCTTAGAACGCTCGCGTACTGGACAAGATGGCCGCGCTCAAGCCGCGCATCGTCGTTGCCGGCCACAAACCATGAAGAACGACGAATGGCGGCCGCGTGATCGCGCAAACCCGCCAATACATTTTGGATTTCGAGGAAGTCGCCGGAGAACTGCGACCGCCATAGAACTCTACGACGGCATGCTGTCTCGATATCCGGAATGGCTCAACCGAGGAGCTCTCTGGAGTTCAGCAGCTGCAGTAAAGAAGTGAAAGAAGGAAAGGCGACACCTCGATGTTTTCTCACGACTGAGTAGCCGCTTCGAAGGACTGACCGGCGATCAACGACCAGGCCACTGCCGCGCTCCCAAGGGAGAGTCCGGCACAACAAAGGAGCACTACGCGAAATCCAAACGTAAAGCTTTGCGAGATAATGTCTTGGATATGCGAAGCCGCGCTCGGGTCGAGGCCTTGCGGTGGCTCCATTCTGCGGAGTTCTCCTTCTGACGCGCGAAGCTCCCTCACAACGCTCGCTGGCAGGTTGAGTTTGGAGAGCCCTTGCTCCAGCCTCGAATCAAAAGAGTGAATCAACACTGTTCCCAGCACTGCGATGGCAAGCACTCCCGCGACACGGGCAACCGCATTATTGATTCCTGAAGCGGTTCCCGCGCGCTGATGGTCGGCAGAGTTCATAACAACCGTCGTCAGCGGCGCGACCGTGACGGCCATCCCGAACCCCACTAGCAACGACGCCGGAAGATAGGTGTGCCAATAACTCCCTCCAAAACTTACGAGGGCGAAGAGGAGGAAACCCGCTGAGACGATTGTTGGACCTACAATGAGGGGGATTTTTCCGCCGTATCGTTTGACCAAACCGCCCGCCCAATGGGACAGAAGAAACATCATCAAGATCATCGGCAGCATCGCGGAACCGGCCGCGGTGGGCGAGTACCCACCGCTTTGGATCAGCGCCATCGGGAATAGAAAAAAGAAGATGCCAAGCGCACCGTAGAGCAAGAGGGTGAGGACGTTTGCGCCGAGAAATGCGCGCGATTCGAAGAGGGTGAAGGGAACCATGGGGGATCGGACTTTACCTTCCACGACGAGAAAGGTCGCGAGGAAGATGGAGCCACCCAGCAAACCCGCGAGCACCAGCGGATGATTCCAACCGAGCCTCGAGGACTCGAGAAATCCGGTAATCAGGCCAGAGAGTCCAGCTGTCGCCAAAACGGCTCCTGCCCAATCTATCCGTGTCGCGTCAGAAGCCCGGCTTTCAGGAACCGAAAAGAACGATATTGCAACGACGGCCACCGCGGGCGGGAGATTCAAGAAAAAAGCCCACCGCCAAGAGGCATACTGAATAAGCCATCCGCCGAGGACGGGACCGAAGGCGCTGGTAATCGCAGTGAAGCCAGACCAAATGCCGATGGCTCGACCGCGAGAGTCTTCGTCGAAGGAAGCGCTGATGATCGCGAGACTGGCCGGAACGAGCAAAGCCGCGCCGATCCCTTGCACGCAACGCGCGACGATGAGCTGATGAATGCTTGAGGCAAGACCGCATGCCGTTGAAGCGATCGCGAAGACTGCCACGCCGATCAGAAATATCCGGCGGCGTCCGAGCGAATCTCCGAGTGCGCCGCCAGCCAGAACCAGAGCTGACAAGAGAATCCCGTATGACACCACCACCCATTGCACATCAACGAGGCTCGCATGGAAGGAATTCTCAAGCGCCGGAACCGCGACGTTGACCACCGTGCTGTCAACGAACGCCATGCTTGATCCGAGAATCGTCGCCGCCAAGATCCACGGCTGCCTTGCCTTGGCGCACGGAGAGGCAATCCCGGACGACAGCACTAAGCCTTCGTCGCAAGGCGTCTTCATAAAGATACGGATGCTCCAAGTTGCGGGTCTGGTGCAGCCCGCTCTCTTTTCAATATCTGAGATTGTGGGGCAGGGAAGCGACCGCGCAAACGAAAAGAGCTAAGCGCTGTCTTCATGCCAATTGACTGCCACTTGGTCCGGGCGATCAAGAATCGGGGAGACGTACGTGCCGTTGAAATAATCCCACGCCCACTCGATAAACGCTTCCACCTTGGCTCGGGTTGTAACAAGCAAGAGTGCATGCACGCCAAGCCAGACTGCAAATGCGATCGGTCCGGTGAGTTCATGCCGGTTCTTGCCCACCTCGGCAAAAGCTGAATTCCTACCGATCATGGCGAGAATGCCTTTGTCAAAGTATCGAAAGGGTTCTGGTGTCCTGCCTTCAATTTCGGCGGCGATGGCATCGGCGCAGTGTTTGCCTGACTGCTGCGCCACGGCGGCGAGTTGCGGCAACGATTCNNNCGCCCAGGGCATAGACGCCCGGAAAACCCGTCACGCTTAGATCAGATTCCACATTGATGCGTCCACCCCGGCCGGGCTGAATACCGATGGCGCTGGATAGTGAGGATGCCTTGAGGCCGCCTGCCCAGATTGCTGTCCTCGTTAGAATCTTGGTTCCATCAGCGAGAAGAACACAGTCCGCGTGGACTTCCTTCACCCCGACTCCCAAGATGAGTTCCACACCGTGTTGCTTCAGCGTCTCGTTCGCATAGGCTTGGGACTTTTCGGAGAACGCATTCAACACGTTGTGGACAATGTCGACAAGAACGATCCGAGCCTTGCTCAGATCAAGAGTCCGGTAGGAGTCTTTCAATACTCTGTGAAGCAGGTCCGCGAGCGCTCCTGATGTCTCGGCTCCCGTGGGCCCCGCTCCCACAACGACAAAGGTAAGCGCCCCTTGGTCGACGAGTGAGGGATCGCGATCAGCCAATTCAAGGAGGTTGAGTACGCGAGAGTGAAGTAGCTCGGCATCCTGCAAGGAATATAAGGGATAGGCGTTCTTGTCTGCTCCCGGCGTTGCAAAAAAATTCACCTGGGAACCGGCCGCTAAGACCAGGAAGTCCCCGTGATAGGTCTTACGGTCGGTTGTTTTGACAGTTCGCGTCTTGAGATCGGCTGAAATGACCTCGGCCATTTTTACGTCCACATTAGGGTGGTGACGGAGCACAGAACGCAACGAAAAGGCGGCATTGCCGGATGACAGAATTCCCGTGGCCACCTGGTATAACAGCGGCTGAAATTGCTGATAGTTATTCTTGTCTATTAGAGTTATGTGGACATTGGAATTGGTCGACAGTCTCTGTGCGCAGTTTAGCCCAGCGAATCCGCCGCCGACGATCGTGACATGTTTCATAGGATTAAGCTCCGAGTGAAGCCGCTCCGAACCTCGCTAAAAACCAAGCGCGGTTTAGCACAGGGTCTAAACCGCAGCAAAGGCTAGCGTTTTCGCGCGGGTGAATTTCGACTAAGCCAAACGGGTTTACTGGATCCGCGCGGCACCAGCGGAAACTGGAAAGAGCCGGGCGTATCGGACATGTTCACTTGATCTGTTACGCCCTGATAGTGTCCACAGGGGGTGTCCGCTTCGAATGTGATCGGAGGAAGGTACGCATGATCTCCCGAGGTGCTGCCGATCTCATGTGCGTAGGCCTTGTCAAAGATCCCCATGCGCAGCAGCCACATCGAGAGGCGCACGAGGGAGATTTGGATTCGATAGCTGCCGCCCTCAATCGCTCTGCGTTTGAGCGTCGCCGCAACTGCCATCGCGGAGAGCCAAGCCATGATGTAGTCGTTGACGACGAAGATCTCGGTCAGTGCGGGATTTTCGAAAGTTCCTTCCCTGGTCAAAACACCGGTGACGCCGCCCGCATTCTGGTCATAGCCAGTCCTACCACTCCAGGGTCCGGTTGGCCCATAGAGAGACATATCAACATGAATGATGCCCGGCCGCACCAACGCGAGATCCTCGGCAGTGAGATGGAAGTTATTCAAATAGCCGGGGCGCTTGTTGGCGAAGAAAATGTCGGCGTCTTTGAGCAAAGCTTTCAGCTTTGACATCCCATCGGGCTGAGCGAACTCAACCGTTGAGGATCGCATGCCAACGCTCGCGGAGTAGTACGTCTGATCAAGCTCGAAGTCAAAAGGTCGCCACAGATTCAAGACGTCCGCTCCGTGGTATGCCAAGGCCCGACCCAGACCGGCTCCGGCTATGACGTGACCGGTGCCAAGCGCGCGGACGCCATCGAGAGGCGCTTTCGGATTTTCGGCAAATGGCTCCGGCTCGGACTCCCCAATCTTCTCGATCGTGATCAGCGGCCGCTCAGCGAGTTGAGCGAATTGTTCAGTCGCGAGGAACTCCTCCGCGCTTCGGATGACGGTTGCCTGGAGGCCCGCGCGATTTGCTTCCTCTTCAAGCTCAAACGCGTTCCATTTTCGAGTGACTTCGCTGATGGCCTGGTGATTGTCCGCGCAACCAAAGAAGGCGAGAGCACGAGTCTTAGCCTTGGGATAGATGTTCAGCAGTTGTATGCGGCGCGCATCGCGAGTCGGATACATGTTTGTGGGGTAGAAAGGATTCGTGGGGTCGCTGGGAGAGGACGGCGCAAATCCGTTCAGCAACTCCCATTTTTGATCGTAGAAGGGACACAGCCTGTGGGGCGCCTGACGTAGATCAATGGAAAGATCCTGGCCTCTGCCGGTTCTGTATTTCCAGACATCAGCGATCGCAACCGCTTTGGCCATCAATCCTACTCCGGCCATCGTCGCGAGCGGCCAAGGACTCCTAATGATCGGGTCCTTTCCTTGAAAAGCCACGGACCCTCCGCAAGCCGACGGTTCGAGCCCGACCGCCGCGAGTATTTGCGTTAGCTCGCTGTGGGGATCTAGAACGTTGTCAGACGTTATTGGCGACGCGAGGGCTTTGCGGATCCTGTCTGCGATGGGAGTTTTGTCGTGGCCATTATTCATGAGTCGATTCCTCCGCTCTTGTGTTCTCGGCTACGGTATCTGCTTGGCTTTCACTTTCATCTGAATCAAGCTGATAAGGATTTCGTCTCGTTGTTCCACGGTTTGGTCGAAGGAATAGGGCTTGAGATACTCTTTGGTCTCGGCGACCGCTTTCTTGTTCAATTCGGGCGAAAGGTGAACGGTTTTCAGATCGGTCCACCAGCTTTCCATCGGCGGGCCAAGATGTTCGAGGACGTGTGCAAGTCCGCCGCTGCCGCCGGCAATCTCGAGATTGAGGAACGGTCCCAGAAGTCCCCACCGCAACCCGGGGCCGTAGGAAATGGCTGTATCGATATCGGCGACACTGGCGATGCCCTGTTCGACAAGCCACAGCGCCTCTTGCCACAAAGCGGCCTGAAGCCGATTTGTGATGTGACCTTTTATCTCCCGGTGAATGTGAATTGGTTTCTTGCCGATGCTGGCGTAGAACGCGATGGTTCTCGCGACGGCGTCCGGTGACGTGAGCTTCCCTCCTAATACTTCGACGAGCGGAATGATATGCGGAGGACTGAAAGGGTGACCAAGGACAACGCGTTCCGGATGTTTTGCCGCATCCTGGATGGAACTGATCAGAATGCCGGAGGAACTTGTCGCGATGATTGCATGATCCGGAATGGCGGCATCTATGCTGGCAATGAGTTGGCGTTTTAGATCAAGTCGCTCGGGTCCGTTCTCCTGAACAAAATCGACGCCCGACAGGACTTCGGCGACGTTTTTGCTGAAAGTAAGGCGTTTCTGTGATGCGGTGCTCGAAAGGCCAAGTTTTTCGAGCGTGGGCCAGTAGCTGGCGACGAGTTCTCGCAGACGCCCTTCGGCGCCATCTGCAGGATCTGTCGCGCGAACCTCGAATCCGCGGGCGAGATAGAAGGCGGTCCAGCTAGCCCCGATGACGCCCGTTCCAACGACTCCAACAGTCTTCACATCCATCTCTTTTTCCTCCTTCAAGGTGCTTCAAGGTGTGCGCACAACGATTTCGTTAGAGTTGTTCGGCGCGTTCCCAAACCAAATCAGCCATGACTTTTGCACCGGCGGATTGAATGGGGCTCGCGGTGCTGAGATGAAGTCGATTTCCCTCGATCTTCACCACACGAGGCTGCGTTTGGCCGATCCAACCCGGATAGAGCGAAACCGCCATGGAGTGAGTGAGAGCCTGCTTTGCTTCGTCAACGTGAAAGGGGCCGGAATAGGCAATGTAGCCGCCGCCTTCTTCGCTGTACTCTTGGGGAGTTCCCTTAAACCAGTCGCCGGATGCAAATTGCCGGCGTCCTGGTGTCATCAGTTGTGCGGACATGTAGCCGTCAGGGGTGTACATGATGATCCCCTGAGCGTTTTCGCCCATGGGGAATCGTTTCGGCGAGCCATCCACTGGTGTTTCGACATACGAAAGTAGCTTCCACGCGCCAATCAATTGTTCTCTTAGACCTTTGTTTGCCACGGCATTCCTCCGGCTCTCCCAGCGCCTTATCGTGTGCAACGAACTCCGATCCCAAGTGCACACAGTTGCCACTGGTATTTCATTGGCGTCTCGCATAATCGCGATGGCCGCTGCAATGTACGAGCGATGGTTACCCGGCAATGTTTTTTTGTTCTAGAAAAAAGCAATCGTTTTTGCGTATTCAGACCGGGATGTCACGCAGCCGGTCGAAGTCGCGGGTGATCCATACGCGCGGTGAATAAACAGATTCGCACGCAACCGGGCAGGAAACGAAGACCTGTGCCGTGACTGCGACACAAAACCTGCCTTAGTGCTACGGTCTCGCCGGCGCGATGAATGACTTTCCCAGATATTTCTGACGGGAACTGTCGCGTTACGAAAGTGCTCGCCAACCACTCACACTCGCTCGCCACAAGCTCCTCTTCCAAAACACGGCGCCTAACGCGACGCTCGACTCGCGGCAGCAAGATTCACGATAACTAGCAACAAATGAAGTCCGTTTAGCAAAGACGCTCACCTTTCGGAGATATACACAAGTCCCAAGTTCCGGGAGGTGAATTGTTGGAGCTCTCGCCGAGGATAGCCGGGGGGCACCCACATGGCCTTCCCGGCTATCGCCGAACCAGATGTGCCGTGAAAGGATATTGTCGTGAAGCTCGCAAGAAAATCCCTCCGGCGCATTATTACGGTGTTCGCTGTCGCAAATTTGATCGTCTCAGTCGCCAATGGCACGGAAAAAGGCGGAAGCGTCTGGCCCGTGGGTGCGGAATCGATTGCTATCGCGCTGGCTCAGCCCGGTCCTCGGGAAGCGAGCCTCTTCGAATACACCAACTTTTACGAGGCCAACGAAACCGACGACCAGCGCGGCAAAAGGCTGCCCATTCCAGACTTTAGACTCCGCGTCTTCGCCCTCTCCCCCAAGTTGGAATGGAACACGGGTGTAAGCTTCCTTGGCGGCAAAATAGGCGGCTGGATCAGCACGCCCCTCGTCTACGTGCAGATTCACCTCGCGGGCGGAAAGTATACCCAGTGGTCTATCGGAAACTGCAGCATAGTACCCTTCACGGTCTTCTATCATCACAAAATCTTTCACTGGTACTGGGAACTGGAATATCAAACGCCCGCGGCCAGATATGCGCTGGGCTCTCCGATCAACGTCGGTCAGCACAACATGGCCTTTACGCCTGGGGCTGCATTCACCATTACCCCGCATCACGCCCTGAAAGAGGTCAGCGCACGCTTCGACTATGTGATAAACGGCCCGAACAGTGCTACCCACTATCACAGCGGAAACGAATTTTTCACGCAATTCGATATCATGAAGAGTGTGCCGCACACTAAGATCGACGTTGGCGGCATTGGATATTTTTATCAACAGACGACGGACGATAAGCAGTATGGCAAGAGAGTAGTGACCGTCAACGCCGACGGCACCACCAGCATTGGCAATCGCGGTCGCGCCCTCAACCTTGGCGGACAGGTCGCACTGCCGATCGGCAAGGCCGGCGGCATGGCCTTCAAGTGGGAACAGGACTTGCTGGTCCAAAACAGGACGCGTGGCAACTCGTTCTGGTTTCAGTTCATGATTCCGTTCGAACAGTTGCATAGACACTGACCGCTCCGAGAGTCCCAGCTCCGTCACGCAATCCGCCAGGCCGCAATAAGTGAACCGCGCGAACAGCTTTCACATGCAAGAGAATGCGTGCTATGTGTCGCAGAGCCATTCTCCCGCGAGGGCCGTCATTACAAAGGCCCTCGCCACGTTCACGTTCGCTCGCAACAAGCCGCTCTTTCAAAGTACAGCCCGTAACGCAACCTCGACTCTCGCCGGAAACAACTCACGATAATTCGCAACAAATGAAGTTCGTTTAGCAAAGACGCGCAGCTCTCGGAGAGATATACAAATCCGAAAAGGAGCCGTGGAAGGCGGACTGGCAATGGGGAGGGCATCCGCAAAAGAGGAGATTGGAGCGCTTGCCGCTAAAGCAAGACCTGGGCAAGCGCGGCAAGTCGATCCTTCAATGCAGCCGTCCTTGGCATCTTGATTGTGCTGAACAAATGTCGCATGACGAAGTCTGGATGAGGGGAAGATGATCAGCCCACTAAAACGCAACGTAGTGATTGGTGCACTTCTTGGTCTTGGCATGATCGCCTTGATCGCAGGTGCCATTCACCCACTCCGAAAAGCAACCGAAAAAGCCACGGGGAATCCTCCCGTCGTTGAGGTCGTTCAGGCAGAGCAGAAGGACGTTCCGATCTATGGCGAATGGATCGGCACACTCGACGGGTTAGTGAACGCTGACGTAAGAGCCCAGGTCACTGGATACCTCTTGAAACAGGGTTATGGAGAAGGCGCATTCGTCAAGAGAGGCCAGCTCCTGTTTCAAATCGACCCGAGACCGTTTCAGGCGGCTCTCGATCAGGCCGAGGGGCAACTGCAGCAGGCGAGAGCGTCACTTGCGAATGCCCAGGCGGTGCAGGGCCGGACGGAACTCGACGTTAAACGCTTCACGCCGCTGGCGGCGGAGCAGGCTGCGAGTCAGCAGGACCTCGACAATGCCGTGCAGAATAATCTAGCTGCTCTCGCCACAGTGGAAACACAAAAAGCACAGATCAAAAGCGATGAAGCTGCGGTTGAAACAGCAAGAATCAATCTCGAATTTACCCGACTCGTTGCGCCAATCGACGGGATCGCCGGCCAGGCCCAACTCCAGGTAGGCGCACTTGTCACTCCGGGCAGCGCTGCCGTTACTTCTATCTCGACCCTCAATCCGATGAAGGTTTACTTCACGGTGGGTGAGCCTCAATACCTCGCATGGCGGAAGCAATTCCCATCGGAAACAAGCCTCCAAGCCGCCGACAAGGCTCTCCGGCTGCAACTTATTTTGGCGGATGGGTCGACATACGCGCGCGAAGGCGCGTTCAATTTTGCAGACCGTCAGGTGGATGAAGGCACTGGCGCGATTCGCATTGCTGCGCTATTTGCGAATCCGGACAACATTCTGCGCCCGGGTGGCTATGCGAAGGTTCGAGCGGTGATCCGCTTGCAACGCGGCGCTGTGCTTGTACCCCAACGGGCAGTGTCGCAGTTGCAGGGAGGCTACCAAGTTGCCGTCGTTGGCAGCGACAGCAAGGTGGTCATTCGGACAGTTCGGATTGGTGAAGCCTTTGGCGCGGACCAGATTGTGACCGAAGGGCTGAATGCGGGAGAGCGTGTCATTGCGGAGGGCATTCAGAAGGTGCGTGTGGGAATGGTTGTAAACGCCGTTCGGTTTAGCGGGAAAAAGGGCGGGTGAGCCATGTCAAAATTCTTTATACATCGTCCTATAGTAGCCATGGTCATCTCCATAGTGCTGGTCCTTGTGGGAGCGCTGACCATTGTGGTCCTCCCGATAGCGCAATTTCCGAATATCGCCCCGCCAGAAATTCAAGTCTTGGCAACGTATGTTGGCGCCGATGCGCAGACGCTGGAACAAGCGGTTGCCACGCCGATCGAACAGCAAATGAACGGTGTGGACAACATGAACTACATGTATTCGCTTAACGAGACCGGCGGCGCCACGACCAGTCTCATTGTCGACTTTGATGTAAAGACCGACCCGAACAACGATTTCATTCTCGCGCAGGCCAGGGAGACCCAGGCCGCTTCGCAACTTCCCACCGATGTTACGAACTACGGCATCACTGTTCGCAAGTCCGTCACCGCGCCATTGATTGTCTTCGCTGCCCACTCGCCGAACGGAACTCATGACACCAAGTTCCTTGCCAATTATGCATACATCAACTTGGTCGACCCGATCCTCCGCTCGTACGGGGTCGGCAACGTCCAGGTGTTCGGCGCTGGGCAATACGCTATGCGCCTCTGGGTGAAGCCCGACCAATTGGCGAAGCTTGGCATCACGGTTCCGGAAATCATCAACGCCCTCCAGGCACAGAACACCGTGAATCCGGCCGGGAAGATCGGTGGCGAGCCTGCTCCCAAGGGTCAGGAATTCACGCGTTCGGTGCTCGCCCAGGGTCGCCTTATCACACCCGAGCAGTTCGGACAGATTGTAGTGCGCGAGACGCCCGATGGCGCCGTGGTGCGAGCGCGGGATGTAGCGCGGATCGAACTCGGTGCGCAGGACTACAGCATAGACGGGCGCTTCAACGGGAAACCCGGTGCCGTTGTTGCAGTTTACCAGTTGCCGGGCTCCAATGCGGTGGAAGCCGCCGATGGAGTAAAGAAACTGGTGGCACAGCTGAGCCAGCGATTCCCGGAAGATCTCGACTGTACAGTGGCGCTTGACACCACCCTTTCAGTCACGCAGGGAATGAAGGAAATCGTCGAGACCCTGCTGGTGTCACTTGCGTTGGTAATCCTCGTTGTTTTTCTTTTCCTACAGGGTTGGCGTGCGACTCTCATTCCATTGATGGCCGTGCCCGTTTCTCTTGTGGGGACGTTTGTGTTTTTTCCCTTGTTCGGTTTTTCCATCAATACGCTTTCACTCTTCGGTCTTGTGCTGGCAATTGGACTCGTGGTGGACGACGCCATCGTAGTTGTCGAAGAAGTGGAGCGACAAATCGAAGGGGGACTACGTCCGAAGGACGCTGCCCTGAAGGCCATGGAGGAACTCTCGGGACCGTTAATCGGCATCGCGCTGGTGTTGTCCGCGGTGTTCGTGCCGACAGCGTTCATTCCCGGAATCACAGGCCGGCTCTATCAGCAGTTCGCGGTGACGATCGCCATTTCAGTAATGCTGTCCGCGTTCAATGCGCTCACGCTCAGCCCGGCGCTTGCGGCGCTGTTGTTGCGACCGCGCAAACCCAGCCGGGGCCTCTTAGAGAGGTTCTTCGGGGGATTCAACCGGCTGTTTGAACGGATTACCCACAGGTACGTGAGTTGGAGCGAGGTGCTGATAAAGAAGGGCGTTTTCGTTGTCGTGCTGTTGTTGGTGTTTGGCGTTGCGGCGGGCGTTTTCTCAAGTCGAGTTCCGACAAGCTTCCTTCCCGACGAAGACCAGGGCTACGCGTATGTTAATGTCCAGCTTCCCGACACGGCGTCGTTGACGCGAACCAGCGC
>WNFL01092753.1_pt3 | contig 18222 bp, 21 predicted proteins | sample 5400361 | NCBI WGS metagenome assembly WNFL01 (sample SAMN13153351, study PRJNA577476) | soil metagenome | isolation source: 40 cm soil on Douglas fir-dominated hillslope | place: USA:California | collected 2013-09-17
GGTCCCCGCCTCGCCGAGTGGCGCGCCGTGTGCGCCAGCCTGGGGATCGCGTCGCGCGTCCACTTCCTCGGCTTGCGCCTCGACGTGGAGCAGATCCTGGCCGCTGCGTCGGTCGTCGTCGCTCCGTCCATCTGCGACGAGGGTTTCGGGCTCGCCGCCCTCGAGGGGATGGCCGCCGGCCGGCCGGTGGTGGTGACCGATTCCGGGCCGATGCCGGAGATCGTGGAAGGCGCCGGGCTGGTGGTCCCCAAGCGGGACGAAATCGCGCTGGCGGCCGCCCTCGATCGCCTGCTGCACGACGACCTGCTCGCGCGCAGGCTCGGCGAAGGCGGGAGGACGCGGGCGCTCGCGGCCTACTCGATGGACCGCTACGTGGACGAGCTCCTGGCCGTCTATCGCCGCCACCTGCTTCCCGCCGCGAGGCTCCGGGCGGCCTGAGCGGCGCGGCCACGCCCTCAGGCGGCGAGCGAGGTCGGTCCCGGCACCGCCGGGCGCTTCCGCGGAATCCACTCGCGCAAAGGCGGCAGCTCCCCCGTGGCGCGCAGCGCCGCCAGGTAGGCGAGCCCCATCGCGGTGCCGCACAGGAACAGGCGCAGCAGGACCGGACCTCGCGCGTAGCGGAGCGCCACCGCCCCGGCAGGGGCCGCCACCACGGACGCCAGCGCCTGCAACGAGAGCGTCCGCCAGGGCAGCAGGGAGCGCATTCCGCCGAGGATCTGGCCGGCCCGCCAGAGCATGATCCCGCGCGTCGCCGCCTCGGCGGCGACCCAGCCGCCCATCGCGCCGCGCAGCCCGTACAGGTGGAAGCCGGCCACCACCATCGGCACCGTCACCGCGAGCTTCACTACCGAGGCCGCCAGCACGAAGCGGTTCTGCGCCCGCGCGCGCATCACGCCGTCGAGCGGGAGCGCGGCGAGCGGGATGGCGAGGATGGCCAGCCGGAAGATGGGTACCGAATCGCGGTACCGATCGGTGAACAGGAATGTGAGCAGGGTGGGCCCGCAGACGTAGAGCAGGGCCATCGTGGGGATGAAGACGAAGGCGAGCCGCGCCACCGCTTCGCGGAACAGCCGCGCCGGCGCTTCCCGGTCGCCGTCGCGGTCGTGCTCGGCGATGCCGAGCTGCAGGATCTCCGAGACGGGCGTGTAGAGCATCTCGACGATGGGAAGCTGGAAGCAGCCCACCGCGTAGATGGCGAATGCCGTGGCGCTCACGCTCGCGGCCACGAAGTACTGATGGAACTGCTGCTGGGGGATGATGATCGCGAAGGCGAGCCCGAAGGGAAGCGCGTACGCGAGCTGCCGCCTCAGGTCCTCGCGCGAGATGGGCAGGCCGTGCTCGCGAAGCACCATCACCCAGCAGGCCACCGCGCGGAACGCGGTCCCCGCCACGACGCCGGCCAGCGCGCCGGTGAGCGAGCGGGTGAGGACCGCTCCGGTGACGATCCCGATCGCCTGGGTCGACTCGTAGCCGAAGCGCAGCACGGCCGCGAGCTTGATGCGGCCCTGCGACATCGGGATCGAGTCCATGGTGCTGCCGGCCAGGAAGAGCGCCGTGAAGATCGCGACCCAACCCATCTGGGCTGCCAGCTCGGGCTTCTCCATCCGGAGCGCGATGCCCGGACCGAAGAAGTAGAGCAAGGTTCCGGCGCACAGTCCGAGCGCCGTGGTCACCAGGAGAGCGTGGGCGATGAAGTACCCGCGGCGCTCGGGCTCGCGGGGGACGAAGTAGATGAGGCTGGGCGTCAGCCCCATCGGTAGCACCACGCCCAGGGTCGTGCACCACAGCCAGGCCAGCTTGAAGGTGCCGTAGGAGGCGGGCACCAATATGCGGGCCAGGACCAGCGGCGTGCCGAAGGTCACCACCGCGATCGCGAGCCGCGCGATCATCAGCGGCCCCGCACGCCTCAGGATCGATGGCTGTCCGCTCAATGCCCCTCCCCCGGGCGATGGTGGTCAGCCCGGGCGTGTTCGGCAACGGGCGGTCACGCAGCGACTGTCGCAAATAGAAAGGCCGGGGCCCCGTGGAGCCCCGGCCTCCCGATCCGACGGATGGCGCCTGGTCTTACGCCGCGCTGCGGCGGCGGCGAAGGAGCGCGAGGCCCGCGAGCGGCAGCAGGAGCCACGCGCTCTGCGGGCCCGAGCTGGAGCAGCCGCCTCCGGCGGGGAAGGCGCCGGCGGCCGCGGCGATCGGCGGCACGACACCCGTAACCGGCGTATCGGTCTGGCCGGTCGTCGGCGCCTGGGGCGCCGCGTCCTTGCCCAGCGCGTGCAGGATCATCTGCGCGAGCTGGGCGCGCGCCGCGTCGAGCGCCGCCGGGCTGGTCGTCGACTGGTACGTCACCGGGTACACGCCCTTGGCGATCTTCTTGGCCTGGTCGCCCAGGCCGAGCCCCTTGGCCATGGCGAGCAGCTCGTAGTCCTCCATGCCGTCCCGGATCATCTTCATGCGGAACGACTCCACCGGGATCTCGGTCTGCCCGCCGATCCGGTTGGTGGTGCCCGGGTAGAAGAGGGTGCCGTCGCCGGCGCCGCCGTAGTTCTGCTGGTTCGACCAAGGATCGCCGCTGAAGTAGGCCTGCGTCATCTCGTAGTACAGCTCGCCCGAGATGTCGTAGCTGAAGCTCATCCACTCCATCGCGCGGTTGCGCGTGGCGTCGCTGTCGATGGCATAGGTCGGCCAGCCCGAGCCGCCCGTGTAGTCATACCCGGGGCCTACGCCCGAGCAGCCGAAGCTCATGCAGCTCTGGTACCACCACACGGTAGAGCCGTACTTCGCGCGCTGCGATCCGGCGTTGCCGCTGCCCGGCCGGTCCTCCATGAAGTTCACCACCGGCACGTACAGATCGATGCCGCTGATGCCGTGCGCCGAGGCCTCGCCGGTGGTGGTGGTCACCAGCGTCGGGATGCTGGGATCGCCCCCGCGCGAGTTGGCGATGCGGGGGTTGATGTCGCTCCACTGGCAGGTCATCGGCGGCTCGTCGCAGACGTAGTTGAAGACTGGGTGCCGTCACCCACGATCTGCACCGCGCTCAGCTTGGCGCCCGCGAGCCGGGTGTTGGCCGTGCCGTCGAGGAACGGGCCGGCGTACGTGTCGAAGTCGCCCCAGCCGCCGCTCCCGTCCGACTTGATGGGAGGGCTCACCACCGGCACGGTGATGCTGATGCGGTTGTCCAGTGCCGCCTGCAGGTAGCGGGCGCGGAGCTTCTGCTCGGCGTCGAAGTTGCCGCAGCCACCGTCGCCGTGGCCCATGCAGGGGCCGTTCCAGGTCATGCCGAACGCGCTGCGCAGCGTCGAGGTGGACGGCACGGCGAAGTCCCACACCGTGAGCGTCACCGGGACCTGTGCGGTCGCGCCACCCGTCACGTTGAGCGTCCCCTTGTAGACGCCCGCAGCCGCGTCCGCCGGCACGTGGATGTCGACCAGCACCGCGCGGCTCTCGCCCGCCGGCACGTCGAAGGGGAACGCGTTGCGCTTCTCGCCGGCGATCGGATCCACGTCCGGCACCAGCGCGTCGGGCCACACGCCGGCCGCGCCGTCGCCGCCGGTCTGGATGGGCACGTTGATCAGCGCCTCCCGGTAGAGCGTCACGTCGCGCCCGCTGATGCTGTGGCCCTTGCCGTCGCCCAGGCCCTCGAGGCTCATCGAGACGCCGGTGGCCGCGCCGGTGACGATCACCTGGAAGGACTCGAACTCGTTCTTGGCGGCGGCGATGACGGCCGTCGCGCTGCTGGTCTGCGACGGCTGCGCCTGCGGCCGGACCTTCACCGCGGCAGGGGCCGTCCAGACCTGCGCTGCTTCCGAAGCGCTGCCTGCGAGGAAGGCGACTGCGGCGGCGGCGATCTGGGAAAGCTTCATTGGTGCGTCTCCTTGGTTGGCTGCTTCCCGGAACGGCGGGTGCTCTCCGTTCGGGTTGGCCAACGAAGTCGACGAGCCGCCTCTTCCCTCCCTGGTGTCCGGCAGGAGGGGGTCTTCTGTGCGCTTGTCGGGTAAACGGGGGCAAACGTTCCTGCTCGGAGCACGTCCGCGCACACGCGCCCCCGCGGGGGGCACATGCGGCAGATCGCCTCCTGGGAATGCTTTAAGCGACGATCGGCGTTCTACGGGCTGCGCAGCGGCCGCAGCCTCGTGATCCGTGCGGACAGGCAAGCGCCCTGCCGCCTGGCTCCCCAGCGGCGCCAGGCGGCGCGCCGGGCGCGTCCTCCACGAGGAGCGGACCGCATTGCCGCCCGGCACCTCCACACACGAGGGTGCCCAGCCGCTCTCCATCTCGCGCAGGCGCGCCTGCGGTCGCTGGCGAGCCTTGGAGTGCCGGCTGTTGTCGGCTCGCCGACAGGTCCGGCGGCCGGCTTCTCGGCCGGCGATGCGTGCTTATGTTCCGGCGGTGCGTGGGGCTGCCTTGACGGCCCCTGGAGGCGCGTGTTGCAGGCGAGCGTGACGCCACCCGTCGACCTGGCCCAGCCTGCCCGCGATTGGCAGGCGCGGCGCATCGGGCAGATCGCGTTCGGCGCCGCGCTGCTCTTCCTGGCGCAGCTTTACCTGGCGCCGGCGCAGTGGTTCCCGCAGACCGAGCCGCTGCGGCTCGCGCTGGTGCTCTCCTGCATCGCGCTGGCCGCGCTCGCGGCGCAGCGGCTGATCGCCAACCGGCCGCTGTGGCTGGGCTTCCGAACCGCGCTCCTGGCCGTCTACACCGGCGCGGCGCTGCTCTCGCCCACCTGGTCGATCGCCCCCGCGCTGTCGGTCGACGGCGCGCTCGAGGTGGCGAAGCACTTCCTCTTCTTCGTCGCCGTGCTGAACACGTTCACCACGCCCCGGCGCATCCGGCTCGCGATGCTGGTCTACGCGGCCGCGTCGATCGTGCCTGGGTGGGGAACCTTCTCGAACTGGTGGCACGACGAGCTGCTCGTGGGAGGCTTCCGCGGACGCTGGCTGGGCGTCATGGCCGACCCGAACCACGACTGCATGGCGCTGGTCGCCGCGGTGCCGTTCCTGTTGCACTTCGCGGCGCACGGACCGGGCCTGTGGCGGCGCATCGTCGGCGCCGGCGGAGTCACCGCGGTCTTGATGGGCATCGTCGCTACGCACTCTCGCGGAGGCTCGCTGGGCCTCGCGGCGGCGGTGCTCCTGTGGGCGCTCATGTCCAAGCGCAAGGCGCTGGCGATGGGATTCGCACTGGTGGCGGGGGCGGGCCTGTTGCTCTTCGCGCCCAGCACCTTCTGGCAGCGAAACGAGACGATCAGCGCGTACGAGGCGGACGTCTCCGTCCAGGGCCGCATGCAGGCGTGGCAGGTGGCGGAGCGGATCTTCAGGGAGCGGCCGTTCCTGGGAGTGGGCGAGTCGGCCTTCCTCACGGCGTGGAAGCAGTATGCGCCCATCGACGATCCGGTCGAGCACCCGTACGTCGCGCACAACCTGGAGCTCGAGGTGCTCGGCCACCTCGGGCTGTTCGGGCTGTTCGGGATGCTGGGCTTCATCGCCTGCGCGCTGTGGTCGGCGTGGCGGGCGCGCAACGGCGACATGGCGCACGAGTCGCGCGCCGTCCTGGCCGCGTTGATCGGCTACCTCGTCTGCCAGCAATTCTCCGGCTACTCGCTGTCGTGGTTCCTGTACGCGCTCTGCGCGTTCGCCTCTTGCATCGACCGCTACGGTGGGCGACGGAAGGCAGAGGTGCCCGCGGTGGCCCCGGGTACGGGGAATTACGGATCTCCCCTCCGGGCCGCCTAGGACACAAGTTTCCAGCAGGCTAGGGGGTGGCGTGAAGGAGCCGGTGCCCGTCCTGCAGATCGTGAACCAGTTCGCCATCGGCGGCGCCGAAGGGCAGTTCGTGGCGCGCGTGCGGAGGCATCCCCACGGGTTTCGACCGGTGGTGGCTTGCGTCCAGAGGAAGGGGCCGAACCTCGCCGCGGTGGAGGAGCTGGGTCTTCCCGTGGAGGAGTTCGGACTGCGCGGCAGCCTGGCGCAACTGAACACGGGGCACCAGGTCCTGCGCCTCGCCGCGTTCATGGCGCGAGAGGGCATCCGCCTGGTGCACGCGAACGACTTCTACGCGAACCTGCTGGCGGTGCCCGCGGCGCGCCTGGCCGGGGCGAAGGTGATCGCCAGCCGCTTCGATCTCGGCCATTGGTACTCGCGCACGCATCACGTGCTGGAGGCGATCGCCTCGCGCACCGCGGACGCGGTGTACACGAACGCCGAGGCGGTGCGCGACATGTGCGTCGCGCAGGAGGGCATCCCCCCGGACCGGGTGGTGGTGGTGCACAACGGCATCGAGCTCGAGCAGTTCGATCGCGCGCAGCGCGAACCGCTTCTCGCCCCGGTGCCGGGATTGATCGAGGGCGCGGACGGCAAGTCGCTCCGCCCCGCGGTGGCGTTCGCCGCGAACCTCTACGCGGTGAAGGGCCACCTGGACTTGATCGAGGCGATGGAGATCGTGCGGCGTGCCTTGCCCGAGGCGCTCGTGCTCTGCGCCGGCGAAGGGCCCATGCGCCACGTGCTCGAGCAGCAGATCCGCGCCCGGGGGCTGGGCAACAACGTGGTGCTGCTCGGCCACCGCCTGGACGTGCCGGCGATCCTGCGGCGCGTACACCTGGGTTGCCTCTGCTCCCACGCCGAGGGCCTCTCCAACGCCGTCATCGAGTACATGGCCGCCTCGCTGCCCGTGGTGGCGACCGCGGTCGGCGGCAACGTGGAGCTGGTCACCGAGGCAGGGTCCCGCGCGAGCGGCCACCTGGTGCCACCCCACCGTCCCACGGTCATCGCAGACCGCCTGGAGGGCTTGCTCCGCGACCCCATCCGCTGCGCTGCGCTCGGCGCGGCCGGCCGCGCGCGCGTCGAAACAGACCTGACGCTCACCGCGATGATCGAGAAGACCGGCGCGCTCTACGAGCAGGTCCTCGCCAGCGGCCGCTCCAAGCGCCACCTCCGCGCGGCCTGACGCACCGCGTCCCGCCCCGGGACGGATAAACGTCACAATCCACTCAGTGTATTTTTTGATCTGCGCGCCCGTTTTCCCACGCCGTACGGCGCCGCCTCCAGAGCGGGTCGCCTCCCGCACGGTCCCCGCGATTCCGTTGACTTCACCGCCCCCCCACGGTACATCGCTCCGCCGCGCTGGCGACCCAGGCCGGCTGCTCGCTCGAAGGGCTCGGGGCATTAGCTCAGCTGGGAGAGCGCCGCAATGGCATTGCGGAGGTCGACGGTTCGATCCCGTCATGCTCCACTTTCCACATTTCGCGTGAGGTTACTCAGCAGCCCCGAGCAAGGCGCGCGAGAGCGCTGCGTCGAGTCCGCGCGCGACGGCGGTCACTCGCTCGTCGCCAAACTGGCCGAACGTCGTCGAGGGCCGGTCGTATTCGAAGACGCCATGCCCGGCGTCGTTCTCGTAGAGCACGACGCGGATCGGAGCATAGAGCGCGGCCCCGAGCTGATGCCTCGTCATCAGCGAGGCGGTGACAGGATTACCGATGTCGTATTGGAGCGCGTTACGCGCCTTGCCAGCGATCATCAGTAACGCACCATGATCGCGGACCAGGAAGATCGATAGTTCCGGGCCTTGCTCCTTTTCACGATTGGCCCGCGCGACGTCTCCATCGGACAGGGCCTTGACGAGGCCGGGATCGAGCTGAGGCACGCTCTGTTCGAGCGCGCCGCGGACGGCAGCGAATGACTTCGCGGATTCGATCCGGACGTGCTCGACGGCGATGGTCTGTGTTGTCATGGCTGGTTTCTCCTGGACGCGCAGATCCCTCCGGATGGGAAGCGTACTCGGCCAGGACCCGGCTTGCTCGGGATGGGAATCGCGCCTCCGAGCGACACTGCTGGTACCGTGCGAGCGAGCATGAAGACTGCCGCCGCCGGAGTCGCGCTGCTGCTGGGCGCCTTGGGTTCGCCTGTACGAGCCGAGGTCCGGACGGCGGTCGCCCGCCCGGTGCGCGCGAAGATGCCCGAGCCGCTGCTCACCGAGAGCATCACCGACCTGGACGGCGCACAGGCGGGCGAGGTCGAGATCGACGTGAACGGATCGGCGTTCCGTCGCACGACCGGCGTGCGGCTGTGGCAGGGGAGCGTCGAGGTCGAGTGGCGGGCGTTGGAGCGCCTCGGACTTTCCGTCGACCTGGGCGTCGGCCGCGTTCTCGACGCTGCAACGGGCCCGGTGATGAGCGTTCATCCTGCCGCGAGCTGGGTGGTGATGCACTCCCAGCCGCTGGACTTCCACCTGATGGCTGAAGTGAGCGGTCGCATCTCCCAGGACGGGGCCGACGACGCGCAGGATCCGGGTGACGGGGCCATGCCTTTGTCAGGCGGGTTCCGATTTGGCATCCGTCAGGGATGGCTCACGGTTCGCGCATTCCTTGGCACGGGCGTGGGGAGTCACTCCGCGCACGCAGTCCCGCTGCGCGCGCAGGCTGCGGTGCTCGCCGAGTTCGGACGGGAAGGTCGCCTCGGCTTCGTAGGGTTCGAGATGGATGCGGACTGGGCTCGCCGCACGCCGCTCACGGTGGCTCCGAACCTCGTGTTGCGCGGCGCTCACCTTCATGTCCCGTTCGACCTCGGCATCGCCGTACCCTGGACTCCCCAGTCGCGATACGGCGATGCCTCGCTGGGAGTGCTGATGCGGCTCATCCTCGAGACCGATCACGACTAGGCCGCCGCGGCTGTTCGTTGAAAGACGATGTGATCGCTGTCAACAATTGTGCATACATTTTCATACATGCACCTTCCTCCTCCACAGACGCGTGGATAGATCGCGGCACAGGGCCCGGGTACCGGGCAGGGGCAGGGGGAAACGAAAACAATGAAGAAGTTATCGTACGCGGCGATAGCCGCGGCGATCGCCTTCTCCAGATCGGCAGCTGCGCACGAGTTCGTCTGCGAGAAGACGGTCAACGGCGACGTCGTTCACGAAATCAAGACTTATCCAGAGAAGCTCAATTTCAAAGTCACCATTATCAACACGCACCCGACGGACGCCTCCACGGTGTTGTCGGTTCGCGACGATCTGATGACTTCGCTGGGGCTGGCATTCACGCCGGCGCCGCCGTTCACGGTGGCGGCAGGCAAAACAGCGGAGTTCGGGTTCGAGGCGACGAGGCGGAGTGCCTGAGGCTTTCGCGCGCCCAGGCCTGCACGGCGAGCTTCGAGGACCTGGTCGAGGTCGCCTGGGACGCCGGCTCGGCGCAATGCGCCGTGCGCCTGCTGTGCGGTCACGAGGTTGGCGGCGGCGGCGGTGGCGGCGGCGCGTGCACTTGCGACGCCGATTGCCATGGCCACGGCCACTGCCGGCAAGGCAAGTGCGAGGACAACGGCGGCGGTGGAGATCACGGCGGCGGTGGAGATCACGGCGGCGGTGGAGATCACGGCGGCGGTGGAGATCACGGCGGAGGCGGGGACCACGGCGGCGGTGACGGTCACGGCGGCGGCGAAGACCACGGCGGCGGTGACGGTCACGGCGGTGGCGACGACCACGGCAGCGGTGACGACCATGGCCGCGGTGGAGATCACGGCGGAGGCAAAGATCACGGCGGAGAGAAGGACCACGGCGGAGGCGACGGTCACGGCAGCGGTGACGACCATGGCCGCGGTGGAGATCACGGCGGGGGCGGGGATCACGGCGGTGGCCATGATGACCACGGCGGCGATCACGGAAAGGGGGGAGACCGATGAACCGGTGGACCATGAAGCTGCTGATCGGTGGCTGCATCTGCGCGGCGGGCTGCGGCGACGGAACGATGCCTGCGGCGGGCAATCAGCCGGTCGATGTAGCCCAGGGGAGCGGCAATGACACCGGTGGCGCCAATGGCAGCAACGCCGGCGGCACCGGCACGGCTCCGGGTGTCGAATCCTCGAACGCAACGTTCGAGCTCCGGCTGCGCGGCGTCGACGCAGGCGACCTGAGGTTGGTGCGACTACGGGTCCAGAGCGTCGAGATCCGCGCGGGAACCACGGTGCTCGCGACCGGGCCGATGACCTCCGAGATGGACCTGACGCAAGGCGAACAAGCGTTCCTGCTGTCCACGTTCCACGCGCCGGCGGCGGGGGGCGAGGTCGAATTCACGGTCGCGTTGAGCTCCGCTTCGGTCGAGACGGCGAACGAGAAGTTCGAGGTCGACGCCCGCTGCGAAGTGCTGAAGCTCACCGGCAAGATGAGCCTCATTGCCAAGCGCAACCACGCAGTCGTGCATCTCGATCTGGCGCGGTCGTTCGTGAAGGTCGGGACGGCCATGGCGTTCGTTCCGCACCTGCAGCTCGTCTTCTGAGCCAGCTCGAGCTCGTGGCGCAAGCGGAGGGCAGGCATCGAACGGTGCCTGCCCTTCGGGCTGCAGAGCGTCAGGTCACGGGGAACGGCGTGAGTCCCGGCGGTCCGTCCAGGTGAGGTGGCCGGTTGCGAACTCGTACCGTGCCTGCTCGGAGCGGTCGAGTAGGAGGACCGCCTCGCCACCTTCCCGGCGTACTTCCACGGTTGTTGCGTGGGTCCGGAGGATGGTGCGCTCGAGCGGGAGCAAGCCGTCGCGCACTGCGACCCTCGCGCCGACGATCCCGTCCGGAACCTCGGAGATGTTGTAGACGAAGATGGTTTGGTGCCCGTCCGCCGATTGCACGGACTCCGCCAGCTCCTCGCCGCCCAAGTAAGTGATGCCGAACGTGTCCCAGACGAGCACCAATGTGAATGCACAAACGACGACCAGGATGAGCAGGGTGCCAGCCGCTGTCCATCGCCGTTCCGGTGGGGCCGCGATCCAGCGCCACCGCGCGAGGATGACGATGAACAGGAGCGCGGCAGCGAATCCTGCTCCGAGGATTACGACGTGCGCAATGCGCCAGGTTGGTATGAACTGCAGCCGTGGGGCCGCGGCCATCGAGCCCAGACCCACGGCCAGTCCCGCGAGCGCGACCGTTGGTTTCACGCCTACTTCTTTCCCAACCAGGCCTTGAACTCGGCGACCGCTCGACTTTCGCGTTCATCCCACCCAAATAGCTGATCGCCAGATAGGCGTAGTTAGTGGCGAACCGGATCACCTGATTCTCTAGATCGCCCATGCCTTTGCTGGAGAATTCGCTGTACCGCTTGTCGAAGCGGGCGGCCTTGCAGCCAAAGTAATAGCCGAGAAGGGTCTCGCTCAACGCCTTCCCACTGCCCCCCTTCGGCTCCGCTTCCCCGAGCAGCCAGCCGTCGATATCGCCGATCAGTTCCGCTTCTGTCGCATCGCCGTGCGAGCCGATGTACGGCTTCGCCTGCTTGCCCCGCAAGACGAAGATCGCGACTTGACCCAGATCTCCCGCCACCGTGGTCGCATAGAGGTTGTCGACCCTTTCACCGAACGGGAGCACGGGCGCGGGCGTGGGGTCCAGGCTTCGGTCCCGGTAGACGCCGGCGGAAAGTCCGGTGAGCACATGCCCTGCGGCCAGTTTGTTGCCGGCGGGGTCCTCGAGAATTCCGACCTCCTTGCCAGCTTTTTTGCCGTCTCGAGCTGGTCGAGATCAGTCTGGGTGAGCGAGCCGTGCGGCTTCAGCACCGTCGCAGGCGGCCTGCCACCATAGAGCTGCCTGAAAAAGGTCGTGTTGTAGCCGGCGATTTGCCTCATGGCGTCCGTCATCTGGACGCCCGTCAGCGAGGGGAATTCCGCCTCCGCCTTCTTCACGATGGCGATCCAGTCGTACAGCTCGCACGACTGCGGCTTCCCGCTGAACATCTTGTCGCGCGGCGGGGCGTCGAACTGGGCGCCGACCTCGATGTTCCGGCCGTGCCAGCCGAACGGCACGCAATCGATTTCGAGCTTGTCCCCTTTTTGCTGGATGGCGCCCGCGTCCGCTTTCAGCAGATCGTCTCCTGTAGCGGCATCGCGCACGAACCAGCGGAGGCGGCCGTCCTTGTCGGCATCGGTCGGTTTGCCCTGGTACTTGGAAATCCGGAACGTCGCCGGCTCGCCCAGGCGGAACGTCTTCGGGCCCTCGATAGCGAGCACCCGCAGCTTGGGCCGCGGTTTCGCCGCCGCGACGCCGGGGACGACGAGAACGAAGCTACGCCCCGTCTCGAGCGGCCTCGAAACCGTGGACCCCGGTACCATCCTCACGACGGTGCGCTGACCGCCGCCGCTGTCGGCCATGCCCTCGGACCCCCGCGGTCATCCTACACCGTGTTGCTCGGGGGATCCGAGGCGCGCCGCCATCGTCACTGCACGTTTGCGGTCACCGAGGCTGCCGCCGTCAGCGTGAGCGTGCAGGTCTTCGTCTTGTTCCCGCCGCTGGAGCAGGCGCCGGACCAGATCGCGTCGCGGTCGCTCGTGACCGAGAGCGTGACCGCCGTCCCGGTCGTGAACGCGGCGGATCCGGTGCTCCCCACGGCCACCGCGATGCCCGCCGGGCTCGAGAGGACCTGCTCGCCGCCCCGGCCTGTAGCGGTCACGCTGAGCGTCGCCGTCGAGGTGGACGGCGGCGGAGGAGGAGGCGGCGGTGGAGCCGCGGAAGGCAGCACGCTCAGGGTCGCAGTTCGGGTCAGCCCACCGCCGGACACGGAGATCGTCACGTCGGTCTGCACGCTCACCTGGGAGGTGAAGATGTTGAATCCCCCGTTCGTCACGCCGAACGGCACGATCATGCTGTTCGGCACGGAAGCGACGGAAGGATTGCTGCTCGTCACCTGGAACGTCGTGTCGGTGGATTGCGGCGAGGCGATGCTCACCGTGGCGAAGGAGCTTCCGCCCAGGCCGACCGTCGAGGTCGGAGACAGCGTCAGCGCGGTGGGCTGCGGCTGCGGAAGGAGCGTCAGCACGGTCTGCGCGCTTGCCCCGTTCCAGCTCGCCGTCAAGGTGGCGGTGGTCGGCGTCGCGACCGTGCTCGTCTGCAGCGGGAAGAAGGTGGAGAAGGAACCAGCGGGGACCGTCACCGTCGGCGGCGGAGTCACCGCCATCGAATTGCTCGACAGGCTCACGGCGGCTCCGCCCGCCGGCGCCTGGCCGTTCAGCATCACGGTCGCGCTCGACTGGGCGCCTCCGCTGATCGTGCTCGGCGAGACCGACACCGATTGCAACGAAGGAGGGAGCACGGTGAGCTGGAGGGACGCAGTGCTGCCGTTCAGCCGGCGTCGCCGCGGTCACCTGTCCCGTCTGGACCGTGAACTGGGTCCAGGCGGTGTTGGCGGGCATGTTGACCGAGGCCGGCAGCGGAACGACGCTCGGATTCGAGCTGGCCAGCGCGATCGGGGCGCCTCCCGCCCCGACCGCCGAGGTCAGCTGCACCGCGATCCACGTGCCGTCGCCGCTGTAGAGGGGATTGCTGGTGGCCGTGACCGACACGGGCGTCGGCGGGGCCGAGCTGACATTGAACGACTGTCCCGCGGACCACGCGGTGAAGGCTCCGGTGGTGGGCGAGGAGTCACCCTGCATCGAGCGGACGCGCCAGAACTTGGTGCCCGGAAGGAGCGAGAGCACCGTGCGCGACGGGCCGTTCAGCTGGGGGCTGAAGTCCTCGATGTTCCTGAACCGGGAGTCCGTCGCGATCTGCACCTGGTAGCCGCCCGACTGCGGGTTGGGGACATCGGACCAGGTCAGCGTGATCGGCAGCGTCAGCGTCACCCCGTTGGCGGGCGACAAGGGCATCGGCGGCGGCGGGAGCGGATTGTTGAAGAAGACGCTGAAGGTAATCAGATTGGATGGCGCGCTGAACACGCCGTGCGCGTCGACCGCGTACACCCGCGCCCAGTAGTTCCCCTCGTTGGCGTCTCCCACCGCGAAGGTGAACGTCGTGTTGGGGATGTTGTCGAAATGGAACCGCGTGAGCACCGGGAAGTTCGGATCGGTGGCCGCTTCGAGGACATAGCTCGCGGCGCCCGGCACCGCGGACCAATTGAACGTGATGCTCTCCATGGGGTGGAAGGTCGAGTACCCCTTGGTCGGACCGAGGGTCGGCGAGCCCGGCGCCCCCGGGCCGACCCCGGTGACGTTGAAGCTGCTTCCCGCCGACCACGCGCCCTGCGTCAGCGTTCCGTTCACGGCCTGGACTCGCCAGAAATACGTCCCGTTGGCGAGGCCGCTCACGGTGTCCTGCGTCGGTCCCATCGTCGAGTTCTGCAGGACCACCGGCGTGAAGCTCGACGAGGGGCTGACTTGCCAGTTGTAGGCGACGATCCCGCTCGGGTCCGTCACGCTCGACCAGGAGATCGTGAACGGCTCCAGGAGGGCCGAGCCGGCTGCCGGGGAGAGCGGCACCGGCGCCGCCGGAGCGGCTGATCCGGGGGAGCTCCAAGCTCCGACGAGGATTGCTAGGGCCAGGGGCGCTGAGGCACGACGCAGGTCCACGGTCTTCCCCCTTCGTTGGTGGCGGCCTTCACACACTTCGAATCGAGCAGGTGAGACAGCTTTCCGGAACTCCGACTTTGGTCGCGAGAATATCCCCGCCGACACTTGGACAACCCACAAGATGCGTCGGAACAGCGAAAGGACCAGGGTGACCGTTACCGGACAGCTTCGGCGAGGCCCTTCAGGGCGTCCCGCACGGCAGAGTGCGCCATGACGGCCGTGGGGCTCTGCTGCAGCACGTCACGATAGCGCGGCGAGAACGTCTCGTCCTGCAGCAGCAGCCGCTCCACCTGGTTTCGCACCACCGCCGCTTCCTCGGGAGCCACCGGCACCTCGCGGCGCGGATCGAGCAGCTCGTCGGCGACCGCCATCAGCTCGGACAGCGGATGGAGCCAGGCGAAGTCAGGATGGCGGATGAGCAGCTGCAGCAGCTCGCCCGGTCCCTGCACGGGACCGTGCTGGCGCTCGTAGGCCACCTGGGTCTCCTTGGTGAGCGCGAGGTGCAGCGGACGCAGCGCCTGGGTCAGCTTCTGGAGGCGCTCGCTCAGCTCGGCCATGGCTCCTCCACGAGCGATCTCATAATGCCCGCGCGGTGAAAAGCGTAGGCCGGCCGCGGGGGCCCTCCTAGTTCACCGAGCCGGGCTGCGTGAGCGGGAAGGGCGCGATCTCCGCGTCGAATTGGCGGCCGTCCTCGGCCACCATGCGGTAGGTCCCGTGCATCGATCCGTGCGGGGTCTTCAACACGGCGCCGCTCGTGTACTCGAACTGCTCCCCAGGGCGCAGCGTCGGCTGGTTGCCGACGACCCCCTCGCCGCGCACTTCCTCGCGCTTGCCATTGCCATCGGTGATGATCCAATGCCGGCTTTTCAGCTGCGTGCTCAGCGGGCCGAGGTTCTCGATCCGTACCGTGTACGCGAATGCGTAGCGGCCCGCGCCCGACTGCTCGGGCAGGAAACGGCTCTTCACGCTGACGCGGATCCCTTGGGTGATCGCGGTCGACATCCGTTCCATGAGGTTGCCGCGTTCCGCTGCTTGAGGCAACAGGAAGACGCATGAAGGGTCCGCCGCCCGGGAAGCGCTACATCACCAAGGTCGGGTTCGAGCGGCTCCGCGAAGAGTTCCGCGTCCTCCTCTACGAGGATCGCCCGCGGGTCACCCGGGAGGTGACGGTCGCCGCTGCGCACGGGGACCGGAGCGAGAACTACGAGTACAAGCTGGGCAAGCGGAAGCTGCGCGAGATCGACGCGAAGATCCACCGGCTTCAGAAGATGCTCGAGTCCTTCGAGGTCGTCGATCCCGCCGCGCGGGAACCCGTCGATCGCGCCTTCTTCGGCGCCACGGTCACCGTGGAGGACGAGGACGGCGACCATGCGACGTACCAGATCGTCGGCGGCGACGAGCTTTCCGCCGAGCTCGGTCGGGGCCGCATCAGCTACGAAGCGCCGCTCGGGCGGGCGCTCCTGGGAAGGCGCGCCGGTGACACCGTGCGCGTCCGCAGGCCGGCTGGCGAGGTCGAGCTGACCATCGTGAAGGTCGAGTGGAAATGAGATACGGTCCGCTGCGGCTCGTTCGGAGGGAAACCACCATGCGCATTCCGCTCGCCGCCGTGCTGCTCGCCGCCGCATGCTCCCAGGCCCAGCCCAAACCCGCGCCCGAGGCGACGCGAGAGGCGGCCGGACAGCGCGTCGACGCGGGAGCGCCGGCCGCCAACGAACCCGGCGGCACCGCGGTCGGCACGGAGGACGCCGGAGCGCAACAGGCCGTGAACGATGCGGCCGACGCGGGCCAGCAGGCGGCCGCCGATGCGGGACAGGACGTGGTGGGCGGGATCAAGCAGGGCGCATCCGAAGCAGGGCGCGCGATCGCCGACGCGGGTGCGAAGGCGGTGTCTGCCATCGGGTCCGCGGCAGCCGACATCGCCGAGGCCGTGCAGAAGCTGCCGCCCGCGCCGCCCATCCCCGACACGCCCATCTTCCTGCCGGCGGTGGAGGAGGCGCGCGACAACCCCACCACGCCCGAGAAGGTGTGGCTGGGCTATCAGCTCTTCTTCGACAATCGGCTCTCGAAGGACGGCTCCATGTCCTGCGAGAGCTGCCACCATCCCGACCTGGCGTGGACCAGCGGCAAGGCGGTCGACCCGAAGGTGGGAGGCGCCCTCAACACGCGCAACGCGCCCACCATGGAAAACGTCGCCTACTATCACGCGTTCTATTGGGACGGGCGCGCGCCGACGATGGAGGCCGTCTCGGCCGCGGCGTGGAAAGGCCAGCTCGGCGCCAATGCGGACGAGATCGCGGCCAAGCTCAACGCCGTCACCGGCTATCGCGCCCAGTTCCAGCGCGCCTTCAAGGAAGACGCCACGGGCAAGAACGTGCCCATGGCGCTGGCGGCCTTCTTGCGCGCGCTGAAGACGGGCAACGCCCCCTGGGACAGGTTCGAGCAGGGCGAAGGGGATGCGGTCTCCATGGAGGCCCGGCGCGGGTATCGCGTGTTCCAGAAGGCGCGCTGCACCCTGTGCCACGTGCCGCCGCTCTACACCGACACCGATTTCCACAACGTGGGAGTCGGTTACGACAAGCCGGACGCGCAGCGCGACCACGGTCGCATGGACGCCACCAAGGATCCGAAGGACGACGGGAAGTTCAAGACGCCCACGCTGCGGGACATCGCCAAGACAGCGCCTTACTTCCACGACGGCAGCGCGACCTCGCTCTCCGAGGCGATCGACTTCATGGTGAAGGGCGGCATCAAGAACCCGAACCGGGACGAGAAGCTCAAGCCGAGCCGCCTCTCCGCGAGGGACCGCAAGGCGCTGCAGGCATTCCTCGAGTCCCTGACCGGGACGCCCACCTACGCCAAGGCGCCCGAGCTGCCCTGACGTTCATTCGGAGACCGGCGAGTCCGCGCGCACCGCCTCGGTCTCGCGCACCGGCGGCATGCGCAAGCGCATCCCCGGCTCCGGCCGCGACCGGCGCTTGAACGGCGGCAGCCGCACCGGGCGGTCGTCCTCCGCCGAGCGGAGCAGCGCCTCGATGACCCGGACGTCGGCGAGGCCTTCCTCGCCGCTCGGCTCCGGCTCCACGTCGCGGAGGATGCAGTCCGAGAAATAGACCAGCTCGGGGCCAAACTGGTCGGCCTTGGGGAAGGTGCGGGCGCGCGGCTTGTCATCGATGGTGACCACCAGCTCACGCTTGCCCTGGTACTCGTAGGCCCGGTCCAGGCAGAGGTCGCCGCGGGTGCCGATCAGGCGGTAGGTCGCGGTGGGCGCCGCCTGGAAGCTCACGTTGAAGCTCGCGAGCTGCTCGTCGCCGAAGCGGAGCAGGCAGCTCATCCCGGGCTCCACCCCGGGATCGAAGCGGCCATCCGCGTCCCGCGCGGCGAAACCGATCACTTCGACGGGCTCGGCGCGGAAGAGATAGCGGGCGGCGTTGATGCAGTAGATGCCGATGTCCCAGAGCACTCCGCCGCCGGTCGACGCCTGCGTCCGGATGTTGTCCGGCTTCACCTGGTAGGAGAAATCCGAGCTGAAGAGGCGAGCCTCGCCCAGGCGGCCGGAGGTCACGAGCTTGACGGCCTCCAGGTTGGCCGGCTCGAAATGAAGCCGGTACGCGATCATCAGCCGGACGCCCGCGTCGTCGCAGGCCGTGATCATGCGGCGGCAGTCCGATTCGCTGGTCGCCATCGGCTTCTCGCACAGCACGTGCGCGCCGGCCTGCGCGGCGCGCACCGTGTACTCGGCGTGCATGGTGTTGGGCAGCGCGATGTAGACCGCGTCCACGTCGTCACGGCGGAGGCACTCCTCGTACTGCTCGTAGGGGTACGCGTCGCACCCGTACTTTCGGGAGAGCTTCTCGCGCTTCTCCGCGTCGTCCGAAATCAGCGCCACCAACCGGGAGTTCTTCGTGTGGGCGAAGGCGGGCAGCACCGCC
>WNFL01400453.1_pt2 | contig 18215 bp, 18 predicted proteins | sample 5400361 | NCBI WGS metagenome assembly WNFL01 (sample SAMN13153351, study PRJNA577476) | soil metagenome | isolation source: 40 cm soil on Douglas fir-dominated hillslope | place: USA:California | collected 2013-09-17
TTGAGCGCGACCTTGAGGTTCTTCTCGCCCCGGCCGTAGCCGACGATCTCGCCCGCCAGGCCGCGCTCGCGCGCGGCGAGCGCGAGCGACCCGCCGATGAGGCCGACTCCGGCGATCACCATCTTGTCGAACAGCGGCGCCACTAGAGCTCCCTCCCGACCGCCGCGGCTACTTTTTTGAGCTCGCCCATGAGCGCGGCGAACTTCTTCGGCTTGAGCGATTGCGGGCCGTCGCTGAGCGCCGTCTCGGGATTGGAATGGACCTCGATCAAAAGCCCGTCCGCGCCGGCGGCGACGCCGGCCAGCGCCATCGGCGCCACCATATCCCAGCGGCCGGTGCCGTGGCTCGGGTCGATGAAGACCGGCAGGTGCGAGAGCTGCTTCAACACCGGCACGGCGCTGATGTCGAGCGTATTCCGCGTCTCGGTCTCGTAGGTGCGGATGCCGCGCTCGCAGAGAATGATCTTGCGGTTGCCCTCGGCGGCTATATATTCAGCCGAGAGCAAAAATTCCTGGATGGTGGCGCTCAGGCCGCGCTTCAGCATGACCGGCATCTTGAGCCTGCCGACTTCGGTCAGGAGCTTGAAGTTCTGCATGTTGCGCGCGCCGATCTGGAGGACGTCGGTGTAGCGGGCGACCACGTCGAGGTCGCGCGGGTCGAGCACCTCGGTGATGATCGGGAGCCCGGTGACCTTCCGCGCGTTGGCGAGATAGTCGAGCCCTTCCTCGCCGAGACCCTGAAAGCTGTAGGGCGAGGTGCGCGGCTTGAAAGCGCCGCCGCGGAGAAACGTCGCGCCCGCCTCCTTGACCGGCAGCGCCGATTCGAGCACCTGGTCGCGCGACTCGACCGAGCAAGGGCCGGCCATGACGTGGATTTTCCTGCCGCCGATCTCGCGGCCGGCGACTTCGATGACCGTGTTGTGCTTCTGGAACTCGCGGCTGACGAGCTTGTAGGGCTTTAAGATCGGCAGCACCTTCTCGACGCCCGGAAACGACTCCAGACTCTGATCGGCGAGCAGGCGCTCGTCGCCGATCGCGCCGATGATGGTGCGCTCTTTCCCTTCCGAGATGTGGGCCCTCAGGCCGAAGCTCTCGATGCGCTCGACGACCTTTTGAATGTCGGCCGGCTTCAGCTCCGGTTTTAAGACTACGATCATGCCCTGGTCTTTCTATGCGCGGCTTGCAATTATAGCTTTCAACTCGTTTATAAATCTACCGTTTTCCTTCGCCGTTCCGACCGTCACGCGGATGTATTCCGGCAGCTCGTAGACCCCCATCGGGCGCACGATGACGCCGCGCTTGAGGAGCTGCTTGAAAAGGGCCGCGCCGTCGCCGACGCGGATCAGGATGAAGTTCGCCCGGCTCGGCACCTGCTCCAGTCCCAGGCTCTCGATCTCGCGCTTTAAATACTCCATGCCCTCCCGGTTGACCCGGAGGCTCCGCTCGACGTGCTCGCCGTCCTCCAGGGCGGCCAGCGCCGCCCACTGGGCCGCGGCGTTGACGTTGAACGGCTGGCGCACGCGGTGCATCAGGCCGACCAGCTCCTTCGGCCCGACCGCGTAGCCGATGCGGAGCCCCGCCAGGCCGTAGAGCTTGGAGAAGGTCCGGAGCGTAAGGATCGTCCTGCCGTCGGTCGGACGGTCGCCGGACTGATAATCGATGGAATTCGGATAGTCCGGATCGCCGACGTACTCGAAGTAGGCTTCGTCGACCACCAGCAGCGCTTCCGCCGTCACGCGCGAAAGAAATTTCTCCCAGGCCTTTTTGCCGTAGGACGTGCCGGTCGGGTTGTTCGGATTCGCCAGAAAGACGATGCGGGTCCGGTCGGTGATCGCCTCGGCGATCGCGTCGAGATCGTGGGTAAAGTTTTTTAGCGGCACGATCCTGCACGCGCCGCCCGCCGCCTGGACGACCAGCCGGTAGATGACGAAGGCCTGGGCGGCCATGACCGCCTCGTCGCCCGGCCGCAGGAACGTTCGGACCGCGAGCTCGATCAGCTCGTTGGAGCCGTTGCCGAAGATCAGGCGGTCCGGCGCGACGCTCAATTTCGCCGCCAGCGCGCGCTTGAGATAAAAAGAATCGCCGTCGGGATAGAGATGGAGCTGGCCGATGCGCTCCGCCAGCGCCTTTAAAGCCTTCGGCGACGGGCCGAGCGGGTTCTCGTTGGACGCGAGCTTGATCGAGTCCTCGATCCCGTATTCCCGCTCGACCTCTTCGATCGGCTTGCCCGCCTCGTAGGGCACGAGCGAGCGGATATATTCCGGCACGCGGTCCAAAATGCTCATAGCTCGCTCATACGGCCGACGGGTAAGAGCCCAGAATTTTGATGAACAGGCAGCTCTTCTCCAGTTTTTTGAGCGCCCGCTGAATCCGCGGCTCCTGGATGTGGCCCTCGAGGTCGAGGAAGAAAACATATTCCCAGGGCTTTTGCTTCAGCGGACGCGACTCGATCTTGCTCAAATTGATGCGGTTTTTGGCGAACGGATCGAGCATGCGGTGCAGCACGCCGACCTCGTCCTTGACCGAAAAGACGATCGAAGTCTTGTCCTCGCCGCTCGGCCGCGGCGTCTGCCCGCCGATGACGAGAAAGCGCGTGATGTTGTTGGCCTGATCCTCGATGTTCGCCTGCACCGTCTCCAATCCGTAAAGCTCTTTCGCCAACTGGCTCGCGACGGCGGCGAGAGCCGGGTCCTGGGCCGCCATCTGCGCCGCCTGGGCGGTGCTCGACGCCTCGTTGGCGGGAATCTTGGGATATTTGCCGGTCAGCCAGCGCCGGCACTGCGCCAGCGCCTGCGGGTGGGAAACGATCTGCCGGATGTCCTCGGCCTTGCCGGAGCGGGAGAGGAGATAATGGTGGACCTCCAGAATAACCTCGGCGCAGATCTTCACGTCCGCTTCCACCAGCATGTCGAGCGTGTGCGTGACCACGCCCTCGGTCGAATTCTCGATCGGCACCACGCCGCAGTCGGCCCGCCCCTGCTTCACCTCCTGGAACACGTCCGGGATGCTCGGCATGGGGATATAGCTGGTGGACGAGCCGAACCGGTCGCGCGCCGCCATGTGCGTGTAGGTCGCCTCGGGGCCGAAGTAGGCGACGACGAGCGGCGCTTCCAGGGCGCGGGAGGCGGAGAGAATCTCGCGATAGATGGCGTGAACCGATTTTTCCGGAAGCGGGCCGCGATTCAAGCCGGAGAGGCGGCGAAAGATCTCCTTCTCGCGGCTGGGAACGAAAATATCCTGCCTGTCTAAACTCTTGGTTTGACCGATTTTGCGCGCAAGAGATGCCCGCTCGTTCAGCAGCTCTAGGATTTGCTCATCTACGTGATCGATCTTTTTTCTAAGCGCATCGACCGACTCTTTACGGCTCAATGAGAACCTCACCCGGAGACGATAATTTCATCATGGAAGCTATCTAACCTAGCCTAATTTCTAGCAAATTGCAAATATTCCCAGCCCTTGACCCGGGCCCGAGCCGGCTTGTATGACTTTCCCATGCCGTACGAGCTGATTATTCCTCCGGCGGAGGCGCCCAAGAAGCTGGAGAATTTTTTAAAGAAACGCTTCAACATCGGGTACGTAAGGAAGCTTTTTCGCAAAAACGGCGTCCGGTTGAACGGCCGGCGCGCCGGCCCGGAAGAGACCGCCCGTCCGGGCGACCGCGTCCACCTTTACATTCCCTTCGAGCGGCAAAAGGAAACCGCGAAGCCCGCGGGAAGTCTTTCCTGCCAAATCCTTTTCGAGGACGCCGACCTTTTGGTGCTGAACAAACCGGCCGGCGTCGCCGTGCACGAGGGCAAGGGGATCTCCAAGCGCGACTCGGTTCTCGGGCAATTGGAGACGGCGTACCGCCCGCGCGGCGTCGCGCCCAGGCTCGTGCACCGGATCGACAAGGAGACCTCGGGCCTTCTCGTCGCGGCCAAAAACGACCCGGCGGCGGAGCTATTGGAACGGCTCTTCGAAGGACGCGAGGTCGAGAAGGAATACCTCACGCTCGTCGCCGGCAGGATCCTGCCGAAGAAAGGCCGGATCGACTTCCCCCTCCCCGGCCGGGACGGGAGCGAGGTGTCGGCGGTGACGCATTACCAGGTGGAGCAGGAATTTTCCGATACGGCGCTCGCGCGGGTGCGCATCGACACCGGGCGCATGCATCAGATCCGGCTCCACTTCGCCGGGCTGCATCACCCCGTCGTCATGGACGACGAGCACGGCGACTTCGCCTTCAATAAAGACTTTCGGAAAAAATACGGCCTGAAGCGCCAGTTTCTCCACGCGGCGATGCTGGCGTTCGAGTACAAGGGAAAGAAGCGCCAATGGACGGCGGATTTGCCGGAGGATCTGAAGCGGACTCTCGAATTGCTTGAGACCCGCTAGCGGGCTATTCCCCCGCCGAGTACGCCTTTACCAGGCGGTAGAGATATTCCAGGCCGTCGTAGAAGGACTTGACCGCGAGGCGCTCGTCCTTGCCGTGCGCCCGGTTGTCCGACGGCTCGCTCGCCAGTCCCGAATGGCCGTAGGCCGGAATGCCGGCGTTGCGGAGAAAGCGCGAGTCGGTCGCGCCCGTGGACATGACCGGCACCACCGCCGCCCCGGGCCAGAACTCGGCCGTGAGCCGCTCGATGGGGCGGAGGATCTCGGGCTTGAGCGGCGACGGCGGGCTCAGCGTGTAGCCGCCGAACGGCGTCACCGCGATCTTGTCGCTCGCGAGCACCTCGGCCAATTTCTGCTGGAGGTCCGCCGCCGACTCGCCGGGCAGCACCCGGCAATTGACGATCGCGCGCGCGGTCTGCGGCAGCGCGTTCATCGCCGTGCCGGCGTCGAGCCGCGTGGCGACGCAGGTCGTCCGGAGCTGGGCGTTGTAGGCGGCCCGGGTCGACAGGCGCGAGGCGGCGGAGGTGTCCATCGGGTCGCGGGCGATCGCCCGCATGTCCTCGGCGTCCTGGCCGTTTTCCAGAGCGGCCATGCGCTCGAAGTAGACACGCGTCGCTTCCGTCAGCTTGACGGGAAAAGCGTGCTTCGCCAGCCGGGAGAGCCCTTCGGCGAGCTGGTAGATCGCGTTGTCCCGCCCCGGCACCGCGCTGTGGCCGCCGGGATTTTTGACTTCCAATCGATAGGTGACGGAGATCTTTTCGCTCGCCTGCACCCGGTTCGCCAGCGGCTTGCCGCTGCGGAGCGACACCCCGCCGCCTTCGTTCAGCGCGAACTCCGCGTCGACGAGCTCGCGGTGGTTCTTGAGCAGCCAGTCGACGCCGTTGGTCGGCACGTCGCCCAGCTCCTCGTCCGCGGTGAGGGCCAGGACGATGTCGCGGTCGGGGACGAATTTTTCCTGCTTGTAGCGGATGAGATTGGCGACGAAGATCGCCGCCATCGCCTTATCGTCCGACGTGCCGCGGCCGTTGAAATAGCCGTCCTGCTCGAGGAGCTTGAAGGGATCGAACGACCAGTCTTCGCGCCGGGCCTCGACCACGTCGAGATGGGCGACCAGGAGAATCGGCCGGCGCGCGCCGCTGCCGCGCAGCCGCGCGACGAGATTGCCCTTGCGCGGCTCCCCTCCCAGCACGACCGCCTCGGCGGACGAAAAGCCGGCCTCGCGCAGCCGCTTGAGCATCGCCTCGGCGGCGGCTGTCGTATTGCCGACCGATTCGCTGGTGTTGATCTCGACGAGCTCCTTGTAAATCTCCCGCGCGAGCTGCTGCTGCGGGCCGGAAGGCTGGGCCGATGCGGACCCCACGCCCAGGGCGACTACGGTAACCGTGACGAAGACTCTTGAAAAAATCATGCGGCGTTTACCTCAGCGAGCAACAATGTGCCACCGGACAATGGCCATTCCGAACCCGAATAAAGCCCCGCCATCGGATGCGTGGGGCGCTCGCGCCGGAGCAGCGGATCGACGAACTCCCAGCCAAGTTCGATTGCGATCTCCACAATAACTTGAACGATCGGCTCCCGAAAATTTCCAACAGGAATTCTATCAGGAGCTCAACCACGGTGATTTCAAGACAATTCGAACAGCCCCTTCGCCGTGCCGCCCAATATCGCGGCGCGGTCTTCCGCCGAGCGCGCCGCCGCGCGCACCACGCTCAAGGTTTCGAGAATATTCGCCGCGGTTTTGCATTCGAGCGGATAATCGGTGCCGAACATGACGCGGTCGGGCGCGGCGATCTGGAGCGCGGCGTCGAACGCCGGCGGCCACGCGCCGGTCCCGGCGGTGTCGAAATAGAGCGAGCGAAAGAGCTTTTCGAACCGCTCCGCCAGGCCGAGCCGCTTCTGCTCCGCCTGGGTCTTCAAATAGCCCTTCAGTTCGGCCGGCACTTCGGCGTCGTCGGGCTCGAAGAAGGCCATCATCCGGCCCTTGAGCGAGGAGGCGGCGCCGCCGAGATGCGGCATGATGAAGCGGAGCCCCGGATAGCGCGGCAGCACGCTCGCCATCACGCGCACGATCGCCTGGGTCGTCTCGAAGGGGCGGAAGACGCAGCGGTCGAGGTTGTAGGTCGTCTCCGAGCCGGTGGGCTTGGACTGCGGGTGAATGACGATCGGCAGATTTTCTTTCTGGATGCGCTCGTAGAGCGGGTTCATGACCGGGTTGTCGAGGTGCACGTCGAGGTGGCAGGCGAGCAGCGCGACCGCGCGGAGACCCAGCTCTTCGATGCCGCGCTCGAGCTCGCGCTCGGCCGCCGCCGGCTCGTGGACCGGCAGATGGATCGCGCCGAGAAAACGGTCGGGATATCGGCGCTGGACCTGGGCGATGCCGTCGTTCAGCATCCGCGCCACGTCCGCGCCCATGACCTGCACCTGGTCGGTCAGGACCGCTTTGGCCACGCCCGCTTCGTCCATGACTTTGACGTGCGCCTCGAGGTCCTTGCGCGACGGGTTCAGCGTCAGGCTGATCTCGTTGGTGACGATGCGCCGGCCGCCCGCCTGCGCGGCGAGCCGGTCGAACAAGGCCGGGGGCATGAAGTGGTGGTGCACGTCGACGATCAGTTCGGTGGCAGCCATGGCTCGTGCAAACTCCTTATCGGATTGTTCTTATTCTGAGAGGGTATGCGATTGCAATGCGCCGCGCAACTTCGGCTCCCTCAGGCGCTGCGGCTCCGGACGAAGTTCACCATCTTGAGGCTCATGACGACTTCGCGCTTCTGGTTCAACACCTCGACGAACGAGCGGACGATGCCGCGGTCGGGCTTGGATTGCGATAGGCGGGTTTCCAGGACCGTCACGCGGATCGAGAGCGCGTCGCCGGGATAGACCGGCCTGTCCCAGCGGAGCTCGTCGCAGCCCGGCGAGCCGAGATTGGCGACCCGGGAGAGATAGTTGTCGGTGTAGAGGCGCATCATGAGCCCCGCGGTGTGCCAGCCGCTCGCGATCAGGCCGCCGTAGAGGCTTTTTTTCGCCGCCTCCGCGTCGGTGTGATACGGCAGCGGCACGAAGCGGCGGCCGAAGCTCACGACCTCGTCCAGCTCGACGGCGATGGGGCCGAACTCGTGCGCCGAGCCCGCGGCGTAGTCTTCGAAGTAGCGGTCGTCGACGGTGGTGGTGAAATTGGAGTTGGACATGCGGTTGCCGCCGGTCTTCGTTTTTGGCAGCTTATATTGGCAGAGAAACCGCGAGGCTTCAAACAAACGGCTGCCTTGCCTTGACTACCGGTATGAACTCGGCCTATTTTTTAAGGCGGCGGCCGTTCGCCGCATAGAGCGGTCTTCCGATGGAGGCATGAAATGAAAGATGGATTCAAAGTCGTCGACGCCGACCGGCACATCCTGGAGCCGTCCGACCTGTATCAGAAGTACCTGCCCGAGAAGTTTAAGAATCGCGTCCGGCTCGCCGGGCCGAACCAGACGGTCCGGGAAGTGGACGGCAAGCCGGTATCGGACTCGGCGCAGCGGCCTGGACGGGTGGCGGAAGATTACGGCTATATCTTCTCCTCGTCGAAGCGCTGGCGCGAATGCTTCGCCGACGCCTACGCCAACAAGTTCGATCCCGCGTCGAATCTCCGCGACATGGACCGCGAGGGCATCGACGCGAGCGTGCTGTTCCCCACCATCGGCTTGTACATCATGTGGCGCGACGACATCGACCCGGAGCTTTCCGCCGCGATCTGCCGCGCCTACAACACCTGGCTCGCGGAATACTGCGACCACGACCGCAAGCGCCTTCACGGCGTCATGCTGATTCCGCTCCAGGACCCGGCGCGCGCCGTGGCCGAATTGAAATACGCGCGCGAGAAGCTCGGCCTGGTGGGGATTTTCTGGCGGCCGAACAAGTTCTGCGGCCGCACCTTCGCGAGCCCCGACTATTATCCGATCTACGAGACCGCCGCCGACCTCGGCGTGACCGTCTGCGTGCACGAAGGCGCGCGGACGATCCTGCCGCAGGCCGGCTCGGACCGCTACAGCGAGTTCGGCCGCCACGTCGCCTGCCATCCGCTCGAGCAGATGCTCGCCTGCCTCAATTTCTGCGGCGACGGCGTGCTGGAGAAGTTCCCCAAGCTCAAGGTCGCCCACCTCGAATCCGGCTGCGGCTGGGTGCCGTTCTGGCTCGAGCGCATGGACGAGCACTGGGAGCACGAGTCGCACGGCTCGGCCAAAACGACCAAGGAGAAGCCGAGCTTTTATTTCAAGCGCCAGTGCTGGACGAGCTGCGAGGCGGGCGAAGAGCTCGCCCCGGTGTACGTCGAGCACGTCGGCGCGGAGCGGCTCGTCATCGCGACGGACTACCCGCACAGCGACGCGATCGACAAGTTTCCCGACCGCACCGTGGGCGATTTGAGCGGCAACAACGCGCTGTCCGCCGAGATGCGGCGGAAAATTTTATGGGACAACCCGGTGCGGCTGTTCGGATTGGGAGCTTGAACGATGGCTAAATTCCGCGTCAAATATTTCGGCAGCAACGACGTGCCGGTCCAGCTGATCAAGCCGATCCTCGACGAGATCGACGCCGAGCTGGTGCTCGCCAATCCCAAGAGCGAGGCGGAGGTGGCCGAGGCCGGGCGCGACGCCGACGCGATCATCATGCACGGCTCGGTGCCGTTCACGCGCGAGATCATCGCCGAGCTCAAGCGCTGCAAGGTCGTCTGCCGCACCGGCGTCGGCGTCGACCGCATGGACCTGGCGGCGGCCGCCGAGCTCGGCGTCAAGGTATGCAACGCGGCGGGCTGCAACTCGATCGAGGTCTCCGAGCAGACGATCGGCCTGTTGATCGCCGTCTCGCGCAAGCTCGCGCGCATGAACCAGTACGTGCGCGAGGGGCGCTGGCGGCGCCACACCGCCGAGTTGCACGCCTACCGCGGCCCGGTCTCGCGCATCACCGGAAAGACGCTCGGCATCGTCGGCCTGGGCCACGTCGGCCGCCAGGTCGCGCCGCGCGCCCAAGGGATGAAACTCGCCGTCCAGGCGGTCGACCCCTATCTGGATCCGAAAATCGCCCACCAGCTCGACGTGAAGCTGGTCACGCTGGATGAATTGATCCGCACGTCCGATTTCATCAGCCTGCACGCGCCGCTGACGTCGCAGACGCGCAAGATGTTCGGCCGCGCCCAGTTCGCGGCGATGAAGCCGACGGCCTATCTGATCAACTGCGCGCGCGGCGGCCTGGTCGATACCGAGGCGCTCTACGACGCGCTGGCGGCGGGAGAAATCGCCGGCGCCGCCCTCGACGTCACCGACCCCGAGCCGCTGCCGGCCGATCACAGGATCTTGACGCTCCCCAACGTCATCGTCACCTGCCACACCGCCGCCAACTCGAACGAGTCGTATATCGACTGCCAGACGCACGCGGCGCGCGAAGTCGCCCGCGTCCTCTCCGGCAAGGCGCCGACGACCGAGGTCAAGGACCCGTGGCTCCTGGCCGAGGCGCAGGACGAGGGATTCGGCGGAGTGTAGGCAGGTCAAAAGTAAAAAGTAGAAGATAAAAGTGAAGGCGTCTAAAATCGCTCTGAATTTTGCCTTTTTACTTTTTACTTTTCACTTTTTTTCCATCGCCTTCGCCGCCGATCAGGCCAAAGAAAAAACCCCCATCGAAGGCATCGAAGACAACAGCTTTCTCATCGAGGAGGCCTACAACCAGGAGCCGGGCGTCGTCCAGCACATCTTCAACGCGGTCTATTCGACCGACCGGAGCCGGCGCGGCTGGACGTTCAACTTCACGCAGGAATGGCCGGTCTTCGGCCAGGACCACCAGTTTTCCTACAGCATCCCCGCGGCGAATATCCGCGAAGACGGCGCGCGGGTGCGCGGCGTCGGCGATGTTCTGCTGAACTATCGGTATCAGTTGATGGAAGAGGGCGAGCGGCGGCCCGCTTTCGCGCCGCGCTTCAGCCTGATCCTCCCGACCGGCAACCGGAGAAACGGGACCGGCAACGGCGTCGTCGGCTACCAGTGGCAGCTCCCGTTCAGCAAGCAGTTCCCGCCGCGCTTCGCCGCGCACGCCAACCTGGGCCTCACCTACCTCCCCGGCGCGCGCGCGCCGCTGGACGCGGGCGGGCTGTCGTCGCGCCACTCGCTCCTCTCCTACAATCTCGGCGCGAGCGGCATCTACGCCTTCACGGGCCGGATTCAGGCGATGCTCGGATGGGTCGGAATTTCCCAGGAAAACTTGACCGGCAACGGAAGACGGAAGCGGGACTTCGTCGCGATCATCTCGCCCGGCGTGCGCGCCGCGGTCGTCGACGAGGAGGAGCTGCAGATCGTCGCCGGTCTGGGCCTGCCGATCGGCATCACCAAGCCGGCCGACAAGTTCGCCGTGCTTTTATATTTTTCCATCGAGCACAAGCTGTTCTAGCCGCGCGGCGTCTGAAAAAAGCAAAAAGGCAAAAGGGCCGTCCCTTTTGCCTTTTTGCTTTCAAGTCTCTAGTTTTATTTTACTTGGCGGCCCGCGTCGCGGCCCACTTCGCGTTGTTGCCGCCGGATTTCATCGTCCCTTCCATCGAGTCGCCGTTCACCTTCCCGGTGTACTGGGCGCCGTCGGCGGTGAAGGTGATCTGATCGCCGCGAAGCTTGCCGCTCGGGATCTGCGTCGTCTTGCCGCCGTTGTTGAGCGTGCCGGAAATCATCTGGAACTTCTGCTTGAGCACGATCTCCCCCTGCGGCGTTTTCCACGTCCCATCCACTTTGGCCGGGACGATCCAGAAATGCGCCGTGCACCAGGTGGAGCAGCCGTTGCCGACCGTGGCGGTCTCGTCGTCCTGCCAGTCTTCCATCGTGAAGGAGTTGGAGACGACGCGCGTGCCGGGCTTGAGATCGAGGATTTTGGGCCGGAGCCTCAGGTTGATCTCCGGCAGCAGGAACATCGTGATCACGGTCGCCTGGGAAAAATCGGTCTCGAACAGGTCGGCCTTCGTGAACTGCGCCTTTTCGCCCATGCCTTCCTTGGCGGCGTTCTTCTTGGACAGCGCGACCATGTCGGGATTGTACTCGATGCCGAGGGCGCGCGCGCCGCGCTTGGCCGCCGTGATCACCGTGCGCCCGTCGCCCGAGCCCAGGTCGATCACGTAGTCCTGCGGCGTCACTTTCGCCATGTCGAGCATCTTGTCGACCAGGGCCTGCGGCGTCGGCACCCAGACGACGTCCTTGCCCTCCTGGCCGACCTGCGGCTTGTAGTCCTGCGCGACCTGCGCCTTGTACTCCTGCGCGTAAACGGCCGTGGCGATCATGGTCAGGCACGCGACCCAGAGCCACTGACGGACCCCCCTCGATGTTTTCATGTTTTCCTCCCGGCGACGGATTGACCGCCCGGTTTCTCCCGGGCAATTGCAGGTTTCATATCCCGCCACCGGCGAAATGTCCAGTACCCCGCTCCTATCTTTTCTTATTCCGCAAAGCTGTCAAGATGGAGTCGGGCGAGCCTCGAAGAGACAGCCGATATGCGCGGCCTGAACCGAACAAACGTGGTCTGGAATTTTTTCCGGACGACGGTCGAGCAGTGGCTGGAAGAAGGGCCGTTTCAACTGGCCGCGGCGCTCGCCTATTACACGCTCTTCTCCCTGGCGCCGCTTTTGATTATTTTCACCGGCATCGTCGGGATGTTCGCCGGCGAGACGAAGGCCGAGGCGTATATCTTCGGCGCCGTCGCCGATCTGGTGGGCGAGCAGAGCGCCAAGGCCGTCCAGGAGATGATGCTGAACGCCCATCGGAACGGCGGCGGGCTGTTCGCCACCCTCGTGGGGGTCGCCCTGATGCTGTTCGGCGCCGGCGGCGTGGTGGGACAGCTCCAGTCGTCGCTCAACGCGATCTGGGGCGTCAAGACCCAGACCCGGCGCGGCCTGTGGCCGATCATCCGCGCCCGGTTCCTTTCCTACGCGATGCTGCTGGCGATCGGCTTCCTGCTGCTGGTGTCGCTCATCGTCACCACGGTCTTATCCGCCGTGAGCGAATACTTCAGCCATCTGCTGCCGGCCGCCGCCTCTTTGTGGCCGTTTCTGGACGTGGCGATCTCCTTCGGCTTCGTCACCGTGCTGTTCGCGCTGATCTACAAGGTTTTGCCCGACGCGCACATCGCCTGGAAAGACGTCTGGGTCGGCGCGGCCCTGACCGCCTTTTTTTTCAGCGTCGGGAAAGTCGTGATCGGCTACTACCTGGGGAAGAGCGCGGTCGCCGCGTCGTACGGGGCGGCCGGCTCGCTCGTCACGGTGTTGTTGTGGGTGTACTATTCCGCGCTGATATTCTTTTTCGGCGCCGAGGTGACGCGCGTCTACGCCACCCAGTTCGGCGGCGGCCTCCAGCCCACGCAAATAGCCGAGACGACCAAAGACGGACGGGAAAAAGAAAGAGAGATCGAGAAAAGCGCCGCGCCGGCGGCCCAGCGCTAGCGGGACCGCGGAACGCTGCGCGGCTCCTCGCCCGGCTTGGCCGCCAGCCGCGCGGCGATGATCCGGTAGACCTCCGCCGAAAAACCCAGCCCGAGATGGGTCGTGCCCACCTCGACGTGCTCGATATTCGCGCAATCGCGGTCGATGCAGGCCCCCCAGGCGACGACGCGGTCGTAGCGGGAATAGATCGCCGTCACCGGCGTCGTGAGCGAGACCCGGTTGCGCAGCGCGATCTGCGCTTCGATGGCGTCCATGTCGACCCCCTGCCGGCGCATCCAGTGCGCCACCACGGTGTATTTCGGGCCGCCGATCACCGGGGTGCCGAGGGTGATGACCTGCTGGACCAGCTCGGGTCGCTCGCGCGCCGCCTCCCGCGCGAGATACCCGCCCAGGCTCCAGCCGATGATGCGGACTTCCTGCTCGCTTTTCCGCGCCAGCGAGACCAGGCGCTTGAGCACGCGCGCCAGCAGCTCCGGGACCTCCCGCGGGTTGGTCTCTCCTCCCAGACCCTTGACCCGATAGCCGAGGAGGCGCAGGTAGCCGCGCAGCAGCACGGTCGAGATGTCGCCGGCGCCGTAGCCGGGCAAGACCAGCACCGGCTCGCCGCGGCCGCGCGGCTGGCGCGTGAGGCTGGGAATCCCGAGCAGGAGGCGCGGCAGCTCGAACAGCCCGCGCGCCTCGCGCACCAATCCGGAAGGCGGCGGAGGCACGAGCGCCTTCAAGAGAGTTTCGGGATCGATCGAAAGCGGTATCTTCAAGCGACGCACATAGAAGCTATCAGCCGGCCCCGCGACCGTCAATCAACGCGGCCGGCACGGCGCCGGCTATCGGATGCCGGCCGCGCGCAGATATTTGAGCTCGACGAAGCGCTCCGCGGCCGGGAGCGGCTTGGGGAGCGTTCCCGCCTCGCCCATGAAGGCGATCACCTGGGAGAGTCCCTTGAGATCGATCTCGCCCCGCCTGGGGAGAACCTTGCGCTCCGGCTCGAAAAAAAGCTTGAGCGTCTGCTCGGCGACCGGCGCGGGAGAATCGGTCGTCTCCACGATCGTCTTGACGACCGCCGGGCGCTTCGCCGGATCGCGGATGAACGTGAACGCGGCGGCGAGCGCGCGCAGATAGCGTACGACCGCCTCCTGGTGCGCCTCGGCCCAGGACCGGCGCGCCGCCGTGACCGTATAAAGCAATTCGGGGACGACTTCGGTGGAAAGCCCGAGCGCGCGGTGCCCCTGGCTCGCGGCGGAAAAATCCTGCGGCTGCCCGAGCGGCGCCGCGTCGCACTCGCCGCGCGTCAGGCAGTGGAAGCGCGCCGGCGTCCCCTCGATCACCTTGACGCGGAAATCCTCCCGGCCGAGGCCGTGGAGCGCCAGGAGCTTGCGCGTCGAGATCGAGATCGTGCCCGCCTCGTCCGCCAGACCCACCAGCTTGCCCTTGAGATCGGCGTAGCTCTTGATCGCGGGCTTCGCCATCAGTCGGTAAATCGGGTTGTTGAACTCGGCGGCGATCGCCACCGCGTCGGAGCCCGCGAGCGCGGCCCGGATCAGGAACGGCGTGGCCACGTGGGTCAGGTCGGCGGTGTCGTCGTGGAGCGCGTCGATCATCTTGTCCGAGCCGCCCGGTATCGGGACGATGACGTGGAAGTCGAGCCCCTCGCGGCGGAAGAAGCCCTCGCGCTCGGCGATCGAGACCGGCAGCGAAAAGACGCTCCGCATCGCCGAGTAGGCCTGCGCGTAGCGGAGCGGAATCGCCTCCGCCGCCGGGAGAGAGCGGGCGCCGGAGATCGTCTGGAGCAGGAGAACCAAACCGCAGATGGCCGCGCGGCCGGCTTTTGATCCCATCGAAGTCTTTACTTCGCGCCGACGCGCTGCATGGTGCATTCGGTCTCGACTGCGGCCGCCGCTTTTTTGGCCGGCGGCGGCCGCCTGAGAACGCGGGTCTGCCTGTAGCCGTCCTTGCTGCAGGAGATGGCCACTTTTTCGGGGGTGATTTCCTTGCCGAATCCGGGCAGCTTGTACGATCCCGCGGCGTTGGTGCGCGTGATCACCGTGCCGCGGCCCTTGATGTCCGCCGTGACCTTGGCGTCGGGAATCGCCTTGCCGCCGGTTTCCTTGACGAAGCCGAAGTACGACGGCCCGTTGTCCTCGTGCACGTCCGGCTCGTCCGAGCTTCCCCCCGGCCAGGCCGGGCCCGCGAGCGCGAGCAGGAGTCCGGCGGCGAGCGGCAGGGCGGACCCGGAGCGTGGGATTGCGAGCTTCATGTTTCCTTCGCGCGACTCGATTCTAACGGATGAAGTAGCCTCGTAGAATATAGCCGAAAACGAGCATCCCGGCCAAGGGCGCCGCCCACGACCAGCCGGGCCAGACGCGGCCCGTCCAGGGCGCGGGGAGGAGCGACGCGAGGGTCGCGGCCGCGAGCGCGCCCAGGGCGGAAGTCGCCATCCAGCCGTACCAGTACATCGCCGGCTGGTCCGCCGCCGGCTTGACCAGAAAATAAAACTCCTCGCTCGCGGGGTGGTACGTGAAGAGGGCCAGGTTGTATTGAATGGAAAATACGTACAGCACCGTGTAGGCGGCGGCGAAGGTGACCACGAACGCGGGGAAAGAGCGCGCCGGAATCATGTGTCGAATCCCCGGATGTTGTTGAGCACGTGGCCGACGAGAAAGCTCCACCAGACGACGAAGGCGAGCACCGCGGTCATGACGGCGCGCGTGCGCGCGTAGTCGGGGAGCGGCTGGCGCCAGAAATACCAGTAGGCGGGCAGCATGCCCAGGCCGAGCGCGACGAAATGCTCCTTCAGCTCGAAGGCGCCGTTGGCGCCGAAGAGCTGCATCTGCTCGAGCACGATGCGGACGCTCAGCCGATAGGACGGATAGATGATCGCGCCGAGCGCGGCCGTGGCGACGTAGAGAACGACGATCGCGTTCGCGTAAGCCGCCGGCGGCACCGAGCGCATGCGGCCGACGAAGGAGCCCGCCGGCTTCCGGGCCGGCGCCCAGGCGCCGATCGCCTGGTGCGTGACCGCGCCGAGCAGCGTCACGGCGAAGAGCGCGTGGAGAATCAGCAAAACGACGATCATCGAGCCCTATTTACTTCAGTTCGGCGCTCGCTGTCCAGCGCCGCCGGCTTAGCCGCCGGGTTATTTCAAGACCTCGACGTAGCCCATCCGTCCGGAGAGGTTGCCGGACCACCACACGCGGCCCGGATGGGTCGGGTCGATCTCGATCCTCCTCGGGTCGGACTCCGCGCTCGCCAGGGGAAACTCGGTGAACGCTTCGGTCTTCAAGTCGAAGCGGCCGATCTTGTCGACGTGCTGCTCGCTGAACCAGACGAGCGGGCTCTTCGGATCGCCCTGCACCGAATAGACGCCCGCGTCCTCGGTCGGCGGGTCGTAGACGATCATCTTGGTCGTTTTATAGTCGATCTTCATCAGCTTGCCGGCGCCGTGGAGGCCGACCCAGACGTTGCCGTCGGCGTCCATGCCGCCCTTGCGCGCGACGGGGTTTTTCACGAAGATCGGGTACTCGTCGATCTTTCCCGTCGCCGGGTCGATGCGCCCCATCTGGTTGACCGCGTTCTCGATGAACCAGACCTTGCCGTCGCCCGAGATCGCCATGCCGTACGGGCTCGCGGTGCGCCCGCGCTTGATCCCCGCGGGCACGTCGAACACGGTGAACTCCCTGGTCGCCGGATCGAGGCGGATCACCTGGTTGGCCGCGATCGAGTTCAGCCAGACGGTGCCGTTCGGGTGGACGCGCATGGTGTTGCCGCTGGCCGAGCCGCTTTTCAGCTTGGGCAGCGCGTAGACCTGGAACTCTTTCGTCTTCGGATCGTAGCTGAGCCAGCGGCGGTTCGGGCCGCCGTCGATGAACCAGAGCTTGCCGTCGGGCGCGCGGTTGATCGCGTTCAGCCGGTTGGTCGGCGACTCGCCGGCGGGCGGCGCGACCTCGCTGTAGGCGAGCGTCTTCGCGTCGAGCCGGCCGAGCTTGCCGCCGACGCGCTGCGTGACCCAGGCGTCGCCCGCGAGGTCGACCGTCACCTCGTGCGGCTCGGCGCCCGGATTCGGCAGCTCGTATTCGACGGCGATATATTTGAGCGCCGCGCCCTTGAGCAGCGCGTGGGGCAATCGGCTGTTGGGGTCCGGCTTGGGCCGGCCGCCCGCGCCGCCTTCGGAAAAATTGGCCAGCGCGTAGTCCAGGACCATTTTCGCTTCGTCGTCGGTCAGGGGCTTGGCGGCGGTCGAGCCTTCGGCGTACGCGCGCATGTTGCGGAGGATCGCCTGCCAGCGGTCTCCGTTGGCGCGGACGCGGGCGATTCTCTGCGTGTCGTGGCAGCCGACGCATTTCGCTTCGACGATCGGCCGGGCCGCGCCGTCGGGCAGCGGGGCCGGGGGCGGCGCGCCCTCCCCTTCGCCGACCTGCTCGCCGGGAAGCCGTCCCGGCCACGCGCCGGGGAGCAGCGGCCCGCGCGCCGCCGTGAGCGAGAGGTCGACGGCGGCCGGTTTGCCGGGCGCCACCTCGACCGGCGCGGACGGCGCGCTCTGATAGTCGCCGCCGATGCCCTGGACGATATATTTTCCGGCGGGCAGGCCGTTCACGGAATAACGGCCCTCCGCTTGGCTCGCGACCAGGAACGTCAGGCGCCGCTCTTCGTTTTTGAGCTTCACGAACGCCCCCGTCACCGGCGCGCCGGACGCGTCTTTGACGACGCCCGTTAGAACGCCGGCGCGGTCCTGCGCAGGAAGCGACCGAACGGAGAAAAACGCGAGCGCCGCGAGTGAGACGAGAAGGATCCGCGATCTCGGCATGGCCTTTCCTCCAACGAAAAAAAGGCCCGACTGATAACAGCTCGGGCCTTTTTCCTTTTTTTACTTTTGCCTTTTTACCTTCGTCATCGCCTTAGTCCATCGGCTCCAGCTTCAGGATGGAAGCGCCGTGATTGCTGCCGACCCAGAACGTCACCGGCGCGGTCGAGTTGTCGACGAACACGCGCCGGATGTTGGTTTCGCGCGGCAGCAGGTAGTCGGTGAACTGCCCGGTCCTGGGATCGAGCCGGGTCACGCGGTCGGTCCACATCGAGCCGGCCCAGACGTCGCCGTTCTTATCCGGCACCACGTGGTAGGGCGCGCTCCAGGGCAGCGGCACTTTCCATTCCTGGATCTTGCCGCTCGCCGGGTCGAGCATGCCGATGCCGTTGTTGCCGTACTCGGCGAACCACAGCCGGTTCTCCGCGTCGAACCGGCCGCGGCGCGGCCGCGAGCCGGAGGTCACCGTCGAGTAGACCTTGAACTCCTTCGTCTTCGCGTCGATCCGGCCGATGTTGTTGGCGCCGAACTCGAGCAGGTAGAGATTGTTGTCCTTGTCCGACGGAATGCCGTAGGCGTTGATCGTCCGGTTGGCGCCCGGAATCGGGAACTCGCCCAG
>WNFL01032888.1_pt1 | contig 18213 bp, 18 predicted proteins | sample 5400361 | NCBI WGS metagenome assembly WNFL01 (sample SAMN13153351, study PRJNA577476) | soil metagenome | isolation source: 40 cm soil on Douglas fir-dominated hillslope | place: USA:California | collected 2013-09-17
GTTTCGCGCCATTCCCCACTGGGATCCCCATTAGCGCGCCGACTTGCACCCGGGCGAGCGACGCGGTTTCATGCACCGCGAACTCCACCGAAAGGACCACGGCATGAATATCGGAATGGTCGGCCTTGGACGCATGGGTGCGAACATGACGCTGCGGCTGCTGCGCGCCCGGCACAAGGTGGTCGCCTTCGACCAGGCGCCCGCCGCGATCGCAGCGGTGAGCGCCGAGGGCGCCACCGCGGCCGCCACGCTCGAAGCGCTGGTTCAGGGCCTCGAGCCCCCGCGCGTGGTCTGGGCCATGATTCCGGCGGGCCGGCCGGTGGACGACCTCATCGACCCGCTCCAGCTGCTGCTCGCGCCCGGCGACCTGTTCGTCGACGGCGGCAACTCCAACTACAAGGATTCGCGGCGGCGCCACGCGGCGCTCAAGGGCGCTGCGATCGGGTTCGTGGATGTCGGGGTCTCGGGCGGCGTCTGGGGGCTCGAGAACGGCTTCTGCATGATGCTGGGCGGCGAGCCGGCTTCGATCGCGAAGCTCAAGCCGGCGCTCGACGCGCTCGCCCCGCGTGACGGCTGGCTCCACGTCGGGCCGCCGGGGGCGGGGCACTACGCCAAGATGATCCACAACGGGATCGAGTACGGCATGATGCAGTCGTACGCCGAGGGCTTCGAGCTGCTCAAGGCCGGCGACTATGCGTACGACTTGGCGCGGGTCGCGCATCTGTGGAACCAGGGCAGCGTCGTGCGCTCGTGGCTGCTCGAGCTGGCGGAGCACGCGTTCGCGAAGGACCCGGGCCTCGATTCGATTCGCGGCTGGATCGAGGATTCGGGCGAGGGGCGCTGGACCCTGATGGAGGCGATCGATCGCGGCGTGCCGGCCGAGGTGCTGGCGCTGGCGCTGCTGAGCCGCTTTCGCTCGCGCCAGGACGATTCGTTCCGGGACCGGGTGGTGGCCGCCCTGCGCCGCGAGTTCGGTGGGCACGCGGTCCAGGGGAAGCCGTGACCGCACGCATCGAAGTGCACGCGCCCGAAGTGACCCCGGAGCGCGCTGCACGCGCTGTCGCACCGTGCGCGCTGGTGGTGTTCGGGGCGAGCGGCGATCTCACGCGACGCAAGCTGATTCCGGCGATCTACCAGCTCGCCAAGCGCGGGCTGCTGCCCGAGTGTTTCGCGACCCTCGGGGTGGCGCGGCGCGAGTGGAACGACGACGTGTTCCGCGTCGAGATGGACGGCGCGGTACGCGAGTTCGGCCGCGACGGCGTGGATCCGGCGCTATGGAGCCGCTTCGCCGCCAACCTGCATTACATCTCGGGCGACTTCGAGAACCCGGTGACCTACAAGCGCCTCGCGGAGCGCCTCGCGGCAATCGACAAAGCCTGCGACCTCGGCGGCAACCGGCTCTACTACCTGGCCACGGCCTCGAGCGAGTTCGAGATCATCCTGCACCGGCTCAAGCAGGCCGGACTGGTCCATGGCCCGCGCGAGTCCTCGTGGACGCGGGTCATCATCGAAAAGCCCTTCGGGCGCGATCTCGAGACCGCCCAGGCGCTCAACCGCCTGGTCGCGAACGTGCTCGACGAATCCCAGACCTTTCGCATCGATCACTACCTGGGCAAGGAGACGGTTCAGAACATCCTGGTGTTTCGCTTCGCCAACACCATGTTCGAGCCGGTGTGGAACCGGAAATACGTCGACCACGTCGAGATCACCGCGGCCGAAACCGTGGGGGTGGGGACGCGCGGCGCGTTCTACGAGCAGACCGGCGTGTTGCGCGACATCGTTCAGAATCACTTGCTCGAGGTGCTGAGCCTGACCGCGATGGAGCCGCCCACCACCGGGCACGCCGACGACATCCGCGGCGAGAAGCTCAAGGTGCTCAACGCGCTGCGCGACCCGGTCCCCGATTCGATCGAGCACGAGGTGGTGCTGGGCCAGTACCGCGGCTACCGCGGCGAGCCCGATGTGGCCAAGAACTCGGTCACGCCGACCTTCGCGGCCCTGCGCGTGTGGGTGGACAACTGGCGTTGGCAGGGCGTGCCGTTCTACCTGCGCACCGGCAAGCAGCTGGCCAAGCGCGTCACCGAGGTGGCGCTTCACATGCAGCCGATCCCGCTCTCGTTGTTCGGGCGCGCCGGCGTCACCGATTCGATCGCCGCCAACGTGCTCACGATGCGCATCCAACCCGACGAGGGCATCGCGCTTCAGTTCGCCTCGAAGATCCCGGGCCACGACGTCATGATCGGGTCGGTGGCGATGGAGATGAACTATCGCGAGGCGTTCGGCGGCGAGCCGCCCGAGGCCTACGAACGCCTGCTGCTCGACGCCATGCGTGGCGACGCCACGCTGTTCTCGCGCCGCGACGCGGTCGAGGCATCGTGGGCGTGGATCAATCCGATTCTCGAGCACGTGGACCGGCACCCGGCCACGGATTTCCCGAACTACGAGCCGGGATCGTGGGGCCCCGAATCGTGCCACGCGCTGATGCGCCGTGACGGGCGCGTGTGGCGCCGGCCGTGAGCGCGCGCGGGTAGCCGGTATGGGCCAGGTTCGCGTCTACGACGACGCCGCGGGACTCGCGCAGGCGGCGGCGGGCAAGATCGCACAGCGCATCATCGCGGGGGTGGGCGTGGGCGGGCGCTGCCGCATCGCGCTCTCGGGCGGGCGCACGCCGATCGCCACCTACCAGGCGCTCGCCCGCGGGCCCTGGGTCGGCCCCCTGCAATGGCGCGGGGTCGAGATCTACTTCGCCGATGAGCGTGCGGTGCCGCCCGACCATCCCGAGAGCAACTACGCCATGGTGCGCGCCACGCTCATCGATCCCGCCGGGATCCCGGCGCAGAACATCCATCGCATCCGCGCCGAGGACCCGGTGCTCGAGGACGTGGTGCGCGAATACGAAGCCACGCTGCCGCCCGCGTTCGATCTCATCATCCTGGGGATCGGCGAGGACGGGCACACCGCATCGATCTTCCCGGGCTCGCCGGTGGCGCGCGAAGCGGTGGCGCGGGTGGTCGCGGTGCGGGACAGCCCACGGCCGCCCCTGCGGCGCGTCACGATCACGCCGCGGGTGCTGCGCGACGCGCGGGAGATCATGATCCTCGCCACCGGTGCAGCGAAGGCCGACGCGGTGGCGCGCGCGCTCGAGGGTAGCACCGACCCGGATCAGATTCCGGCGCGGCTGGTGCGCGAGCGTGAATGGCTGCTCGACCGCGCCGCGGCGCGCCTGGTCAAGAACCCGGAGGCGCCGCGCACGTTGTGAGCAGCGGCTTCCCGGTCCCGGTCGCTAGGTTCCGGGGCGAACGGCCCCGGTCTGACGCCGCAGGTATTGATACACCGCCGCGACTTCGACCGCGCTGAGCCGGCGGAACACCCGCCACGGCATGAGCACGGGATTGAGCGGCCGGCCGCCGGTACCGACCCCCTCCTGGAGCGCGCGCCCAAACGATTCCTGCGGCGCATGCGCCACGAACGGCAGCAGGTCGGGGCCGCGCGGGGCGAGCGGATTGCGCCCGCCGCGGAAGTCGGCGCCATGACAGTCGGCGCAGCCGAGAAAGGCGGTCAGGTAGGCGCCATAGGCCGGTGTGGCGCTCTCCGGGATCGCGCGCACCAGGCCTGTCACCGGGCGCTGCCGGCTGGTCTCGAAGGCCCGGGTGCCGAGCAGCAGGTAGGCCAACGGCACCAGGCGCCGCGCCGGGGTGCTGTGTTCGATCGCCGGCTGGCCGCGCAGGCAGGCGATCAGCGCCGCGAGGTCGCGGTCCGAGAGCGCGTGGAAATCGTTCGAGGGCATGGCGAGCAGGGGCCGGCGCTCGCGGTCGAGCCCCTCGCGGATCGCCCGTCCGAGCTCCGCGTCGCTGTAGCGCGCGACGTTACCGCCGGGCGTCAGGTTGGGCGCGAACAGCTCGCCGAGCGCGGGCGCGCCGGGCTCATGGAGAAAGTTGATGTCGCCGCCCGCGAGCGGCAGCGAATCACCGCTGCCGTGACAACCGACGCAGCTCAGCTCCGCGAGGTGACGCCCGCGCCTGAGCAGCCCCGCGTCGGCGCGCACACGCAACGGGGCCAGCGGGCGCGGGTCCTGGCCATGGACCTGCTGGTAGCCGAGCAGCCCGAGCCCCGCGACCAACAGGCCGAGCCCCACGACGACCAGCCCGAGCGCCTGGACCAGGCGGCGGATGGGGCTCACACGCTCTGCTTTCGGCGCGGACGTCACGCGGCCGGGCTCGGGGCCGGACGGCATGCGCGGCCGGTGAGCGGCACGGTGCCGCGCGGTGGATGCGGGCGATCAGGTCCGGACGCGGCGACCGCGATGCGAGCTGAAGATCTCGTTCAGGTAGGCACTCACCTCGTTACGAACGATGCCGGGGAGCATCTGGCGCACCTTGGTCTGGACCTCGGCGCGCACCTGCCCGGTGAGGTCGGCGCTCTGGCTGATCGTCGCGGCGAAGCCGCCACGACGCGCCGTGAGGCCGGTCTTCTTGCGCCATGAATAGTAGGTTACCGGCGTTACACCGAACTTCTTCTGGACCTGCAGGGCGGTGAGCCCGTCCTGTCTCGCGGTGCTGAGAATCGTGCTGCGCTGCTCCTCGGTGTACTGGTGACGCTTCCGGCGAACCTTGGCCATGACAACCTCCGTGACGGGGACTATTCCCTAAGTCGGCACCTAGCACTAAGCCACATCCCCGCCCCCCGGGTCAATCGAAAGCCGTCATACTCCGTTGGCATAGTCCGGACAAATCTGGACCGGGATAATTCGGTATCAGCCCGTACGTGCGCTATGCCACGAACGTGAAATCCCCACCCTCGTTGAAGCGCCATGCGACCAGCGCGGCACGCCAGCGGACCCGCGCGGGCTCGGTGCCGAAGACCAGCAGCAACGGGGGACGCAGCGCGAGCCGGTCCGCGTGCGCCGCGAGGCCGGCGCCAGCGCCGGCGCGAGGTAGGCGCCGGCATCGCGCACCGGCAGCAGGACCGAGATCGCGGGCATCGGGCGAAAGCCTAGCCGAGGCGGCGGCCGGCGCGAAGCCGGGGGCCGCATCTGCTACCCTTCAGACTCATGTCCCGCAGGCGTCTGGTGATCCTGGGTGGCGGCTTTGGCGGCCTGGACGTCGCGCGCGCGATCGGCCGCTCGCGCGCCGCGCGCGACTACTGGGACACCGTGCTGGTGGACAAGGAGAACTTCTTCCAGTTCAACCCGCTGTTGCCGGCGGTCGCGGTGCGCCAGATGGCGCGCCACCGCAACATCCGCTTCTACAAGAACAAGGCGATCGCCATCGATCTGGGCGGGCGCACGGTCCGGCTCCACAACCAGCGCACCGAATCCTACGACACGCTGGTGATCGCGGTGGGCAGCGTCACGAACTACTACGGCGTCCCGGGCGCGGAGGAGCACACGCGGCCGTTCAAGACGCTGGTGGACGCCATGACGCTGCGCGCCCGCGTCGTCGAAGTGTTCGAGATGGCAGAGCAGGCAGCCAACGCCGCGCAACGGCGCCGCCTGCTCTCGTTCCTGATCGTGGGCGGCGGGGTCACCGGGGTCGAGGTGGCCGCGGAGCTCATCGACATGGCGCGCGACACCCTGCTGCCGCGCTATCCGAGCCTCACCGCCGGCGACCTGAGCGTGACCATCGTCGAGGGCGGGTCGCGCGTCGTGAGCAGCGCCCGCCCGGAACACTCGGCCTACGTGCTGAGGTTCCTCGAACGCCGGGGCGTGAGCGTGCGGCGCGACGCGCGCGTGGCCCGGGTCGAGGACAAGCGCGTCACGCTGACCGACGGCACGGTGCTCGAGGCGTTCACGCTGCTGTGGACCGCGGGCGTGCACCCGCCGGCGCTGGTGCGCGAGCTGCCGCTGCTGCACACGCCCGATGGGCGCGTGAAGGTGGAGGACACCCTGCGCGCGCTCGATCCCGCGGGCCATCCGCTCGATGACGTCTACGTGATCGGCGACTGCGCCGCGGCGTTGCGCGCCGACGGCCGCTTCCAGCCCGCGCTCTCCCAGACCGCGATCGCGATGGGGAGCTACGTCGGAAAGCGGCTGATCGCGCAGGCGGTCGGTCACCCGGTCCCGGCGTTTCAGTTCGCGGACGTGGGCTACATCATCTCGCTCGGCAAGCACAGCTCGGTGCTCGATCTGTTCGGCATCCCGCTCTCCGGCAAGCTCGCCTGGCTGATGTGGGCCGGGGCCTATCTCATCAAGATGGTGGGCATTCGCAAGCAGATCGAGGTGGGGCTCGACCACCTCACGCACTTCTTCTTCGAGCACGACACCTCCCAGATCATGAACCGCCGCCAGGTGCTCTCGGACGAGGAGCTGAACCTTTCGCTCGGGCCCCCGGACCCGGTGCCGGCGACCCCGGCGACCCCGGCGCCGCCGGCGGCGCCGCTGGCGGACCCGGCGCGCACCCCCTAGACTGTGGCCTTCCCGTGGACGGAGACCCGGTCATGCGCACTCCCCCGGCCCCCGAGATCGTCAGCCTCGATCTCCAGAGCCTCGAAGGCAGCGGATTGCGATTCACCGGCCACAGCGGATCGCTCACCGTGCCCTTCGACAGCGGTCGCGACGCCCAGGCCGTGAATCCGGTCCAGATGCTGCTGCTGTCGCTGGGTGCCTGCACCGCGATGGACGTCATCGCCATCCTGCGCAAGCAACGCCAGGCCGTGACCGGTTACGAGGTCGCGATGCGCGGCGAGCGCCGCGCCGAGCACCCGCGCAGCTTTCACACCATCGAGGTCGTGCACCGCCTCCGCGGTCACGACCTGAGCGCCGCGGCGGCCGAGGAGGCGGTGCGCCTGAGCACCACGAAATACTGCAGCGTGAGCGCCCAGATCGCGCCCACCGCCGCGATCACCCATCGCGTCGAGATTCTGGCCGCGTGAGCACGCGCCCGGCGCCGCCTTCCACCGGGGTCGCTCACGGCGCCCGCAACGTGGTCGTGATGTCGCTGGCGGTGTTCGCGCTGGTCGCGGGGGAGCAGCTGTGGACGCGCTTCATGCCCAAGTACCTCGAGGTGCTCGGCGCGCCGGCGCTGGCGCTGGGGCTGTGGGGCTCGGCCAAGGACTTCCTCGACGCCTCGCTCCAGTACCCGGGCGGTGCGCTGAGCGACCGCTTCGGCCCGCAGCGATCCCTGATGTGGTTCACCGCGATCGCCGGCCTCGGCTACGCGGCCTACGGCCTGGCGCCCGCGTGGCCGTGGCTGTTCGTGGCGCTGGTGCTGGCCTCGGCGTGGGGCAGCCTGGCCTCGCCGGCGATGTTCGCGCTGGTCGCCGAGAGCCTGCCGCACGGCCAGCGCGCACGCGGCTTCATGGTGCAGAGCGTGCTGCGCCGCGTCCCGATCCTGTTCGCGCCCACGCTCGGCGGCCTGCTGGTCGAGCGCCGCGGGCTCACCGGCGGGCTGCGGATCGGGTTCATGGTGTCGGTGGCGCTCGCGCTGGCGACACTGTTCTTCCAGCGCCGCTTCTACCGCCCGCCCGCCTCGCGACCGGCGGCGCAGGTGCTGGGCCTGCGGGGCCTGTGGCGCATCGCGCCCCCGCCGCTCAAGCGGCTGCTGGTTGCCGACGTGCTCGCGCGCTGCGCGGAAAGCGCCGCCGATGTGTTCGTCGTGCTCTACGCGCTCGACCACATTCACGCCTCGCCGGTCCGCTACGGGGCCTGGATCGGGCTCCAGACCGCGGTCTCGATCGGGTCCTATTTCCCGGGCGCGTGGATCGCCGACCGCTTCGGACGCAAGCTGCCGGTCATCTTCACCTTCCTGATGTTCGCCCTGTTCCCGCTGCTGGTGGGGCTCGCCAGCGACGCCACGGCGCTCACCGTCGCCTTCGTCGCCGCGGGTCTGCGCGAGTTCGGCGAGCCGGCGCGCAAGTCGCTGATCGTCGATGCCTCGCCCGAGGGCGCCCGCGGCGCCACCGTGGGCGCCTACTACCTCGCGCGCAGCGTCATGATCCTGCCCGCGGGCGTGGTGGGAGGGCTGCTGTGGGCGCGCAATCCGCACGCGCCCTTCTGGGCCGCCGCGGCGGTGGGCCTGGTGGGCGTGGTCTTCTTCGTCGCCGGCTTCCACGAGCCGTCCGCCCCGATGGAGCCGGCGCGGTGAGTGGGTTAGGATTCGTCGCGACGGAGGTCCCATGGAGCCGCGGTTCGGACTCTCGGAGCTGATCTTGCGCGTCGCGGATGTGGGTCGGGCGGTGGCCTTCTACCGCGACGTGGTCGGGCTCGCGGTCGAGCGCGATGATTCGCCGGTGTGGGCGTGGCTCTGGACCGGAGCCCCCGGGTCGCTGCCGCGCCTGGGGCTCGCGGGCCGACCCTTGCAGTTCGGCGCCGCGCACTGCGGCGGCCCGGCGCACTTCGCGATCGCGGTGCCCCGCGCCGCCATCGCGGCCGAGAAGGCGCGGCTGGAATCCCTCGGCCTCGCGGTCGAGGGTCCGGTGACGTTCGATAACTGGAAGGCCGCGTCGATCTATTTCAGCGACCCGGACGACCATCCGGTCGAGCTCTGCGGGTTCGAGCACCTGGACCCAAAGGGACGCGTAAATGACCGAGTATCGAACCGAGAGGGACAGCATGGGCGAGATGAAGGTGCCGGCCGCCGCATTCTATGGCCCGCAGACCCAGCGCGCGGTCGAGAACTTCCCGATCTCGGGAGCACCGCTGCCGGCCGAGTTCATCCACGCCCTGGGGTGGGTCAAGACCGCCGCGGCGCGCGTGAACCTGGCGCTGCGCCTGCTCGAGAAGCCGGTCGCGGGCGCGATCGAGCAGGCGTCGCGCGAGGTGGCGGCGGGCCGGTGGGACGCCGAGTTCCCGATCGACGTGTTCCAGACCGGAAGCGGGACCAGCACCAACATGAACGCCAACGAGGTGGTCGCGCGGCGCGCGAGCCAGCTGGCAGCCGCGGGCACCAAGCCGATTCACCCCAACGACCACGTCAACCTGGGCCAGAGCAGCAACGACGTGATCCCGGCCGTGCTCCACATCTCGGCCGTGATGGCGATCGAGCGCGACTTGCTGCCCGCGCTCGACACGCTGCGCCAGGCGCTCGAGGCCAAGGCGCGCGAGTTCGACGCCGTGATCAAGACCGGCCGCACCCATCTCATGGACGCCACGCCGATCCGGCTCGGCCAGGAGTTCTCGGGCTACGCCTCGCAGATCGAGCACGGCATCGCGCGCGTCAAGAGCGTGCTGCCGGACCTGCGGGAGCTCGCGATCGGCGGCACCGCGGTCGGCACCGGGCTCAACACCCATCCGGAGTTCGGGCGCCGCATGGCCGCCGAGATCGGCACCCTCACCGGGACCTCGTTCACCGAGGCGAGGAACCACTTCGAGGCCCAGGGTGCCCAGGATGCCGCGGTGTGGGCGAGCGGGGCGCTCAACACGGTCGCGGCGAGCCTCATGAAGATCGCCAACGACCTGCGGCTCATGAACAGCGGCCCGACCTGCGGGCTGGCCGAAATCGCGCTGCCCGCGGTCCAGCCCGGCTCGAGCATCATGCCCGGGAAGGTCAATCCGGTGATCTGCGAGGCGGCGATCCAGGTCGCCGCCCAGGTCATGGGCAACCACGTCGCGATCACGGTGGGCGGCCAGTGGGGCCAGCTCGACCTCAACACCATGCTGCCGCTGATCGCGCGCAACCTGCTCGAGAGCATCCACCTGCTGGCGCGCGCGGCCGTGGTGCTCGAGGCGAAGGCGATCACCGGGCTCACCGCCAACGCCGAGGTCTGCCGCGACTCGGTCGAGCGCTCGCCCAGCATGGCGACCGCGCTCAACCCGCTGATCGGCTACGACCGGGCGGCCGAGATCGCCAAGCGCTCGTTCAAGGAGCGCCGTCCGGTGCGCGAGCTGGCGCGCGAGATGACCACGCTCACGCCCGCCGAGATCGACAAGGCGCTCGATCCGCGGCGCCAGACCGAGCCCGGGCTCGAGCCGGGCGGCGGCGCGGGCGGGTGAGCCCGGGCGGGGAGCCTCGAGCCGGCGCGCGCGCGGCCCCGGCCGGCGTCGCCGCCCCGGAGGCGCGCGCCGACCTGCTCGCGCGTCTGCTCGATGCGCGCCGGCGCGTGTCCGGCATCGCGCACCGCACCCCGGTCGCGACCTCCGGCACGCTGGATGCGCGGCTGGGCGCGCAGGTGTTCTTCAAGTGCGAGAACCTCCAGCGCATGGGCGCCTTCAAGTTCCTATTCGTCGGGCAATCACGCGCAGGCCGTGGCCTTGGTGGCCAAGCTGTTGGGGATTCCCGCCACGATCGTGATGCCGAGCACGGCCCCCGCGCCCAAGCTCGAGGCGACGCGCGGCTACGGCGCCGAGGTGCTGTTCTACGATCGGGCGGGCGAGGGGCGCGAGGCCATGGCGGAGCGGATCGCGGCCGAGCGCGGCCTGACGCTGGTGCCGCCCTTCAACCACCCCGACATCATCGCCGGGCAGGGCACGGCGGCCGATGAGCTGTTCGAGGACACCGGCCCGCTCGACCTGCTGCTGGTGCCGTGCGGGGGCGGAGGGCTGCTGTCCGGCTCGGCGCTGGCCGCGCGCCGGCTGAGCCCCGAGTGCCGCGTCATCGGCGTTGCCGCTCCTTCGCGAGCGGCCGCCTGGAGCGGATCGAACCCCGGCCCACGATTGCCGATGGCGCCCGCACGCCGTCCCTGGGCGAGCTCACCTTCGCGATCATCCGCCGCGAGGTCGCGGGCATGACGAGCGTGCCCGACGACGAGCTCATCGGCGCCATGCGGTGGGTGTGGCAACGCATGAAGCTGATCGTCGAGCCGACGGGGGTGCTCGGGCTCGCCGCCCTGCTCGCCGGCCGCGTCCCATGCGCGGGGAAGCGCGTGGGCGTCATCCTCTCCGGCGGCAACGTGGATCCGGCCCAGGCGCTCGGGTGGTTCCAGGGCAGCGCGCAGGGCTGACGGGCGCAGATCCGCTCTCCGGCTACGGCATCCCCGCCTTGGCCAGCGCCTCGCGCAGCGTGTCCTCGTCGCGCACCCCGACGAAGTGCGAGCGGATCGTGCCGGTGCGGTCGATGATGAACAGCGAGGGAATGCTGCTCACCTGGTAGCGGCCGGCAACCGACTGCTGCGCGTCGAGCAGGATGCCGAAGTCGTAGCCGTTCTTCTTGAGGAACGGCCGCACCTTGAGCACATCCTCGCCCTGGTTGATTCCCAGCACCACCAGGCCGCGGGTCTTGAACTCGCGGTGGAGCTTTTGGATGCTGGGCATCTCGAGGCGGCAGGGGCCGCACCAGGTGGCCCAGAAGTCGAGCAGCACCACCTTGCCGCGCAGGCTCGAGAGCTTGACCGGCTTGCCGGCCAGGTCGCTGAGCGTGAAGTCCGACGCCACCTGCCCGGTGAGATTCGGCGTCTGCTCGGTGCTGAACTGCGTCACCTCGGTCGAGCCCGCGGGGGGGCGGAAGGTGAACAGCGAATCGGGCACCTTCTCGTTGATGCGCGCGGTGGTGAACGTGGTGGTCTGAGCCAGGTCCATGGCACCGCCGTGGGCGGGATTGTTCACCCGCACCTGCGTGCTCTCGCGCAGCACCAGCGCGCGCGCCTTCTCGATCCAGAACGTGGTGGGCGAGTACACCGCGCCGGGGTTGGTGGGATGGTCGTAGTCGACCACGACCAGATCGCACTCCGCGCGACGCCCGCCCAGCTCGAGGGTGCGGCTGCCCGCCCAGCGTGCGCTCTTGAGCGCGCGGGTGATGCCGAAGTAGCGCGCGAGCGGAGAGCCCGGGCCGGCCATGGCGGCAGCGCTGTCGGTGGCGGCACGATGGGGCGGCGCGGGCCTGAGGGAGTACTGGTTGACCTGCTGCGAGTAGGTGGTGAGCGTCCTGCCGTCGGTGACGATGATCATGCCCATGTTCGGGTTCTGCATCTCGGTGCGCGAGCGGTTGGGCTTCACGGCCGCGGCGACGATGGGAAAGTCGAACGCCTGATGGGCCCCCGGGCGCGACATGTCCACGGCGACCTTGCCCGCGAAGTGAAAGCTGGTGAGGGTGCGATAGGTGTTCGCGACGCGGTCGAGGATCGCACGCGCGTCGGGCGATCCGGCGGCCCGGGCGGGGGCCATGGCGACCAGCGTCGCCGCGCTCAGCGCGAGGAGAGGGAGTCTATTCGGCATGGGGACATCGTCCTTTCTATAACCGTGCGGGCGAAGCGATCGCCGTGATCAGCTGCTCGAGCGCAGGCTCGATGCCGCCTCCCAGGTGAAGATGCGCGACCCGGCGGCCATGGCGCTCGAGCACCTCGAGATCGCCCGTGGCCTGGGCCTGGCGCAGCGCCGCGAAGCCGTAGTGCGCGCCCGGGATGGGCACGTCCGCGCCCTCGTCGGCGGTGAGCACCAGGAACAAGCCGGTGTTGGGTCCACCCTTGTGGAGCTGGCCGGTCGAGTGCAGGTAGCGCGGGCCGTAGCCGAGGGTGGTGGCCAGGCGCGCGCGGTCGCGGATCGCGTGGCGCAGCCGCGCCAGCCGCTCGTGAATCGCGGGGGTGCGGTTCAGGTAGGCGAGGATGGCGAAGTAGTCGCCCGGGCGCCCCTGGTAAGGCGCCCTCGGCGAGATAGCGATCGAGCGTGGCCTGAGTCGCCTGCTTGGCCTCCGCGACGTTGGGCTCGCCGAAGGGGTCGACGCCCAGCACCGCGCCGGCGGTGGCGGTGGCGATCTCCCAGCGCAGGAACTCCGCGCCCAGCTCGGTCGGCTCGGGCCGGGTCCAGCTCAGCACCGGGTGCCCCGCCGCCTCGAGGTCGCCCAGCAGCCGCTCGGTGGCAGGGTCGGGGGCATCGACCGAGACCGCGACGAATACGCGATCGTGGCCGTAGACGTCGGGACGTCCGAGCGGCTCGTCCGCGATCGGAATCAGGCCGTGCCCGTCCTTGCCGGTACTCTCGGCCACCAGCTGCTCGATCCACGCCCCGAGTGCTCCGATCCGGTGATCGAGCACCAGCGTCATCTTGTCGCGCCCCGCGAGCGCGAGCTCGCCGAGGGCGGCGCCCAGCGGCACGCCGGCGGGGCTCGCGTTCCCTCCATCGCCGGCCGGGGCCAGCGCCTCGGCACGCGCGCCGGCGAGCAGGCGCTCGAGATCCGCGCCCAGCAGCGCCGCAGGCACCAGCCCAAAATACGACAACGCGGAGTAGCGCCCGCCGATATCGGACGGGTTCACGAACACGCGGGCGTAGCCGCGCGCCCGCGCCAGCGCCTCGAGCGAGGTCCCGGCATCGGTGATGGCCACGAACGACGTTCCGGCGTCGGCGCCCCGCACCGCGCGCACCGCCTCGAAGAAATGCTTCTCGAACGACGTCACCTCGAGCGTGCCGCCCGACTTGGAGGACACCACGAACAGCGTGTGCTTCAGATCGTGCGATTGCGTCACCGCGCGCACCGCGGCGGGCGAGGTGTTGTCGAGCACCGCGAGCTCGAGCGATCCGGCGCGGGTCCCGAAGGTGAGGCTCAGCACCTCGGGGGCCAGGCTCGAGCCCCCCATGCCGAGCAGCACGGCGTGCGTGAAGCCCGCCCGCGCCATGCGGGAGGCGAAGGCCGCGAGCTCGCCGAGGTGGCCCGCGATGATCCCGGGCACGGTCAGCCAGCCGAGACGGTTCGCCGCCACGCGTTGGTGCGCGGGGTCGGCGCTCCACAGCGTGGAGTCCAGCCGCGCCAGCCGATCGGCGAACCGCGACGTCTCGAGCGCTCGGAGCCGCGCCTCGAAGGCCGGGTGCGCGGCGCCGAGCGCGAAGCGGACGCTCACCGGGCGCGGCCCGCCAGCGACTGGCGCCGCGTCTCGAGGGTCGCGAGCAGGGCGTCGTAGGACTTTGCGAACGCCACGACGCCCTCGTCCTCGAGCTCGGCGATCAGCGACTCGATCGGCACCCCGAGCTCGGGCAGGCGCTTGAAGAGCCGGCGTGCGCCCGCGACGTCGTTCTCGATCGTGAGCCGTGCCGTGCCGTGATCGTTGAATGCCTTGAGCGTCTGGGGCGGCATCGTGTTCACGGTGTCGGGTCCGATGAGCTGGTCCACGTAGAGCGTGTCGGGATAAGCCGGATTCTTGGTGCTGGTCGACGCCCACAGCGGGCGTTGCAGCCGGGCTCCGCGCGCGAGCACCGCCGCGGCGCGCGGGCTGCCCATGCGCTCGCGGAAGGCCGCGTAGGCCAGCCGCGCGTTGGCGATGGCGGCCTTGCCCTTGGCGGCTTCGAGCTCGGCCCGGCGCCCGTCCCCCGCGGGGAGCGCCGCGAGGACCCCGTCGATCGCCTTGTCGAGCTTGGAATCCACGCGCGAGACGAAGAACGATGCCACCGAGAAGATGCGCTCGAGCCCCTGACCCTGCGCCGCGCGCCGCTCGAGCCCGGCGAGCCAGGCCTCCATGACCTCGGCGTAGCGCGCGAGCGAGAAGATCAGGGTCACGTTGACGCACACGCCCTCGGCGGTGAGCGCCGTGATCGCGGGCAGCCCGGCAGCCGTCGCCGGCACCTTGACCATCACGTTCGGCCGCGCCACCGTACGGTGGAGCCGTCGCGCCTCCTCGAGGGTGGCGCGCGTATCATGGGCGAGTCGCGGGCTCACCTCGATGCTCACCCGGCCGTCGAGCCCGCCGCTCTCCTCGTGCACCGGCTTGAGCAGATCGCAGGCGGTCTGGATGTCCTCGATCGCGAGGCGCTCGAACAGCTCGGGCCCCGCCAGTCCGGCGGCGAGAAGTCGCTCGATCGAGACGTCGTAGCTGTCGCCGGTGGCGAGCGCCTGCTGGAAGATGGTGGGGTTCGAGGTCACGCCGACCACGCCCTGATCGCGGACCTGGGCCGCGAACACGCCCGAGGCCAGCTCCTGGCGGTGGATGTAGTCGAGCCACACGCTCTGGCCCAGCTCGCGAAGCTCGCGCGCGCGGATCGTCATTTCATCATCTGCTGCGCCAGGCACACGCGCCGGCCTTCGGGGTCCTTGAGCATGGCGACGCGGTGGCCCCACGGCATGTCCTGCGGCGGCTGGTCGAAGGCGACCCCACGGCTCGAAAGCGCCCGGCAGGCCGCGTCCACGTCCGTGACCATGAAATAGAGGTTGGGCTCGCGCGGCGGCCGCCACTGGTCGGGAGCACCCTCCATCGGCGGCATGAACCCGAGGCTCGAGCTCGGCCCGGTGACGACCTGGAGGTAGTTCATCGCGCCGGTCATGTGCCGGAACTGCTTGAATCCCAGCACCTCGGTGTAGAAATGCTTGACCTCGTCCATGGCCTGGCTGGTGTAGTCCATGTGCTGCATCCGCAGGCCGATGGCGCTTGGCGGCATCACGGGCGCTTTCGCGGCACCCGGGCGCGAGCTGCGCCCGGCGGCCCGCTTCGCCGCGCCCGGCTTGCGCTTCGGCCTCTTGGGGGCCGCGGCGCGCTTGCGGGCGGTGGGTTTGCGGGCAGCCTTGCGCGCCGCCGGCTTGCGCCCCGACCTGCGGGCTGCGCGCGATCGCTTCGAAGTGGCCATGTCGAATCCCTCCGAGGGGGTCCCGACCTTCCCACCAGGGCACGACTCCCTGCCTCCCAAGATGCGCCCTCGCCGCGAACGGTGCAAGCTTGCGAGCGCCCCCGGCGCGAACGCCGCAACGGCCCGCCGGGCGCGGGCTTGCCTCGCGGCGAAGCGACGTCTACGATCGCGCGTCCCGGTGGCAGCACCGGGTGGCCCGTGCCGCAGCGCGGGCCGGCCGGTTTCCGACGCGCGCGGGCCGCAGCCCGCCGGGAAAGGCGAACGCGATGACGACGCACCAGCAGCTCGAAGCCTGGGTCCGGGGGATGGCGGACCTGTGCCAACCGGACCAGGTGGTCGAGTGCGACGGCTCGCCGGCGGAATACCAGCGCGCGCTCGACCTCATGGTGCAGGGCGGGACCGCGATCTGGCTCGACGCCGAGCGGCGGCCGAACAGCATCTACGTGCGCTCCGATCCCGCCGACGTCGCGCGCGTCGAAGAGTTCACCTTCATCTGCTCGACCCACAAGGACGATGCCGGCCCCACCAACCACTGGCGCGACCCGGTCGAGATGAAGTCCGAGCTCGCCAGGCTGTTCGCCGGCTCGATGCGCGGCCGCACGATGTATGTCATCCCCTACAGCATGGGCCCGATCGGATCTCCGATCGCCAAGATCGGCGTCGAGATCACGGATTCGCCCTACGTGGTCGCGAGCATGCACATCATGGCCCGGGTCGGCGCACGGGTGCGCGAGGCGCTCGGCGCCGACGGCGAGTTCGTGCGCGGGCTGCACTCGGTGGGCGCTCCGCTCGGCGACACCACGCCGGACGTGCCATGGCCGTGCAACGCGAAGACCAAGTACATCTGCCACTTCCCCGAGTCGCGCGAGATCTGGTCGTACGGCTCGGGCTACGGCGGCAACGCGCTGCTCGGCAAGAAGTGCCACGCGCTGCGCATCGCCTCGGTCCAGGCGCGCGACGAGGGCTGGTTCGCCGAGCACATGTTGATCCTCGGGCTCACCGATCCGACCGGCAAGAAGATCTACGTGGCCGGCGCGTTCCCCTCGGCGTGCGGCAAGACCAACCTGGCGATGCTGAATCCCACCATCCCGGGCTGGAAGGTGGAGACCGTCGGTGACGACATCGCGTGGATGAAGTTCGGCGCCGACGGACGGCTTCACGCGATCAATCCCGAGGCGGGTTTCTTCGGCGTCGCGCCCGGCACCAGCAACCGCAGCAACCCCAACGCGATGCTGACGATCGGGAGGAACTCGATCTTCACCAACTGCGCGCTCACGCCCGAGAACGACGTGTGGTGGGAGGAAATGACCGACGCGCCTCCGGCCCGGCTCAGCGACTGGCTGCGCCGTCCCTGGACGCCCGACCGCGGGCGCAAGGCGGCCCATCCCAACGCGCGTTTCACGGCGCCGGCCCGGCAGTGCCCGGTCATCTCGCCCGCGTGGGAAGATCCCAAGGGCGTGCCGATCTCTGCCATCCTGTTCGGGGGGCGGCGCGCCACGGTCGTTCCGCTCGTCAACGAGGCTCTGTCGTGGCAGCACGGCACCTTCCTGGGCTCGATCATGAGCAGCGAGACCACCGCCGCCGCCGCGGGCAAGGTCGGAGCGCTCCGCCACGACCCGTTCGCGATGCTGCCGTTCTGCGGCTACCACATGGCGGACTATTTCGGACATTGGCTGCGCCTCGGCGCCCAGGCCGACGCTGCCACCCTGCCCAGGATCTACCACGTGAACTGGTTCCGCAGGGGCGATGACGGCAAGTTCCTGTGGCCGGGCTATGGCGAGAACAGTCGCGTGCTCAAGTGGGTCTTCGAGCGCGTGACCGGCGCCGGGAAGGCCGTGGACACGCCGATCGGCCGACTGCCGGCGCCCGGCGCGCTCGACGTCTCGGGCCTCACGCTGCCGGAGGGGAATCTGTCCCAGCTGCTGCGTGTCGACACCGAGGGCTGGAACCACGAGCTGCCGCTCATCCGCAAGCACTACGAGCGCTTCGGCTCGCGGCTCCCGCAGGGTCTGCGCGACGAGCTGGCGGCGCTCGAGCAGCGGCTGGCCAACGCCAAGGTGACGGTGGCCTGAGCCCCCGAACACCCCGCGCCCGAGGCCATCGTGCGTCGCACGGCGCGGGCGCTGGCGGCGAGCCCGGCGGCGCGCGCCTGAGGCGACTCAGGCGCGGCGGCCGTCGCCCGAGGCCCAGCCCGCGATGCGATCGGCCACCGCCTCGGCGGTGAAGCCGAAGTGCTGCTGCAGCGCGGCGAGCGGCGCGGACGCGCCGAAGCGGTCGATGCCGATGCGCAGGTCTTCGGGCCCGGTGAAGCGCCACCAGTAATCGGTGGCGCCGGCCTCGAGCGTGACGCGGCGCCCGCCCGGGGGCAGCACGCGGTCGCGCCACGCGCCCTCCTGGGCCAGGAACAGCTGCGGTGCGGGCATGCTCACGACCCGGGTCCAGACCTCACGCGCGCCCAGCCGCTCGGCGGCCGCGACCGCGAGCCCGACCTCGGAGCCGGTGGCGATCAGGGTCAGGGCCGAGGCGGCACTCGACTCGACCAGCACCGTGGCGCCACGCCGCAGCTCGCGCGGGTCGAAGCCGGAGGGGCGCTCGAGCGCGGGCAGGGGCTGGCGCGAGAGCGCCAGCACGGTGGGGCCGTCGCGCCGCTCGAGCGCCAGCGCCCAGGCCGCCGCGGTCTCGAGCCCGTCGGCGGGGCGGATGACCAGCAGGTTGGGGATGGCGCGCAGCGCCGTGAGCTGCTCGATCGGCTCGTGGGTGGGGCCGTCCTCGCCCAGGAACACGCTGTCGTGCGTGAA
>WNFL01197764.1_pt1 | contig 18211 bp, 15 predicted proteins | sample 5400361 | NCBI WGS metagenome assembly WNFL01 (sample SAMN13153351, study PRJNA577476) | soil metagenome | isolation source: 40 cm soil on Douglas fir-dominated hillslope | place: USA:California | collected 2013-09-17
GGCCTCTGTCGCCACGTGGCTGTACAAACGCTACGTCATCTCGAGCCCATTTTCATCCTTCGTTGTGGGCCCACAGAGGACCATGCCCTACTCGTAGCGGATCGCTGCCCCTGCAATAGATTCCCGGAATCAGAGCCAGGATTGTTTTCGTTGGTCGTTAGCGAACCATGCCCCACGTATAAACGCCAACATTAATTTTCGAAATACGCCAGGCCGCAGCCCGAGGGATTGGCCTCAATCCGAGCATTTGTAAATCCCATCTGGAGAATCTTACCGTGCGGGAGCGCCCCTACTTACAATTCGGCTTCGTTGCTTCGAACCGAAACACGCTGGCGTTGCCCCTGTATTCCCCATCTTGCGCACGCGCCGACCGGTAACATACACTGTCGATGTCGATTGGATACCGCCCCGCCAGCCTGGCTTGAAGTTCCCGCCTCATGCCGTCCGGTTGGCTTCGCCGCATGCGGGTAGCTGCGGCTCACAAGCGGTCACTCGTTATCGGCAACGGCTTTCACACGCATCTGCGGCGCACGCTGGCCTTCTCGCAGAGGGAGCATCGTGGGGACTCCACTCGAAAACTGGGTTGAAGACGCTGTCGGGCTCACCAAGCCCGACCGCGTCGTGTATTGCGACGGCTCCGCTGCCGAGAACGAGCGCATCATCGCCGAAATGCTCCGCGGCGGCGATTCCGAAACGCTCAACGAAAAAACCTACCCCGACTGTTACCTGCATCGCAGCAGTCCCAATGACGTTGCCCGCACCGAACATCTGACGTTCATCTGCACTCCCGAAAAAGACGATGTCGGCCCCACCAACAACTGGATGGATCCCGGCGCCGCCAGGCACAAAATCGGCGCGCTCCTCGATGGCGCCATGCGAGGCCGCACCATGTACGTCGTGCCTTACATCATGGGCCCTGTGACTTCCCCCATCAGCAAAGCCGGCGTCGAAGTCACCGACAGCCCTTACGTCGTAGCCAACATGCGCATCATGTCCCGCATGGGCAAAGTCGCTCTGGACCGCATCGGCTCGTCCTCCGATTTCGTTCCCGGCTTGCACTCCATCGGCGATCTCGATCCCATGCGCCGCTACATCGCCCATTTTCCGGAGGAAAGGTTGATCTGGAGCGTGGGCTCCGGCTACGGCGGCAATGCGTTGCTCGGCAAAAAATGTTTTGCGCTGCGCATCGCCAGCTACATGGCGCGCGAGCAAGGCTGGATGGCGGAGCACATGCTCATCCTCGGCCTCGAATCGCCCGGCGGCAAAGTCACCTACATGGGCGCGGCTTTTCCCAGCGCCTGCGGCAAGACGAATCTTGCCATGATGGTGTCCGCTCTCCAGGATCAGGGCTATCGCGTCTGGACCGTCGGCGACGATATCGCCTGGATGAAAATCGCCGACGACGGCTATTTGCACGCCATCAATCCGGAAGCTGGCTTCTTCGGCGTTGCGCCTGGAACCGGCATGCTCACCAATCCCAATGTGATGGGCGCGCTGCACAAAAACACGATCTTCACCAACACCGCGATGACGCTCGACCGCGAGCCCTGGTGGGAAGGCATTGGCAGTCCGCCTCCTCCCGGCCTCATCAACTGGAAAAACGAAAAGTGGGACGCGTCAAAGGGACCCGCGGCGCATCCCAATGCGCGCTACACCGTTCCCGCACGGCAATCTCCCTCCATTTCTCCGAAGTGGGAAGCTCCGGAAGGCGTGCCCATTTCCGCGTTTATTTTTGGCGGCCGCCGCGCGCGTGTCGCGCCGCTGGTGTACGAATCCTTTGATTGGCAGCACGGCGTCTTCGTAGGCGCCACCATGGCCAGCGAAACTACTGCCGCGGCCACCGGAAACGTCGGCATCGTTCGCCGCGATCCTATGGCCATGCTGCCCTTCTGCGGCTACAACATGGCCGACTATTTCCGCCATTGGCTCGAAATGGGCAAGCGTATCCCGCATCCACCCAAAGTTTTCCATGTGAATTGGTTCCGCCGCGGCGCCGATGGAAAGTTCCTCTGGCCCGGCTACGGTGATAATGTCCGCGTGCTGAAATGGATTTTAGAGCGCATCGAAGGCCGCGGCGCTGCCGACGAAACCCCGGTCGGCTTCGTGCCCGCGCGCAATGGGCTTACGCTCGATGGCCTGCGGATCTCTCCCGAAACAACAGAAGAACTACTGAGCGTGAACTCCGACGACTGGGAAGACGATCTAGCCGACAGCAAACAATTCTTCGACAAATTCGGCAGCCGCCTCCCCCGCGAACTCCGCGAGGAGCACGAAAAGCTCTCGCGCCGTCTAAGCACCAAAGACGCCTCCCTCGCCCGCTCCGGCTGAGGCGCTGACCCCGACGGCTCCATCGCTTCTGCCTTAGGACCGCACAAGTAACCTTGCTCGTAGGGGGTCGAGCGCCAATACTCCTAGGACTTCTTTTTACTTCTTAGAGGATGGTCGGGCCTTGACACCCGCAATGCAAGAGCATAGCGTCGCGGAGCAAGGCTGAGGAAAAAAACAGCATAAGATTTCAGGATCGCATTCGGGTCGGGGTGCGCATCGAGAATGGAGAATAAAACTATGTTCTTTCGAACCAAGAAGCGCTTTATGACCGCAGGGTTCAGCGTTCTAGCGAGCGCTGCGGCTGCTTTAGCGGTGGCATTAACCTTTGGCCCCGGGACGGTTCCGACCGCGTTGGGTCAGAATGCAACCGGCCCACAGGTCGCAACGGCGCAGTTGCGTTTTGAGGGGATCACGACAATATCCGCTGAAATCTCCGGCAGCCCTGGGCAGAACGCTGGCGCTCTGGAGTTTGGGCCGAGGTTGGACGTAAATACCACGAAGCCTCAAATATCCGGGACGGTCAAGCCAGCAAGAGTTCCGGCAAATCAGGTTCCCACGCCGGCGTCTAACGCTATCGTTACTCCCAATTCGGTGAACGGATTCAACGGGATCACACATCGCGATCAGCGACTGGCGGATAACGGGAATCAGTTCAGTTTGGAGCCTCCAGACCAGGGGTTGGCCGCCGGGAACGGATTTGTAGTCGAGGCGGTTAACAATGCCATCGCGGTTTATGACGCTGCGGGACATCTTCTCGCCGGTCCCATGGCCTTGAACCGCTTTTTCGGATTACCCTCAGAAATCGTGCGCAGCAACCCCCCCGTTTTTGGGCCGTTCATTAGCGATCCGCGGGTCTACTTCGACAAGGACACCAACACGTTTTTTACGACCGAGTTGGCAATCGACACCAATTCAGCCACCGGAGCCTTTCTGACCGGAGCGGCGGCAAGGTCGCGCACTCTCATTGCAGTGACGCATGACCCAACGAGCACGTGGACCGTGCTTTCCAACAATACGACCAATGACGGAGGCCAGTTCGGGCCATGCCCATGCTTTGGCGACCAACCGTTGATTGGCGCCGACGCCAATGGCTTCTACATCTCGACGAATGCCTTCAGCATCAGCACGCAGGGATTTCGCGGAGCGCAGCTCTACGCAATACCAAAAGGTGCCCTCGCTACCGGATCCATCACGACGGTAGTGCGCTTCAATCAACTCACGGAAGCGGACATGCCTTTTGCCTTCAGCATTCAACCGGCCAGCACGCCACCGGGCGGCGCCTTCGCCACCGCCAACAACGGGACGGAATATTTCGTCAGCGCGCTGGATTTCAGCAACGAACTCGACAACCGCTTGGTGGTTTGGGCGCTAATGAATACTGCTTCGCTCAACACTACTCCCGCACTCCACCTCGCCAACGCAGTGGTGAATACGGAAGTGTACGGCGCGCCTCCTTCGGCCCAGCAGAAACCAGGCGCCACGCCGCTGGCGGACAGCGTTGGCAACCACGAGGAACTGCTGGCCTCGAACGACGATCGTTTGCAGCAAGTGGTATTTGCTGACGGCAAACTGTGGACAGCGCTGAACTCCGTCGCGCAGCCGGACAATGGACCGGTACGCGTCGGTGCGGCTTGGTTCATTCTGACACCCGCGTCGACTTCGGGGTCAGTATCAGCGACAGTAGCGAACCAGGGCTATGTAGTCGCGAACCAGAATTATGTGCTGTTTCCTGCGATCGGCGTAAATGCGGCCGGCAAAGGTGTAATCAGCTTCACCCTGGCGGGCCCTGACTTCTTCCCAAGTGCCGCGTTTGCGACCCTTGATGCTGCGAACGGTGCCGGAGACATCCAGATTGCGGCTCCGGGCGCTCTGCCCGATGATGGCTTTACCGGCTATAGTGCATTCGGCGGAGCGCGTGTGGGACGCTGGGGCGACTACTCCGCGGCAGTTGCGGACGAGAGCGGTAACATCTGGCTAGCCACGGAATATATCCCCAACTCGCCGCGTACAGTCAACGCAAATTGGGGAACGTTCGTGACCCGGGTCGCTCCCTAAATTGTCGTGCCAAGAAAACCAGCGCAGCGGGAGCTGACCGAGCTTCCGCTGCGCTGTCCTTTTGGCGCACGCAACTGCAAACTACAGTATCGATCTGATTTCTGCGTCGATCGCAACGTGCGTGGCCGGAAAACCGTTGATGGAGAACTGCGTGCCGGCATCCCCCGAAAAATGAAAGAAGCGGGAGATGTGGTAATCCTCGTCGTAGCTGGAAAAGAGACGTTCGGTTTCCGAGTGGCCGAGCGCAAAGGAAGAGAGCGCTACGGGAACGCCGAAGCTCACAGCGGCGGAAAGATAGCGATCCACCAATTCGCGCAGCGTCATCATCGGTGCGCGGCGAATTGCTTCGGAAGACATGGCGTCATCGGCCCGCGGATTTTCTCAAAGAAGTGTACACCCAAAAACCTGCGCCACGTCGAGCCGCCGCATCCGTCGCCGTTTGGCGCGGCTCACCGTATTCGATAAGATGGTATCTTGACTCGAAACTGATCGGAGGAAAGAAGATGACGATAGGAGTAGGACAAACGGCTCCAGATTTCGCGTTGCAGAACCAGGACAAGAAGGACGTGAAGCTTTCCGATTTCGCGGGCAAGAAAAACGTGGTGCTCGTGTGGTATCCGCTGGACTGGAGCCCGACCTGCACGAACGAGCACGCTTGCTTCGTCAACGACATGCGGTCGTTCGATCAGCTCGACGCGGAAGTCCTTGGCGTCAGCGTGGACAGCACATGGTCGCATAAAGCGTACGCCGACAAGATGGGCATCAAGTATTCCCTGCTCGCGGATTTTCATCCCAAGGGCGCGATGAGCGAAAAATACGGCGTCTATCTTGCCGACAAAGGAATCACCGGGCGCGCCATCGCCATCGTGAATAAGCAAGGCAAAGTGGCTTGGTTCAAGAATTACGACATTCCCGTCGTGCCGGACCTGAAGGAAGTCGCTTCCGCCCTGAGCCAGGTAAAGGCCGCGACGGCCTAGCGTCCGCCGGCTAATTCTCATTCTTCGAGGGGCGCAGCCTACTGCGCAATGGCCGTTACCCCGTCGCAATTGCCGCCCGGAACGCTGGACTCACCAACCAAAGCGCCATAACCAGCAGCCCGCTGGCAATCAAAGCAATCCGCACCGGGTTCGGCCGCAGCGCGGAATACGCCGCCGCTAATCCCGGCACGACTACGAAAAACGCGCGACCACCAAGCACCGTCCAATGGAAATAATCCATCGGCAGTAGCGTCGATAGCCACTGCAAACCCGTCGACACCGGCAATCCCGGAAATCTCAAGACATAGCTCAGCGTCACGCAGACCAGCAGGAATACCGCGAAGGGATCCTTTTTCACCGCTGTCTTCTGATTCGATTCAAGCTCCTCGGGAGCAGGAGCTGCGGCAGGAACCTCAAACGGCGGCGGCTCTTCCGGCAAAAGCCTCGCCCAAGCGTACGCCAAAGGCGCAGCCGCGGAGACAAGCAGCGCGGCAAGCGCCAGCAACGCCAGCCGATGATCGATCAAAACGATCGCGAACATCTCTCGTGGGTCGCAGCCAGATTTACGCTGCCGATTTTATTTTGCGCCAAAATCGTTGCGGACGACAGCGCCATCCTTCATCACAAACTTTACGGACTCCAGCACGCGAACATCGGAGAGAGGATCACCGCTCACCGCGATGATGTCCGCGTAGTGATCGGCCTCGAGCGCACCCGCTTTGGCGGACCAGCCAAGCAGATCGGCGGCGCGAATCGTGGCGGCTTGAATCGCATCGATAGGCTTCATCCCCCACTCCACCATTTTCGCGAATTGCTTCGCGTTGTCGCCGTGCGGGTACACGCCAGAATCCGTGCCGAAAGCGATTTTCGCGCCCGATTGAAAAGCATGCCGGAAATTCTCGCGCTGCAAGCGCCCGATTTTCTTTTCCTTCTCGATCGATTCCGGAAGCATGCCGGCTTTCGTGCCTTCCTGCAGGATGAAATCATCGTTGTAGATGTCGAATACCAGGTACGTGCCGTGCTGCCTGGCGAGCGCAATGCCCTCATCGTCGATCAAGCTGCTGTGCTCGATCGAATCGATGCCCGCGTGAATCGCATCCTTAATCGATTGCGTGCCGTGCGCGTGCGCGGCCACTTTGCGTCCCAGCTTATGCGCTTCCTCGGCGATGGCCTGCAACTCCTCCAGGGTGTACTGCGGTGTGCCTGGCTGATCGCCTTTGCTCAGCACTCCGCCTGAGGCGCATACCTTGATCAGATCCGCTCCGTACTTGACCGTCTCGCGAACCTTGGCGCGCGCCGCCCACGGCCCGTCGGCCACGCCTTCCGCCTTGTGGTGAAATTCGAACGGCAGAAGATTGTCGTCGCAGTGGCCCCCGGTAATCCCCAGCGGCGGGCCGGAAACAAGCATGTGCGGCCCTTCGATATCGCCCGCATCGATGCCGTCTCGCAGGGCAACATCGGTGTAGCCGCTCGCCCCGACGTTGCGCACCGTCGTGAAACCGGCGCGCACCGTGAGCCGCGCATTTTTGGCGCCGATGATGGCTTCGCGCGGAATAGAAATGCCGAGTCCTTGATAGCCGTTGTTAGTGGGATCTCCGGTAAGGTGCGTGTGCGCATCGATCAAACCCGGAAGGCACGTCGCGCTCGACAGATCAATCGGGACAGCTCCATGGGGCGCCGAAGTCGACGCAGCCGAGCCCACCGCGGTAATCGTACCGTTCGCGTCGAACACGATGAGCTGATCCGTGAGCATCCGCCCCGACCGCACGTCCAGTAGTTTCCCGCAGCGCACAGCACCAGGAGCAGCAGAAGCAAACGGCGCGCCGGCGGTGCTGGCGACCACGAATGAAAATAGCAGCAGAGTCCTGCGCATCGAGTCCTCCTCAGTTTTGTTTCGTCCGACGCGAAGCCTTGCAGCATACATCTAGACGAAGACTTTGGAAAATGAAGCAGCGTGCTCTTGAGTATGTAGGGACGCAGCACTGCTGGACCCCATCTCGCCACGGTCTGAAGAGGGAAGGTGTAGCTCGGGCGTTCAAGCCCGAGGGGTTTACCGCCTTTGAGCCATCAGCACTCTGCTTTAGAATGCGCGGCATGAAAAATAATCTTCCACTGGGATTTTGCATGTCGCTGCTTTTATTCACCTGCCGAACCACTTCCGCCAATGCACAGACTCCTCCGGCGGAAGGCGCGCAACAATTCGCCGATCTCGGCGACCTGAAATTACAAAGCGGCGGCGTGATTCAGGATTTCCGTCTCGGCTATCGCACCCTCGGCAAGCTCAACGCCCAGAAATCAAACGCCATTCTGTGGCCTACTTGGTTGGGCGGGAAGTCGCAAGATCTGTTGCAGTTTCTTGGACCCGGGAAGGTTGTGGACACCACTAGCTATTTCGTCGTTCTGATCGATGCAATAGGTGACGGCATCTCGACCTCGCCGTCAAACAGCAAGAAGCAACCAAGGATGAGCTTTCCCTCCTTTAGCATCCGAGACATGGTTGAGGCCGAACATCGTCTCGCCACGGAATTGCTGCACCTCTTACATGTTCACGCTGTCATGGGGATTTCCATGGGCGGCATGCAAACATTCGAATGGGCGGTCACCTACCCGGATTTTATGGATCTCGCCATCCCCATGGCTGGCTCGCCGCAATCCACTTCGTTCGACAAGCTCCTTTGGACGGCCCAGATTGATGCCGTCGAGCTCGACCCCGCTTGGAATCGCGGCAATCCCACAGGACCGCTGACCCTCGGCTTTGCCGTTTCTGAGGAGATTGGTCAGATGAATCTCAACTCTCCCGCCTATCGAGTGGCGCACACAACTCCGAAGGATTTTGAAGCTTACCTTGCAGAACTGAAGAAGCATGCCGTGGGAGATGGCGGCCTCGCCAGCAATCAAATCCGTCAGCGCCAAGCCATCATTTCGCTGGATATTCCCGGCGAGCTCGGGGTGACGTTACCGCAGGCTGCGAAAAGAGTGCGCGCAAGACTACTCGTGATCATCTCGCAGCAAGATCATATGGTGAACCCGATTCCGGCGCGAGAATTCGCTGAAGCGATCGCGGCGCCCATTGTGACTCTAGATTCGCCGTGCGGACACATCAGCCTCGATTGCATCTCCGTCGGACCGACCGTCGCCAAGTTTCTTGCCGATCCCGCTTCTGTGCGCACCGAAACGCTACACGACCCCAGCAATCGCTAAGGCCTCCAGCGAGGGAGCGATGTAAACCGAAGAGAAGGCAATCCCGCGTCATTTCCCGGCATTATTCGTTGGTGGCGATGATTGCGCAAACGACCGAATGAAGAGCACCAGCTCCCAGCGCTGGTCCTCGCTCAGCTTCGTCTTGAACACCGGCATTGGCTTCTTGCCTTCGCTGATTTTGTAAAACAGCTCGCCGTCCGTCGCTCCGTTCATACGCTTCGCGTCCGTGAAATCCGTCGGCTGGGGATCGTACCGGCTGGCGTCGCGGCCGTCGCCCTTGCCGGTGTCGCCATGGCAGTGCGCGCATTTGTCAAGATACACTTCGCGCGCTGATTTCAGCACGGGAGCCGTGGGCTGCAAAGGATTCTTCAGTTGCTTCGCCTCTTCCGGGACCGGCCACGACCACGGGGCTTTGTTGACGGCGGAATAGACAATCGCCGCGGCAACGATCGCGAGAACGAGCAGGAACATCGCTCTGGGCAGCGTCCGATTCCGTTTTTCAACATTGCTCATTGTGCGCAGAAAAGTTTCGCACATTCGCGCGCCGAGACACAAAAATGTGCCCACCAAAAGAAAAACCGGCTAACCGCGGAAGATAAACCAGAGGAGTTCGCCGTTAAAGAAGAGAATGACCCCCGCCACGACCCAGGCGACGGCTTTCGTCACCCGAGAGTTTACCAGGGTGCCCATCTTCGCCCGGTCACCGGTGAACTGAATCAGCGGAATAATTGCAAACGGCAACTGAAAGCTAAGAATTACCTGGCTCAGAATGATCAGCGAAGTCACTTTGCCCTCGCCCGCAAGCCCGATCACCAGCACCGCGGGAGTGATCGCCAGTGTGCGCGTGATGAGCCTCCGCACCCAGGGTTTGAGGCGAATGTTCAGAAAGCCTTCCATGACGATCTGGCCGGCCAGCGTCCCGGTAAGCGTGGAGTTTTGCCCGGAAGCAAGCAGCGCGCACGCGAAAACTGTGCTGGCCAGGCTCACTCCAAGCACGGGACTCAGCAATTTGTAAGCGTCGGAGATTTCCGCGACGTTGTGCAGCCCGCGGGTGTGAAACGCCGCCGCGCCCAGAATGAGAATCGCCGCGTTCACGAAAAGCGCGAAAGACAGCGCCAACGTCGAATCGAACACCGCGTAGCGAAACGCTTCGCGACGGTCGCCCACCGAGACACCGAAGGCCCGCGTCTGCACGATACTCGAGTGCAGATAAAGATTGTGCGGCATCACCGTGGCCCCGAGAATGCCGATGGCAATGTACAGCATCTCGCGATTGCGAAAAATTTCCGCGCGCGGAATCAGTCCCTGCGCGGCTTCCCGCCACAGCGGTTGCGCGAAGAAAATTTCGTAGGCAAAGCACGCACCTATGGTGGCGATCAGCGTCACCACGAAAGACTCGATCAAGCGAAACCCGCGCCCTTGCATCGCCAGCACGATGAGCACGTCCAGCGCGGTGATGAGCACGCCGGCGAGCAGCGGCAACCCAAACAGCAGTTTCAGCGCCACCGCCGAACCCAGAACCTCGGCAAGATCGCACGCGGCGATGGCGATTTCGCACAACACCCACAGCACCATGGACGTTCCGCGTGAATAGTGATCGCGGCAAGCCTGCGCCAAGTCGCGCCCGGTCGCGATACCCAGCTTCGCCGATAGCGCCTGCAGGAACATCGCCATCAAGCTGCTCATCACGATGACGCTCAGCAGCGTGTATCCAAACTTCGAGCCGCCTTGGATGTCCGTAGCCCAATTGCCCGGGTCCATGTAGCCCACGGCGACAAGATAGCCCGGGCCGGCAAACGCCAGGATTTTGCGAAACCACGAGGCGCTGTGGCTGAACGGCACTGTACGGTGCGCCTCCGGCAATGACGGAAACTTCGTGACGCCCGGTCGGAACGTTCCGGCCGGGTAGCTTGTGGGAGCCTCCGAGCTGGAGGCGATTTCCTTTTCGACTTCGCTCGGTACCGTGGGGGTCATGTCCGAAGTTAACCGTGTTAAATACGACTAATAAACTATATTTAATATCGTCGATTGTCAATGGAACTCAGCGAATTCTTTTCCTGCGCTACAGCATCCCCAGCAGGGCGGCGGTCCACGCACAGACCCGCGTGGGCTTCTGCTGTGATACCTTGAAGAAGCGCGCAACGTAGCGACCAAACAGAGAGGCTCAGACGATGGACCAACAGCAGCCGGTGCAGGGGCAGGTGCAGATCAAGGCGGACGAAAAGGAACTTCAGGGCGAGTACAGCAATCTCGTGATGATTCACCACAATCTCGAGGAATTTACGATGAATTTTATCTATATTTTCCCGAACGGCGCGCAGGGCAAGCTGCTCAAAAGCATGATCGTCAGCCCGGGCCACGCCAAGCGCATCTTTCGTGCCCTCGGCGAAAATATCGCCCGCTACGAAGCGCAATTCGGCACCATCAAGGAAATGCCCGAAGGCGGCCCGACCCCCAACGTGGGCTTTGTGCAGTAAGCAAAAGCTCCAGCTCAGCAACTTGTGTGCGAAGAAAAGCCGGCCGTGCTAAAATTTCTGATTGTTCCCCGTGGGCCTGTAGCTCATTCCCCGTGGGCCTGTAGCTCAAGAGTCTGTTGTTGATTCTGCGTTGCTTAGGTCCATTTTCAGGCCCTTCAAACCCGTCTTCTTGTACACAAGTTGTACACAAATCGCTCCGACTGCACTCCTCCTCAGCCTGTTGCTCGTTTTAGCGCGTACAACGGTTTAGCAAACGGGTGGTTGCGCCCTGGCTCGCTGGTAACTCGCTGAAAACTAAAGACGCCGTTCGGCTCGCTCTGGACGGTTTGGGCACGGTTGGCAGGTTATTGGGATAAAATGGGATAAAGGATTTTACAGCTCGCGGCTTCATCATCCTTCTCAGCGCCACCCGATTCTCTTGGACCACGTTCGGCTCCCTCTGGGCGGTTTGGGCACGGTTGGCAGCCTACTGGGATAAATTGGGATAGACAACGACCCGGTCCTTGAGAAATTTCCCCCCCATTCCGAAACTGGAGCATGATAAGCCGTTACGGTCCAAGTGGAATTGGCCCCCAGATAATCGGGGCACTTGTCCGATAAGCCGACTACACAGCCAAGTGAAGACGGTTAGGCGCTCCGCAACCTCCCAAAGTGAATTTTCTATGGCGTGGAAGAGAGATGTAACTCAGTCGATTAGAGCGTTATTCGTCTGCCGAGAAGCGCTCGTGACTGAATTGCTTGTGAGGCCTCGGGAGAATCGCTGTGTTCGATACTATTCGTAACGCAGGGCGATCATAGGATCAACCCGCGTGGCACGACGGGCTGGAAGATAGGAAGCCACTAGAGTCACTGATCCGATTAGCAGCGCAACTCCCGCAAAGGTGGTTGGGTCGGTCGCATTGACTCCGTAGAGGAAAGATGCCAACAATCGCGTCAATCCCACGGCCGCCGAAAGCCCCAGTACTAAACCGGCCAGCGCGAATAGCAAGCCTCTTCGGAGGACCATCCACATGACGTCACCCGACTGCGCACCAAGCGCGATGCGGACACCAAACTCATGTGTCAAACCTTCCGCTGCGTAGGAAACAAGTCCATAAACTCCCGCAGTACACAGCACCGTCGCCAGCAAAGCAAAAATGAAGAGCAACCGCGCCAGGAAGCGCTCCTCTACGAGCGTGCGGGCGATCTGGTCTCGCATCGTGCGTACGCGAAAGACCGGCAAGTCGGGATTCACGTGCGCAACTGCCGCACGCACGGCTGGAATGAGCGTACGTGGGTCGCCGGTTGTCCGCGCCAGTACGTTGATGTCAGGCTGCCACGGAAACATCAAGTATCCCTGCGCCACGGGGACATAGACGACAGGGCCAGGAGCCTCCCTAATATCTGACGGCGCAATGTTGCCGACAGCTCCGACGACTACGAACGTCTGGTCATGCGCACCCACATGCTCGATGCGCTTCCCAATAGGATTCTTGTGGCGCCAATATTCTTGGGCCATGGCTTCGTTAATGATCGCGACACCGGGAACGTTCGCTGTGTCAGAAGCGGTGAAGTCGCGTCCGCTTAACACCGGAATTCCGAGCGTTGTGAAGTAGCCAGGACTCGCCATTACGATTTGCACCGAGTCTACTTCGCCGCTTGCAGGCTGATGACCTTCAGGAGCGACAACTGTTTCCATCCCTCCTTGGAGCGGAAGCGAGCTTGCCAGCGCGGCTGATTGGACACCCGGCTGGGCTCGCATCGATTCGAGAAGGGGGACGAGCAGTTCGGCGGCCGCGGCCTTGTCATAACCCTGACGGATCGGGTCCGTCGATGCAGCAACCGTATGGTCCGGGTCAAACCCCAGCTGGACCTTGGAGGCTTGCCACAGCGTACGAGTAAATAGGCCCGCGCCAACTAGCAGAAGAACAGAAGCCGCCACCTGTGCAACGACAAGTAGATTCTGCAGCTTGATGACATCAATGACGTCGGAACGAGAGTACTTCAGCGCCGGAGCCATGCTGCTGAGAATGCCTGCGAGAATTGCCACGAGCGCAGTAAATCCAAGAATACGCAAGTCGAGAATCGATGAAGCCCGTTCGAGAGGAATCGGCAGGATAGGCGGCGCAGAAGCCACTAGCACTTGAGCTCCCCAGTTCGCCAGGAAGCCACCCACCAGGGCACCAAGCAAGGAGATGAGCAGCCCTTCGATCAGGTGCAACCGAATAATCCGGAACCGCGTTGCTCCCAGTGCCAAGCGCACCGCAATCTCCTTTTGCCGACTCTCCGCCCGTGCCAATAGCAGTCCAGCGGCGTCGGCGCAGGCAATCAATAAAACGAGCACAACGATGCTCAACACTAAGAGGGCATAGCGAGCCCTATCATGTCTTGCCTCTCCGGTCGCAGAAACTAGCACCGGCCAGGGACGTACGAATCCCGCTTCCTCTCCGGACTCCTCCTTTCCCGCACCCAAGCCCGCAGCAACTGCGTCCAGTTGTGTCTGTGCTTGTGTGATTGAAACCCCGGGGTTCAGTCGCGCGACAACCGCAAACGGACTAAAAGATTCACTATGCAACGGCATCTGGCTTTTGAGCAGCGGATCAATCTGAAAACCATAGGTCATCGGCAGCCAGATCTCCGGCAGGTTCTCAAAGCTAACGCCGCCGAAACCTGGTGTCGTAATTCCGACGACCGTGAACGGTTTTCCATCCACCATGACAGTGGTTCCAAGTACACTTGGGTCTGCAAAGAAGTGGCGGCGCCAAAAATCATGGCTCAGCATTGCGACGGGCGTTGCGCTGGGATTGTCGTCATCTGGAACAATTACGCGACCTCGCGCCGCGTTGACGCCAAGAGTCTGAAAGTAATTTCCTGTGACCATGCCGGCATCGACTCGCTCTGAGCCCAGTTTCCCAGCAGAAACATTTACGGGAAGCCGATCCAGGTAGGCAGCCATGCCTGCAAACGCATCACTGTGGCCGCGATACTCAAGATAACTAGGGAAAGACATGAATCCCGAGCCGGCCTCGCCTCTTGTTTTTCCCATCGCGACGCGTACGACCTCGCTCGGCTTTGCGATCGGAAGAGGCCGGAAAAGGACGACATCCACGAGGCTGAAAATAGCGGTATTGGCGCCGATGCCGAGCGCAAGCGTCAACACCGCGATACTCGCAAAGCCGGGATTGCTGCGAAGCATTCTCAGGCCGTAGCGTATGTCTTGCCAAAGCATCCCCATTTAGCGCTCCTCCCGCCTCTGCCGTAAACTGCAAGTCTCACAGAATTGTGCCGAAGAATTCTCGCAGAATTATAAGCCTCTCACTGACAGAAGGAACGGGTAAGGGTTTGTTGAGTCTCTTTTTTTGATAATAGATCTGCGATTCGAGCATCCACAACACGCTGATGTCCCTAACTAGACGAGAAAGAAGGTCTTTGACCCCGAAACGGGGTTTGTGAAACCTCAGATAGTGTGGGCTCAATATTTACTTGGACGATTAACGCCGTAATCGGAGAAGTGACGTACCGGTACGGAACCTGCCCGGTTAGGGGCGCCTGGGCCCGACTGACCTCAGATCGGAATGAAATTCAACGACACTGTGCGACATCCGATACACGTCGCTTCTTGCCGCTTGATGCATTTTGTCTAAGAACTTAGGATGAAATCGAGAACACACTGACGGACTATCAGGAGCGGCAACGATGCTCATTCTGTTGATCGTCGCCACCGTAGGGCTCTGCATGATTATCTACGAATATTCGCGCCCAGGCCGAAATTTGCCTGCCGTGAGGGGTTGGTGGCTTCGCGCGATACCCTTTAACGCCTTCCAGGTCTTTTCTGTCTGGTTTGCGGGCGTGGCGTGGGACGGCTGGCTGGTGCGGCATCGCTTTTTTTCTTCAGCGTCGCTGGGCACTTACGGTGAGGCCTTTCTCGGGTATTTCGCGATTACCTTTGTCTTTTACTGGTGGCATCGTTGGCGTCACTCTTCGCCGTTTCTCTGGCGCTGGGTTCACCAAATACATCACAGCCCGCAACGTATAGAAGTCATCACCAGCTTTTACAAGCATCCATTTGAAGTTCTACTCGATAGCCTGTTCATGAGTCTCATTTTGTACTTTGGAGTGGGTGCGGAGCCGCGGTCAGCCGCAGGTGCAGTCATGCTGAGCGGCTTGGCAGAACTGGTGTATCACTGGAATGTGAGAACGCCGCATTGGCTGGGATACATCTTTCAACGTCCCGAAAGCCACTGCATCCACCACCAACAAGGTATTCACGCCTTCAATTATTCGGACCTCCCCATATGGGACATGCTCTTCGGCACCTACCGGAATCCCCACGAATGGGATGGACGCTGCGGCTTCGGACCTACCGGTGAATTCCGTTTGGCTGAAATGCTTCGTGGAGTCGATATTCACCAGGCAAACGCCTCGAAGGTCGACACGTGAACGCTGCGAGCCAACCGGAGCCGGCCTTCCGCATCTTTGCAATCGGCACCCTAGCACTGGTCGGATTCGCGCAGATGGCTGGTGATGTTTGTCGTTTTCCGGCTCTAAAAGCCGTCGCGGCTGCAACTGGGGCCTCACCGGCACCAAAAGTCTTTTCCGCGGTGAAAGGATTGGAAACTTTCTCGACGCGGTTCTTCATCGAGTGGAGCGACGCAACGGGCGCTTCCCATTCCGTTGAAATAACTTCGGAGCGTTACGCACATCTGCGCGGCCCTTACAACCGCCGTAATGTTTACGGCGCAGTGCTTGCGTATGGCCCAGTGCTCCAAAGCGATCCCCGTACCTTGCCGCTTTTTAATGCGCTTTCCAGTTACGCGTTGTGCGGCAAGGCGCCTTTGCTCCGCGAGTTAGGGATTCCCGTCGAAGCCGCAAACCAGTCTCTGCATATCCGCCTAGAAACACGATCTGAAGCTGCCATCCCTGATCTGCCGCTTATCTTGTGGCCACGTTGTTCATGAAAAATGGATGGACTGGCGGGCAGTACAGTATTTTTCGCATCCTCCTCGGTTGTTATTTGCTTCAGCATTTCTTGGCACTACTCCCTTGGGGCGGGGAACTGTTTTCCAATCGCGGCGCTTTGGCCAGGGCATCAGCTAGTCCGCTCATCCATTTATTCCCCAATGTGCTCGCTATCTGGGATCAGCCCGGATTCGTTACTTTCCTGGTCGTCGTGGGCGCACTCTCCTCTGCCTTTCTAGCGGTAGGATTATGGGACAAGCCCGCTGCAGTTGCACTCTGGTACTTGTGGGCATGCTTGCTTGGACGTAATCCGCTAATTTCCAATCCCGCTCTCCCATTCATCGGATGGATACTTCTCTTGCATGCAGCTCTCCCAAACGCACCGTATGGGAGCTGGGCAGCGCGGGACCGCGATGACCCTCGTGGAAATTGGTACATGCCGCCACTCGCTTTCGCCCTTGCGTGGGTATTGATGTCGGCAGGCTACTCATACAGCGGCTACACCAAGCTCGTGAGCCCCTCCTGGCTTGATGGGAGCGCCCTCGCTCGCGTTCTCCACAATCCACTCGCGCGACCCACGATGTTGAGAGACCTCCTTCTCGCAATGCCACCGGCCAGCCTTCGAGTCATGACGTGGGCCGCTCTAATGCTCGAATTATCGTTCGCACCTCTGGCATTGCTGCGTAGGGCGCGTCCCTTGATATGGACAGCCATGGTTGGGCTACATCTCGGGCTACTGTTGCTAGTGAATTTTGCGGATCTGACCGTTGGCATGCTCTTGGTGCACCTCATCACCTTTGACCCTGCATGGCTTCGCCGAAGAATGGCACATCGCTCGGAATGGGTCTTCTACGATGGAAACTGCGCCCTATGCCACGGCTGGGTACGATTCGTGCTTGCCGAGGATACGGGCGGAAAGAACTTTCGGATTTCACCGTTGCAAGGAGAGCTGTTTGCGACGCGCTTCCCGCCAGAAGAACGCGCCTCACGCCCCGACAGTCTCGCAGTATTTACAGAAGATGAGAGGTTGCTGACGCGCTCTGCCGCAGTGCTGCATGTGCTTCGGTGCTTGGGAGGATTGTGGCAAATTGTGGGCGCAATTCTCGTTGTGACTCCTCGATCCATTCTCGACTGGTTCTATGACCGAGTCGCGGGTCTCCGGAAGCAGTTCTTTCATACCCAGGAGAACCTGTGCCCTGTCGTTTCGCCGGAACTCCAGAGGCGTTTTGATGCGTAACAATCACCCTCGATGCCGCCGATACTCACGTTAATGGAGTCACTGGTACGAGAGGCAAAGACAACAGCCGCACGCTGTCTCAGTGCCTGATAAACGCTAACTGGACATGTCCGGTTAGACGGCCTACCAAAACTTGAGCGATTATGACCTTAGGTATTGAAATGATTTTTCTTATAGGGATTGCCTGCGTCGCAGTCGGCCTATTCGTGTTCTGGCTAGAGCCCCTTAGTTTCCTCAGTGTATTAGAACGCCTCACTCCGAATATTATTTATCGAGGCCGAACCGACCGTCCACTGGTTGCTCTTTCGTTCGATGATGGTCCGCACCCAGTCTTCACGCCGCAAGTCCTGGAAATCCTCCAGAGTCATGACGCCAAGGCTACTTTCTTCCTTATTGGTGAGCGTGCACTGCGCCACCCAGAGTTGGTTGCCCATATCAAGGCTGCGGGGCACCAGGTCGCCAATCACTATTTCATGAATGGCCCGACTTTGGCCCACTCTGATGCGAACTTTGTGCGTTATTTAAAGCAGGCAGAGAGTGCGATAGGTCTCGCGGCAACGCCGAAGCTATTCCGCGCACCTGGTGGAGTAGGGTGGCCCGGGCAACTTAGACTGGCCCAGAAGCACGGCTATACCTATGTTCTCGGCTCCGCATATCCGCACGACCCGATGCATCCACCAGTTTGGTACATCAAATGGTTGATTAAGAAGAATCTCGTGCCCGGAACAATCATCATTCTTCATGATGGTATTTCGGACCCAACTCGTAGCATCCAGGCCCTGCCACATGTACTTGTCGAAGGACGCCGGAGGGGGCTCACCTTCGTCTCGATAGGTGAACTACTAAGACGGGCGAATCGATCACTGTGATGGTTAAACGCCCAAACTGAACTTGTCCGGTAACCCGACTAACCAGATGGGATGAGTTCTGCATGTCGCCTCTGGCGTCACAACGATCTATGAAAACGGGATCGGGTTTAACTATGCTCTGCCAAGACG